>Ga0315280_10001666_pt1 | contig 37677 bp, 31 predicted proteins | sample YL17G06_40_MG_FD_203697 | JGI IMG/M metagenome (GOLD analysis project Ga0315280, IMG submission 203697) | Sediment microbial communities from Yellowstone Lake, YNP, Wyoming, USA - YL17G06_40 | ecosystem: Environmental > Aquatic > Freshwater > Lake > Sediment | place: USA: Wyoming | collected... | reverse complement strand
TTCTCACTGCTCGAACTCCACCGCTACGCGCCAACCTGCGGTTAGGACATACACGGCTTCCTTCCCAACCTCCTCAGCGCCAAAGGCTTGCTCCATTCTCGACCAATATCTTGTAAACTCCTGCTAGAGGAATTTCATGCGAGCGCCAGATGCACGCTCTTGGCCGCCAGCATCCGCCTCGAAAACTCATGGCAGGCGAAAATGTCCTCTTGCTCCAGGTCAGGAAACTCTCTCAGCAAATCCTCGACTGAATCTCCACCGGCCAGGTATTCCAGGATGGTTTCCACGGGGTAGCGAAGGCCGCGCACGCACGGCTTCCCGTGGCAAATCTCCGGGTCAACCGTGATGCGCGAGAGCAGATTCTCGTTCGCCATGTCCGAATTTTACACGTTCAGCTTCCCGGTGCCAAGCCGGTGTTGTCCCCGCGGATTGAGTTCAGCGAGTCTGTGCTGGTTGTCGCGGCCTTCCGGGTCGCGGAGTCCACCGCGGATTATCTCCACCATCGTGGCGGTCGGCGTCGCCTCGCGGGCTCTGCCTAAGGATTCCCAAATATTCCTCGATGCGGGTGGGTGCCATCCTCACCCGAACACGCGCGCGGAACGACTCGACCCCGTCTCGTAGGCGTTGTGGGAGGTGCCGAGGAGCTCGGGTACCTCCGTCGGGCGATGGTGCATCAACCTGCCGTGTCTGACCGTGACGGTCTTTTGGGCGTCTGCCAATGCGAGGATTAGCGTGTTTTCGCGGACACCGCGAGTAGGCGTAAGCGGGCGGTGGGTCAGTCTCCCACAAGCGCGTTGTAGGGCCAACTGGGCCTCGGGGAGCCGGCCCAATCGTTCGGTAAACGCTAGGCGACTTATGGGGAGTTATGCAAAATCGCCGCAGCACGGGCGGCACTCCGAGCGTCGACAGGCAGAGCTTACCGAAAATGCGCAAGCCCCATGTTTTCAGATTGTTCGGGATTGGCGGGAGGCACAGGAAGGTAGTCCTTGTTCCCAACCAGAAGTCGTCCGGAGTAGACAAGCGCGTAGACACAGGTGGCCCTTTCGGCGGCGCCCCCCAAGTGGGTCATCACCTGCCGCCCTTTGTCGACGCTGACTTGCACGGCCATATGGGAATCAGTAGTCATGGACGGACTGCCTCCGCACCGCCCGCTGCCTCGGCGGCCGCGGCGCGCCCGCGCTCCCAGATAATCGGAGGCTGCCGTGGGAATTCACTGCGTGCGAGCGGGCGTCCTGGCGATCGTTATGTACGGCTCTCTGGTTATTGCACAGTCGGCGGCGCTTACCAGGGAGGAATCGTCCAGCCGCCTTTTCCTTCGCATTTACGGCCGGGAGGCGGCCGGAAACATTGCCAATTCGATGGGCGACGTTACCGAGGGGCTGAGCTGGCGGCAGATCGAGGAGCGCTACGGCCTGCTCGATAAGCTGCTTCCCCAGGACAAGAGCGAGCGCCGGCAGCCCCCCTGGTTGGCGGCATGGGGATGGCGCTGAGTTTCCCGGCGTCCAGACCGAGAGAATCTACGTGGACACGGCCGCGCTCTATCTGGTCGGACGGCAGCACGCGGCCAATTCCGTTCAATTTAACCCAACACGTTGATCTGCTACGTCCCTTTTCAGTTGCTTAAATAATCCGGTCAGTCCTTTGGGTTCTTGCCGTTGGGCGCAGTCCTGGCCGGACGTGCTGGGACCAGGCTGTTCAGATACCTTTCCAGATTGGTGTAACCGTCAGCACCAACTACGTTGCCATCCGCGGGATTCCGCGCATCGAGCCCGTGCTTGACCTCCCATTCGTCAGGCATGCCGTCCGCGTCGGTATCCCAATTAACCGGGCGCCGCTGCTCAGGATATGCATCCCAGCCGCCCACTTCTTTCTGTGAATCGATCAGCTTGCCCTTTCGCGCGCCGATATCGCGGATAAGTCGCTCGTCCACCGTGTCGCGCACCAACGAAGCGCCCGAGTAACGCCGGCAAGCTTCATATGCCTCTTCGGCGCTCTGCGTCGGAATCGCAAACTCGCCGGTCGGAAACTCCTCGCGAACAGCCCACTTCTCGCGTGTGGTTGAAGCGTAATTACCCTCGTTGGTGTACAGCATCGCAGCGAAGTTATCCGCGTTAAATACCTTGGCCAGTCCCTCGAAATAATTCCCCGACATGAAGCCGCGTGCGCCATCCACTTTCCCGTCTTTGATCTGGAACGGCTTGGCCGCCTTATCGGTGAGCGGACCCGGCCGGTAGTAGTTCCCGACTATGTTGATCTTCATACCACCGATATTCGTCGGCCCAGACCAGTTGTAATCGACGCAATTGCGGAAATCGAGCAGCACATCCGGCCGGTTCTTGGAGCCCGTTCCGCCGCCCAGTGTTGGATGGCGGTGCCGCGACGTCGCATAAATGTTGTGATGCACCGAGGTGGTGCCACTGCAATCGCGGATCGAGGTGCACATGGCGTGCGGGCCTTTTTCATGGATCGAGTCGTTGAGCGCCTCGCTGTAGATCAGCCACTGCAGCGTCATGTTCCTGTTGCCGCGATAATCCGAGTTGCCGTCAATGCCCCAACTGAGAGAAAGGTGGTCGAGGATAATATTCTCATTCCGATCGACGGTCATCACATCTTGGCCGCCCTTCGGCTTGTTTTCGTCGCCCAGGCGAACGCGCAGGTAACGGACGACGATGTCGTGGCAGTCGTAGATCTGCACAGGCCAGTCGCGGATAGTAATGCCCTTCCCCGGAGCCGTCTGACCGGCTACAGTAATGTTCGCCTTCTTTTCCACACGAAGGCCCTTCTTGAGCTGAATGGTGCCGGCCACGTCAAACAGGATGGTACGCGGGGTTTGGGCGCTCATCAGCCCTTCACGGAGCGAGCCGGGCCCGGAATCGTTCAAATTGGTGACGTGGTAGACGTCGCCCCGTCGTCCGCCGCGGGCATACTTGCCGCCGCCCTCGGCTCCAGGAAACGCGGGCACGTTCGCGGGCGGCGCCGCGCAGGCGACAAACGCCGCTATCCCAATCACGATCGATACAGTGAGAATTTCCCTGATTCGTTTGATCACTGGCGCCTCCAAGTAAGCTGCACCGGAGAGAGGCGCAGATAGAGTCTCAAACTTCTCCACTGTCTCTGCGCCGCTGCGGTGTTTCGTGCCTCAGTTAGAACACCAGACGTAGCGCGGCTCGCGGCGATCAAAAATGCAGCCGCAGAACGTATTGAAACTCGCGGCCGCGATTTTTCTGGGTGGTGCAGCGGCCGAAATTTGCGTTGTTGAAATTGGTGTCGGGGTCGTTAAAGATGATGCTGTTCGAAAGATTGTAGGCCTCCATGCGCAGTTCCAGGCGGCGCTTTTCGCCGATCCGGAAGCTCTTCTGGAGGGTCTGGTCCATGGTGAAGGCGCGCGGTCCGATGATTTCCAACTCAAACGTGTCGGGCGTAATGGTATAGGCTGCTGTCTGCCCGAACTGCGTGATATCAAACCAGCGGTTTGGCGTCGGGTGGTCCAGCTTTGGATTGGCCTTGAGGGTGGCGCCCTTAAAAGAGAGGATGGCGCCGCTCTGATAGCGCACAATGGAACTGGCGGCCCAACCGCCGACCAGGTGTTCCAGGAACACCGGGAGGTTTGAAGCGAACCTGCGCCCCCTGCCCACCGGCGCAAGCCATACGACCGAAGAGACCAGGCGGTGGCGGGGATCCTGGCTCTGATACTTGGTGAAGACGTTGTTGTAGGTGTCCAGGGTCCCGTTTAACCGCCACTGGTACTTGCGCATGTAAGCGTACGACGCCACGAACGTCATGCCGTTGCGCATGGCCCGCTGCACCCGGACCTTGCCTGCCTGAAACATGTAATCTCCGCCGGGGCTGTAGTCTTCAACGATTGTCGTGTATTGCGGGTAGGGGGTCAGCAGGCTGTTAATGGTAACGTTCTGCTGGTTACGCAGCGGCCCGGGGAATAACTGCGGAGTGAGGATCTGATAGAACGGATTCGGCACGCTCTTGGTGCCCGTGTTGCCCAGCTTCGAGGTGACGGTCGGGTCGGCCAGGTTCACGCTCCGGCTGTAGGGGACATCGAAGCCGAAATTCCCGAAATACTCGCCCTGCGCCACCATGTGCCCCGGCAAATCCCGCTGGACGGAAAGCGTCACGCGGTCGTTGCCCTGTGTGTGCATGTCCTGGTGATAGAAGGTCACTGGCCCGCCGAGATTCGTGTATCGCCCGAGTTTCTGGCCGATGATCGGCTGCAGGGGGTTCGATGCCGGGAAGGGATTGCTCATTACCGCTTGCGGCACACCCTGAAGAACAGGCAGCGGGTTGCTCGTGACGGAATAACCCGGATACGGATAGGTTCCTTGAGTGTCGATCATCTTCTCGGGCGGCACGAAGTACCGGCCGTATCCGAAGCGGATGGCCGTCTTCTTGGTCAGCGCGAACACCGCACCGACTCGCGGCATGAAGTTATCGAGCGTGGGGTTCCATCCTCCCGGGTGGTCCTTGGTCGCGAAGAGCCATGCGCCCGTCCACTTGGGGGTGGCTAGATTCGGAACCGCGGCATAGACTGCCGCCGGCAACTGGGGCGGGTTCTTCTGGAACTCCGGTATCGGATCTGTGAGGTCCAGGTACCGGGAGATGCGGTTTTCGGGATCGGTGGCGGCCCCGTTGTACTCCCACCGCAACCCGAGGTTCAAGGTCAGACGGCGCGTGACCTTGAAGTCGTCCTGGACGAACAACCCCCAGCATGGCACTCTTGGAAACTGCCTGGGCATGTCCGAAACCGACGAATTCTGATCGGCAACACCCAGCAGGAAAGTCGCCCATGCGTTGCCGTTCTGCCGGAGATTCGGACTGACGTAGGTGCTGGCCGTATGATCCGCCAGGAACTGGAATGCCATGAACTGCGGCCTGTAGGCGTCGGCGATTGTATTCCGGTATTCGGCGCCGCTTTTCAAATAGTGACGGCCGGCCGCCTTGGAGACCTTGAGCGACGCGCTCGGGGTGTGCGCGTTCAACCAATAATAGGATGACTTACCGTAAGCGTTGTTCTTGTCGGTGACCCAGAACCCAGGGTAGTTCAAGAGGACCTGGTCCTTCAAATAGGGGTCGTACCAGGGATTGCCCGGCCAGAACTCGGAAAGGCCGCCCGGCTTCATTTCCGCGCGTTTGTCGCGCGATACATCGTGATAGCCCACCCAACCCATCCGGTAACTAATCACCGTCTTGGCGTTCACGGTGTAAACGGCCTCGCCGCTGATGTTTTGAGCCTCGGCCAGACCTCCCCCGGACGTGGCAGCGAACGGCGAGTCATTATAGAATCTCATCAACTGCAGCGAGTGCTGCATTCCTAGGCGGGCGAAGATTTTCATCTTATCGCTGATGTTGTAATCGACGCGTTCGGCGAAGTTCCAGTAATTCTGGGCGCGAGGAAAACCAATCTGGAAATTGTTGGCGCCGGTAACATCAGTTCCCGGGCCGTTCGGCGCCCAGATGTACTTCAGGAACTTCAACGAAGTTGGGTCCATCCGCGCCGTCGGGATGACGTTCCCGGGGAACGGCTGCCGCGTGATGATTCTGCCGTCGGCGCTGACGGTCGTCGTATAAGGGTCGTAAATCGTACGCAGCGTTCCCGACTGGTTCAGGTCTTTCGAGAAATCCCCGGTTTTCTGTGCGGCCGTGGGAACCGTAAAAGTGGACGTGGCCGGATTGGTATTGTGCCACCGCTCGTAGGATGTGAACGTGAAGACCTTGTTCTTCCAGGCGGGCCCGCCCACCGTGCCGCCGAAGACGTGAGCGCGCGTGACGGAACCGGTGTGGACAACCGCGTTGCTTTCAGCATTGATCGCAGGGTTCCTGCCGAAGTAATAGCTGCTGCCATGCCACTGGTTGGTACCATGCCTCATGGCCAGGCTGATGAAGGCGGCGCCGCTATTGCCGAACTCGGCATCGACCGCCACGGCCGTCACGGTAAACTCCTGGATGGAATCCATTGTGGGAACATACCCTCCCTTTCTGCCGGGCTGGGTGGTGGATCCGTCAAGGAGCGTGTCATTGTTCCGCGTGTTGTCACCGCCAATGCTGTAGCTGCTGCTGCTCCACAAATTGGAGGGCAGATCGCCGGCAAGATCGGCCGAGTAGTTGCTCACCACCAGGGGGTCCATCAGCGCCAGGTGGCCCGGATTGCGCGAAACCTCCGGAAGATAGTCGAGCATCTCCCGCGTGATGGTCTGCTCGGAGGTCGGGTTGTTGAACTGGACGGAGACCGGGCTGTCGGCAACCGTAATGCTTTGCGAGACGGCCCCCACCTCCAGCCTGGCGTTGACAGTGAGGTTGGCCTGGGTCTCGGCCACCAGGTTCTTCTGGATGAACTGGCCGAAACCTGTGGCGGCGACGGTGACTTCGTACCGGCCCGGCTCGACGAAGTCGAAGAGATAGAATCCCTGTTCGTTGGTATCCCGGCTCGACTGCACGGAAGTCTCTGTATTCCGCAGAGTGACCTTCGCTCCGGGGATGGCGCCCCCCGACTGATCCGTCACGAGGCCCTGAACTTTGGCGCGGTAATCCTGACCCGGCAACTTGGCCGGCAACATGGAAGCGGCGAGCAGGCCCAGCACGATTAGCTTGTGCATAACGCCTCCTGCATCCCGTTTGTGCCGACGGGCCCGGCAGCCTGTCCGTCCCGCCGGGTTTTTCGATTTCGGGATGTGGCAGGATTGTACCTGCTGATGTCGCGGAGAACAACGGTTCTTTTGGAAGGATCGAGTGCTTGGCGAACGTAGCTGGTCTGGTACGATTCTGGTATGTTTCGGGGCATCCTGACCGTGTTGTTGCTCCTCGCTCCCGCAAGCTCGCAGAAGCCGGCCCAGCTCGTGATCGATTACCCCGTGGATCAATCGATCTTCCCCCTGGAGTTTCCTCCTCCCACTTTTCTTTGGCGCGACGCCAGCCCAGCGGATGCGTGGATCGTCAAAATCTCGTTCGCCGGGGGCGCGAAGGGTATCGAGACCAGGAGCGCCGGTAAACGGTTCCGGCTGGGAGAGATCGACGCGCGGGCAGGCGCACCGGTGAAAGTCCTGGGAGAGATTGCGGAAGCATACAATTCCACACGCACCTGGGCGCCGGATCCCGAGATGTGGACGGCCATCAAGAGGAACTCAACCGCGGGACCAGCCACGGTCACGATCACCGGATACCGGAGGGCCGATCCCGGCGACGCCATCTCGATCGGCCGCCTCAGGCTGTCCACTTCGGCGGATCCGATCGGCGCGCCGATCTTCTATCGCGACGTTCCCCTGATGCCCTCGGAAACCGAGAAAGGCGTGATCAAGCCGCTGGACCAGAAGGCGGTCCCGCTGATTTCCTGGAAGCTGCGCGACGTCGCCTCGACCAGCAGCAGGGTTGTCATGCAGGGACTGCACACCTGCGCCAACTGCCACTCGTTTTCCGGCGACGGCAAACTGATGGGCATGGACGTGGATGGGCCGCAAAACGACAAGGGTCTCTATGCGATGGCGGCGGTGCAGCCGTATATGTCGATCGGGAAGAGCGACATCGTGGCATGGAGCACGTTCCGCGGAAAACTCGGAGGAAGGCTGCGGGTCGGGTTCATGTCCCAGGTCTCCCCGGACGGCAAGACCGTGGTTACTACCATCCATGACCCGGGGCTGTCCGAGTCCGAGTACCAGCGCCGCAAGAACGCGAGAGAAGTCGCGCTGAACTACTACGTCGCGAACTTTAAAGATTACCGATTCCTGCAGGTGTTTTTCCCGACCCGAGGCATCCTGGCCTGGTACAGCCGCGAATCCGGCGAGCTTAAGCCGCTACGCGGCGCAGACGATCCAGGATTTGTGCAGACCAATGCGGTGTGGAGCCCGGACGGCAAGTACCTCGTGTTCGCCCGAGCCGAGGCGAAGGAGCCTTATGCCCCCGGCGCTCCGGCGGCCCGGTACGCCAACGATCCTAACGAGACCCAGATACGTTACGACCTTTACCGGATTCCGTTTCGGGACGGGCAGGGCGGACGGCCCGAACCGGTCGCGGGGGCTTCCCGAAACGGTAAAAGCAACACGTTTCCGAAGATCTCGCCGGACGGCAAGTGGACGGTTTATGTGCAGAGCCGGAATGGTCTGCTGATGCGGCCCGACAGCGAGCTCTATATCGTGCCGGCCTCGGGGGGTGCGGCCCGCCGAATGCGGTGCAACACCCGGCTGATGAATTCGTGGCACAGCTTTTCGCCCAACGGCAGGTGGATGGTGTTCGCTTCCAAAAGCCGCTCGCCTTACACCCAGATGTTCCTCACGCACATTGACGGGAGCGGCAATGACAGTCCCGCCATCCTGATCGAGAACGCTACGGCGGCAAACCGGGCGGTGAATTTGCCGGAGTTCGTAAATATCCCCGCCGGAGGGTTGTTGAGAATTGATGCGCCGGTCACGGACTATTACCGCGTGGTCGACCTCGCCTCAGAACTAATGAAGCAGGGCAAATACGAAGCGTCCGTGGCGGAATGGAAGAAGGCGGTGGCACTGGAACCGGGTGAAGCGGTGGCATACAACAACCTGGGAACATCGCTCGGCCGCATGGGACGGGAACTGGAGGCGATCTCGCAATTCGAGAGAGCGCTGCAACTCAGCCCCGAGTATCCGGAAGCGCACAACAATCTGGGCGCCGCGCTGATCCGAAGCAACCGCATCGGGGACGCGATCCATCACTTCGAGACAGCGATTCAACTAAGTCCGAAGTATGGGACAGCCTTCGGCAACCTGGGCAGCGCGCTGATTCGGCAGGGGCGGGTGGCGCAAGCGATCCCGGTGCTTGAGAAAGCGGTCGAGTACGAGCCGCAGGTAATCGATTCCCACTACAACCTCGCCATTGCCCGCATGCGGCAGGGGCAGACGGCAGAGGCGATTGCGGTCCTCCAGAGAGCGGCCGGCGCATCCGGCGGTAGGCACCTCGGGATTCTAAGGCTGTTGTCGGAACTCCACGCGAAGGCCGGGCGATTCTCCGAGGCGGCGGAAGTGGCCCGGAACGCGCTGGCGATCGCGATCGAGCAGCAGGACTCCCGGTTGGAGCGGGAGTTAAGAGGCAAGATCGCTTTCTACGAAATGATCGCGCCGATCCGACGCTGATAAAACTGGACGACGGGCCACCGGTCGAGGAGTACGGCGAATTCCCGGCGGTCGAACACTTTCGCCACATGTTCGTGAAGAGCTGGAAACGCGTGGTGGAAGTCGCTGGACAGCGCCGCGCGGTGGCCAGTGCGTCAGCCGGCTAGCACAATATGAATGCACCGCCGGGGTGCGGACAGGGCGGGCTTGGTAGGCGCAGGCCGTTAGCTGCCTTTTGCTGATTCCCCAGCACTGTCCCTCCCGCAAACCCCGAACTTTCTGAGAACATGGGGCTTGTGCATTTTCCACAAGCTCCGCCTACCGACGTTCGGAGTGCTGCCCGCACTGGTTGGCACCCTCTCGTCATTGTTCCGGACACGCACCGCTCTTCAATTAGAAAACCTGGCCCTCCGCCACCAGATCGGTGTCCTCCAGCGCTCAGTCAGGAAGCGAGCGAGGCTGACCGTAGCAAACCGTGTCGTGTGGGCCTGGCTATGCGGAACCTGGAGCGACTCGCGATCTGCAGTGGTGGTCGTCAAGCCGGAAACGGTCATCGCCTGGCATCGGAAAGGCTCTCGCCTTTTCTGGACATGGAAGATCCGACACGGCCAAGTCGGACGGCCAGCAATTCCAAGAGAGGTCCGCGATCTGATCCGAAAAATCAGCCGCGAGAATGCGCTCTGGGGTACCCCCCGCATCCACGGCGAACTGCTGAAACTGGGCATCGACATCGGCGAGACCAGCGTCGGCACGTACATGCTGCGCCACCGCAAGCCGCTTTCGCAGACCCGGCGGAGGGTGTTGGCGAATGCCAGCATGTCACCCGGCAACGGCGGATGGATCCTGCCTAACGCCGTGCTGTTTACTAATCCGCCTCGCTTGGCTGATAAGTCGGCATCTCGGAAACTGACCCAGTGCCCGCAAGCGCCTGCCGGTGCAAGTAGACCAGACAACCATCCAGGGCGGGGCGGGCGGACCGCCGTCCAAAGTATGTTTCCTTGCGTTTTCTGTTTTGGTTGAATATTTGACGACAGCAATGTCTCCTGTCCGGACTTTATTCCCTTTCTTTTCAGCGCACCATGCCTGAAAAAGGCCCAAAACCCTTGACACGTATGTCATAATGGAATTAGAAGTAGGAAGTGGTAATTTCTATCTGATTATCTGCTTTCACCTGTTATTCACCTGTTTTAGCAGGTGAAGCGGCCAGGGACAGACCGCCGGACGAATTCCCGGCATCAAAGAAAGCGAGTAGACAATGCAAGCAACCAATGAAAAACCGATCACGCAGAGGAAACACAGCCGGCCGGCGGCGGGGCGCGGCTCGAGCGGGCGGTTCCCTGTCGGCGTTTCGGGCAACCCGGCGGGGAGGCCGGAGGGCAGCCGCCACCGCGCCAGCGTGCTGGCCGAAGCGCTGCTTGATGGACGCGTCGAGGCATTGACCGAAAAGGCGGTTGAAATGGCGCTGGCCGGCGATGTGACGGCGCTTCGGCTTTGCCTGGAGCGCCTGCTGCCGGTACGCCGGGAACGGCACCTGACCATGACCCTGCCCTCACCCGTAACGGCCGCCGACATCACCGCGGGCTTCGTGCGGGTGGTGGAGGCTCTTGCCTGCGGGGATCTGACGCCCTTGGAAACCTCTTCCGTAGCGGAGTTGCTGGAGAACGCCCGGCGGGCGATCGAGACCACCGACCTGGCTCGGCGAATCGAGGAACTCGAAGAGCGTGCAGAGGACGAAGAGCAGGATGAGGCCGGGGCTGCCAATTGGCCGGCTGAGTAAGAAGGCGCCACAGCCGCCCGTGACTTAGGGACACGGGCGAGTGCACCCGGACCAGGAAGCGGTGAGCGAGGGGGCAGGAAAAACACTTCTCGATCTCGTGCGCGACATGAATGTGACTCAGATCAGCCGGAAACTGAGGAAATCTGTGCGTAGTGAGTACCGGCAGACTCCGAGCGATGGCAGCCCGCTTCCAGCGGGCTTCCCCCCGCTCTGCGGGGGCTGATAGACCCGGCGTTTACGCCGGGGATCAGGACGGAAAATTCGGGGGAAGGCCGCTTCCAACGGCCTTCTCGGACAGAGGCTTTAGCCGCTTCTCCGTGTTTCGCGGCTCGGCACGGGGCGGCGGCTGAAGCCGTTGAACGAGAAGCCCGTTGAAACGGGCTTGTGAATCTGGTTGCTCCTCGTACCAGCCGTAAACGGCTGGCCTATCAACCCTTCGGGAAAGCCCGCTGGAAGCGGGCTTTAGCCTCTCGACCGCCGGTGGAACGATGCGTCTTCGATTGGCGGAAAAATGTAGAAACTCCACGCACTCCGGAGGGGTGCGAGGAAGCGCGACCCGCCGTAAGACAGGCTACAGGCTGCCGGCTGCAGGCTACGGGCCGGGGACCAGTTCTTCCTGCAGCCTGTGGCCTGCAGCCTGTTCTCAGCGGCGCAGGCGCGGGGGAAGCACTTGGCGCGCCGACGAGGCCGGCGGCGGCGAAAACGGATACAGGTCCGGAACCACGACAATCTCGGAGGTGAATTTCAGCGGGAATGACCGTCCGGTCGGGTAGGTCAGTTCCAGCATGAACGCCGTGTAACCTTGCGCCGGTTTCGGCACGCGCACCGAATAGATGCCGTGGGCGCCGTCCACCGTGGTGCTGGTCCAGGCCGGGCCAATGGTCATCAGGCGGAAATCGCGCGCCTGGGGATTGGTGGCCTGCCACAGGCGCACCTCCGACGGCTTATCGATGGTCTTCAGCAGAATGGAGCCGTCGCTGCGGTCGGCCCGCCAGTAAAACCGCGGGCGCGGCGTGCCCGCCTGGATGGCCTCAAACCAGGCCAGGATTCCGGTCAGCGTCTCGGTGGACACCAGCGAATGGTCGGTGTTCGGCACATAGCGCAGGTACTTCTCGCCGGGCAGGTTGTTGAAGTAGAACTGCGCCGAATCGGGCAGGAAAAACTGGTCGCCGGTGGAGTTCACCAGGTACTTGGGCAGGGTGAAGCGCTCGCGGTAGGTGTAGGGGTCTTCAATCTCGAATAGCGCGTCGAGCTGGGGCGTGCCCAGCCAGCCCATGACGCCGGCGTCCACGTAGTCCTGGATGGCGGGCGCCCAGAACCCGTAGGCGCGCCAGTGGTGGACGAAGGATTGTTCCAGGTTGAGGCAATCGGCGACCATGGGAACCATGGCCACCACGCGCGGATCGACGGCCGCCGTAGTCCAGGTGGTCCAGCCCCGCTTGGATGCGCCCCCGACCACGAAACGACTGACGGTGATCTTCCCTCCGGCATCGCTGGCCAGGAAGGCGGTAACGGCGTCCATGGCCCGGACCGCGGCCTGGGTCATGGGCAGGCGGGCCGGCCAGCGCTCGTCATTGGTGCGCAGGAAGCGATCCCAGGTGTAGGCGATCAAAGCGTCTTCACTGCGCGAAATGCTCTCGCCGGCGAAGCGCAGCGGTTGGTTGGGCACCATCTGCAGGTCGGCGACCACGGCGCCGCTGTCGAGCGCCATGGAGGCCAGCAGCGGGTCGGGGCTGGCCGGCGGCCTGCCGCCGTTCGATCCTCCGTCGATGAACAGCAAGGCGGTGGCGCTGGTGACGCGCTCGGGGCGCGTGATCACCAGCCAGTGCCGCCACTCGGTGCGGTCCACCTCGGCGCTGGTCAGCCAGTTCTGCGAGACTATCTCCAGCACGTAGTAGTTGAGCCCCAGGGCCGATCCGGAGCCGACAAGCTGATAGCGGTAGGAGGAGTCGGCTGTTTCCACATAGCGATCCAGCGCCGTGTACACGCCGGTGTCGGCCGCCGCCAGGCCGCAGGCCAGCAGGAAAACCAGCAGCACGCGCTTCTTCACTGCCATGATTCACCAAGCCGCAAATTCAAAGTTTCAAGTTCCACGTTTCAAGTTCCAAGTTGGCTACCCCTTGGTAAGCAGCGCAAAGCGTATCATTTCCCGCCGCTGGTGTCTCAGCACTCAGCCTGCATTATTCGTGAGCGAAGCGGCGCTTCACCGGCTTCGGCCAAGTACTTGCGCAACTCGGCCGTGTACCGCTCCGCGAGGTTCTCAGGGTGGTTTGCCACAGTCAGGTGTCAGGTCTCAGGTGCCAGGTGTCAGGTGCCAGGAGAGGTGCTTCCCTGAAACCTGGGACCTGAAACCTGTCAACTGGGGCCCAGGTAGCGGACAACAAGCACCAGCGCGTCGTCGGTACCCTTGGCATAGCGGGCACAGATGCGCTCGGCAGCTTGTTGGGGCCTGTCACTTAAGACTAATTTGCGGGGGAAATCGTTGCGGATTCCGTCGGTGGTCAGAATCAGGGTATCGCCGGGAGCCAGGTGGGCGAGGGACGGGCGGAGGGCGGGCAGGTTCATTCCCACCAGCCCGGAATGAAGCATGATGGATTCGCCGGTTGGTTCGGGGCCCTGGCCGGCGCGCAGCAGGAGGCCCTCGACGTTGCCGACGCCCACCCATTCCAGGCCGGCGGCGCGGAAGCAGGCCAGGCTGATGACGGCGCCGCGGGTGGTTCGCAGCGCCGCGTGGCAGCGCTGAAGCAGGATCGTCAGGGGTTCGTGGGGATGTTCCTTGAGAAGCGCGCAGGCGGTGCCGGAGGCGCAGGCCGCCTCTGCGCCGTGGCCCAGCCCATCGATGGCGGCCGCCAGCGTGCCGCCGGCGAACGGCTGCACCAGCCAGGCATCCCCGCAGACGGTTTCCCCGGGAAGGGCCTGCGAAGCGGCGCCCCATTCCAGGCGCACCCCTGAGGGTGCTTCCTCAGTCATCGGACCCACTTTTTCATGGTGACGGTGGTGCCCCGGCCCACCTTCGAGATGATCTCGAACTCGTCCATCAGCCGGCGCGCCCCGGGCAGACCCAGGCCCAGGCCCTTGGCCGTGGAATAGCCGTCCTGCATGGCCAGGGCAATGTCCGGGATACCCGGCCCTTGATCGCGCGCCATGACCGTGAGGCCCTGGCGCCCGCCCTGGTTGACGGGTTTCAGGACGATCTCGCCCCGCTTGGCGTACTCGACGATGTTGCGGGCTACCTCGGAAATGGCGGTGGCGACGACGGCCAGGTTGCCGCCGGCGAAGCCAATACGCTCCGCCAGGGCGCGGCCCTGCTGCCTGGCGATCACGATATCCGCATCCGAACTGATGGGCACATGAATCTCATCGCCCACGGCAGCCACCTCGCTCACGAATGACGACACGAACCTCACCCGCCACGATGGGCACTCCGCTTGGTGCGTTTCTGCAGCAACTCGATCCCTTCTTCCAGGTCCAGGGCCGTCTCCACGTCGCCCAGAGTCAAACCCAGTTGCACCATGGCGAACGCCACTTCCGGCTGGATGCCCACGATCACCGTCCGCGCTCCGCGCAGGCCCACCATGTGGGCCAGGGCGCGCAAGGTGCGGGCGGCAAACGAATCCATGACATCCAGCACCGTGACATCCACGATCACGCCGCGCGAGCGGCAGCGGCCGACCCGTTCGGCCAGGTCATCGCGCAGTTGCAGCAGATCGTCGTCGGTCAGCGCCGACTGGATGGTGGCGATCAGGAAATCACGCTGCTTCAAAATCGGAACTAGCATGGTTTTATGTCGTCGCCTCGGGTTCTTCCTCTTCGGATTCTTCCTCGGTTTCTTCCCGGATGACCTTGTAGCCCAGCAGCCGTTCAGCTTCCTCAATTCCTCCCTGCAGGTCGCCCACGGTCCGCATCCTGCTCAGGTCCACGCCGATGGTCACCAGGGTCTGGGCGATCTCCGGCGACAGCCCGGTGACGATGACGGTGGCGCCCATCAGCCGCGAGGCATCCACAGTCTGCACCATGCGGTTGGCCACGGCGGAGTCCACCGTCGGCACGCCGGTGATGTCGATGACCACCACCTTGGCGCGGTTGGCGCGGATGCCGCGCAGCAGTTGCTCGGTAATCTGGCGGGCGCGCTGCGGGTCGATCACCCCGATGATGGGCAGGATGAGCAGGCGCTCGCGCACCTGCAGCACCGGCGTGGAAAGCTCGCGGATGGCCTCCTGCTGCTGCCGGATGATGCGCTCGCGCTCCTGCACGAAACCCACGGCCACGGTGGTCGCGATGCGGTTGGCGGCCGGTTCGTAAACGTCCAGCGCGCGGCTCAGCAGCGGCGGCTCCGACTGGTACTTCACGAACAGCGAGCGGGCCAGCACGTCGCGCAACAGCAGCACGATGCCCAGCACCTCGTGGACTTCCACGCCGCGCGGGATGATGCGTTCCGACAGGTCCCGCGCGTAGGCTTCCAGGACCTCGACGCTGCCGGTTTCCAGCACCGTGACGTAATTGTCGTAGACCGCGGTGGCCTCGGCGAAGATCTCTTCCCTGGTCATGGCTGTCAGCAGCCGCGATTCGGTGATCCGGCGCGCCCAGTCTTCACGCAACTGGGTGCGGTTTTCGCGCAGGTGAGCGACCAGTTCCTTCAGCAGGTCGCTGGTCGATTCGGAAGGCGGTTGCTCCACACTGTCTTGCAACCGGCCTTCGTTGCTTCTCATCGGCGTGGTCCTCCATGAGTCCGGCGGCGCCGGAAGCCGCGCCTGCAAAGCGAGCAGAATGCCGGGCGGATGGCTGTGTTGAAGGCCGCGGTCACGCGCGAACCCCTGACGGCCGTTGGCGCATGCTATCGGCGCAAAAATAAAAGGCGAAACGGGCCCTCTCGAACCTGTTTCGCAACTTCCTTGAAGCCCAGGCACGATGTCCGGCTGGCAACCGCACCCAAAGACCTCTCGATTCCTGCAATATTTCAATTTATCGGAGAACTGCCGGACTGTCAACTGCGCCTTGGCGGGGGGAACAAATCTTGAAGTAAACTGCTGCCGGCGGTGCAAACTGGTACAAGCTTATGCGCGCAATCGTACTGATCGCTTCGCTGCTGTTTCTGGTTGTGGCCCACGCCGCCCCGCCCCAACCGGGCTTCTTTCCCGTCTCGGTCTGGTACGCGGGCGGGAAGGCGCGGGCGCCCATGCTGGAGCCGGTCACGCCGCAGTCGGCGGCCGAGTGGAAGGAAGACCTTTCCCGCATCAAGTCGCTGGGCTTCAACACCGTTCGCACCTGGGTGGAGTGGACCTCGGGCGAGCCGCGCGAAGGCCAATACCGTTTCGAGCAGCTCGACCTGATGCTTCGGCTGGCCCAGGAGATGGGCCTGCGGGTGTTTGTCCAGGTGTACGTGGATTCAGCCCCCGATTGGGTCGGTGAAAAATTCGCGGACGGAAAGTTCGTGGCCCAGAACGGCGCCGCTATCCCCTCGCAGGCCGCGCCCGGCTACTGCTTCGATCATCCCGGCGTGCGCCAGGCGGTGCTGAACTTCTTCCGCGAAGCCGCGCGGCACGCCGCCCGCAGCCCGGCATTCTACGGCTGGGACCTGTGGAGCGAGCCGCACATCATCAACTGGGCCGAGATCAACTACATCCCCAACGCCACCTTCTGCTACTGCCCGCACTCGCAGGCGCGCTTCCGCGAGTGGCTGCGCGGCAGGTACGGCACCCTCGACGCGCTGAACAAGGCCTGGTACCGCCAATTCCACGACTGGAAGCAGGTGGAGCCGCCGCGCTTCGACACCATCCTCTCCTACACCGACTTCATGGACTGGCGCATTTTCATCACCGAGAAGCTGGCGGCCGACCTGGCCGCCCGCAGCCAGGCGGTGAAGGACATCCTGCCGGGCGCGGTCGCCACCAGCCACTCGGCGGCACCCAGCGCGCTGGGCAGCCTGGCCGGCGGCGACGGCAACCCCGACGACTGGCTGATGCACAAATCCGTGGATTATTACGGCTGCAGCGTGTATCCCAAACACTCGCTGCCGCCCCACTGGTCCGTCACCCGGCTGACGGTGGCCATGGACCTGGAGCGCTCGGCCGGCGGCAACCGCGGCTTCTACGTGGGCGAGCTGCAGGGCGGCTTCGGGGTGCGCGGCGATGTCATCAGCGAGGAGATCACCCCGCTCGATCTGCTCAAGTACATGTGGGCGGCCGTGTCGCGCGCCGCCCGCGGCATCAACATCTACGCCTTCTACCCCATGAACTCCGGCTATGAATCGGGCGGCTACGGATTGATCAACCTGGACGGAACGCTGACCGAGCGCAGCCGGACCGCGGGCCGGACGGCACGCCAGGTCCACGAACACTCGGATTTGATCCTGGCCTCGCGCCTGCAGCCCGCCGAAGCGGCCATCGTCGTGAACCAGTGGACCACGCTGATTGGCGGGCAATCGCACCTCTACAACCGCGGCGCCGTGGCCCGCTCGCTCTCCGGCTACTACCGCATGTTTTCGGAGCGCAACGTCCCGGTGGATTTTTTGAGCGCGCGCGAAGTCACAGCCGCCCAACTGAAGCCGTACAAGCTTGTGGTGGTGCCCTACCCGATCCTGCTGCTGACGAACGAGGCACGCGCGCTGGAGCAGTACGTGCGCGAAGGCGGCCACCTGTTCACCGAAGCGCGCCCCGGCTGGGTGGATGAGCGCGGCTACGCGCAGGCGGTGGTGCCCGGCTTCGGATGGGACCGCATGCTCGGCGTGCGGGAGAAGGCGGTGACGCCGAAATCGGAGACGCGCGTGAAGTGGGGCTCCGATGAGTTTGCGGGCGCCATCTTCGAGGAGCGCTTCACGGTGCTGGATGTAGCGCCGGGGTCCCGCCGGCCGGCCCCCACTAGCGAGCCGCCGCCGGAACGCGCAACCCCCGTGGCCACTTTCGACGACGGCTCGCCGGCAGCTTACGAGCGCCGCCACGGCCAGGGCGCCGCGCTCATCCTGGGCACCTTTGCCGGGCAGGTCAACGACACCCGGCCGGTCAGCCCGCACCCGCTCGGCGGTCTGCTGGCGCGCTGGGCCGGCCTGGCGCTGCCCGATTTGAAAGCTTCATCGCCCGTCGATTTCAAGCAGCTTGTGGCGCCCGCCGGCCGCTTGGTGTTCCTGCTGAACTGGGGGGCGTCGGCATCCAAAGTCGAACTGGACATGCGCCTGGACAAGCCCGCGCGCCAGGTGCGCGAGATCACATCCGACCGAGTGTTGCCCGCGGGCGCAGCCGTTTTTCAGCTTCGGGAAGAAGTGCCCGCCCAAGACGCGCGCGTGTACCGCATCGATTACTGATTTTCGAGCCATCACCGCGCCCCCTTGCTGGGTTTGTGTTGGGGTTGTGCCGAGTGGGTCTTTATTGTTAACATTGAGTGGGCTGTCTATGGGCACAAAGCGTACTCACATCGTCTTTCCCTCCGACTTGGTGGCGACCATCGACCGGATGGTCGGCCAGCGCGGGCGCAGCCGGTTCATCACGGAGGCGGCCTGGCAAGAAGTCAAGCGCCGGGAGCAGCTCGCGGCGCTGGAACAGGCGGTGGGCTCTTGGCGCGATCAGGACCACCCCGAGCTCAAGCGGGGCGCGGCACGATGGGTGCGTCAATTGCGCCGCGAGAGCGGCAAGCGTTTTCGAAACCTGCCTCGCGGATAACGTATGGCCACGTTCCTGCTCGACTCCAGTGTCATCATCGATGCCTTGAACGGCAAGCGGGGCCGGCACCTGCTTCTCAAGGACCTGCTGTCGCAAGGGCATTTGCTCGCCTGTTGTGCGATCAACGTAGCCGAGGTCTATGCGGGCTTGAGGCCCTCCGAAGAGGAGGCCACCGGGAGGTTCCTCCGAAGCCTCCAGTTTTATGAGGTGAGTTGGGAGATTGCGCGGCAATCAGGCCTGCTCAGGCGCGAGTACTCGCGGAAGGGGAAAACGCTGGCGCTGCCGGACACGACGATTGCCGCCGTCGCTCTGCATTACGGATTGACTCTCATCACCGACAACGTGAGAGATTTCCCGATGCCCGGGCTTCGATTCTATCCTCTGCCCTGACCCAGGCGGATGATCTCTTCGGGCCCTTGTGCCTTGGCGCTTTTGTGGTTAAATTACCCGCCATGGATACCATCACCCGGCGCTCACTGCTTGTTGGCTCGGCATCCGCGCTGGCCGGCGCTGCCCTCCGGGGACAGCCCTCGGGCCGGAAGCCGAATATCCTGTTCATCTGCTCAGACCAGCACACGGGCCCGGCCGTGGGGGCCAGCGGGCACCCGATCGTGAAGACCCCGAACCTGGATCGGCTGGCGGCCCGCGGCGTCAACTTCCGCAACGCTTACTCGGGCAACCCGGTCTGCGTGCCCGGCCGGGCCAGCCTGATGACCGGCATGTGGGCCTCCGACGTCGGCTCCTACTGCAACAGCACGCCGTTTGACGGCCGCGTGCCGACCTGGGGCAACCGGCTGCGCGACGCCGGCTACCACACCTGGGCCACCGGCAAAATGGACCTCTGGCACGACAAAGACCTGGGGTTCCACGAGGTGGATACCTCGCACGGGCACTCGGAGGACCCCGACATCACGTCGCTTTTCCGCGCGCCCGTCTGCTTCCGGCCCAAAGAGCGCAACAATGCCGACGGCGAGTACGTGGACCGCAGAGCGCCCGACCTGCCGAAGGCCGACCGGGCCATCAATTTCCTGAAAGACGAAGCGCCGAAGCTCGGCCGGCCCTGGTGCGCCTACGTTGGCTTCTCCAAGCCGCACCCGAAATTCGACGCCGCGCTGAAATACCGCGAAATCTACCCGCCGGAAAAAATGCCGCTGCCTCGCTGGCCGGAGGGCTACCTGGAGCGGCGGCACACCATGTTCCAGGTGCTGGCCAATTTCAAGAACGTCTCGGTGCCGGTGCCGGAGGAGCGCGTGCGGCGCGCCCGGAGCTGTTATTTCGGGCTCATCACGGAACTCGACGAGCTGATCGGTCGGGTGCTCGAGCAACTGGAGCGCACCGGGCAGATGGAGAACACGCTGGTCGTCTACACCAGCGACCACGGCGAAATGCTGGGCGAACACGGCCTGTGGCTGAAGAACGTGCTGCTGGAGGGCGCGGCGCGCGTGCCGCTGGTCATGGCCGGCGCCGGGCTGCCGGCGGGCAAAACGGTGACCACGCCCGTCTCGCACGCCGACATCGCGGTCACGCTGCTCGATGCGGCCGGGCTGGCCAGACCCAAAGAACTGCGCGGCCACTCGCTCGTGCCCCTGGCCCGCGGCGAAACGGGAACGCACCCCGGCTTCGCCTTCAGCGAGTCGCATTCCGAGGGCAACTGCACCGGCTCGTTCATGATCCGCAAGGGCGACCTCAAGTACCTTTACTTCACGGGCGACGAACCGCTGCTATTCGACCTGAAGAAAGACCCCGGCGAGTTCCAGAACCTGGCGGGGAAGAAGGAATTCGCCGGCGTCGTCAAAGAGCTGCACGCCCACCTGACGTCGCTGCTGGACCCGGATGCGGTCACCCAGGCGGCCTTCCGCAAGCAGGCCGACGTGCTGGCGCGGCTGGTGCGGGAGCAATCGAAGAAGGAGTTCTACAAGACGCTGGTCGGCCGGCTGGGTCCGGCGCAGGCCCGCGTGCTCACCGACGAGCATTACACATAGGCTGGCGACTGTCGGCTGTGGGCTGTAGGCTGTGGGCTGGAGCAAAAGCGTCACTTTGCAGCAATGGCTTTATCCGCGTCTCCGGCCTCCGGTCTCCAGCCCACAGCCCACGGTCTACAGCCCACGGCCTTTGTCCGCTCCTCCACCTGTGCTAGCATGAGTCTTTTGTACAGCCGCAAATATCCTGCTTCGTGGGCGGTGCCGCACCGCTGTCCGCCCCAAGGAGTTCCGCCTTGAAAGTGTACGACGGCAAAGATGTGCGTAACGTGGCCGTGGCCGGCCACGGCGATTCGGGGAAGACCAGCCTGGTTTCCGGCCTGCTGTACGCGGCCGGCATGGTCAACCGGCTGGGCCGGGTGGATGAGGGCAACACGGTCACCGATTTCGACGACGACGAGATGGCGCGCAAGGTCACCATCATGACCGCGCTGGCCCATGCCGAGTGGGCCAAGACGAAAATCAACCTGCTGGACACCCCCGGTTACAACATCTTTATCAACGACACCAAGGCGGCCATGGTGGCGGCCGACGCGGCCCTGGTGCTGGTGGATGCGGTGGCCGGCGTCGAGGTCCAGACCGAGAAGGTTTGGGCCTTCACCGAGGAGTACGGCCAGCCGCGGCTGATGGTGATGAACAAGCTGGACCGGGAGCGGGCCAGCTTCGAGCGCGCCCTGGAATCGATCCACAAGGTGTTCGGCCGCACGGCCGTCCCCGTCCAGTTGCCGATGGGCGAGGAGCGGGCCTTCCGGGGCGTCATCGACCTGCTGGCCATGAAGGCTTACAGCTACCAAAGCGGCGGAGACGGCAAGGGCGAGGCCGGCGAGATTCCCGGCGAATTCGCCGAGGCCGCCCAGTCGGCCCGCGAAAAGCTGGTGGAGATGGTGGCCGAGGGCAACGACGCGCTGCTGGAGGAGTTCTTCGACAAGGGGACGCTCAGCCCCGAGCAGCTTCGCCAGGGGTTGCGGGAAGCCGTGGTGGCGCGCCGCATCTTTCCCGTAGCCTGCGCCTCGGCCTATCACAACATCGGCGCCGACTTGCTGCTCAACCTCATTGTCGATTTCCTGCCCACGGCGGTGGAGCGGGGCACGGTGACCGGCTACACCAAGCTGGAGGAGGGCGGCGAGCCGATCACCCGGCGCGTGGCCGACTCCGAGCCGGTTTCGGTCTTTGTCTTCAAGACCAGCGCCGACCCTTTTGCCGGCCGCATCTCGTATTACAAGGTCTGCTCCGGCGTGCTGAAGAACGACGCCACCCTGACCAATTTCACCAAGGGGCAGGCCGAGCGCTTCGCGCACATCACCGTGGGGCAGGGCAAGGAGCACGTCGGCGTCCAGGAATTGCGGGCCGGCGACATCGGGGTGGTCACCAAGCTGAAGGACACGCTGACCGGCGATACGCTGGGCGACAAGGCCGCGCCCATCCTCTACCGGCCGGTGAAGCTGCCGGAGCCGCTGATCGCCTTCGCCATCCAGGCCAAGTCCCGGGCCGACGAAGACCGCCTGGGCCAGGCGCTGCACAGGATCCTGGAAGAAGACCCCTCGTTGCGCTTCTACCGTGACGGACAAACCAAGGAGTTCCTGCTGGCGGGCGCCGGCCAGCAGCACGTCGAGGTCATCGTCTCCCGGCTCAAGAAGCGCTACAGCGTCGAGGTGCAGCTCAAGGCCCCCAAGGTGCCCTACCGGGAGACCATTCGGGGCACCGCCGATGTCGAGGGCAAGCACAAGAAACAGACCGGCGGGCACGGGCAGTTCGGCGTCTGCAACATCAAGATGGAGCCGCTGCCGCGGGGCGCGGGCTTCGAGTTCGTCAACGACATTTTCGGCGGTTCTATCCCCAGGAACTACATTCCGGCGGTCGAAAAGGGCGTCGTGGAATCGGCGCAGCGCGGCTTCCTGGCCGGCTATCCGGTGGTGGATTTCCGCGTCATTCTGCACGACGGCAAGTATCACGACGTGGACAGCTCGGAGCTGGCCTTCAAGATCGCCGGCTCGCTGGCCTTCAAGAACGCCATGCGGGAAGCCAAGCCCATACTGCTGGAGCCCATCATGAACGTGGAGGTCTATGCTCCCGAACAGTACTCCGGTGACTTGATGGGCGACTTGAACGCGCGCCGCGGGCGCATCCAGGGGATGGATAACCGGGCCGGCACGACGGTGATCAAGGCCCAGGTTCCGATGGCGGAAATGCTCACCTACGCCACCGACCTGACCTCCATGACCCAGGGCCGGGCCAGCTATTCCATGGAGTTCTCCCACTACGACACCGTTCCGCAGCAGATTGCCGAGAAAGTGATCGCCGCCGCTAAAGCCGAGCGCGGCGAGGCGGTTGAAGAAGCCGAGACCTGAGGCTGACGGCTGTAGGCTGTGGACTGTAGGCTGTAGGCCGGGGGCGCTGCAGGCCGGCGACCGGAGACCGGAGCCTATGACCTGGCAGCCGCGTGCCTCTGACATATCAGGCTCTCCAGCCTCCAGCGTCCCAACCCACAGCCTACAGCCCACAGCCCACAGCCTAGGCTTGAGCCTGTGGCCTGTAGCCTGCGGTATGTAGTACCATTCTTGCTTGCCGAAGCGTCTAACGCCGGCCGGCGTTAAGCGTCTGACGGTTCTGGGCGCGGTTTGGTGCTATGAGAATTTCCCCCAGGTTGGCCCTGGCGCTGCTTCTGTTGCTGCTGCTGGCGGCAACCGGTTGCGAGACGGCGAGCAAGAAGAAAAAGCCGGTCGCCGCAGCCCCGGTGCAGGTTGTGCCTCCTCCGCCTCCAGCGGCCCCACCGCCCCAGCCGGTGGTCGAGAAGCCGCCCGCGCCCCCTCCCGCTCCACCCCCGGCGCCGCAGCCCGATCCGACGGAAAAGATCATTGCCCAGTCGGAAGCCGCATATCAGGCGGGTGTGGAAGCTTATCGTTCCGGACACCTGGAGCGGGCCAAGAGGGAGTTCGACCGCGCCGTCGATCTGTTGCTGATGGCCCCCGAGAACGTTCGCTCCGACCAGCGGCTGGAAGCGCAACTGGAAAAGCTGGTGGACCAGGTCCACGGCTTGGAGGTGGTGGCGCTGAAGGAGGGGGATGGCTTCACAGAGCGCCGGACGGTTCCGGCCCCGGTCGATGAAATCGCCGAGCTGACTTTTCCCTCCGATCCCAAGCTGAAGGAGAAGGTGGAGCGCGAGGTCAAGGATGTGGTTTCCGACCTTCCGCTGGTGGTGAACGATTATGTGCTGGGCTACGTCAACTACTTCACCAGCCGCGGCAAGGGCACCATGGAAAACGGGCTGCGCCGCGCCGGCCGTTACCGCGACCTGATCTTCCGGGTCTTCAAGGAAGAGGGAGTGCCCCAGGACCTCATCTACTTGGCCCAGGCCGAGTCGGCGTTCCAGCCCGGGGCGTTGTCGCGGGCCGGGGCCCGCGGCATGTGGCAGTTCATGGCCAGCCGGGGCCGGGAATACGACTTGAACGTGGGTTGGTGGGCCGATGACCGCCAGGATCCGGAGAAAGCCACGCGGGCGGCCGCCCGCCACCTGAAGGACCTTTACGCCATGTTCGGCGACTGGTACCTGGCGATGGCCGCCTACAATTCCGGCCCCGCCACCGTCGAGCGAGCCATCGAGCGCACCGGCTATGCCGATTTCTGGGAACTCTACCAGCGCAACGTCCTGCCGCGCGAGACGCGCAATTACGTTCCCATCATCCTGGCCGCTACGATCGTGGCCAAGAATCCCGAGAAGTACGGCTTCGACCGGGTGCTGCCGGACCCGCCGATCTTCGTGGAGACCGTGCGCGTTTCTGTTCCCACCGACCTGCGGCTGGTCGCCGAGACCATCGACTGCAGCCTGGACCTCATCCAGGGGCTGAACCCCAGCCTGCTCCGGATCACGACCCCCAGGGGCGATTTCGACCTGAAGCTGCCGGTGGGAACGAAGGAAAAGTTCGTGGAGGGCATTGCCCGGATTCCCGAGGACAAGCGCGTTTTCTGGCGCTGGCACCGCGTGGCAGCCGGGGAAAGCTTGCAGGAGATCGCGCACAAGTACAAGACCACGGCGGCGGCCATTACCGAAGTTAATACCCTTCAAAACCCTGAACTGCAGGCGGGAGCCAAGCTGGTGATCCCGGTGACGACGGCGCGTGATGCGGGTGCGGCTCGCATTGTCCGCCTTCGCTACCGCGTGCGCCGGGGCGACACCGTCGAGCGCGTGGCGAACCGTTTCGGCGTCCTGCCCGCGGACATCCGCAAATGGAACCGCATCTCGGGCGACCAACTGGCGCCGGGCCGGATACTGGTGATCCAGGCTGCCCAGAGCCAGGCGGGAGGGGCGACCACGGCCGGCACGCGGGCCGCCCGGAAACCCGCTGCGAAGAAACAGGCAGCCTCTAAGTCCAGTCAAACCAAGAACTTACCAAGCTCATCGGGAGCCAAGAAAACGCCGCCGGCCAGCCAGATATCGGCGGCCAAAACCACCAGCTCAGTGACCCGAACCTCGACAGGCGGTAAGCAGTAAGCAGTAGGCCTTCAGCCGTCAGCCGCCGGCCGTTAGCCGCCCGCTTCAGCTTTTTCTTGACAGTCTGCCGCTCGTCGGGTTACTTTCGCGCAGGGTATTTGAAAAAACGTTTGCGGAAGCATCTGTTTGACCGGGGACCCGAGGAAGAGTTCATTCCAGCGGAGCACCGATGCTGATCGATTACAGTCGCCACGAAGACGAAAACCTCGAAGAATCGGGAGAGGGCTCCGAGATCGACGAAGAAGCTGAGGAGGATGATATGGATCAAGAGCCAATCGGCGGTGGACCAGGCGGTCCGACGGAACCCCTTGCGGCCGAACTCCCGGTGAGCGCACCGGTGCAGCCAGCGCCCGCAGCGGTGGAACCGGCGCTGCCAGCCCCGCCCAAGAAGGCGCCGGCCAGGAAGGTTGCCAAGAAGAAAGCGCCAGCCAAGAAAGCGCCCGCGAAAAAGGCGGCCAAGAAGGCCCCCCCCAAGAAGGCGGCCAAGAAGGCGGCCAAGAAGGCAGCGAAGAAGGCCAAGAAGGCGGCGAAGAAGGCCAAGAAGGGTAAGAAGCGCTGATTCCGAGCGGCGGCCCTCAACCCGCGAACGTGCGCCAGAGGCGAGACATGGCGAGTTGAAGGCCGCTGCCGCCGCAGAACCCGAGCTGCCCGGCGCCTGTGGTTGCCGCTTGACTCAGCAGACAGCCTGAAAGAGGGAGTGGTGTCACTTCTCGATCTTGTGTTCCACCGCCGCCCGGCACCGCTCGTACAGTTCCAGCAGCGATTGCACCACGTCTTCGCATTTCTCCACGCGCGCCTGGAAACCGGCAGAGGCCGGCGGTTTGCCATACCCGCTGGTTAAGGCCACGAACTTCATCAGATCCAGCGCGATGTCTTCCACCCGGCGCGTGCCCGAGCCAACAGCGATCGATTCCTCCGGCATTCTCTTCTCCTTGGGCTGTAGGCTGCAGACCGTAGGCTGTGGGCCTAGTCCGACGCCCGTGGGTCGTGAACGTCGAGCTGCAGCCCCCAGCCGGAGCCCACGGCCTACAGCCCGCAGTCTACTATACTGTTTCTATGGATGACTGGGACAGCGTCGAGCTTGCCGACCCGCCGCTGGACTACAACTGGGTGACGGACCGGCTGGCGGTGGGCGCCGGGATCTGGACCCGCCGGAACGTGGAATTGCTGGCCCGCGACGGTATTACGCACGTGGTCGACATGCAAGCGGAGTTCGACGACTCCCTGATCGCCGACGGCACCGGAATCCGGGTGCTCTGGAACCCCTGTGACGATGATTTCCAGGAGAAGCCGCCACACTTGCTGCGGCGCGGCGTGGAGTTCTCCGCGGCGGCCCTTCGCGATCCGCGCGCCCGCGTCTATTTCCATTGCTCAGCCGGCGTGCACCGCGGCCCGATGATGCTGCTTGCCTGTCTTGCCGCCGGTGGCATGGACCTGGTGCAGGCCATGGAACTGATTCGCCAATCCCGTCCCGAGGCCGACTTTCCTGATGTCTATCGCCGGAGTGTCATCCGCTTCCTGGAAACGCTGAAGGCCGAGGGGTTGTAGGCTGTAGGCTGCAGGCTGTGTTTGATCTGCGTTGATCTGTGCAATCTGCGCAATGTGCGGCAGCGGCTGGCTGTTCCCGATAGCGGAATCCTTCCCGGAAAAGCACGCATAAGTTAACATCTGCGGTGATGCCCGGGGCGGTCTACCACGCTCAACGAATGCGCGGCGGGGCGCAGTCGCACCTGCTGTTCTGCGATGATGGCTGCTTTTACGTCGTCAAATTCCAGAACAATCCGCAGCACGTTCGCGTGCTGGCCAATGAAATGCTTGCGAATTTGCTGGCCGACCACATCGGGCTGGCGGTGCCGAAATTCGCCGCTGTGGAGGTGGGGCGGGAACTGATCGAGGCTACGCCGGAACTGCACTTCGAGCAGGTGCGCGGGCGGGTGGCCTGCGCGCCGGGCCGTCATTTCGGCTCGCGGCTGCCGGTGGATGCCACGCGGGAGCCCATTTACGACTTCGTCCCCGACCAGACGCTGGCGCTGCTGGTGAACCGCGAGGCGTTCGCAGGCATGCTGCTGTTCGACCAGTGGACCTGCAACGCGGACGCGCGGCAGGCCGTGTTTTTCCGCTCCGGGGCCGAGGGCTTGCGCTACCAGGCGCTGATGATCGACCAGGGCTTCTGCTTCAACGACGGCGAGTGGTCGTTCCCCGACTCACCCCTCCGGGGATTGTATCCGCGGCTGGTCGTATACGAGGGCGTTACCGGGTGGGACAGCTTTGAGCCCTGGATGAGCCGCCTGCGGGAGATGGAGTGGAGCCAGGCACAAAACTTCGCCCACAGGGTCCCGCTGGCATGGTATGAGGCCGACGACGAAGCGCTGGAGCGCTTGATGGACACGCTCGATCGCCGCCGCGCCCGGCTCCCGGAGCTGATTGAGGCCGTGCGCCGCTGCTCGAAGAATCCGTTCCCCAACTGGAGGGTCTCAAGTTCCAAGTTCCAAGTTTCAAGTTCTTGATCCTTCAGGCTGCGACTGGAAACTTGGAACCTGGAACTTGGAACCTGGAGCGAGGAGTACATGTTTCAATTTCGACTGTTACGATATGTGCCGGACCCCGTGAAAGGCGAGTTTGTGAATATCGGGGTGGCGTTGCTGGACGATTCCGGGCGCTGTTTGCAGGCCCGGATGGCGGCGGAGGAGGACTTGCGGCGCGCGCGGGCCCTCTACCCGGCAACCGACCTGGACCTGCTGCGCTCCTGGCAGCGCGCGGTCGAGGAGGAAATGGCGCAACGGCCGGCCGAGGCCCGAGCCTGGCTGGCCGCACTGGACGAGGCGGCCTCGCAGGCGCTGCGCTTCACCGCGGCGCGCGGCTGCGAAGGCGCGGACGGCGCAGCGGCGGCGCAACTGCTCTACGACCACTTCGTGGCCTCGCCGCCGCGGCCGGCGGCGGGCGCCCGCCCCGGCACCGGGCCCTGGGTCCGCCGGGAAGCCGAAAGCATGTTTCGCGCCGCCGGCCTGCTCGAGCGCTTCCAGCGCGAAGTCCCGGTGGAGCGCTTCACCTATCCGGGCGACCCGTTTCGCATTCACTATGCTTACACCAACGCTTCCCCGCACTACATCCACGCGCTCTCGCTGGAGCGTTCCGTGCACCAGGCGCGTGGCCTGGCCTTCACCTTCGAGCGCATCACCCGCGGGGGGCCGGCGGCGCTGACCGCGGTGGTCGAGAATGACCCGCGGCCGGCCGGCACGGCGCAGTTTACGCGGCAGCTCCTCGAGCAAAACGGCATCCAGGTGGTTCCGCTGGACCGCATCCAGTCGCTGGTTCGCCGCATCAAGCAGGACCTGAGACTTGAGACCTGAGACTTGAGACCTGGGACCGGGGGCTGCAAGGCCTCAAACGCTTCTACGCACGACGCAAGTCTTGGTCTCAGGTCCCAGGTCTCAAGTCTCAGGTCTTCTTTGTGTCTTTGCTTCTTTGTGGTTTAAGGTAGTGGTGTGAGCGAACTGATTCTACCGGCGCGCGTGCGGGTGCCCGGGTCCAGCGCCAACCTGGGCCCCGGCTTCGACGTGCTTGCGGTGGCGCTGGAGTTGTGGCTGGAGGCGGCGGTGTTTTCGCCGGGCGGCGGCAGGCCCCGCGTCCGGTTGTCGGGCCCGCACACCGAGGGCATCGCCACCGATGACTCGAACCTGATCCTGAAATCGTTCCGCCGCGGCTTCCAGGCGGCCGGCTGGCCGGCGCCGCCCGTGTGCCTGGAACTGGAGAACCACATCCCGCTGGCGCGCGGGCTGGGCTCCAGCGGCGCCGCGGCGGTCGCCGGGCTGGTGCTGGCCAACCATTGCGGCCGGCTCGGGCTGGCCACCGAACGGCTGGCATGGCTGGCGGCGGAGATCGAGGACGGCCACCCGGACAACGTGACCGCCTCGCTGTGCGGCGGACTGACCGTGGCCTGCGCGCTCGGCGACGGCCGGGTGGAAACGCTGCGGCTGAAGTGGCCGGAACAGATCTCGCTGGTGGTCGCCATTCCCGAGTTCCGGCTGGAGACCAGCAAGGCGCGCGCCGTGCTCCCGGCTTCTTACGCCCGCTCCGACGCCGTCTTCAACCTGCAGCGGGTGGCGCTGCTGGTGGGCGCGCTAGCCTCCGGCCCCGCGGCGGCACTCCGGTTGCCCACCGCGCTCCACGACCGCCTGCACCAGCCCTACCGCGCCCCGCTGGTACCGGGGCTCCGCGAGGCGCTGGAACTGCGCGCTCCCGGCCTGCTGGGAGTCGTGCTCAGCGGCGCCGGCCCCTCGCTGCTGGCCCTGGTTGAGGGATCGCCGCAGCCGACCGTGCAGGCTCTGGAGGGCGTCTACCGGCGCCTGGGCATCGCCGCCGAGGTACGGCCACTGGCCGTCGCCGCCGCGGGCGCGACAGTGATGAGTGACGAGTGATGAGTGACAAGCGAGGCCGGGCCGCTCGTCACTTGTCACTCGTCACTTATCATTGTTTGTGGTGAGATAAGGTCGATGCACTATTTTCACTGTATCCGTGAAAGCTGCGGCGCCACATACCCGCTGGCGGAGAATATCCACACCTGCCCGCGCTGCGGCGGGTTGCTGGACGTCGAATACACCTTTGACCGGGAGGCGGCGGCGCAGTGGCCTGTGTTGTGGCGCGGGCGGCGCGCCTCGCTCCGGACGCTGGACAGCAGCGGCGTCTGGCGCTTCCGCGAGCTGATCCCCTTCCTCAGCGAACAAGAGAGCGCTGCTCTGGCTGTCACGCTGGGCGAAGGCAACACGCCGCTGCTGGAATCTCGGGCCGCCGCGCGCTATGCGGGGTTGGACGCGATGCGCTTCAAGCATCAGGGCTTCAACCTCACCGGCTCGTTCAAGGACAACGGCATGACTTGCGGGGTCACGCGCGCCCGCGCGCTCGGCATGCGCCTCGTGGGCTGCGTTTCCACGGGCAACACCTCGGCTTCGATGGCGGCCTACGCTTCTTATGCCGGGCTGGTTCCGGTGGTCTTCATCCCGCGCGGGGAGATTGCGCTGGGCAAGCTGGCCCAAGCGCTCGAATACGGCGCCGTCACCTTCCAGGTGGAGGCCAACTTCGACCAGATCCTCCGCCTGATCTTCCGCCTGGCGGAGTCCCTGGGGCTGTACCTGCTCAACTCGGTGAATCCCTTTCGCCTGGAAGGCCAGAAAACCATCATGGCGGAGTTGTTGGAGCAATGCGGCTGGCGCGAGCCGGACTGGATCGTGCTGCCAGGCGGCAATCTGGGCAATGTCTCGGCCTTCGGCAAGGGCCTGCGCGAGCTGCGCGATCTGGGGCTGATCCGGCGGTTGCCGCGTCTGGCCGTCATCCAGGCCGAAGGGGCGGCGCCGCTGTGCCGCATGATGGAATCGGCCGCCGCCGAACTGCAGCCAATCGAGCGGCCCCAAACACTGGCCACGGCCATCAAGATCGGGGCGCCGGTTTCCTGGCCGAAGGCCGTCCGTGAGCTGCGGGCCAGCGGCGGCGTCTGCGTGGCCGTCAGCGAGCAGGAAATCGCCGACGCCAAGGCGGTCATCGGCCGCGCCGGCATCGGTTGCGAGCCGGCTTCGGCCGCCACGCTGGCCGGCGCCAGGAAGCTGCGGGCCGCCGGCGTCGTCGGGCCCGATCAGGATGTGGTCGCCATCCTCACCGGGCACCTGCTCAAAGATCCCGACTACATCCTTCGCTATCACGCCGGCGAACTGGAATGCGGCGGCCGGCTGCTGGAGAGCCGCCTGGCCAACCGCCCGCGGATCGTCGCGGCGGAGGCCGCCGCCCTGGAGGCCGCGCTCCGCGAGGCGGCCGGCGATCGGCTGACGGCCAGCGGCTGACGGCGGACGAAAAACCGGAGCCGACAGCCGTCAGCCCGCCTGTTCAAACAATTCACTTGCATTCTGTTTTAATCAGAGGCATTCTGGCCGCGGAGGCACGGCCCGCGGGGTGGCAATGCCCGGCCGCGCCGTGCCATCCCATATCACGTACCGTGTTCGGACAATGAATCATCGGGCTGAAGGCAGAAAGCGGAAGGCGGAAGGCGGCAACGGCGCATGCTGCTTTCCGCCTTCTGTCTTCCGCCTTCGCTGCGGTCACCCTGTCTCGGAGGCAGAGCGCTAGGCAGCCATGGCCATCGTCACGGTTTCCCGGCAATTCGGCAGCCGCGGGGACGACCTTGCGCGGGAATTGGCGCGGCGCACCGGCTTCCGCCTGGTGGGGCGGCAGGCGCTGGAGCAGGGAATGCGGGCCCAGTTCGGCGTCGATCCGCCCGAGCCGGCGGGCGGGCGGGCGCCGCCCGTTGACCCGGAAAGCGCCGGCGGCGCGGATGCGGTGAGGGAGCGCGCGCGCCTGAACCTGTACGCCAACTTGATCGCGCAAATCGCGGTCGAGATGGCCACCCGCGAGCACCTGGTGCTGGTGGGGCGCGGCGGCCAGTTCCTGTTTCGTGAGGCCACCTGCGCCTTCCATTTGCGGGTGGCGGCCCCCAAGCAATGGCGCGCCGCCACGGTGGCGGCCGAGATGGGGCTGGCTCCGCCGGCGGCCGCCGAACTGGTGTCCCGGTGCGACGCCGTTCAGACGCGCTACCTGCACACCGTCTTCGGCCGCAGCCCGCAGCACGCCGACCTGTACCACCTCACCTTGAACACGGCCGCCATGGACGTGGAGCGGGCCGGCGATCTGGCTTTCCGGGCGGTCGAATCCACGCTGCTGCCGGGCGCGGCGCTGCTTTCCCCGGAAACCGCCGAGCGCATCCGCCTGCGCAGCCAGATCCGGCTGGCCCGCCACTTCGCCGATCTGCCCGGCTCCCCACTGCTGGAGCGCGTCTCTTTCGCCCATCCCAGCGAGCGCGTGTTCGCCCGGCTGATGGATTTCTACGGCATCGAGTGGGAATACGAGCCGAACACCTTCCCCATCGAATGGAACGAGCAGCAGGAAGTCACCGAGGCCTTCACTCCCGATTTTTACCTTCCCGAACTGGATCTCTACGTCGAGTTGACGACCATGAAGCAGTCGCTGGTCACGCGAAAAAACCGCAAGGTGAAACGGCTGCGCGAATTGTATCCCGAGGTCAACATCCGCGTTTTCTACCAGAAGGACGTCGAGGACCTGATCTTCAAGCTCGGCGCCTCGCGAATGGCGATGGCCGGGTAAAGAAGTCTCAAGTTTCAAGTTCCAAGTTCCAGGTTCCAGGTTCCAGGTTCGCTTGCCTGCGGCATCCGCGCAATCTGCGGATTGGCTTCAACGGCCGATCGGAGTTAGCATAGCGGCGGAACGATGAGCACCGGCGCACAAGGCGCACCGGAACAGGGGCCGCTCTCGCTGCCCGCCCTGCTGCTGGAGTTCCTGAAGATCGGCGCGATCGCCTTCGGCGGCGGCATAGCCATCATCGCCGTCATGGAGCAGACCTTCGTGCGCAGGCGGCGCGCCATGGCGGCCGAAGAGTTCCTTCACGGCGTGGGCCTGGCTCAGGTGCTGGGGCCTTTCGCCGTCAATACCTCCCTGTTCATCGGCTACCGCCTGCACGGCCCGGCGGGCGGGATTCTTTCGCTGCTGGCCTTCGTTGCCCCGTCGATGGTCGCCGTTCTTTTCCTTTCCTGGCTTTACTTCGCGTATCACACCCTTCCGGCCTTGCGGGGGGCCATGGCGGGCCTGGGCGCGGTGGTGATTGCGCTGATTCTGGCCGCCGCGTGGTCCATGGGTGAAAAGGCGGTTCGCGGGTGGCCGGCGGCGGGCATTGCCGCCGCCGCATTTCTCGGCGGCCTGTGCAAAACCAACCCGCTGTACATCCTGATTGCCGCCGGCGTGGGCGGGCTGTTGCTCGGCAGGGAAGCGCTCAACAAAGCCACTAGCGGCCGGCCAAAGCCGCCGCCAGCCGCCGGCCGCCAGCCGCCGACCTCGGCCGGCCTCTGCCTGTGGCTGGCCGGCGTGTGGCCGGCCATTCCCCTGGCGAAGCTGGCCACGGCCTTCCTGAAAATGGGCTTCATGTTTCTCGGCGGCGGCTTCGTCGTGATCCCGGTCCTGTATCAGCAACTGGTGGTGGAGCGCGGCTGGTTGAGCGCCACTGAATTCGTCGACGGAGTCGCCATCAGCAACATGACCCCGGGGCCGGTTTCTGTGCTGGCCACCTTTGCCGGCTACAAGTTGAGCGGCGTGGCCGGCGCGCTGGTGGCCACCTTTTCGCTCTATCTGCCGGCTATTGTGGTGATGCTCTTGTTGAGTCACGGATATGGGCGTGCCGGACACGGCAGGCGGGCGGCCGATTTCCTGGCCGGCATCGGCCCCGCCGTTGTGGGGCTGATTGCCGGCGCCGTGGTGCTGCTGGGCCGCGACGCGCTGACCTCCTGGCGCAGCGGCCTGCTGGCCGGCGTGGCCTTCCTCTTGCTGGTTCGGATCAAAGCACCGCCGGCGCTGGTGCTGGCCGCCGGCGCCGCCCTCGGGATAGCCGGCATTGTGCCCGGCAAATAGGGTCCGTTCACCACAAAGACGCAAAGAACACGAAGTTGCGCAAAGGATCAGCTTTGTGAGTCTCTGTGTCTTTGTGGTTCAATGAACTCGATGGTGGCGTTCGCGTTTCTGGCATCGGACCCGGTCACCTCGCTGATGTTGGGGCTGGCGATTCTGCTGATCGCGGCCAAGATCGGCGGCCACGCGGCGGTGCGGCTGGGGCAGCCGGCGGTGCTGGGCGAGCTGGTTGTCGGCATCGTGCTCGGCAATCTGGCGCTGGTGGGTGTGCCGGGCCTGGCGCAGATCAAGCACGATGCGTTCGTGGACATGATTGCCCGCCTGGGCGTAATCATCCTGCTGTTCGAGGTCGGCCTGGAATCGACCGTTGGTGAAATGCTGCGGGTGGGGAAGACGGCGCTGTCCGTCGCGGCACTGGGAGTTTTGGCTCCCTTTGCCTTAGGCTGGGGGGTGGGAGCGTTGTTGCTGCCCGATTCGGGCCCCTACGTGCACGCCTTCCTCGGCGCCACTCTGTGCGCGACCAGCGTCGGCATCACCGCCCGGGTGTTTCAGGATCTGGGCCAGTCGAAGAGCGCTGAAGCACGGGTGATCCTCGGCGCGGCGGTCATTGACGATGTTCTCGGCCTGGTGATCCTCGCCGTTGTGACGGGCATGATCACCAGGGCGGACGTCAGCGGGGGCTTTTCTGCGGTCGCTGTCCTTGCGGTTCTTGCCAAGGCAATTGTCTTCCTGGTGGGATCTCTAGTGCTCGGCGTCCTGCTTTCGCCCCGGATCTTTTCGGCCGCTTCCAGAATCCGCGCCCGGGGCGTGCTGCTGGCTACCGGGCTGTCCTTCTGCTTCCTGCTTGCCTGGGCGGCCGGGGCCGTCGGCTTGGCGCCCATCGTCGGCGCCTTTGCCGCCGGCCTGATTCTGGAGGACGTTCACTACCGCGGTTTCGTTGCGCGCGACGAGCGGGCGCTGGGCGAACTGGTCCGGCCGCTGGTGGACTTTTTCGCGCCGGTGTTCTTCGTGCTGATGGGCATGCGGACTGACCTGCGCGTGTTTGCCGAGCCGAGCGTTCTGGGGCTTGCCGCCGCGCTGGTCGTTGCCGCGGTCATCGGCAAACAGGCCTGCGCGCTCGGTGTGTTTCAGGCAGGCGTGGACCGCTGGTCGGTGGGCTTGGGCATGATTCCGCGCGGCGAAGTGGGCCTGATTTTCGCCAACATTGGCCTGTCTCTGAGCGTCGGCGGCAGGCCGATTATGGACGCGGCCACGTTTTCCGCGGTGGTCGTGATGGTCCTCGTGACCACGCTCGTCACGCCGCCGGCTTTGAAGTGGAGTTTCGCGAGGCGGGCGGCTACCCGCCCCTAGCGGCGGCCGCCGGGTCCGCGTTTTTTCAAAGCACGGAATGTACATGGCTGTCGGTGTGCCGGCCGGGGGTGGTCCAACGGCCTGCTTGACAAGTTCCCGGCTCAAAGGTAGTTTCACTAACGGCCGGGCCGGCTCCTGGCGTCCGGGCGGCTTGCGGGGGGGACTCCGATGGGCGATGGCGTGTACTGGGGCAGGAAAGCCGTTCGATGGGCGGTCATACTGGTGCTGGCCTTCCTGGCCTGGCGAGTCGTTCCGGTGTACGCCTCCGCGCTGCGTTTCAGCTTTGCGCTTTCCGAGGCCTGTAAGACCGGAGCCAGTGGCCGCCTCCCCGTGGACGACATCCGGGACGACATTCTGTTCAAGGCCCGGAGCCTGGAGTTGCCTATCACGCCGGAACATATCGAAATCCTCAAAGACGGCATCTATGTGAAGGCGCGCGTGGTCTACCAGGTGCCCGTGAATCTCGCTATGCGGCAGGTCGCGCTCAAATTCCATGCGGCCGCCGAGGAGATGCCCATGGTTGTCAGCGTGGGTGGAGACGATAGCTTGAAGAAAGTCCTGGAGTAACAACTACCATGAACGCGCAAGAAACCGGCCGGCGGTTGACGCTACACCCCGCATTCGAGCAGAAAACCGTTCACATCCTGGTGCGGTGGCTGCTCATCATCCTGGCGTTCCACTTCATGGCCACCAGCGGCATCGCGCCCGGGCCATTTTCCCTGGCGGTCAAGATCAGTTGCGCCTTCATCCTCTCCAACGTGGCCCTGATGGCGCTGCCCCGGCGCTACTTTTCTCCAGGCCCGTTCGTACGCTGGCTGGTGGCGGCCGATTTCGCCTTCATCGGCCTGACCGTCTACTTCGTCCGGGAGCCGGGCGCCTTGTACCACTGGCTGTATATCGCCGCCTTGGTGCTGCTGCTGGTGATGAACAGTGTGCGCGTGCCGCTGCTGGCGCTGGCCGGCGGCCTGGTGGCCTTGAGCGTTGGCGGCGGGGCGGCGACGGGCCGCTGGCTGCCGTCCTCCGACACCGGGGACTTTATCCGGGTGACCATCGTGTTTTCTGTCGCCGTGCTCTATTTCTTCGTTCTGCAACTGCTGGAGGGCAACGCCCGCCTGTTCCATATCGTGGCGCGCGCCAAGCAGGAGTGGGAGCGCACCGCGGACGCCATGAGCGAGCTGATCTTGTTGGTGGACCAGGACGGCACTATCCATCGCGCGAACCGCTCGCTGGCCAATCGTCTCGGTAAAACGCCGGCGGAACTGGTTGGCAGGCCATGGTACACGGTGCTGGATGGAAGCGAAACGGCGAGCCCGGACACCCCGCTGTCACGGATGTTCGCCTCGCGGACGCCGGTGCAGGCGGTGTACAACCACCGCACGGTCGGCGGCGACGCCCAGACCATTGCCGTGCCGCTGTTTGAGGGTGACACGCTGGCGGGCGCGATTTACATTCTGCGCCCGCTCGCCGCCGGCAAAGCTTCAGGCGTATCGTGACCGAGCCGGCTGACGGCCGTCAGCCGCGCGAGCAATCAGCCCAGGGGAGGAACCTGGCTTTCCGGCGCCCGGCACGCAGCACGTTTCCCGGCCGCAAGCGCGGTAAATACTGCCAGTGCGGTCACCGCGGGTAATCCCTGGAAAGCGGGGCCCCAGTAGGAAGCCAGGTACGGAAGTGGCGAGAGCGCGATTCCGGCGGTAGCCTTTTGCCAGCGCGCTTGAAGTTGGTCCGACGCTGCCACCGCGACAGCGGGAACCACCAGCAGGCAGTCATAGATGTGAGAGTAGTAACCGGCGAGCAGGGCGGCCAGGCAGGCCGGCGCGAAGCCGGCGGACAACGAACTGCGGCGCGCTCGCATATACACGATAGCCCAGGCGGCGCCGGCCCCGACGGCGGCCGCCAGCCCCATCGCCTCGACCCCGCCCAGCCATGCCGCCAGTCCCCGCACGTTCGGCATGCAGGCCAGGCAGGCCGGGACGCCGGGTGAGTGCCGCACTTCGTTCAGAAAGCGAAGGTAAGGCAGCGGCGAGAAAACCGCCCAGATGGCGGCGCTGAGGCCGGCCAGCACGCCCAGCGCGCGCCATTCTCTGCGCGCCAGCAGCAACAGCACGAACGGCGGCAGCCATTGCGGCTTCACCCAGAGCAGCGACAGCAGGACGGCCGCGCTGATCGGACGGCCGCGCTCCAGCAGCGCCAGGAACCCCAGCAGCACCAAAACCAGCAACGGCGTGTCCTGCCCGACGCTGAGGCTCACAATCAGCGGCACAAACAGAGCCAGGAGAAGCAGCATCGCCGGCTCCCCCGTGCGGGCCGCCGCCCAAAGCCCGATGACCGCCGCGGCAGCCGCGTTCAGTGCCAGCCACACCATCAGCGCGTTTTCGATGGACAGGCACGAGAGCGGCGCCACCATGGCCCAGAACAGCGGCGGACGCAGGCAGGGCATGTACGGCGCGCCCGGCCGCAGTTGTGACTCCATGTCGCGCTGCGCCTTTGCCGAATAGATGCGCGCCGCCGCCGCCGACCACGTGAATGGCGGCGATTCCAGGAACAGTTGCCCGCCCGCGTAGAAGGAAAGAAAATCGCGCAGCGCCGGCTGGCCGGAGCGGAAGCGCGCGTAGGCCAGCGCGCAGGTGATCGCCAGCGCCGCCGCTAGTGACCCGGCCAGCGCCAACGTCGTGTAACTCGGCTTCCTTGCTCTCACTCTGCAGACGTTTTCACTTGGCGGGCAGCCCGATGTCAAGCCGCAAATTCGAACGGGGCACATCTGAACACCAAGCCACCAAGGCATCTATGAAAGCGCCGCCCGTGTCAAGCGAAACGTACGCCGACACCTTGACACCTGAGTTGCGCGAAGCGCAACATGCACTACGGCTGACGAAACAGAGGCGAGCTCTGC
>Ga0315280_10001664_pt1 | contig 37687 bp, 33 predicted proteins | sample YL17G06_40_MG_FD_203697 | JGI IMG/M metagenome (GOLD analysis project Ga0315280, IMG submission 203697) | Sediment microbial communities from Yellowstone Lake, YNP, Wyoming, USA - YL17G06_40 | ecosystem: Environmental > Aquatic > Freshwater > Lake > Sediment | place: USA: Wyoming | collected... | reverse complement strand
GTGCCGCCCCCGAGTTCTGGCGGCGTGGGCCTGATCGAGATGCTCAATGTCCTCGAGCCGCTGGACCTCGGTAGACCGAATTCCTACGAGTCGATTCACCTCATCGCGGAGACCATGCGCCGTGCTTACGCCGATCGCGCCGCGTACCTCGGCGATGCGGATTTCGTCTCTGTCCCGGTCCAGGGTCTCACCAGCAGCGCCTATGCAGCGAAGCTGCGGGAAGAAATCCTGAATGCCAAGGCCGAAGTCGCCGTGCAGGCGGGCCGTCCCGCGGACCTCGAAGCGACGCAAACTACGCATTTTTCCGTAGTCGATGCGGACGGAAACGCCGTGGCGAACACGTACACCTTGAACGGCAGTTACGGCAGCTACGTCACGGTCCAAGGCGGAGGATTCCTTCTCAATAATGAGATGGACGACTTCACTACGAAGCCCGGCGAGCCGAACATGTTCGGGCTGATCCAGGGCGAGGCCAACGCGATCGGGCCACGCAAGCGGCCGCTCTCTTCAATGACCCCCACGATCGTGGTCCGGGACGGGAAGGTTCGTTTGGTGTTGGGCTCACCGGGTGGCGGCACGATTACCAATACCGTCCTCCAAGTCCTCCTCAACGATCTCGTCTACGGCATGGACATTCGGCAGGCCGTCACTGCTCCACGATTCCACCACCAGTGGATGGCCGATCAACTGGTCATGGAGCGCTGGGGATTTTCTGCGGATACGGTCCACAAACTCGAGGAAGCGGGCTACAAGCTCGAGTATCGGGAACGGATGGGTGCCTGCGAGGCGATCGAGATCGACCCGGCAACGGGATGGCGGTTCGGTGCCGCGGACCCGCGCGCGGCAGGAAAGGCGGTCGGATACTGATGGATTTCGGTCTGTCAACGCATCTGTTCGTCAGCGAGCGTCTGAGCTCGCACATCCTGGACCAGATCCTGGCCGCCGGGTTCCGCCAGATCGAGTTATTTGCCGCACGACAGCACTTTGACTATCACGACAAGAATCATGTCCGGGATGTGGCGCAGTGGTTCGCCGACCATGATCTCAAACTGCACTCGCTGCACGCACCCCTTTACGCCGACTTCGACTGGGGGCGCTCAGGCGGCCCTCCCATTTCGGTGGCGTACCTGGAAAGGCGGCAGCGCATTGAGTCCATGGACGAGATCAAGCAGGCTGTGGAAGTGGCCGACCTGCTCCCGTTTCGTTATCTCATCTTGCATGTCGGCTTACCCAACGAGGAATATGACCTCGCCAAGTTCGATGCCGCTTTCACCTCGATTGAGCACCTGAAGATTTTTGCCAAGGAGCGGGGCGCGCAGGTTCTTCTGGAGAATACTCCCAACGAGCTGAGCACGCCCGAGCGCCTGCTGGAGTTCATCAGTTACACACGGATGGAGGATCTGAAGATCTGCTTCGACACCGGCCACGCGCACATGATCGGCGGGGTGCGCCCCGCGTTCCAGACCTTGCGGGACCGCATCGTCTCGACGCACGTCCACGATAACCGGCGTGAGAAGGACGATCACTTCCTGCCGTTCGACGGCGAGATCGACTGGGAGCAGACCGTGCGCGACTTTCGCGCTGTGGACGGACAGTTCCCGGTCCTCTTCGAGCTTCGCCACTACGGGCCGAAACTCATCAGCCTCACTCGCCTGCGGGAAGTGATGGACAGGATCGAATCGATCAAGTAATGGCCTGCGTGCTGGTCGATCATTAAAGTCTTTGAGCTTACCTTTCCGGCGCATCCAGAGCGCCGCTACAATCTTGGGAGGAACTGCCCTTTGCCCCCTGCCGCCGAGATTCGCAACGTAACAAACTTCGTGGGCCAGGAAGTGGTCATCCAGGGCTGGCTCTATAACCTGCGCGAAAGCGGCAAGCTGCTGTTTCCGCTCTTCCGTGACGGGACGGGGATTATTCAAGGCGTAGTCGTCAAAAGTGCGGTCACGCCCGAAGTCTTCGCCCGCGTGCGCGAGCTGACCCAGGAATCCTCGGTCCGCGTCACCGGCAAAGTCCGCGCGGACGCGCGCGCTCCGGGTGGTTTCGAGATGGACGTCAGCCAGGTCGAAGTTCTCCACCTCATCCCCCTCGACGATCCGTATCCGATCACCCCCAAGGAACACGGCGTCGAATTCCTGATGGACCACCGGCACCTTTGGCTGCGCTCGCAGCGGCAGCGGGCCATCCTCGGCGTGCGCCACGAGATCATCAAGGCCTGCCGCGACTTCTTCGACGAGCGCGGCTTTACGCTGGTGGACACGCCCATCTTCACGCCCTCGGCCTGCGAGGGGACGACGACGCTCTTCGAAGTGGATTATTTCGAGGACAAGGCTTACCTGACCCAGTCCGGCCAGCTTTACAACGAAGCGGCAGCGGCGGCCGTGGGCAAGACCTACTGCTTCGGGCCGACCTTCCGCGCCGAGAAGTCCAAGACGCGGCGCCATCTGACCGAGTTCTGGATGATCGAGCCGGAGGTCGCCTTCGCACACCTCGAAGACGCGATGGCGCTGGCGGAGGAATTGATCGCCTCCGTCGTCGAGCGTGTGCTGGCCCGGCGACGCGCGGAGCTGCAAACCCTGGAGCGCAATGTCGCGCCGTTGGAAAAATGTAAGGTGCCCTTTCCTCGGCTAAGTTACGACGACGCCGTTGAGATTCTCCGGGGGAGAGGCAGCGAGATCCGGTGGGGCGGGGACTTCGGCGGAACGGATGAGACCATCCTTTCCGAAAACTTCGATCGGCCCGTGCTGGTGCATCGCTACCCAAGCCAGGTAAAGGCCTTCTACATGGCTCCAGATCCCGCGCGTCCCGACGTGGCACTCTGTGTGGACGTGCTGGCGCCCGAGGGCTACGGCGAAATCATCGGCGGCGGCGAACGCCTCGCGGACTACGAGCTGCTCGTGAAACGGATCGGTGAGAACCAACTTCCACGCAAAGCCTTTGAGTGGTACTTGGACCTTCGCCGCTACGGCACCGTTCCGCACGCCGGGTTTGGTATGGGCATCGAGCGCGTCGTGGCGTGGATCTGCGGGCTCGAACACGTCCGTGAGACCATCCCCTTTCCGCGCATGATTTACCGCCTGACTCCATAAATCCCGGCACGCGGTGCGTGATGTTCTCGGATCAATACTTGCTGTAAGGTTGGGTCTGGAGCTCACCGGCCGAAAATCTGGCGGAGGTGATGCTCCAGGTGCCGCACGTAGTCCGTGATGAGGAACTCCAGGGTCACAGGTTCCGCGCCGCCGACCGAGCACTGGTGCTGGAGTTTGGTTTCCGGAATCTGTTCTATGACGTGGAGGAGATGAGTGTTGTAGCTCCTCCACAGGTCAGTCAGCGTCTTCCAGGGTTCCCGCTGATACTGCTGCGTGCTCACCCAGAATTCCTGAGCGTAGCCGGGGAAGGTAATCTGCGGTTCAGCCTGGGCACGGATGAAGCGCTGGTGATTGTTGGCGGCCGAGTCCACGAGATGCCCGAGGATCTCTTTCCTGGACCATCTCCCGGGCCCCGGGCGCTGCTCGCTCTCAGCTTTGGAGATGCCTCCCAGCTTTGCGGGAGTGAAGGCGAGGAGGGTACGAAGTTGTTCAAGCGCCGCCTGCATGGACGTTTTTCTCTTCAGGATGATATCCGTGACGCGACGAGAGTTCAGTATAGACTATGGGGCTGCCTCTCGGGGCGATATGATATAGAAGGCAAGCCTGTGGCGATGGGTTCCAAATCGGGGTGGACATGCTGAAAATCCGTATCCTCGGTGTGCCGCTGGACCTGGGCCAGGAACGGCGCGGAGTCGATATGGGGCCGTCGGCGGTGCGCGCCGCAGGCCTGAATTCCGCGCTCAAGAGCCTGGGGCATCAAGTCGAGGACGCCGGCAACATCCATGTGAAGATTCCCGAGATGCAGCCCTTCGGCGACCGGCGCGCGAAGTACCTGAACGAGATCGCCGAGACCAGCCAGGAGGTGGCGCACCGGATCTACCAGACGCTCGAGGGCGGGTGCTTCCCATTGTCGCTAGGTGGAGACCACTCGGTGGCGATTGGCACGCAGGCAGGGGTGGCGAAGTTCTATCGCGACCGCGAACAGGCCATCGGCTGCATCTGGCTCGACGCCCACGCCGATATGAACACACCGGAAACCAGCCCCAGCGGCAACGTGCACGGCATGCCCTTCGCCACCACACTCGGCCTGGGGCCGGACTCGCTCTCGAAAATCTTCGGGTATTCGCCCAAGATCAAGCCCGACAAGTGCGTGCTGATCGGGGCGCGCGACCTCGATTCCCGCGAGCGGCGTCTGGTGAAGGAATCGGGGGTCAATGTCTTCACGATGCGGACGATCGACGAACTGGGCATGCGTGCCGTTATGGAAAAGACCATTGCGCTCGCCAGCGCCGATACCGCGGGGTTTGTGGTGTCGTTCGATATGGACGTCGTCGATCCGGATGAAGCGCCTGGCGTCGGCACGCCCGTCCGCGGCGGCATCACTTTTCGGGAAGCGCATCTGGCGATGGAGATGGTGGCGGACAGCAAAAAGATGGTGGCGATGGAGCTTGTGGAAATCAATCCCATCATCGATATCCTGAACAAGACGGCGATCCTGGGCGTGGGTCTCGTCAGTTCGGCGCTCGGGAAGAAAATCCTGTGAAGAAGAAAATCCGGCTGGGGATTCTGTTCGGAGGACGCTCCGGCGAGCACGAGGTGTCCCTCACCTCCGCCGCGTCGCTGATGAAGGCGCTCGACCCGGCGAAGTACGAGGTCATCCCTATCGGCATTACGCGGGAAGGGAAGTGGCTTGTAGGCTCTGCCGCCGACCGGCTTCTGCCCGGAGTGCTCGAGAACGGTAGGCCAGTCACGCCTTCGGTTGACCCTTCGGGCCCGAGGCTGATCCCCCTCGACCGAGGTCTTGCCCACCCTCGCCGCGCCGGCGGCGAAATCGACGTGATCTTTCCGATCCTGCACGGGACCTTCGGCGAAGATGGGACCGTGCAGGGCCTCCTCGAACTCGCCGGCATCCCCTATGTCGGCGCTGGAGTCCTGGGCTCCGCGGCCGGCATGGATAAGGACGTCATGAAGCGGCTCTTTCGCGATGCCGACCTTCCGGTTCCGCCGTGGACTCTCGTCTTGCGCAGCGAGTGGGAAGGCGAGCGTGCGCGAGTCCTCAAAAGGATCGCCAGGGAGCTGCGTTGTCCGCTTTTCGTCAAGCCGGCGAACCTGGGCTCATCGGTAGGCATCACCAAGGTCCGCAAGCTACGAGAGGTGGCACCCGCTCTCGACCTTGCGGCCGAATACGACCGGAAAATTCTCGTGGAGAACGGTGTGGAAGCTCGGGAGATCGAATGTGCCGTGCTCGGCAACGAGCAGCCCCAGGCGTCTGTTCCGGGCGAGATCGTACCCGTCAATGAGTTCTACGACTACGAGGCGAAGTACGTTAAAGAAGGCTCAGAGCTCATCATCCCGGCAAAACTCACATCACGGCAGACGAAACTTGTGCAAGAGTACTCGATTCGCGCTTTCCAGGCCACGGATTGCGCGGGCATGGCGCGTGTCGATTTCCTGCTCGACCGCCGGTCGGGCAGGCTCTACGTTAACGAGATCAATACCATCCCCGGTTTTACGCCCATTAGCATGTACCCGAAACTCTGGGAGGCGAGTGGCGTTCCGTATGCAACACTCGTAGACTGCCTGATTGAACTCGCCCTCGAGCGCCACCGCGAGAACGCCCGGACCCGCTACCATTACAGGCCCTCCCGCTGAAGGATCGGGCTCCCTGCTTGACGGGGCGCTCGCCGTTGTGCCATTTAACTATCTGGTTAGTTAATTTGACACGGCGAGACAGCTCCGTCAGGACGGTTTTGCAGCGCGGCACCGACGGGCAGCGGAAACGCGGGCGGCCATCCTGCGCGCCGCGGAGGACATCTTCGCCCAGGCGGGCCTCGACGGGGCGCGGACGGATGCCATCGCCGCGGCGGCGGGTGTCAATAAGGCGCTGCTGTACTACTACTTCAAGAGCAAGGACGATCTGTATGCGGCGGTGTTGGAGGACCACCTGCGCGAATTCTCCGAGCGCGGCCTCCGCGTCCTGACCGCCGACGAATCACCGAGCGTCACGATCCTGTGTTATGTGAGCCTGCATTTCGATTTTATCAGCGCCCGGCCGTACTACCCTGTCCTCTTCCAGCGGCTGATGATGACGGGTGGCCCGCTGGTCGGGCGCCTGGCGCGGAAATACTTTCTCCCTCTGGGCAAGAGGTTTCTGCGCGTCATCGAACGAGGTGTTCGAAGCGGCGAATTCCGGCCCGTGAACAGCCGTCATACGGCGATCTCACTCGTGGCGCTGACCGTGTTCTACTCCTCCAGCGCGCCGATCGTGAGACGGGTGGGAGGGTTCGATCCTTTCCAACCGGCTCACCTCGCGCGCAGGAAGCGAGAAGTCCTGAATTTCATCCGCCATGGCCTGTTTCGCCGACCGGAGGAGTGTGAGGCGTGAAGCGAAAGCTACTTGTTGTGGTCGTGATCGTTGTCACCGTCGGGGCGGGCGCGGCTTACTGGAAGACGCGCCTTCGCTCTCAGGGGATCGTGTTGACGGGAATCGTCACCACGGACGACGTGATTGTGAGCTCGGAGATCGCCGGCCGGATCAGCCAACTGCTGGTGAAGGAGGGCGACACGGTCACACGAGGTCAGCTCCTGGCGGTGATTGAGCCCGAGGAGCTGGCGGCGGATCGCGCGTTCTATGTCCACACGGAGGAGAGTTCGCGGGCGCAGGTGGCGGAAGCCGAAGCAGCGTTGCAGCTGCAGGAGCAGCAGACGCATAACCAGATCCGCAAGGAGGAGGCGGCGCTGGCGGCGATCGAAGCGCAGCAGGCGGAAGCTGCGGCGGACCGCGAACTCACCCGGCTGGACTTCGAGCGGGCCGAAGGTCTGTTCAAACAGGGGGTTGCGGCCGCGCAGACATACGATCAGGCGCGAACCGCTTACCAGGCTGCCCAGGCACGCGTCGAATCCCTGCGCAAGCAGGCGGACGCGCAGCGCGCGGCCGTGGCCCTGGCGCGCGCCAGCGAACATGAGGTTGCCGTGCGGCGAAGCCAGCTCCAGGCGGGCCGGTACCAGAGGGCGGCGGCGCAGGCGCAGATGCAGCGGGCGACCGTCCGGCTGGGATACACGCAGATCCGCGCGCCGATCGCCGGCGTGGTTGCGGTGCGGGCCGCGCGGATCGGCGAAGTCGTGAATCCCGGTCAGGCGATTCTCTCTCTCATCGATCCCGATAACCTCTGGGTTCGGGCCGACGTCGAAGAGACCTACATCGATCAGATTCGACTGGGCGACCGGAGGAGCGTCCGGCTGCCCTTCGGCGCGGAGCGCACGGGGACGGTCTTCTTTCGGGGTGTCGATGCCGATTACGCCACGCAGCGCGACGTGAGCCGCACCAAGCGCGACATCAAGACTTTCGAAATCCGCTTGCGTGTGGACAACAGCGACCGCCGCGTGTGGCCGCGCCTCACGGCATTTGTGACGCTCCCCGCTGAGGTCATGGGCCAACCCTGAGAATCGCAGAGGACCACGCAACAGATGGAGGAACCATAGACCCGTGGCAGCCATCGAGGTTGAAAACATTACCAAGTGCTTTAACGGCTTTTGCGCGGTTGATGATCTGAGCTTTGCCGTTGAGGATGGCGAAATCTTTGGCCTGCTCGGGCCGAACGGGGCGGGGAAGTCCACGTTGATCCGCATGCTGACGACGCTGCTGCCGCCGACTTCCGGAACCGCCCGGGTCGGCGGCTACGATGTGGCGCGAGAAGCCAATCAGGTGCGGAAGTCTATCGGTGTCATCCCGCAGGCCACCACTTCCGACCTCGACCTGAGCGCGGAAGAAAACATGCTCATCTTCGCCAAGCTCTACGGGGTGCCGCGCGACCGGCGAGTGCGCATCGTCCGCGAGCTGCTGGAGGCTGTGGAACTGTCGAACTGGGCGGACAAACCGGTGAAGAATCTTTCCGGGGGGATGCGCCGCCGGCTGGAGATTGCGCGCGGGCTGGTCCACGAACCCAGGATTTTCTTCCTCGACGAGCCGACGACCGGCCTGGATCCCGTCTCCCGTATCGCCGTGTGGGAAATGCTCATGAAGCTGAAGAAGGCGCGCGATCTGACGATCCTCCTCACGACGCACTACATGGACGAGGCGGACAAGCCTTGCAACCGCGTGGCCATTATGGACCACGGGTAGCTGGTGGCTTTGGATGCCCCCGCCAAGCTGAAGGCGTCGATTCCCGGGACCAACATCCTGGAGGTGAGCTTCGCGCGCATCCCCGAGGGCTGGTTGGAGGTGCTGCGAGGCTTGCCGGAGGTCGAGCGCGTAACCCCCATGGACCACGTCTTCCGCATGGCCTCCAACAACGGCCCGCGAACCACCGTGGAGTTGGTGGAGGCGGCGCGGCGGGCCGGAATTGAAATCGCTTCTCTTTCCGTGCAGAGCACCACGCTGGACGATGTTTTCATGCATTACACGGGCCGCCAGTTGCGGGATGCCCTGCGGGACGCTCCCAAGTATGACCCGAGTTTAGTGTATCAGCGGAAATAGAGGAGGACAGCGGTGAATCGCGTGCTTGCCATCATTGAACGCGACATGCGCAAATTCATGCGCAGCCCCACGCTGATCCTCGTCTCCATGTTCTTCCCGCTCGTCCAGCTTGTGGTGCTGGGCTACGCGTTCGGGGGAAAGATCAAGCACCTCAAGGTGGGCGTGGTGGACCAGGACCACGGGATTCCCGCCGTCACACTGCGCGAGATGTTCGGGGCGGTCGCCGCCAATGCGCAGACTTTCGAAACCGTGGAGTACACCGATCCCCGGCTTGCCACCCAGGACCTTCGAAATGGGCGGATCAACGGCGTCGTCAACATCCCGCCCGAGTTCTCGCGGCGCGTCCTTGCCCAGGCCGCGCCGCAGTTGGCGCTGATCGAGGACAACACCGACAACTTCGCCGTCGGCGCGTTGCAGGGCGTCTTCGCCGAACTTGTGAGCACGTACAGCCGCCGGGGCGGTGAGCCGCGCGTGCCTCCCGGAGTGACGCTCTCCGTGGTGGAACTCTATCCGTACGTTCCTTACATCCAGTTCCTTCTCCCCGGTACGATTGTTTTGGCTATCTATGTGTCGGCGATGATCGGTGGCGGCATCATCTATATCGACGACAAAGCGCGCGGGCTGCATGAAGGCTACCTTTTCACGCCCATCAGCAAGTTCGAACTGATTCTGGGCTTCAACCTTTCGGGCGCCATCAAGGCCTTCCTCGCCGGTTTCGTGATCACCACCCTGGGGGCGATCATCGCCGGGATTCCAAACCCTCTCGACCCCGTACGCTTCCTGAAACTTCTGCTGGCGATTGTGATTACGGCGCTGGCGCTCATCAGCATGATGTTCTTGCTCATGGTGAGGGTGAGCGACCCCCTGGTGCCGCGCGCCATCTTTGGGGTGCTGAACACGTTGCTGTTTGTCCCGAGCGGCGCGGTGTATCCCATCAACGGCTTCCCGACCTGGATGAAGGTGATTTCTACTGCCGATCCCTTCACCTATGCCGTGCACGCCTTCAAGACTCTCCTTCTGAAGAATACCGGCTTGCTCGCGATTGCCAGCGACCTCATCTATCTGCTCATCTTTACTGCGCTAACGATGGTCTGCGCGACGTTGTTGTTCCGGCGGACGCTTTGAAACGCGAGGGGTACGCATGGTAATGTAAACATGTGAGCCTGCTTGACGCCCAGCCTCCCAAGCCCAAAAGCAAGCTCCGAAAATTCCTGCCCATTGCAGTAGCCTTGGCGATCGTCCTGGGCAGTCTGCTCTACATCAGCTTCCAGAATTACAGCGAAGAGCAGGCCGTCGCTCGCTTCCTGACCACCCTGGAGGAGGGGAAGTATCAGGATGCCTACCGACTGTGGCAGCCGGCTCCGTCCTACACCTACGCCGACTTCCTGCGCGGCTGGGGAGAGATGGGAGATTACGGCAAGATCCGCGAGTTTGAGATCCTGTCGTCGCGATCCAAGGGATCCGACACCGTCATCGTCACCGTGCGGATCAACAAGGTGGATCCTCCTCTGGAATTGTTGGTCGACCGGAAAACCAAAGGGCTTGCCTACTCCATCTTCTAGTCGCATCGTCCCGCTTCAGCGCCAGCCTCAACAACCCCGCTGCTTGTCTCCCCCGCCACTCGTTGGGATGATCGGGAGGAGGACGTGAGACGGGTGTTCGCTTACAGATCGCCCGGGCTGGCGAGGATGGGAATATAGAACGAATGACTGAAGCTAAGAACCCGCCAGGTTTCCAGCGGCGGCATTCAGCAGCTCTTGCGGAGACACCTCTGCGGTGCCGAACTTCAACACCACGCGTCCGCCCGCCCGGTTGGCGAGTTCGGCGGCCTCGCGGAGAGTCGCTCCGGCGCTGTAGGCGAGGGCCAGGACGGCGACGACCGTATCTCCCGCACCGGTGACGTCATAGACAGGTCTGGGGACGCTCGCGATTTCGTGCACGCTACCGTTCTGCTCGAACAAAGTCATCCCATCCGCGCCCCGCGTGATGAGCAGGTTCTCGCAACCGAGGTCGGCCAGCAGCCGCCGCCCGCCCGTCTCCAATTGGCGACGGTCGCGCATGGAGACGCCGGCCATCAACTCGGCTTCCCGGAGGTTGGGACTGACCAGCGTGGCCTCGCGGCAGATTTCCGGATGCTCGGGCTTGGGGTCAACGAAGACTGCCACCCGCTTCTGACGCGCGACAGTCAGCACCTGCCGGCACAACTCAGTGGTTACGGTGCCTTTCTGATAGTCGGAGATTACCAAGGCATTTAAGCGCCCGACCCAGCGCGCGAAGCCACGCGCGATCGCGTTCGCCGTGGAGGATGAAATGATCGCCGGCTTCTCAAAATCCAGGCGCAGGAGTTGATGCTGATGGGCGACAATTCGCACCTTGCGCGGCGTGAGGCGGCCTGGCTCCGCCACGAGAGTCGTGCAAGTGATCCGACGTTTACGCAGCAGCTCTCTCAGACGGCGGCCGCTCTCGTCTCTACCGATTGCGCCAAAGGGCACCGGACGCCCGCCGAGTGCCGCGATATTCGCGGCCACGTTGCCCGCGCCGCCGGGAAAGCCTTCGGCGGCCTTAGGGTTACCAATCACCACCACGGGCACGGGTGCCTCGGGGGAGATGCGCGTGGCTTCTCCGCGCAACAGCTCATCCAGCATGAAGTCGCCCAGGACACCGATCGTCCGGCCACGAAAGCCGCGCACAATGCGTGCCAGCCGCGTTCGATTTTTCGGCATCGGTCTTTCCTTTAGCGTTGAGCTGGCGGAGTCTGCGTCAGGATTTCCTCCACCGCCGACCGGACCTGCTCGAAGGTGACAGACAGAATACACTCAGGATGCTCGTAGCGGTAGCAACGGTCGCCCGGGCAGGGATTGCAGTCGTAAGGGTTCTGCACGACGCGCCAGGGCGCTCGCGGCCGCCACGGCCCCCAGATGCGCGAACTCGACGAACTGAAGATTACCACGCCCGGCCGCCCGAGGGCCGCTGCCATGTGCGCCGGCCCGCTGTCGTTCCCGACAAAGAGGCGCGCGCCAGCGAGCGCCGCCAGGAAGTGTCCCAACCTTGGGCTCTCGAGCCGGCGGATTGTCGCGCCTGCCGCCTGTTGTGCCCTGTCAAGGATTGCCATTTCGCCGGATCCGCAGGCGTAAACGACGGGCACTCCCATTTCCCGCTCGAGGTAGTTGCCGAGCGCGGCGAAGTTTTCCGACGCCCACTGCTTGGTGAAATAGAGTGCTGTGGGATGGAGCACCGCATATTCCTGGCCTTGCGGAATGCCCAGGCTCCTGCGCTTCTCGTCCCACCACGTCCCGGCCGCCGAACTCACTGTCAGGTATGCCGGAGGAATCTCCTCCCGTGGCAGGCCAAGATGAAAGAACGCCGAGGCCTGATGCTCGGCCGTGTGAATGCTCGGTTGATTCAAGATCACGCGGGCATCGGGAATCAGAGCTTGGTAGATTCCTCGCTGGCGAAAATGCCCGAAGCCCGCCTTCCAACGCGCGCCGCTCCAGCGTGCCAGAAATGCGCTGGTGGGTCCGCCATGCAGGTTTACACAGAGCGCAAATCCCCGTTTGCGGATGTCCTGCACGGCGGCAATTCGCGAGCGGACCTTTCCCCAGCCGGAGCCGCTGCCGGGCTCGAGAATCTCGTCCACGTCTGCCGTGGCCTCTAGGAGTTCACGGAATCGGCCTTCGACGACGACGGTGAGAAGGAGATCCGGCCGCCAACGCTTCAAGAGCCGAAGTGCGGGTGTGAGCAGGACGATGTCGCCGATGGAGCGCAGGCGAAGAATCAGGATTCGAGCGCCTTGGGGGAGAGCAGGGAGTAGTGAAGCAGCGGAATCCTGCCGGGGCACCGGCGCTACTCCGCTTCGATCTTGGCTTCGTCCACCAACATGACGGGGATATCGTCTTTGATGGGATAGACGCGCCGGCACTGGTCGCACTTGAGCCCCTGGCCGTCCGCCGTCAGTCTGACGGGAGCCTTGCACGCGGGGCAAACCAAGATATCCAGCAACTCCTGGCTAACCGCCATTGACTCGCTCCTGATTGCTGCGGGTTTCGAATCTAACAGACGCGTGTAGCAAATTCAAGCATTCGGGCGATTCCGCGGTCATCCCTCCCGGCCGCTCGAGCCAGAACCAACCAGGCTGATCTCCACGTGCAGTGTTGATGAGATGTCTCGCCACGACGGTGGGTCGGTCTTCCATACGGCCAGAATTGCGGAGCCCTGATAGACCCGTTCAAAGCCCGTTTCCGATTGGGAGATTGTTTCAATCGGAACGATCCACCAACAGGGGGCTGGGTCGGCGTCGAGCGAAATCTGGACGCGTTGCCACTCATCCACCATGATGAGCCGGGGAGAGTCAATCTCGCCGCGGAATTCCAGTGGCCGGCGAATCCCACGCGCCAGGAAGTAGCGGTCAGGCGCGTCGGGGGCCAGGAGGTTGAAAACCAGCTCAATGCCGAGCGCCAGCGGGGTGGGGCTTGCGCGGTCCGTTGAGAGGGTCGACCGGCAGGTGATCTGCCACGTGGTGCCTTTGCAGCCGGTCGTCAAAACCTTTGCCGCGCGCAGACGCACATCGCCGCCGTTCACCCGGTGAAGCGCGTCCCGGCGCAGTTCGAGGCTGCCGGTCTGGCCGGATTTCGAGACCACATCCCACGGGCCGCCCGCCAGGTCACCGTTTTCGTCCAGGCGAAAATAATCGAAGTCCTCGCAGCGTTTGGCGGCGGGAAAGACATAGGTCCGGAAGGCATGCCGGGCATAGCGATCGTAGCGGAGCAGCGCCGCCATGTTCGGTTCCCTCGTCCAGACCTGGTCGTGAATCGAAGCCGGCCCTTCGCGCGGAGCCTCGTGGCTCATCGCTTTTTGGCGGACCAGCTCGTGGTAGGGTTCGGGGCGCCTCATCAGCGAATTGACCAGTTCGACGTTGGCAGGCTTGAAGCGCAGGCTGGAAACCGTGCCGCCATCGGCCGGCCGCGCCACCATTCCAAATGCCGGGTGCCGAAGCAGGATCTCCGACTGCCCGTCCACGTCGTAGTCTCTCGTCTCGATGTGAAGGGCTGGATTCTTTGCTGACCCTTCGGCCCGATCCAGGAGCGTCTCCGCCTGGACCAGGTTACGGAGCACCGCGCTGCGGAGGTGGGGTGCGTACAGACCGCCGAACACTCCGTGCCAGTAAGCGTCGTTGCACTGGCCGGAGAGCAAGTGCGTCCTGGCTTCATCCAGCAGGGGGCGATTTTTCCGCTGAGAAGGGGCCCTTGCTTCTGCCTCGTCAAGCCGGCGGCTGACCTCCAGCATGAACTTGTGAAGTTGATTGGACTCCGCGTACTTGCTGAGGAAGTTTCGCCAGAGCCCCCCGCGCAGAAAGCGCTGGAGGCGACCACCGCAGGGAGCCCGTTCCGCTTCTTCCAGGCAAGTCTTGAATTCGCGGGAAGCCGCGGTCGGCAAGGCCCACTCCATCATCTCCGCGTACGACGCCGTGGGAAGATAGATCCGGCCGGAGGGAGGATGAGCGTCCAGAAAGTCCGACAACGTGGTGGTCTCGAGCCAGGAACGTTCGTCTTCGAGCGCCTTGAGAAACCGCTCGAGCCATCCGTTGGTATAACAATGCGTGTAGGTGCCGGGCCAGACACCGAACTTCTCGCAGTCGTCACCCATGGCGAAGAGTGCGCCGTACTGGCCCTTTCCTTTTTCCAAAACTCGCAGCGTCTCCTCGGGCTCTTGGAAGGGAATCGTGTAGCGCAGCGACTTTAGGCTGGGAATCAGGCGAAGCGGGGCGCCGCTCTCTTCGGTGATATAGCTGGTGTGAAGCTCGGAGGGTTCAAGGCCGGCGGCGAGAAAGTGGGTGTCGTCGAGGACGACATACTCAGCTCCCCCTTCGTGCAGTGGCCGAGCCAAGCCCGGTTCCCAGACGCGCTCCGCCACCCACGCGCCGTGCGGCGCCCGGCCGAAGTGCTTCTCAATGTAATCCGAGAGCCTGCGAAGCTGCGCCTGCTTGTCGCGGTCCGGAATCGCCGGCAGGATCGGTTCGTAGTAACCACCGCCCACGAATTCCACCTGGCCGCGCGCGGCGAGCTGCTGCAGGCGTTCAAAGAACTCCGGGTGCCGATTTTCGAGCCATTCGAGGAGCACGCCCGAATAGTGCAGGCTTACCCGGATACGGGGATGGCGGGCCAGCGTCTCGAGGAAGGGCGCGTAAGATTTCTGGTACGCTTCCTCGATGACCCGATCGAAGTTGCCGACGGGCTGATGAGAGTGGATGAGCAGCGCGAGAGAGACTTGGCTCAATTTGATTCCCTTGCCGAGAAGTTGGCCCGGGCCCCCGGAGTCCCAAGAATCGTACGGGAATATCTAGGATAGAATGAAATGTCGCGGATTGTCAGCAGGAAACATCGCGCGATTGAGCGTTGGGGCGGAGGAAGAGAATTGAACCACCGATTACTACTCGCTTACTGCCGGTCGACGCTGGATCAAATGCTGGCTTGCCTTGAAGAAGCGGTGGAGATCGAGTCGCCGACGCATTCCAAGCCGCACGTTGATCGCCTGGCGCGTTTCTTCGCCCGCAAATTTCGAGAGCACAACGGCAGCGTCCGGCTGCTTCGACATCCGTCGGCGGGCTCCGCCGTCTGCGCGGAGTTCTGGGGCCGCGCGGGCGGGAAGCGCGGCGCCAAGCCAATCCTCCTGCTGGGTCATCTTGATACGGTATGGGATGTGGGAACGCTCCGGCGGATGCCTTTCCGCATCGCGCACGGGCGCGCCTACGGGCCGGGTATCTTCGATATGAAATCCGGCATCGTGTGCGGGCTCTGGGCCATGCGCGCCCTCCGGGCACTGGGAATCGAGCCGGCAAGTCCCGTGCGCTTCTTCTTGAATTCGGACGAAGAAGCTTCCAGCGTAGCGTTCCGAAAGGAGTTGCTCCGGGAGGCTCGCCAGGCACGGGCGGTACTCGTGCTCGAGCCGGCGGCCGCGGGCGGGGCACTGAAGACTTTCCGCAAGGGCGTGGGGGAATTCCGCCTCATCGTTCACGGCCGCGCTGCGCACGCGGGGATCGACCCGGCGGCGGGCGTGAACGCGATCAACGAGTTGGCGCGCCAGCTTCTGCACATCGCGAAGTTCGCAGAGCCGCGCCGCGGGCTCACAGTGACAGCGGGCATGATCGAAGGCGGCACGCGGCCCAATGTTATACCCGAGTACGCCTCGGCTCGAATTGATGTGCGGATTCCGAGGCTCGAGGACCGCGCATCTATCGAGCGGAAGATGCGTGGGCTGAAACCCATCGATTCCCGGGCCCGCCTCAAAGTTGAGGGTGGCATCAATCGCCCTCCCCTGGAGCGAGCGATGTCTCACGAGCTGTTCCATCTTGCCCGCAGGGTCGGACGGCAGATGGGAATGGAGCTTGAGGAAGCGTCCACCGGCGGCGGCTCAGACGGTAACTTCACCGCCGCACTGGGCGTTCCCACGCTCGATGGGTTGGGCGGGGTGGGCGATGAAGCCCACGCCCTTCACGAGCACGTCATCATCCGCGAGCTTCCACGCCGCGCGGCGCTAATCGCGGCCTTGATTGCCGCCCTGTAATCTTGGTGTCGAAGCGGGGGTGATTCGCGGAGTCTAGCTTCACCGGGTCGAGCGATCGAACTTGTTTGTCGTCACGACCCGTAGCGCTTCACGATGTAATTTGCCACTTCCTGTTCGAAAGCGCTGTAACTCAACCTCAGTTCATCCTGCAGGAGCGAGTCAAGGCTGGAGCTCGCGGGAAGGAGCTTGAGCAGGCGGCGGATTGCGCCCATCCCGTACGTATCGCGGAGGTATTCCAAGGCGGCGAGCGATTTGGCATAGCCCAGAGCCACCTGGTCGTCGGGTAGGCCCATGAACGAGCCCTCTAACGTCGCAAAAGTCGGCAGTCGGTCATTGACGAAGGCGCGCGCGAGCTGGGTGCCCAGCCCGGTCGTCGTGGCGCCTTCCTCGAGCTGCGCCAGGCCCTCATTGAACCACGTCGGGCAGCGGCCCACGGTGATCTGCCGCACGAAGGAATGCGTGAGCTCGTGTTTCAGCACGCGAGCTAGCTCCGGCGTCATGCTGTTCAGCCCCGACACCGGAATTCGAATCTTGCCGTCATTGAGCGCGCCCACCCACGATGCCGAGCGCGTGATATCGCGAAACGACTGGTCCGGATAGAGCAGGACAACAATAGTTTCGTGCGGAATGTAGTCGAGATCCAGGGACAAATCGCGGAAGGCGAGTTCGAGAGTGTTCAAGAAGTCGCGCACCAGCCCTTCCGCTTCCCGGCCCTCGTAGCGCAGCAGGAAATGCTCGCTGCGCTGTTCGAGGTAAGAGCCTGCGAGGTCTTGCTCCTTCTCCGCCTTGGCCACGGCTTCGCGCAGGCGGGGATCTTCCTGCAGGGCAAGGGATTTGTTCCACTCCGCAACCGCGCGATTCAGATCTTCGGTTGCGTAGTAGGCCGAACCGAGCAACAGTGGGATGCCGGGCGTTTTCTGGTGCTTGTCCTCGAGGGGGAGCAGCAATGAAATCGCCTCGCCGTAATAGGTCTGCTTGACGAGCAGATAGGCCATGGCGAGCGTCAGCGCGAGGTCGTTCGGCGCGAGCCGCAGCGCGTGACGATAAAGGTCAAGCGCCCCCTCGGGATTCCCCTGCCGGGTGAGAAAAATCGCCGCCTCCTGATAGCCCTGGGCAAGGCGGTGAAGGTTTCCGGTGGAAGGATCGCGCGAGACTTCTTCGTCGAGGCGCTGGAGAAGGACCCTGTCAATAGCATCATCCCGGATGACCAGCGACCCGGACGCGGAAGGCTCCTCGCCCGGCGGTGGCGGCAGGGGCAGGTCGCGCTGGCGTTCCGTCCCGGGGTTCCCGCGTTCCTCGCCGGGCTCGGCGGAGGCGACCGGAGAGCGTTCGATTCGGTCGACGATCGTCCGTGGGATGGCGACTTCCCCCCCCCCGCGCGAAATGAAAATCTGTTTGGAATCCTCGCGAAGAATTTCGGCGACAATCTTGCGCCCGCTTTTCAGATAGATGACGTCGGCAAAAAGGTTGAAAGGGCAGAGGGTGCAAGTTCCCAGGCCCAGCATTAAAGCGAGCAGGATCCGCGCGGCAGTTGCACGTCCGGGGTGTCGAGGAGCTAAGCTTCGGGCGGATCCACGGGCCTCCGAGAGAAGACTCTCGTTCTCTTGCCGCGTGATAAGGAGCGAGCCCTGCATCCCATCCGCCATCTTACAACAGCCTGCGTGCCACCGTCGAGCGGCGTCGCCCTCGCGAGTTCCCTTGGCGTTGACATTGCCCGGAGAGAGACTAGAGTAATCCTGAGGAGCGGAGATGGGTGCGCGGATAGATTTGACCACCCGGGCCGGGCCGGTTATCGGCCGGGGCGGGCTTACAAGCCGCCGGTGGTGGCTGTTTCTTTTTTGCCTCTGCGGCCTTTCGCAGGGGTTTGCGCAGACGCCTACCGATGCCAGGGAACTCCTTCAGAAACTCAACAACCTTACGATTGACCCGGCTGAGATCTATGTGCTTCGTGACGCGCAGATCACGCGCGACCGAGTGAATTTCTATTTCAACCGAGGGTTCATCGGATTCCTGACCCCGGTCAACGGCGAAATCACGGGCGCCGTGTTTGCGGGCGACGGCGAAGTCCTGCTGATGCCTTCCGATCCAGCCGAGAAGCACAGCCTGGCGCTCTTTACAAAGTCGCCCATTCTGGAGGAGCAATTCACATCTGTTTACCTGCGCTTCACCGACCAGACGGCTCGGGAGCTGATGGCCCTTGCCCGCCGGCCCGAGCCCGAGGACTTGGAGCAACCGATGGGATTTGCCGAGCAGTGGAACCCTGTCGTCGCACGGCTGAACCCCCAATACTCCACGCGCATCCTGATGGACCTGCTGGGCGAGCGGGACATGCCCTGCTTCCAGACTTACCTCCAGGGGAAGAACCTGGGAACCTTTCAGGTGGAGGTTGACGAGCGGCAGCCGGAGGCGGTGCGCGTGGGAGCGCTGGGCCGCAGCGGCGAGAAGGCCTACACGGACATCTGGTGTTCTTTTCCGAGCAAGCGGAGCGAGGCTCGGCTCGCCTCTTTGCTGATTGGCTCCGCTCAGGTGATTTCATACAAGATCGACACTCGCATCGGTGCGGATAACAGCCTGGAGGGACGTGCGGAGCTGGAGCTTGAGTCGCGTTCAGATGCGGACCGACTCCTGGCCTTCGAGTTCGCGCGACTGTTGAAGGTCAGTGCGGTTCAAGATGAGTCCGGTCGCAGCCTGCCGTTGCTCCAAAATCCCGTGCATGAGGAATCCGAGGTCGCGGCTCGCGGCAATGATTGGATCGTGGCGGTTCTCCCCGCTCCGCATCGCCGGGGCGAGCGATTCCGATTGGCCTTCGCCTATCAAGGCAATGTGATCGCGGACGTAGGCAACGGAGTTCTGTACGTGGGCGAGCGGGGAAGCTGGTACCCGAACCGCGGGCTCAATCCGCGCGCGACTTATGACCTGACGTTCCATTATCCGGAGCGTTTGACGCTCGTCGCGACGGGCGATCGTCTGGACGAGAGGACTTCCGGAGAGCTGAAGCATAGCCACTGGGTTTCCCGCCAGCCGATTCCTGTGGCGGAGTTCAATCTGGGAGCCTACGAATCTCGCAAGCGCCGGGCCGGCAGCGTCGAGATCGAGGTCTTCGCAACGCGCGAGGCCGAAGCGGCTTTGGATAAGTTGCACTACGAGCGGCAGTCTTCGAGGAATATCCTCCTGCGCCCTGGGCGGGAGGGGAATGTCGCGATCGCGATCGTTCCCGAGGCCGTGGCACCGCTCGACCCGGCAGCCCTCCTGGACCGCGTGACGGAAGTCACCGCCACCGCCATCCAGCTCTTTGAAACCCTCTGGGGGCCGTTCCCTTATCCCCGCTTGTCGGTCTCGCAGGTCCCTGGACAGTTCGGCCAGGGTTGGCCGGGGTTGGTGTACCTTCCCACGCTCTCCTTCCTGAGCCCATCGGAGCGAGCGCAGTTGGGCCTCGAGAAGTCGGAGGAGGTCCAGAACGAAGTCACCGTGGCGCACGAAGTCGCTCACCAGTGGTGGGGGAATCAAGTGGGATGGCAGAGCTATCGCGACCAGTGGCTTTCGGAAGGGCTTGCCACCTACGCGGCCGCCCTTTACCTGGCGAGCGAGAAGGGTGCCGACCGCAAATTTCAGGGGCTTCTGCAGAGCTACAAGGCCGACTTGCTCAGTAAGAATCCGCAGGGTACGACCATTGAATCTGGCGGCCCGCTGTGGCTTGGGGACAGACTCTCAAATTCCCTCAACCCGCAAGGCTATGCCAAGATCATTTACAAGAAGGCCTGCTGGGTGATCCACATGCTCCGCAACCTGATGTCAGACGGCAAGCCGGGCTCGGAGGAGAGATTTTTCAGGATGCTGCGTGATTTTGTGACAACTTACCGCGGCCAGTATCCGTCAACGAAAGATTTCATTCGGCACGCGGAAAAATACATGACTCCTGCTATGGACGTCGACCGCGATCACCACCTCGACTGGTTCTTCAATGACTGGATTTACGGGACCGGAATCCCCACCTACAAGTTGGAGTCCTCGACCCGTCGGGCTGCACCCAGGAAGTTCGTTATCGAAGGGACGATTGAGCAGAGCGATGTTCCGCCCGAGTTCGAGATGCCGGTCCCGGTCGTCGCCTATTATGGCAAGGACCGGAAGGACCGATTGGGCTGGGTCGTGGTCGGTGAAAGCGGGGGCAAGTTTCGATACACGACTCGCGAGAAACCCTCCCACGTCACCATCGACGAGAACAGCATCCTCGCAGTCGTTCGCTAATCTGCGCGGAGCGTACTTCTCGTCCTTGCTCGCTGCCTACTGCCAACTGCTTATTGCCTACCGCTTACCGCTTTTCTCCTATCCCGGCGGCCAACGGAAGACCCGTCCTCCCAGGACATGCGCGTGGAGGTGGAAGACCGACTGGCCTGCGAATGCACCGCTGTTAATGACCACGCGATAGCCTTTTGTTTCCAGACCGCGCTCTCGCGCCAGTTGTGCGGCGACAGTCAGGAGCCGGCCCAGTAACGGTTCATCTTCCTGTGTCGCCTCTTTCAGCGAGGGCAGATGCCTGCGGGGAATGACGAGCAAGTGCACGGGCGCCTGAGGGTTGATGTCTTCAATGGCGACTACCAGGTCGTCGGAATAGACAACCTTGGCGCGCGCGTCGCCCTCCACGATTCTGCAAAACAGACACGATGCCATTTCCAACTCAGTTCAGTCTGACGACGAAGACCTCTGTAGCGAATCCCGCCTGCTGAAGCTGCCAGCCAAGCTGCGTCGCCCCCTCTTCCGTGCTCTCGCGGCCGACCCGGACACGGTAGAAGACGGCGTCGCCACGGTCGAACGTCTGGATGGAAACGGGCCCGAAGCGTGGGGCAATGGCGGCCTTCAGGCGCTCGGCGTTCTCGCGGTCGCGGAACGCGCCCACCTGGACGGCGAAGATTCCCGGCTCGCTCGCAACCGTCCCCGGTGTCTCCGCGCCGAGAATCTCCAGCCGCACCAGGGCTGTCGAAGGCATTCCCATCGCCTGCGCCGCGACAAATGAAAGATCGATGATGCGGCCTTCCACAAACGGCCCGCGGTCATTGATGCGCACCAGAACATCACGACCGTTCTCGAGGTCGTGCACGCGCACCTGGGTGCCGAAGGGAAGCGTGCGATGGGCGGCGGTCATTTCATACATGTTGTAGACCTCACCATTCGCGGTGCGTCGTCCATGGAACGGGTGTCCGTACCAGGAGGCGATTCCGGTTTCACCCTGGATGATGGGACCCGGCGCCTGAGGCGGAGTAGGGGGGGTCGGGCGCGGCCGTGGGGTCGCGGGTGGAGGCACTCGCCCTGCACTGGGTGTGGGAGGCCGCCGACGATGCACGCATCCGGTCGAAACCAGCAGGACCCCGAGCGCCAGCCCAATGGTGATCGCGCCGCGCGGCGACGTCCGGCCCATGACCAGCGCAGAGAAGCCCCAGCGCAAATTCAGCGTCCCGCCTTCTCCAGATTTCTTGCTAGCTTCGCCAGTTCCCGTGAGGCCCGCCGCAGCAGTGTCGCCGCCTCCTGGCGCGTTTGAGGCTTCACCTTCTTGTCCAGAAACTGGACCAGCTTCGCGACCTCCCTGTCGATGGCCCGTCCGGCATCTTCAAATTTCACGGCACGCCCTCCGCATGCTGCGCGCTATTCTAGTCAAGCTGTTCCCGCGGCACAAACGAAAATCCCGGAGGACCTTGGGCCTGGGCTATAATCAAATTTCGGTGTGCGGGCCTTCGGCGGCTTCAGGGTTCATGAACCTTCCTCCTCAATTCTGGTTCAAGTGGCAACGCTTCAAAACGGCGCTGCGCGGGGCCTTCGGTTCGCGCGAGCAATCCTATGAGACTTCCCATCGCATGTGCCCGCACTGCCGAGGCCTGATCGAGCGCAATGCGTCCGTATGTCCCCTGTGCGGGGGCTCCGTGAAGGCCCCGGCTTCCCGCGCCGGGACAGGGACGCCCGGGCGTGTCCTCGGCGGTCTGATTCCGGTCCCTTCCACGGCCACCTCGGCGCTGGTGGCGGCGAATATCGCGCTCTACGGAATATCCTGGTACCTCACCCAGGCCGCCGCCCAGTCCGGAGCAGGCGTCGGCAGCGGGGGGATCGATGGCGTCGTCCTGGTCCGTCTGGGCGCCAAATACGGCCCCTTAGTCTTCGCTGGCGAATGGTGGCGGCTGGTGACGGCCATGTTCCTCCACGCCGGCTTGCTTCACATCGGCATGAACCTCTGGTGCCTTTTCGATCTCGGCCCCACGGTCGAGTCGCTGTTCTCGACGACGAAGTTCATCGTCATCTATTTGATTACCGGCATCCTTGGATTCGTCCTCAGCCTTTTCTGGAGTCCCTTCGGGCTCTCCATCGGCGCGTCCGGCGCGGTGCTCGGCCTGATCGGCGCCCTGATGGGCGCGAGTTTCCATCACGGCAGCTTGGGCAAGGACTTGCGCAGCCAACTCTGGCGGTGGGTGATCTACATCTTTGCCTTCGGATTAATCGGTGGGGTCTTCGGGATGGGGACCGACAATGCGGCGCACCTGGGCGGGCTATTGAGCGGCGTCGCGCTGGGTTACTTCGTGCCGCAGGGCGAGCCCACGACGCGCAGCAGCGAGACTCTCTGGAATACTCTCGCGGTAATCTCCGTCATCATTATTGCCGCATCTTTTGCGCTCATGGCCCTTCAGTTGAACCGGCCGATCGGTTAGGTGCTGCCCCGAACATCTTCGCCGAAGGTTGCCGACTCTTCTCGTAAAGGCTGATGCGGTCTTCGTGGCGGAGCGTCAGGCCGATGTCGTCCCAGCCGTTCAGGAGGCAGTCACGACGGAACGCGTCGATCTGGAACGGGATGGTGAGTCCGGAGTCGTCCGTGATGGTCTGCGCCTCGAGGTCAACGGTCAGCCGGTAGCCCTCGGCCTGCTCGGTGCGACGGAAAAGTTCATCCACCTCGGCGTCCGAAAGCGTCACGGGCAGGATCCCGTTCTTAAAACAGTTGTTGTAGAAAATGTCGGCGTAGCTGGGCGCGACGATGGCTCGAAATCCGTAATCCTGGATGGCCCAGGGCGCGTGCTCGCGGCTGGAGCCGCAGCCGAAATTCGCCCGCGCCAGTAGAATCGAAGCGCCTTCATATCGAGGCTGATTCAGGATGAAATCAGGATTAGGGATTTCCCCGTCCAGATAACGCCAGTCGTAGAACAGAACGCGCCCATAACCTTCCCGCGTCACCCACTTCAGAAATTGCTTGGGCACCATCTGGTCGGTGTCCACATTGACGCGGTCGAGCGGGGCGACTAGTCCTGTGTGTTTAGTGAACGGTTGCATAAGACCTCGGAGTGACCAGTGACAAGTGACGAGTGACAAGCAGGAAGCAGGACAAGGTGCTGGTCACTTGTCACTATTCACTGTCCTGAATGGTCCACTCGCGGATATCCACGAAGTGGCCGGCGACGGCGGCCGCGGCGGCCATCAGCGGGCTGACGAGGTGCGTGCGTCCGCCCTTGCCCTGGCGGCCCTCGAAGTTGCGATTCGAAGTGCTGGCGCAGCGCTCGCCGCTGGGCAGCACGTCGGGATTCATCGCGATGCACATGCTGCATCCGGCGTTGCGCCATTCGAAACCCGCGTCGCGGAAGATCCGGTCCAGGCCCTCTTTCTCCGCCTGCGCCTTGACCTGCATCGAGCCGGGAACGACCAGCGCGCCTTTAAGCGTCGGCGCGATCTTCTTGCCCGCCACGACGCGCGCCGCCATCCGCAGGTCCTCGATACGCGAGTTCGTGCAGGAGCCAATAAACACGCGGTCCAGAGGAAGATCCATCAACCGTGTGCCCGGCTCGAGCCCCATGTATTCAAGCGCACTCTCCGCCGCGCGACGCTCAACGGGGTCACGGAAGGAGGTCGGATCGGGAATGCGCCCGGTGACGTCTGTGACCATGCCAGGATTGGTGCCCCAAGTGACTTGGGGCGCGATCTCGGCGGCATCGAGTTCGACGATGCGGTCGAAGCGCGCGTCAGCGTCAGAGACAAGCGTCTTCCAGTAGTCGACGGCGACCTGAAAGTCTTTCCCGCGCGGCACAAACGGCCGGCCTTCCAGGTAAGCGAAAGTCGTCTCGTCGGGCGCCACCATGCCGGCGCGCGCCCCGCCTTCGATTGTCATGTTGCAGACCGTCATCCGCTCTTCCATGGAGAGCCTGCGGATGGCCTCACCTGCATATTCGATAACGTGCCCGTTTCCTCCGGCGATCCCGATCTTGCCGATGATGGCCAGGATGATGTCCTTGGCGGTGACGCCGCCCGCACGGCGGCCGTTCACGCGGACCAGCATCGTCTTCGACCTGAATTGCGACAGGCACTGCGTGGCCAGGACGTGTTCGACTTCGCTCGTTCCGATGCCGAAGGCGAGCGTCCCGAAGGCGCCGTGGGTCGAGGTGTGGCTGTCGCCGCAGACGATCGTCTGGCCCGGCTGCGTGATGCCCAGTTCCGGTCCGATGACGTGCACGATGCCTTGCTGCGGGCTCTGTATGTTGAAGAGCAGGATGCCATGCTCCCGACAGTTCTTTTCCAACGCCCCGAACTGCTCGGCGGCGACCGTGTCGAGGATGGGCAGATGCCGGTCCGTGGTCGGTACGGAGTGGTCCATGACGGCGAAGCTCAGGTCTGGACGCCGCACCTTGCGACCGGCGGCCTGGAGGCTGGAGAAAGCCTGCGCGGAGGTTCCTTCGTGGATCAAGTGCCGGTCAATGTAGATGAGCGCGGGTTTGCCTGACTCTTCGTGGACGACGTGCGCGTCCCAGATTTTCTTGTACATCGTACGTGGCGGCATCCTCGTTCCTTCTCCCGACCGCGAAAGCGAGATCTCCTGATGAAGACTCAGGATCTATTTTGGGGCGACGCGCTCTCCCAAGTCAAATTTATAGATTTTCTCCCATCATAAGCCCTTCTTATGACCAACGGGGCATCTTACGCGGTGGTGCCTGCGGAGGTGCCTCGCCCCGGTGCCGGAAGCCAGGATCGACGGCGGTTCCACTCTCCATTCGCCCCTCGCGAAATTATACCCTGCACGCCTGGCCCCCTCAAACTCCTGTGGGCCGGAAAATGCTCCGTGGGATAAACTTGCCCCCATGGGTGAGATTCGCCGTCTGGCGAAGCTCGGCATGAACTCCTCGCGCCGCACATTCCTGGCGACCGCGTTTGGCGGCTGTGTGGCGACGCTAGCTCCCACGGGGGCGGCGGTCCAATTCACAACCAAGAGGTCGAAGATGCTCCGTTGGCGAACGCATTCGGTGGCAGAGATTCCGCACGGCTATCAAGTGGCCGTCGCGGACATTAACGGTGATGGGCGGCCGGATATTCTGGCGCTAAGTTCTGTCGAAAGCGTTGTCGAGTGGTACGCGAACTCGACTTGGGAAGCGCACCCGATTACGAGGCAGACACGGAAGAACATCAGCCTGGCGCCGCTCTTCCGACCCGGCTATCCCGCCCGCGGCCTGGCCCTGGCGACGGACTTCGCGCTGGAGGACAGTCGCAACGGGGGCGACGTCTGGTGGGCTGAGCCGCCTCTTTCCGGCGACAGTGAGTGGACGCTCCATTTTGTGGGCCGCATCCCCACATCGCATCGGCTCCACTGGGCCGACCTCGACGGCGACGGGCGGCTGGAGCTGGTCAACGCGCCACTGCTCGGCTACGGCGCGGAGGCGCCGGAATACCAAGTCGGCGCGCCCCTCACCTGGTACGAAATGCCGGAGACGCTGCTCGAAGGGCACGCCGCGGCGGGCGCGGCCAGAGAGAGTGCCTGGACGCCCCACATCATCGACGACTCGCTGACCGTCGTTCACGGCATCCATGTGATGGACTGGGACGCCGACGGCCGCGACGAGATCCTCACGGCGAGCTTTGAGGGAGTCCATCTCTTTCAGTCCACGGGGCAGGGAAATGGCCTGCGCTGGACCAAGGTCCGCCTGGCCGAGGGTGATCAGGTCTCAAGGCCTCGCTGGGGTTCGAGTGAAATTGCCGTGGGCAAAGTCCACGGCCGCCGGTTCCTCGCCACGATTGAGCCCTGGCACGGCGAGCGGGTCGTGGTCTACTTTGCGGGCAGTCGCAACGAGCTGTGGAGCCGGCACGTCATCGACAACTCGTTTCGTGAAGGTCACGCGCTTGCGGTCGCCGACCTCGATGGCGACGGGAACGATGAGATCGTGGCGGGCTTCCGCGGGGAAGGGACAAGCCTCTACGTTTACTACGCGGCGGACTCTGCAGGCGCCCAGTGGGACCGCCAGACGCTCGATGACCAGATGGCGGCCTCGGGCGTAGTCATTGCCGACGTCAACGGCGACGGCCGGGCCGACATCGTCGCCATCGGGGCTTCCACCGGTAATGTCAAATGGTACGAGAATCTCCGCTAGGCGCCACATCGTCTGACGGCGGACTCCAGGCCGTCGAGGAGGTGGACGGATGTTTTCCGAAAATCCATGACAGAGGCCTTCAGGGGGGCCGGCCGGGACAAACCGGTTCCGGGGGGTTTCCTTCCTGGAGCTGAGATCTATAAGGTGCGCAAGTAGATCGCGGTCCCGGCAGGGCAAATCGAGCGGGCAGGGGCCTTCACCTCCATTCAGAAAATAATCCCGAATGCGAGCGCAAAAGGGTGAGTTTTGGGGGGAAGGTGGGCCCCACGGAGCGGGGATGAATAGTACCCCCGCCCCGTGCGGATTCGGTTAGAAGTCCCTGGTCCAGCGGATGGTGAGCAGGTTGGCGCGGAAGTCGTTGGCGCGAATGATTTCCTCCAAGTAGTAGGTCCGCTGGAGGTCAATGGACAGCCTGCCGGCCTTGGGGAAATCATAATAAACGCTCCCCGTCACGAGCGGCCAGGTCAGAGGGCCGAAGTAGGGCGGCTCGCCGCTGATCTCCCCGGTGCCGGTGGTGCGCACGAAGTTGCCGCTCAGATTGATCCCGAAGTTCTTGTGGGGTTTCACAGCGACGCCCGCCTGCCAGACGCGGTTGACGGTCTGGTCGCGCCAAATGACGTCGCGGGGTGCGGTCCCCCGGAGGAAGGTCACCGAGGCCGTCGCGAACCAACTGTCGTAACTGAACCCGCCGAATATCCCGAATCGCTCGTCGAGGTCGTAGGAAACGTTGATCGCGTTCAGGCGCAGGTTGTTTTGAAAGTTCGTGTCGTCGAACTTGCGGTTGCGCAGCACGAGATTGTCTTCGACCGAGAGCTTGGCGGTGGGCTTAAACCTGAAGACGAACCGCGAGCCCACGTCAGTGTGCGGGCTGATGCGTGTATAGGAAGCCCCGTTCGTGACACTCTGCAGGTCGCCCCGCACGCTGAACATCTTGGAAGGCTGGTAAAACACGCTGAGCGTCGGCCACACCGTTTTGATGCGCTTGGTGCGCACATCATCGACCGTGCCGTCTTCCAGAACCTCGATGTCGCGATTCAAATAGCGGATACCCGGCCGGACCACCAGCGAGCGGGTGGGAAGAAACTCCATGTTGACGTCAAGGAGATGCGTTCCCAGCTTCCACTGATTCTGAACCTCTCCGTCGTTCGCGGTCGTCGCGTCGCGCAGGCTGTGAAAATCCGCAATGCTGTCGACCGTGAAGCGTGAATAGCGGTAGTCGGCGTGGAGGTTCCACCAGTCCTTGATCTTCAGGCTGAAGCCTTCGTCCAGGACGTGGTTGGGTTCGGTCAGATGGGCGCGGCTGTCGTAGGAGACCGCGTAAGGCGCGAATGTGGTGCCCCCTGAGTTGGTTCGAGCGATTCCGTCAAAGGCCGCGTCCATGCTGGCCGGGCCGCGATAGCGATAGAAGATATAGCCGCCCCGCACCTCCAGCCGCTTGGTGGGCCGGCCGGTGTAGGAGAACTCGCTCACCGGGGTCTTCAGCCTCCGGAATTCCGACCAGGAGGCGCTGTTGAGGAGTTCGTTCGCCGTTGCGCCCGTATCGACATTAATGCTGCGCTCCGGGGAATACAGGTTATTCCAATTCATGTGTTGCTCGAAAGTCTGGTAGCCCAGGCGGTAATGGAGAGTCCAATTTCGCAGCGTGTAGCTGAAGCCGCCCGTAAAGCGGCTGGCCAGATCGTTGATCGGCGCGTCGACGTAATACGGGTCGGCGCGCGCGAATGCGCCCCAGGGCTCTACGGAGCCGAAATAGTCGAGCGTTCGCGTTGTGAAATTCACGCCGTCGCGACTGGTGCGGTTGTACTCGAAGAGAAAGCGCAGGTTGTTCGTGGCATGAAGCGTGAGGTTCACGGAGCCGAACCGGCGCACCGTGGCCCAATCGTGATTGCTCGTCAATCCGCGGATGGGTGTAAGTCCGGCCGCAGCAGGAAGAAAAACGTTGTCGTTTCGGTCCCAGTAGTAGTAACTCTGGCGATAGTTGACGCGCAGATCGTAGAGTTTGTCCTTGCGCACATCGAGCTGTCCGCCGGGATACGGATCGCCCCCGAGGCCGCTGACGCTGACGGAATAGCTGTCCGCGAAGGGGGACACTCCCTCCTTGGCCCGCCCCATCAGGTTGAAATCAAAAACGCGGAAACCCTTTTGCAGGTCGAAGAGCTCGAGGAATTTCTGCTCCCGCCCGCGGAACTCCGTAAAGCGGTAGCCGGCGCTGACCGAGCCTTGGGTGGCAAATCCTCCCAGGGCCAGCGGCTCGGGCTCCTTCTCCTGAGCTTGGAGCCCGAGGGGAATCGCCAAGAGGCCGAGGAGCAATAGAGCCGGTCGGTAAGATAAGAAACGCATGAGGCCTCCCTTACTGCAAGAAGAATTCGCTCACGTTGGATCCATGGATAGTGGGGTGGCAGCGCACGCACTCCCCGCGGGTCTGGAAACCCAGCCGGCCGTGAGGAACATTGGCCGCAAACGGATCCACGTGGCACTCGAGACACGTAAAGCGGTCCTCGCGCCGGGTCAGCAGGTTGCGCGAGACGCTGCCGTGCGGCGTGTGACAGATCGTGCAGCCTTCCACCTTCACCGCAGCGTGTTCAAACACGAAAGGACCGCGCTTCTCCGCGTGGCAGGATATGCACGCTTCCCAACTCGTCTTCCTCAGCAGCGGCCGCTGCAGCGTGCCGTGAGCGTTGTGGCAGTCCGTGCACTTCATGAAGCCCTCGGGGACTCGATGGTGCGTGGGCAGGGCAAACTGCGCCTGGATCGTCCGGTGGCACGTGAAGCAGAGTTCCGGCTGAGGTTTCTTCAGCAGGCTCTGGTTGAGCCAGCGGTTTTCCTCCGTCAGGCGGGGCGCTGTGAAGAATTGAGCCTGCGCGATCGTAGGTTCCACGCGCTCGCGCTTCGTCGTCCGCTCGAGCAGATGCGCAGCGTGGCACTGATCGCATGAAACGCCCTGCAACTTGTGCTCGGAGCGGTTGTAGAGATCCTGGTCGCGGCTCGTGTTGTGGCAGGCGAGGCAGCGCGCGGCATTGTCTTGGGGTTTCCCATGGAAGCCGTAGATCAGCTTCTTGCCCGCTTCGACCTTGACAGCGTCCCCCGCTGCTTCCATTTGGGCGTCAGCGTGGGCCTTGCCTGGGCCATGGCAGGACTCACAGCCGGTGCCGTATTTCGTTCCTGCGACTTCGATCCGCGCATGGACGGTCTTGGCGAATTGCTTTGCCTGGTCAGCGTGGCACCCCGCACAGGTGTCTTGGCCCACGTAGTCACTGGCTTGCCCCTGCGCCGGGGCTTTCCATGCTACGGAGGAGGGCTCATTGGAAGCGGGTTGCTTCTGAGCCAAGGCGACGCTGGCTCCCAGCAATATGATGGCGGACAAAAGGGCCGGCCGGAGCGACATTCTGAGATTGCCTTTAGGTCTTGTCATGAGACTAACCTTCCCGTTCCAGAATCAAGGCTGCTGGCGATAGCCCAAGCCGTAGAACCCAAGCACTTGCGGTGCCAACACGTCTCGGGCATTTTGCACTGCCTAGTTCCCCGGCTCGCGTTCCTTCTCGGCAGTCCGGATGTTTGTATCGCCCTTCCGGTCGGGTCCCAGGAATTCCGACATCTAATACAGATCGCGCCTAAATGTTGCGAAACGCAGTCACTAGCGCCATAAGACTCAACCCGGCACATCGGCAAGGTGTTTGTGAGAGTTGAGGAGGAACTCAGCAGAGTGAGTGTGCGTCTCGCTGACAGCGGCGGAGCTACACAGCCGATTGTCGAAAAATCCCGCACCTAGGCTCGAAGTGTGTGACAATTCTCACATGAGGTGATGCGTTTTTCAACTGCTGCGTCGTCGGCCATTATGGCAGCTTTGCCGTCGGTGCATTACGCCGTCTCGAAGCCGAAGCTGCCGGCCTTTAGGAATCGAAGGGGGTTCCCTGGACCGGTCTTCAAAGCCAGGTGGACAGCACTAGCTACGCAGCCTCCCCATCCATACGGCCAATGCTTGGAGCTCGGGGGCTAGAACCTTGACCGGAGAGGCTCCTTGAACGTTTGTCCTGTTCCATGCACTGAGGGGCAGTGCTGGGTGAGCCAAGCACCGTGGCGTACGGCAAAAGCGTTCCAACCAGGCAGGCTCGATATGTCAGATTCGAAGGAGAACGCCAACCGGGGGCGCGCCGGTGCGGTCGCGGGCGCGCTGGTGATCTCTTTGTGTTCCGTCCTGCCCTCAATCGGCGAGGCCGCAGGCGCAACGGGCTTGCGGGCCTCAGCATTGCTCGCGCCTTGGCGGCCTTATTTCATGGTGCTGGCATTCGTTCTGCTCGGCGCCGCAAAAGCAGACGGCTGGAAACCAGACGCTGCAGATCACCCGCCTTGCAGACACTTCTGAATGAACTCATCCAGGGCAGGCCAGGGAATATAGATCCGGAACCCGAGACGGATTGAACTCAGCCTCCCACTGCTCACCCAGCGGTAGAAAGTGGCGCGCGAGATGTTGCCGCCTGTCCGACGGCGAAGGATTCGCCACGCAGACTGTATGGAAAGTATGCTGGTTGTGGGATCCGGGCAGACCTTCGCCCGGAGGGGCGGTGGAAATTGGTCGGCTGCCAGCGTTCGTAGGGTTTTCATCGGGATGGCTCCTCGCGACGAATCCGGCCCGGAGGACCCAGAATCCTTTTCTTGCGCCACTCCGGCCGCGCCGACCGAAGAAAAGGTTGCGGCCAAGGAGGGCCCTGGGTCAGTGCGGTCCAGAGGTCGCTGGCGGTTGCCATGGCCACCTGAATGGCCTAGGCAGCGTCATCGAGAAACTGTTCGCGCAGCGCGGCCAGGCGGCGGCGGTCGCGGGCACGCGAGTCATCGCACTCCGCGTCGGGCAGCCCAAACTTGGCGCGGTCCAACACCCAGTGGGTCGGCTGGCAGGACAGAAAGGGCGTGGGTTCGAGTTCCTCGAGTTCGTGCTGCCAGCACTTGCCCATGCCGTGGGCGGAGGCGGGGAAGACGCACCCCTTGCTGGAGCATCGTCGGAACTCTGAGCGCGGGGGGATGAACCTAGCCTCAGGGGTCATCGAGCGAAGCGGGGGGCGGGGAGGGTCTGGCGAAGAAAGGGCGCCATGGCCGGAAGGCGTGCGCGGAGTTTCCTCGCAGGGACGCGACGCCACGCGCAAGGATCTGGCGGCCGCCTGGGGAGTGCGAATGATTGTGTGGCGCTCGATCATGAGAAGGCTCCTTTCGTGAGCAGACGTCGACGGTCCGTTCTGGGACGTTGCACGGTAGGGGCCCGACAGTTCCGCGCCCCTGCTGGACCGACAAGGCAGGCTTCCCCGGGTGTCGCAAGGGGATGCCCGTATAATCTAACGTCGGGGATCTTCTCAGTTGCGGGTTAGCTGAAACGTCAATGTCAGTCTGGCGCGGCCAGACACCCCTTGCGTTGGATTGGATATTCGTTAATGATAAAGGGGCTCTGCGCCGATAACTGAGGGAGTGGAGGTGTCCAGGGTAAACCCCCGGCAGGAGCGCCAACGCGGCCCGTGGGTCGTGTGGTGGGTGATGGTGCCGCGACCCGACGCTGACCACAGGAGTTGAACAGTAAGGGTCGTCCATAAGGAGTAATCTATTGCCAGATACATTCTCCCCGGGGTTGACAAATGCCTCACGAGGCGAGCAGAATGCGCGGGGAGATAAGTGCCCGGAGTCTTGCGCCAGGACCCTGGCTCGGCTTGGTGGACTGTCGAGAGCCTCCGTTAGGACCGTGACGGCTCGCCCCGGCGGGGGGCGAAGGCCGGTGAGTCGCTGAGTCCGGGTGCCGGAGCGGATCGGCAGCCGGTGGTTCTATTGAACGGACAAAGTCTATTGTAGCCTATTACACTAGTTACTGTCAAGACAAAAATTGGGAAGCGAGGCTGGAGATCATGACTGCGTTGAATACCGCAAAGATTATCCGCCGGGTTCGCCAAAGACTGGAGGTCAGCCAGGAGGGTCTGTCGCGCCTCCTCAACGCCACCAAGGGAGCCATTCAGCATTGGGAGCGGGGCCGGAATAACCCGGACTTGGCTCGCCTGCTGGCCCTGCGACAGCTCTGTCCTCCCGGAGCCGAACGCAAAGAGCTCGAAGCCCTGATCCGGCAGGTCCAAGCGGAGGTTGCGCCCCTGCCCCTGGGCGGGCAGCCCTTGCCGAAACCGGAGGGAGGCGGCAAGGGTTTCCAGCTGCCTCCGGTGCGCCCCAATGAGAACTTGGTGCTGCTGCGCCGCGAGAATGCGCGGCTCCGGCGGCAGGTGGACAAGCTCCAGGCGGCGGTCGAGCGCAGGAACGAAAAGCTCCGCATCCTGGAGGACCTGGCCACGGAACTGCAACGCGAGGTTGCGCAGTTGCGGGCCGGCGGGTTCGCCAAGACCTCCGCCCCGCCCGCCGCTTCTTAATCCGAGCCGAGGGCGGTGGCCTAGCTCCCTCGAATGCGGACAGCCCGGATGGACACGACCATGGGCGGGGAACCCGTCGTCGGGTCCTCGACCAGCATCTTCAGAAAGGCGATGACCTGGCCGAGCAGAGGCTTGGGCTCCGGTTGGCCGCGAATCTCCAGCAACAGTCCGAACGCTTGCCGTACCAACGCTTCGACGGAAGGTGTGATTCGACTCATTTCTAAGGGCCTCCTATCCCCCAAGGACTTCCGGTAGGCGAGCTTCACACCCCTCGTCCGTACCCTTTCAAGCTCGCGTTGTCGGATCAGAGTGTGAAGGCAGGCCCGCCGCCCACGGTTTAGCACGTTCCAGCCTTGCCGTGAATGTCCTCGGGTCAATGCCCAGCGCGGATGGCCGAGGAGGCTAGGGCTGTCGGACAGGACTGAGGGGAGAAGGAGGCGGGGGCTGGGCTGGCGCGGCGCCGCAGGGCGGCGCGATTGAGCTACTAGGGTTGGTCGCGGGTGGGCGCGGTCACGAGCGATTCAACCTCGTCGCAGTCCGCAGACTCCAGTAGGCGGAGGTGGCGCGTTGGCCCAAGCAATCGCGGTGATCGTCCAGGAAACGTCCGTCGCGTCAAGTCATGTGGGTTCGGGGGGCAGGCGCAGATTTTGACTCACCTGAATAACCCAAGCCTTTCCAAGGGATTGGCTTGATGTTTAACCCCCGGTGTTTTGCATTTGAAAAATGACTGCCCGCGTCGTTTTTTGTGCATTTTCTTGCATATAGGATTGATATTCCGAGGATGGTATTCCCATAATCTGTTGATTCTAAGACACTTTCTTGTGCACACTTTTGGCAGCCTCCTTGCTCACGTACTTGTGTCAAGCGCCAGTGGATGTAGGTATCGAGAGGCCAGTTGTCCACGGCGTCGGCTATCACAACACAGGGAGGGGACACTTTGATGAAGAAAGTTTTGGCATTGCTGGTCTTGGTTTTAGGAATTCCGCTCGCCGCGATGGCCGACCAAATCGTCTTGGGCGATGGTCCCGGCTGCACAGGCTCATTGAGCGTGGGTGCCGGGCCTGTCGTCGTCAGCGGCCCAGGCTTCGGTTTCGGTGGTACCTGCACCGCTTATTTTGATTCGGTGCCGATTGTTACGGGCCTTCAGTACACCCTAACGCCGACGAATCTTGACATAACAGGGTCGAACTCGCTGTCAGGAACAATCTCCTGGTTTGCTGCCCAGCCAGGTGCATATCCGGGTACCGAAGACCTAGGTGGATGGTTGACAGTAACGTCTGTCACCGGGTTTAACGGGGAGTATGTGGAGGGCGGGGTGTACGGTTTCGACATTATGCTGACCAAATGCGGCTCCTCAGCCCTGCAACCGACCATTGCCGAACTTGTAGAATGTGGTGCCGTTTCCTCGGGCCAAATTCCCGTTTCCGAGGTTCCCGAGCCTGCAACCCTTACACTGCTTGGAACAGGCTTGGTTGGCCTTGGCGGTTTGCTGCGCCGCAAGTTGCGCGCAAAAAAGTAGAACTGGTTTGGCGGCGCTCAACAATCTTATCTGCCTGAGGGTCGGCTAGCGCCGCGGTTCCCCTCCAGCAATTGCACGAGGACTTTGAAAACGGGGGTTCATCCCCCGTTTTCTTTTTTGTAGCGACAGTCCTCCCGCGTGGTTCTCCCACCTTGATCTAAAACGCGTGGGATCCTGGCGATGCTGCTCGCAGCCCTGATTGCGTAAGGTCAACCACCTGCCAGCTCGGATAGGGCCTTGCGGATCCCATCGGCGTGCGCGCCCCTCGGGTCGATTTGCAGGGCGCGTTCGAGGTGGGCCTTGGCCTCGGTGGGGTTATTTGCCTTCTGGTATGCCAGCCCAAGGTGGTAGTGGTAAGTTGGATTCTGAGGAGCCTTCTGGACGGCCTCCTTCAGAAGGTCGATGGCCAGCCCGTAGGTACCCTTCTGGTAGTACGCCCAGGCCAAGGTGTCTGCCGCGCTGGGGGCGTCGGGCAGTCCGCGTCGGGCCACTTGAGCGAGAGACAGAGCCACGTCCGTATTGCCACCATGTTCGAGCAGAATGTAAGCCAGATTGTTCGCCGCCACGGGGTAATCGGGCTCCACCTGAAGCGCTTTCTGGTAGAGTTCTTGCGCCTTCTGCCAGTTACCGCGTCCTTCCTCCAGCATGCCCAGCAAGACGTAGCTCCGGGCATCTCGGGGGTTGTCCTGGACTGCCCGCTCGTAGCTGGCAGTCGCCTTGTCGAGCGAGCCTCGGGCCACTTGCACTCGGCCTAGCAAGGCGAAAGCCTCCAGGTTGTTCTTATCCGCCTCGACGGCCTTCTGAAGTGCAACTTCCGCCTTTTCCAAGTCCTTGGACGCCAGGAATAGTTTTCCCTGAAGGAGATAGTAGGCACTATTGTTGGGGGCTTGGGCGATCTGCTGACTCACCCGCGCCAGAGCCCTGGGAAGCTGTTTCTGCTGCAGGAGGTATGCATCGACCAAACCCTGCAGTGCCTCCGCGAAATTGGGATCGCGTTCCAGGGCTTGATCGAAGAGTTTCTCCGCTTCGACGTAGCGTTTCTGGCTGAGGCGGAGTCCCCCCATCCTGCTGTAGGCAACCGCGTTTTGGGGGGCCAATTCGATGGCCTTTTTCAGATCGGCTTCAGCTCCTGGCAGGTCCTTGCGAGCGAGCTTCGCCGTGGCGCGCAGGATGTAGCCACTGGGGGATCCTGGTTGCGCGCTGATCACCTGCTGGGCGCTCTCGTTAAGCTGGTCGAAATCGCCCTTGCGGAGTGCCGCGGCCGCCAGAGCTTCCTGGGCTTGGACTAGGCCGGGACGCAAGCGGACGGCTTCACGCCATTCGCTTTCAGCGCGCTCAGAATTCCCTAGCTGGTTGAAGGCCACGCCCAGGTGGTAGTGGGCCGGGGCATTGTCAGGTTCGCTCTTGAGCGCTGCCGTTAGCGCCTGAACGGCGTCGTTGAAGCGTCTCTGGCGGTTCAGGAGTTGTCCGCGTAGGATGAGGCCCTCGCCGTCGTTTCGATGCGCCTTCAGGATCTCGTCAGTCAGTCTGGAGGCCTCGTCCAGCCGGTCGCGAATGATCAGGATCTGCGCGTAGCTCTTCTTCACTTGCAGGTCGTTGGAGTGTTCGCGCTCGAGAGCAGCGTACTCGGTCAGTGCCTTGTCCAGATCACCAACGCCGATATAGAACTCCCCGAGCATACGATAGCCCTCGGGGCTATCGCTCAAGGCCTGTTTAGCCTGTTGGACGATTTGCTCAGCCTGCACCCGCAGTCCCTGCGCTAGGTAGAGGCGCGTCAAAGCCATCCTTGGTTGGGGGTTCTTCGGCTCCAGCTCCATGGCGCGACGAAACTGCTGTTCGGCTTCCGACCAGCGGCGTTGCTGCTGAAAGAAGCTGCCAAGCGCTGACAGCGCTGACGCCGATTTGGGGTCAAGCTGAATCGCCTTCTTGTAGCTTTCCTCGGCCGCGGCGGCCTGCTTTGCGCCGCTTTGGATGACAGCCAAAGTCAGATAGGACGACGACCGATCAGGGGCAAGCTTGATGGCCTCCTGCATTTCCTGGAGCGCCGAATCGGAGTTTCCCAACGCCGCGTAGGCTTTGGCCCGCAGAATGTGCCCGTCCACATTGTTGGGATCCTTGCGCAAAATCAGTTCTGCCTGTTCTTGTGCTCGTTTGAATTCTCGCCCCAGGAGGAGCAGAGTGCCCAAGTCGACGCGAGCTTTCAGGTTATCCGGTTGGAGGTCGGTGACACGTGTCAATTCCTGGTATGCGCCATTCCAGATCGAAAGCTTCAGGTAGCACTGCCCGAGCCGATAGTGTGCCTCAGCGTCACGGCCGTCGACCTGGAGGGCGTTTTGAAACTGAATGGCCGCCTCACGGTATTTTCCTTCCTCGAAGTAACTGATCCCACTTTCCACGTACTTCTGCTTGCGCACGTTGGGGTCGCGCGAACAGCCCGCGGCAAAGCTGATGACCAGCATTCCTGCCAGAAGAATTGTAACCGACCGCTGGGTTTTCATTGCACGGGCCCCCGGATGATGGAATGCTCCCTGCGGGGCGCCAAACCCCCTTGACGCCCGCGGACAATGTCTTTTGCGCTCGACGCTGCGCTCATCGAGTCTTGCCTCTCCTTACGGCACACCACCCTTCATAAGTTAGCAGACTCTCGCGCACCCGGGGGAGGCAATCTTTCGGCCGAGTTAATTAAGTGTGAATGGGTCCACGGATTTCGGGAGACTCAGCGCGGAAGTCTGAGTCCCGCCGACTAACCTGAGCCGACGTCGGGACAACCAAGCCGGGCCAGCAACGCTCAGCGCGGTCCGGTGAGAGTTTGCCTACGCAGGAGAGCGCGTTGCCGTCGCAGCCTTACATCGTCACGGTGATCGGGGCGCGCAATGTGAAGTCGAGCTTGGTCTCCGCCGGAATCTGGATCTGCTCGCCCTTGGTGGTGGCCTGGACGGCGGTCCCGGCGCCAGCGCCGACAGCCGCGCCGATGGCCGCCCCTTTGCCTTTGCCGGCGATGGCGCCGATCAGACCACCCAGCGCGGCTCCTCCGCCGACGGTCGCCGCAGTACGCTTCCCGCGCGAGGCGCCGGTTTTCTCCAAGGCCGCGCTTTCGACGGCATAGGTCTGACCGCCGATGGCGAGGCCGACTAGTTCGACCTGCAACTGCGATTGCCCCGTCATATGCCCGGCGCTGCGGGCCTGGACGAGGCGCACGCGCGCATCGGCTCCCTTGCGAATGACGATGTGGTCCTCGACGACGACTGGGGCGTCCACACTCGCCGCGAACTCTTCTCCCG
>Ga0315280_10001663_pt1 | contig 37700 bp, 34 predicted proteins | sample YL17G06_40_MG_FD_203697 | JGI IMG/M metagenome (GOLD analysis project Ga0315280, IMG submission 203697) | Sediment microbial communities from Yellowstone Lake, YNP, Wyoming, USA - YL17G06_40 | ecosystem: Environmental > Aquatic > Freshwater > Lake > Sediment | place: USA: Wyoming | collected... | reverse complement strand
GAACTAGCCCTCATACAGAAGGTTACCCGCAGACGCGTAGAACAACTATGGCAAACCTACCGGCTAACAGGCACCACACCAACCCTCAAACAGCCTGGAAGACCACGCCAACCCCACAACCTCAAAGAAGCCAACCTCATCCTACAAGCCTACGACAACCATCAAACCAACGCCCTAACCCTCCAGAAAATCATATTCCAGGAACAGCACATACACCTACCCCACAACCGCATCCACGAAGTGCTAAGAATGGCCAACAGAGCCCAACCCCAACCAGCAAAGCAATTGAGACGAAAATGGGTACGCTACGAACGTACGCATAGTATGACCCTCTGGCACATGGACTGGAAACAGCTAACCACGGGTGAATGGTTCCTCGCAATCATGGACGACGCCTCACGCTTCATCGTAGCCTACGGAGTACACCAGCAAGCAACCACCGAGAACACCCTAACCATCCTAAAGCAAGCCATAGCCAAATACGGACGCCCAGACGAAATCCTAACCGACAGAGGCAGCCAATTCTACGCCAACGAAGGCGAACGGAAAGAGAAGGGCATAAGCCAATTCGAGCAATATCTGGCCGACAACGGAATCAAACATATCCTATGCCGCGTCAACCATCCCCAGACGAACGGAAAACTGGAATGCTTCTACGGAGTCCTCGAAGAGAAATGGCGCAGAGGCCAACTCAGAACCATCCCCGAATACGTCCACTGGCACAACGAGATCAAACCCCACCTCAGCCTCAACATCGAAACCCTAGAGAAACCCATCCAAGCCTTCCAGAGGAAACTACCCGAAGACAGAAAGAACCTAATCAAAATCATCCAGGATGCGAAATAATTATGGGAAATCACATAAATGGGCCGTTTTGGCTCGGAACGTGGGTCCTTTCTGGGACAACCTCGGAGAGGTCTCCATAGTGGGGTAATAGTATCTGGGCGAGGAGCGCATTTAAATCAAGCTCACTTTTTGCGACAACTTAGAGACAACTTGCGTAAGTTGCGATGAGAACTCATTAGAATTCTTGGAGACAACGAAATGAATAGCGACAGCCAATCCCGTGTTCAAGTGACAACTTTTTCTCTCCACCAGATCTCGCAAACCTCGAAACGTATTGCCTTTAGCTAGGGTTGTCTCCAAGGCATCTGGCCGCTGTCCTTGAATCTATCAGCGACTTATCCTGCACGATCGACGATCATGCGTTGGACGCTGAATAATCTTCAAGCGGCCCAGTACGGAAGACACAGCCTCAAGCGTCAAAACGGCTCAAAACGAAGAGAACAGGGCAAAAATGGGCTGTTAAACCTACGATATGGTGGGGCCGGTGGGATATGAACCCACGAAATTCGTGGGTTCCATGAGGGTTCTTAGCCCCTCAAGATCTTATTCTCGAAGGATGTCAAATTCCTTCTTGAGATTTCTCATTACCTTTAGGTTCAGGGTGGCAACAATCATTCCTTGTTTCTTTTCTAGTGTGCTTAGGACTCTTCTCGGTTCGGCAATGAAACTCATTGCGGCTGTTCTACGGTCGGCCGTAACGGCGTCGCAATGCACGAAGTAGCATGTGTTCTCAAAGGCTCGCATTACTGGCATGACCCTGAGCATGTCTTCCCAGCCTCTGTAAGCGACCATGAAAGATGGACAGAAAATCACCTCTGCGCCTTGCTGCGAAAGCCTCTTCAGGAATTCCGGGAACGCGAAGTCAAAGCAAATTATGATACCATTCGTCCCAAGCTCCGTATGAATCGCTCTGTTGAATCCTCCGGGCACGATGCCGTGCTCTATCTCACTTTTCCAGAGGTGCACCTTGGCATATCTGTAAACCAGATTTCCTTTCCGGTCGATTAGAAACGCGAAATTGCGAATTCTGTGTCGCTCTTTCTTGTAAGACCCGAAAATACACCATATCGAAAGCTCCTTGCACTTGGAGCGAATGGCGCGTAGATGTTTTTCTATGGGGACTATCTTCTCCTCATCATGCACGAGGCACACTTCTGGGAAGCAAATGATATCGCATTTCCTCCTGGCTGCAACCTCCATTGACGTAAGTATTGTCCTCAGGTTGGCATCAGGGTCGTCTGTAACGAACATCTGTTGGGCTGCGACTCGCATAGACGTCAACAACATGCCCAAAGCTAGTATGTGCATTCAGTCACGATAGAACTGTCCGAGCACGCTCACGACGGGTTCGCCGCGAATCTCATTCTTGGCTATGAACATCTCGATGTGCTTCTCAAGTTCATATTTGGGATCAGGCTCAGCATGCGGCCAGCTAGCCAGTCTGCCTTTGTATCGAATGACATCAATGTGAAGCCGTAAAACCACAACATCACCCCATCGTGAGAAAAGCTGAGTGAACGGCGTAAAGTTGAACGGAAAACCTACGGGTTTGGCAGTCGTCGGCCCTTTGTGTGAAGGACTTTGCAAGATTACCTCAGTATTCCATGCCTGACTTTGGTAGGACTTCTTGAGGGCTTGCAGGTCAGATATTCGATGGATGAAAATCTGGTCGGATGGCAAATCATCTCTATTGGGAGCTGAATCCCAACTTACCGCCCTGGGCTGTATTTCGGCCCTTACGGATTCCCGTTCCATGTATCGTCACTCCATCAAAGGCGATGCTGACTAATAGTCTAATCACGACTTGTCTTGAACATTGAGCTGAGAGAATAGAGAATAGGCTCTAATGTCGCTCACAAGTTTTAACGTACTACATCCTTTTCAACTTATAATTATGCCGCGTCCGGCAGAAGCGGTCAAATCATTTTCATGTAGGAAGGTAGCTGGCTAACGCCGTTCTAGCGACAATTTACGTTAAGGTCAATACAATGCTTGATGTCGTGTTGAAATTCACCATGAACAAAGGAATTTCGTTGAAGGACTAGAAAAATCTGCAATCACGAACAGACAGCTGCAATGCTTGTCGCGAACGGACCACAACGATCGCATGCCCTCGCCTCTCGATAGGTATTCCACCGCCCCCACGACACCTCAACTGTCTCTTTGTTTCTTGGAATCCACCAAGGCTTAACAGCGAGGCTCAAAGGAGCGACAACTTCTGGAATGACCCGTCCGATAACCTGCGGAACAATCTCCTCGGCATCCTCAAGCTCAAAGACACCGGCGAATTTCTCAACCAAGAATTCTTTCTAATCCATGCGTTGAAATGCGCGACCACATCCTCGGGAGCACTGAAACCTAATACTCGTTTCTCACGGTTGGTGCTAGGGACATGTACCCCGCAACATCTTGAAAAAGAGATAGCGGAACTGGCCGCCCCGAGAATCTGCCTTCTTGGCGGCATTGCAAAGGAAGCTGTTGCCTCATTCTGCACAGATGTGAAAGATTGGAATGCAACCCCAAGGATGGGTGACACTAAGGAGATTAGACTGCCATATGGGACAGTAAACTGCCTCTATACTTGTCTACCGATTTGGAGAATTAACGTGCCTTACACGCGAGAGCATCTGTCCAAATGGTTGTGATTCCAATGCGTAAGAAAGAGCACATTGGAATATGATCTTGTTGTTTGTCTGAGAATTACTAGAACCCAAGATTCTTCTAGCTACGGTGAAATTGTGGGCCCGGAGAGCATCACCACTTCAGGACCGTGTAAAATGCTGTGTATTAGCATTGATTTCTCAGGTCGAAGGTCTATCAGTCGCCTTTCTCAGGATCTTCAATAGGAAGTCAACAAACATGACAATCTCGACTATCTCGGTGCCTGCAAATTCCTCTAGATATCGATGTGAGGGCGGGTTCCGAAGCATCATATAAGCAGACCGAAAAACCTGATGAACCGCTTGCCTCTCAGAAGCAGTCTCCCCAAAAACCAGCCTTCCTCTTTCAGGATTGAAGGCGTCGTCCATAAGATCCGTGCCAATGCGATCGGGCCCGGCGTTGATCCTACTCCTCACGCGAACTTCAAGGATGCGGAAAGCCGATGTAATCACGTCTTCGTACGACTTGTCAAGGCAACTGCGATTCAGCTCATCGTCTATGATTTCTGAGATTCTTGAGATGAAGGCTCGGTCTACTGTCTTCTCAAAAATATCGGCGATGTTGGTCGAGCTACCCAAGCTGGTCAATTGATATAACGACTCCTGGCCCAGGGCTCTCATTATCAGATTTCGTAGTTCTAGGATATGGAAGGCTTCTTGCGCAACATCGGGGTTAATTTGCCCGAAAGAACGTGGGCTTATTAGATTAGGGCCCGATTCTCGTTGCTGTATAGGTTGATCGCTCTTGAACTTCTCGAAAACTAGCCGCGCTGCCTTCTTGACCTCGGTACTCGACAATTGTCGTTCACGAGCTCCTTGAGATACTATCCCTGTTAATCACGTAAATGCCTGCATATTTTATAACTTATCAGCCTTAGCTCTAATACATGGCGAAAGACGAAGCGACGATCAAGACTGAGATTAAGAATCATATCGATACGAACGGCGGGAACTATTCAGGTTGGTATGTGGGGATAGCTCAGGAACCCAGAGAGAGGCTATTCAAAGATCACAATGTCGACGAGAAAAAGGGCGTCTGGATCTTCATAAACGCGGGGTCCAAGAACGCAGCGGAAAGGATCGAAAAATACTTCGTGGAACAGCTCGAGACGAAGGGTAATCCCGGAGGCGGCACCGAGGATACGACATTCGTGTACGCATACAAAGTCGAGTCCTACACCAAGGAATGATCAAGACTCGCTAGACTTGCTTAGAAGGAAGAAATGGTGCTAACGTCTGGCGAATGGTCTGCTGGCATACTGCACAGAAAGGATAGTTCAGTGCTCGCATCCGGCAGTTGAACTCTGGCCGATGTGCTCCGCAGTGATGGTAGTAAGCGCCCTCAAAGGCTCCTACTGTGCCATCTGGAAGTGGACTAGCCTGTGAATCACATCGAGTGCAATCAGTGTTCTTAGTACTAGGCATCGGCGTCGCAGCCGCGATGAGATTCTGCCATTTAATCGCGGCCCGGTTTGTTTGAGCAGTGACATTCGGCTGAACTGGTTCATTTCCGGAGTACATGTCTTGACCAGTTTCGCCGCTATAACACCCTGAGTAGTATTCGTACTCGTCAGCGAAACCGAAGGCCGTATGACCCAACTCATGTATGCCGATCTCATCGGCGCCCTGAGCCATTGAGAACGTAGCAACTGAACCACCAGAACCACCATAGACAAGCGAGTTAACAATCACTATGGCGTTATGTACCTCAGGAACTTGCGCAGAAGAAACTGACAAAGCTGTCGCAGAGTTACAAAGCAGAAGACGTCTGATACCGTAGTTGCAGAATGATGCATCGAAATACGTGTGAGCAGCAAGACCAGACCCGCCGCAGGCCGTTGGGTCGTCGGCGCCATTATCTGTAGAGGCTACATCTACTCGATAGATGTTTACGGCATCCCACAGTTCGTCAAAAGGCGCTGTATGGGACAGGTGATCAACGAAGGCCTGCGCATCCTTTTGGTACTTCGTGATTTGGTCTTGCTGATAGCCGTCTCCCAAGACAACCAAATTCCACCGAGGCACCGCTGGACCATGATCGATGAGTTTGATTGTCCCTATGATGAAACCGTCTGAAGTAGTCATGTTCGCAGTTACGGACTCCCAGGTTTCAACTTGAAACGTGCAAGTTCCTTTGCCGACAAAGTAGCGGTCTTTGGTGCGGATGAGCTGCCGAGCAGAACTATGGAATCTGCTTCGGGTGCGTCGGGAACGAGCAGCACAAAAGCACCCTTGGGTTTAAGGACTTCTTGTCGTCTTATCGATTCTTTCTCTTCAGCCGAGAAGACTTCAGCATCGAAGCGAATAGGTGATTCCATTACGCGGTGGTAGAGTGTGCGCTCGTTGGCATCTCGCAATTCATACCAGAAACCTGACTGATTCTTCTCCGGGTGGGGCGCTATAGACGCAGGTAGGGTCATCATGACTCTTTGGCTTGATATTAGGCGAACATTATTTCCATCGTACTCGAATGTTAACCGTAGAACTTGTGACGGTGCGTTGGAAGATTGCGAGGAAAACCGGTGTTCCATCATTACTTCGGACTTAGTTCGCTCGCGGCGGCAGAAAGGCATTGCGTTCGGGGCAGAATCAGATTAATGCGACTGATGAAACTCCCTCGAGCAACGAGCTTCTACAGCGTATGTCACGACTGCATCACGGGTACCAGTGACGAAGCCTTCGCTGCTCTTGTTTCCAGCTCCATTTGTCTTTCCTTTTCTTCCCTCCACGCGGGAGTTCGTAACCTAACCATTTATGATCGCAAAGAAATTTCGCGATTCGCAGAAAACGAAAGATAGTGCTAAGGCGCTTCTGTTATGCTACGTCAGGAGCCAATCCAAGACCGACTTTTGCAACTTCCTTCACAACCTGCGGCCTTGATTTGGCTCTCAGTGTGATTTCGCGTTTGGAAACATATACACTAGGGGCACACACACGAAAATTAGTCTGCTAGCGCAACCTCTCCGTTCTCCATCACCTCTAGCCCTCGCCACCAGGAGAAACAACCGCAAGTAACTTAATTTCATCTATCAAAGCTCAACGAAAATTGTTTTCTTGGCTAGATTGGATTGGCTAGGTTTGGGCTTTACCGGTAGATGGACAGAAGGCGTCAGCTCCGGGCATGAAGCGGTTGCAGAACTTACAGGGCTTTCGGGCTTTCTGTATGCGCTTGTACAATTCCTCATAACAGTTGTTTATGATACTTGTTTCGATCTTGAAGGACGGCAATTGGAGCAGGTTATCTTGTTCACGTACGCCAACAGTCAAAATCAGCATTTTACCGATGAACAACTCGTTCCGCCTCCTGCGTAGAAGCACCTCAAACCTACTGGGCCATTTAGATCACAATCATAGATTATCCTCAATGGCATCGAGCCCTTCGCGTTGGCGGGCACACAAGAGTGGATACCTCAACGTGCATGCGGGGAGAGAAGCACCGCTACAATTATCTCAATGATGCGGTAACATTCTAAACCGTCTAATGGTCGTGAAAATAAGTGTCGGGGAAATTGGGAGGACAGGAATTGAAGAGCAATGTGGAGAATACCCCTGGCACAAATGACCAAGCAATATCTGCTATCAAGACATTAGTTGAACGATATCAGAAAGTTTTGAGCGATGGCAAGAAGACCGAATACAACGAGACAGATGTAAGCTCGAAATTCATTCTCCCTCTACTTGACGCCCTTGGCTGGAATACGAGCGAAATCGATGAAGTCAAAGAACAGAAGAGAACACTTACAGGCCCTGTCGATTTCTCCCTCAACATAAACAAGAAGCCAAGACTTCTTCTTGAACTGAAACGATTTTCAGAACCACTTGATGGGAAGCGAAAGGTGCATGGTCGTGACCAGACGTTCGAAGAACAAGCCGTAAGCTATGCGTGGCAACTTCGTGTTGATTGGGTAGTTCTGACTAACTTTGAGGAACTCAGGCTCTATTATTCGAGAGTCCAGAAGCCATCAGAAGGGCTCGTGTTCAGACTACGATTCTTCGATTACATTGAACGGCTCGATAGGTTGTGGACTGTCTCCAAAGAGAGCGTAGTATCGAAGGTTCTTGAGAGAATTGAAGTTCGGCGAACACGAAAAGACTTGAATGTGGAGGTTCTAGAGGATCTCTTCCAATGTCGTAATCTTCTGACGCAAGACCTTAGAAGCATGGGGCTCTCGTCAGAAGAGATCAAGGAATATGCTCAGCGAATATTGGACAGACTTCTGACGATCAGAGTTGCTGAGGATCGCAACATTATCGGTGCTGATAGCCTCTGGTCTGAAGTAGAGGCATGGCGGTCTCTTGGGCTTCCAACTCCGCTGATGCGCAGACTACGAAGCATATTCCATGATATTTACGACCAGTATGACAGCAAGTTGTTCGCAGAGCATCCATGCGAGAAGGCGAACATTACCAATTCAACAATTGAAACCGTGCTCCAACTACTTTACAAATACAACTTTGACCTTATCTCGGCCGATGTTCTCGGAGCCATCTACGAGGACTACATTGGACACATATTAAAAGCCGAGAAAGACAAGATCGACCTAATCGCTAATCATGACGTTCGACAAAGTGCTGGCATCTACTACACACCCATTCCCATAGTAGATTATATCGTCCGCAGTACAGTTGGGCGAGTGATTCAAGGCAAATCCTTAGAAGAAATCAGCAAACTGAAGATTTTAGACCCTGCATGTGGTTCAGGTTCGTTTCTCATCAAGGCATTTGATGCTCTCAAACAACAATATGACGAATATAACGAAACAATTATGAAGAAGGCTAAAGCCGCTGACGACCTTAAGCACTATGGGTCTCTAATCGAAGACATTGAGAAGAAAATAGTATACGAGAACACATTCGGCGTCGACTTAGACCCTCAAGCAACAGAAATCGCCGCAGTCAATCTGATGCTGAAAGCACTACGAAAAGGCGAGCGATTGTCCCTAATTCTTGACGAGAACATAAAGTGTGGAAACAGTCTCGTCGAAAAATCAAAGGACAAACTGCTCCGTCCTTTCGACTGGCGAGAGCAATTCAAACAAGTCTTTGCTGAAGATGGATTCAATGTGGTCATAGGGAATCCACCCTGGGGCGCAGACCTATCACACATAAGGGAGATAGTTGAATCAAATTTCGAGCTTGCAAAAGGGCAATACGATTCCTACGAACTATTCCTCGAACTCTCGAAGAAGTTACTCGCCCCTAGCGGTTACTGGGGGTTCGTTATCCCAGATAGCATTTTTCTCCCAGAACACGAAAACCTGAGGCGCTTCCTTTGCACTCGACACACGATTGAACGCATCATCAAACTCGGCGAAGGATTTTTTGAAGACGTATTTCGTGCTTCAGTCATACTCATCTTCAAACGTGAGCCGCCTCCGCCAAATCACAAAATACGAGTCTTCATACTTCTCAAACAGGACAGAGACAAAATTCTGGAATCTGAACCTGATATTGACCTATTCAAATTGGAGAAGGAGAAAGCCTATGAAATCTCCCAATCAAGATTCATCGACGACCCTCATTGTACGTTCGACATTTTCGCTAGTGACGAAGATGAAGAAATCACTAAGAGCATGGAGAAAGACACCTTGCATTGGGATGACCTACTTGACACAGCAAGAGGAGTCGAGCTTTCCAAGAACGGAATCGTCGAGCAGTGTCCTAACTGCTTCAAATGGAATAGCCCTCCAAGGAAGAAGAAAAGCGGCGAATATGCTCAGAAGACCTGTCCCCATTGCGGACACAAATATTCGTTCGAAACAGCGCTTAAGAAAGAAACAATCATTAGAGAAAAGCGGGAGAAGAAAGGCGACAAACCGCTTTTAATCGGCGAAGCTGTAAATCGCTACTATGTTGGACCCATAAAATACATTGACACGACGAAAGATGGAATTGACTTCAAAGAACCCGAACTATACAAAGGTCCGAAAATTGTCGTTCGAAAGACAGGAGTAGGTATCTATGCCAGCATCGATTATAACGACAATTATACAATGCAAGTAGTCTTTCTCTTTAAACCGAAAGCCGAACCCAAGTCTAGAGAGAAACTCGAATACATATTGGGCGTACTCAACTCACGATTGATGCTGTACTACTACTTCAAGAAGTTTGGTGACATTGAATGGAAGAGCTTTCCATATATGACTCAAAAAACTCTTCAACAGCTCCCGATTCGCAAAATTGACTTCTCTGATGCAGAGCAGAAGGCTATTCATGAAAAAATCGTTGGCCTCGTTCAGACTGCGTTACGACGCAACCAACCCATTGATGAGAAAGCAGACTTTGAGATTGAAGATCTTGTTATGAGACTCTATGGGATTAGCGCTTCGATGAAGACAAGAATTTGGCAAGAACTCAACAAAGTTCAGCGATTAAGAATAATACGTGAAACTTTGGGCAATGACCAAGACGAGGACAGTTAGAAACTATTGCGAAAAATGGGGAGAGAGTCGGAGGTCTAAAAGAAGATATCAACGGAGGGTCTGTCTCGGTAAGACCTAAAGCCTGTTGTAGCCCCTTCTCAAGCATGAGTGGCAAGCGGGAGGATAAACTACGTGGCGGAAATACCGGATTTCGACCCTCCCCAAGGAAACACTCAACGAGTGATGAGAAAAATTGAGGCCCTCTCAGACAACAGTGGCGTGTCTGTCGACCAACTAATGGAAGAACTCGATGGGATAATCACACGAGGAGAAGTCCGAAGGATCATCAAACGCCTCATGAGTGAGGCGGTTGTGTATGCACCGCGTCCTGGCTTTGTCAGGAAGTTAGGTTGAGCGAAAGGGCGACGAGGCAAGGAACGGAGTGGTGCCAAGGTCGTATTCACAGGAATGGCAGCTTCAACCAACTCAACTCTGAAACAACGAAGTGAACGCCTGCCGCCCCAATCAGACCGTTATCCAAGTTCTCAAGCCGCCTCTCCTTGGCGTTATTAGGCTCCTGCCTCATATTTCGTAAGTCAGACGAGCTAAAGTCATTTTCTAACCTGTGTGAGGTGCTAGAATGGTCAAGATAACATTCTATGGCGGAGTAGCCGAGATCGGCGGCAACAAGATCCTTCTCGAAGACCAAGGTTCAAGAATCCTCCTCGACTTCGGCATGAATTTCGTCGAACGGTAAAAATATTATTCGGAACCTTGGCTGTCACCGCGGGACGAGAGGGGTCTGCTGGAGTTTGGCTTGCTCCCCGAAATGCCTGGACTCTACCGGTTCGACGAGCGGGAACCTGAGATAGATGCCGTCTTCCTCTCCCACTCCCATACCGACCATTCAGCATACATTTCCTTCCTGAATCGGAAGATTCCCGTTTACTGCGGCGAAACCACCGCCCTGATTCTCCAAGCGTTTAGCGAGATTACACCAAAGAGCTTCGACAACGATATTGAAGGATTGCAGTTCAGAACCTTTCACACTGGCGATAAGGTGAAGGTGGGCTCTGTTGAAGTCGAACCGATTCACGTAGACCATTCAGTGCCAGGATGCTATGGTTTCATCATCCACACAACTGAAGGCGCTGTGATTTACTCAGGTGATCTCAGAATGCATGGAACAAAACCTGAGATGACGAGAGACTTCGTTCAGGCGTCGGCCGCCACCAAACCGATCGCAATGCTATGTGAGGGAACAAATCTAATCGGAGCGGATTATTCCACTGAGCAGGAGGTCAACGCAAAGATAGGTAAAGTTGTCAGCACAAGCCAAAACCTGGTCTTAGCAGCTTTCCGGCACACAGACATTGACCGCACTCGGACTTTAGCTGACGTTGCAAGGCAGAATCAACGAAAACTGGCAATTTCCCTAAGACAGGCTTATGTGTTGAACAAACTGAAAGCAGACAAAAGTCTTGAATTTCCACCTGTCGATTCTGCTGATTTTCTAATATTCAAGCGTGAAAAAAAGACGTACTACAAGTGGGAGCAAGCAATTCTAGGGCTCAGCAACATCGTGGATGCCCAAGAAGTCAAGCGGATTCAGGATAGGGTAATTCTCGCAACCGGTTTCGCCGACCTGAAGGAACTGCTCGACATGCGACCTGAACCAGGCAGCAGCTTCATACTCTCATCCTCGGAACCATTCAACGAAGAAATGGAGCTAGAGTACGATAAGTTCGTGAACTGGTTAGACCACTTCGGTCTCCCCATGTTCCACATCCACTGCTCAGGCCACATCATGCCAACCGAGATCAAACAGATCATAACCAAGATCGCGCCCAAGACACTCTTCCCCATCCACACGGAATACCCGGCCCTCTACTCAAAATTCGTCTCAGACGTAACAAGAGTACAGTTACCTCAGAAGAGTAGGCGCTACCAGAGTGAGGCTAATGCTGATTGGAAGTAGCAGTATGATCTCTCTCTCTCTCGTGTTCACGAACAGTTGTTAACAGATGGACCCTAGCTCGACTGTCCGACTATCCGGCATTGTCCGGACGCTGAAACACGGGAGAAAAAAGCGAATCACCGACGACTTTGACCGAGAGCGCGTCCGCCTCGGGCATCTCCGGTGGACATTTACGTCGTCGATCAAAGTATCTTACGGTCAGTGCGAGTCAAAACAGCGTTTAGCCAATGAACTGAAGGATTTGGTTTGCTCGAATTCGTCGGTGATGCAATTAGCCTCAGCGGCTTAACGGGGACGAAGCTGAAATGCGACGTCATAGGTGCATACTACCCATTCTGGTGGGGAATTACATCAGGAGGCCAAGCCAAGAATTTCAGGTATACCACCGCCCTCGTCGAACTCAATGCTGCCACTAGTGAAGTGTACGTCAAGGACACTGACGAGACAGTGTTGGGATCTGCTGGACACGCTCTCCAGCTTAAGGTGAGCAAAGCGCCGGATACGAATAACCTACGAGTCGTATTGATTGAAGAGGATTCCAAGTGCTATGCGCATCTCAAGAAAGTCATTCGAGGAAGATGGCCCAGCATTTCTGTTAAGAATGCAGAAGGGCCGATCATGGCCAATGACTCGGGAATTTACCTTCTCAATACGAGCCTGGAAGATGCGCTTAACGCAATTGAGACAATAGACCTTGGCAACTCGATCTTCTTCTTTGATCCTCTCAGAAGTGTCTCATGGACGACCATTGAAGAAGTAGCTCAAAGGCGAATGATGAAATCCATGTACCCAACGGGGACGGAATTTCTGATTTTTCTTTTCACATCTGACTGGTTCTTAGGTAGAGATGATTTCGCCCCGCTGCCGCAAAGTCCAATTGAAAGGAATTGGACCAACGATGAGGCAAGAACTGTCCTAGACGGAGATAATCTGTTCGGGAATAGAAAATGGCGAGACCGATTTCTGACAAAGGATTCCATCGCGAAGAAGAAACAACTCCTAGTCGAGTTTTACAAGAGAAGGCTGCATAAGTGGTTTAGATACGTTCTCCCGTTACCATTTCAACCTAAGTCGGGTCAGTTATTCCACCTTATTCTCTGCTCGAATTTTGAAGTGGGCGTGAGGATGACTAGGGAACAGTACGCTTCACTGACAAGCAATCCTAAGTATTCACCAGACAATAAGGCTGCATACAGGCTATTCACGAAACTATATCCGGAAACGCTACGGAACCTTACGCGGAACAGACGCCCGAACGAGTGGAAAGCTCTTTGGTCAATCATCACGCAGCATGAGGACGGAAGATGCGACTGCTATTGTCGGGACTTACTTCAAATCGTGCCTGGCTCGGAAGAATTGTCGATTGTTCTCGATTGGCTAGCCAAGAAGAAGTATCTTAGACTAATTTCGGAGGATATCGCTTGGAAAGAGAAGAACCTCCCGAGACTCTATGAGCTTGACTGGATCGCTGTGAAGCGCAATCTTGGGATCGATGCTCCTCTGCCACTTTCGCCTCTTACAAAAGCGAACACGTAGGCGCGCGTGAAATTGGGAGTCCTAGGCGTTAAACGGCGCGTGTAACAGACCCTCATTAAGACATCATTCTGTTATGAATCTACATGGAATTACAACATTGCTGGTTTGACACAGAGAGGGGTCGAAGATGGCTGACAGTTCCCATATCGAATGGACCAATGCAACCTGGAATTGGGCAACCGGCTGCACCAAGATCAGTGAAGGATGCGAAAACTGTTACATGTTCCGTGAATATCCGCGACTCAAACGTTTTGGGCTTCCCACTTACCAATGGAGACCTGACGAGCTAAATATCCACGAGAGTGTACTCCAGAAACCCCTTGAATGGAAATCTCCTCGAATGATCTTCACCAATAGCATGAGCGATTTCTTTCACGAGAAAATCCCTTTCTCATTCCTAGACAGAGTCATTGAAGTCATCAGGGCGACTCCTCAACACACTTACCAAGTGTTAACGAAACGCTCATGGCGTATGATGAAGTATGGAGAAAGAATTGGGAGATTTCCGGACAATGTGTGGTTAGGAGTGACGGTTGAGTCAAGTCCCTACAGGTTTAGGATAGGACATCTGCAAAAGACGCCCGCAAGGATTAGATTTCTTAGCGTTGAACCCCTCATCGCACCAGCTGGCAAGCTGGACCTGAACAAAATTCACTGGGTAATCGTTGGCGGAGAATCTGGATCGAACCATCGCCCATGCCGTGTGGAATGGGTTAGAGAGGTTCGGGACCAATGTATCTCAAACGGCGTACCACTCTTCTTCAAACAGTGGGGAGGATTGAAGCCGAAATCAGGGGGAAGACGACTCGATCGTAAAGAGTGGAATCAATTCCCAGAAACCCAGACAGTCGAGATCTTAGCGAACGCTACTATTCGGTCGAAAAGGTGATGGTGCATCCGTCAGGAAACGACTTGGCTCTCTTGCGTCCAGTGACTTCAGAAATGCGACCCAACTCTTCTAAGTGCTGCAATATTCCCTTCCTAAAGCGAAATCGCGTGTTTACCGTTACGAAGGTGTTCACATCCTCGCAGCTCACGCTCTCTCCTCGGAAACGAGCGTGCACTTCATTCGCTGCCGTTGGGATCCATATGTCTTCTTGGGAATAATCAATGATGTAGGACTGACCCGGATCCGTGATGTCGGAAAAGCGATAGGTTCCGCGTCTGTCAACATTCCACATAACATTCTTCATGACATCCATGCCTTTCGGATCTTTCGTCGCATATACGAGGTAGTAGATGGTCTGATTGCGCTCACCGATCATCCGAAAGCTCCTAACATACTTCGATCCCACCGCTTTGAGTTGACTCTCGTACAGGTTAATCCATAGTCTTTCTCGCTCTGCCGAATCAGCCGAGTCCGGGATGCGTTTCCATTCATCCGTGTCGAAAAGTTCAGTGATTGTTTCTGACTGTTCTAAGGCGAAGCGTTTCACGAATCCGACCATGAAGGTGATCAGTGTCTCAGACTTGTCATAGCTTAAGAGGCGTTTGACAACAGTCAACGGGAAACCTGAGAAGCCGAATGGATCTAGGAAAGCAAAAGTGGGAGCTAGCATGGCACCTCTCTTTTCTAAGTCATTTAGGCCTTCTTCTAGCGTGACTTGGAATTCTGCACTCTGGACATCGCAGACTATGTTCTCGGGAAGGTTTCCAAACTTCGATTTGATTACGTTGCGCAGCATTTCAGCGCGGTCTTGATTCTTCTCTATGAAGAGAAAGACGATTTCACCAAATCTCTCCGCAAATCTGTGAGTCAGGGCGGTTCTGAGAGCGATTATTGGTGAGCCTTCCTCTCCGCCAGAGTAGATCCCAGGACCGGCGAAACCATCTAAGTAGAGCACTCGACTTTGCCATCTTAAGAGAATTGGAAACCATGCTTTCAAGTACTCTTCTAGAATCTGATGTTTTGCCTTTGTATGAGGTTCGATAGGCCAAACGGTTTCCTTGATTTCGGCCAAGAGTTACGGCTGTCCAGATTGGGGAAATTCAATTGGGAGTTTATAATCTGTCGCTTTGAAAGCATATGTTCCAAACTGCGTTCGACCAGACATGGATAGCGTCGAACAGTCAACACAAATGAGAACAATCTCATGCTCTGACTAGCGGAACAACAGCCTGAATCTCAGCGATCGCAGCACGACGTAAGGCTACACGAACTTTCCATCTCCAATTTGGATGCCCGATCCGTAGGGCTGGATGCCGAACGAGAAACCAGTCGTAGGCTTCTTGAACACCAAACCTTCTACCACAAGTAGCTAGGAATGACGCAGCCTCAGCCTTCCACCGGATATGCTCCGCTGGAGAACGCGGAAAATGGCGAAGAAAGGTGTTAGGTGACTGAATGCGACTTACCTTCATTTAGTCGTCCGCGAAATGCACGGCTTTATATGTTGTCGCAAAAGTATAATTCCTGCCCTGCTCGGTCTCCAAGACCAATATGAGATGGGCTCTACAAAGGTCAAAACGACCTCATCTGTTTCTTAGTGCTTTTTTTGCAATCTACACATTTTGAACCGTGACAGTGCTGTCTTAACGTGTTCACTGTTGCCACTGACTCTTGCAACTTTCACTTGACCGACATCAGCGTACGAGATAGAACACGCTGCAGAGCAGCCATTCTCTCAGAGGTTACCCGGCAGGGCAAGAAAAGTAATTGGAGGTGAGTTTGAATATGAAGATTTTTCGAGTGAACATGCGTCGTGGCGAACTGGCGGTGAGCACGATTTCTACGGTGCTTCAGGAGTTGGAGAGGCTTACGTTCGGTGACATGCTGGATCGTCTAATGACGCTCAGCCGAGATAGAAAGTGGGTTGCGTTGCTCGGCGTCATGGCCGACTTTGCGTGGCACCGTCTCCCTAAACACAAGTGGATGACACAAGAGCAAGCCATGTCCATCCTTGGATGGGATGAGAATCTTGTTCGGGCTGCTTTTTTCAGGCTGACACGAAGGCCCAGAGGGCAGCGTGCGAGAAGACTGCCTGATCTCTGGACGCCCGGCGATGATTGGAGCCCCCCTTGGGGAAACCGCTACGTGCTGTTACTGCCCTCAGACCCACGCGACAAGGCTGTCAAACTGGCTGAACGCCTCTCCGGCCCTGATGCACTCCGCTTTCGGGTTGTCATCCCACAACCACTAACCAATCCGCGTCTGCGTCTACATCCCAAGTGACCAGCGGTTTCTTGGTGAGCCCCGGTCACACAGCCCACTTGGGGTTGTCATACGTCCGTTCAAACATGAAATTGAAATGAGTAGGAGGTGAGAGATTGAAAGAGACGGAACAAGTGAATGAGGCACACTTGATGCTGACGCTGTACTTTTGTGAACACGGCTCCGAGGACAACAACTCCTTGAAGGGTCTGCTGTCTCAGTCCACGATCCTCGTGTACGAGCACGCCTGGTGCGGGAGCGACGATCATGAAATTGAAGCGACGCTCAACAAGCTGGCGCGAGGCGTCTTGACTCCCGAGCAAGTTGCCGCCAAGTATCCTTCGTCAGGAGGAGTGCACTCTGCGAACCCTCTGCACCGCTCAATTTACCGGAGCATGGTTCGCATCGTGCTCGAACGTTCTCCCGCGACGGAGGAAGAACTTGACGAATTCGCGGAACTATCTTTCGACGACCCCAATCCGAATCTGCCCATGAAGGAGCAGGTACAGTATGTGAAGGAGATATTCAGACGACAGGCCGCCGTCGATGAGAAAAGGGACAGGGCGCTAGCCGGCCAGCTCAAGAGACTTACCCAAGAAAACCCAACGGCTCGGATTCTCGTCGTCCGTGGCCAAGGACATCGGCACTCCCTTCCGGCCTTCTGCCGACAAGAAGGACTATACCCCAAAACAGTCTACGGCTACCTCGACCAATGCGTCCAGCTAGAAGTCATCGCGCTGATGGCCGCCGGGAAGGAGCCAACAGTAGACCAGCTCACCGACGCTCTCGGAGAGCGATGGGCCAACATTAGAACGCTGTAATGTGCCTCAGAACTAGGCAAACGAAAGGAGGTAAATGAGAACGATGCCAACCAACCGCGTAGTCACCATTGAGGAAACATACCGCGAACTCCGAAGATCACGGCCTCCCTACCCTGGAAAAAAGGAACAGACAACCTTCTACCCGGCCGCCGTCCGCGAGCGCGCCGGTGACGAACGACTTTTGTCGCGGAGAAAACGACTTGAAGGAGGTGAAAAAATTTGAGTTTCAAAAAGTCAAGAATAGGAGTACTGCAGGAACATGACAGGTTTGCGAACGACTTCCTCGACTCCCTGAAGAAGAAGTATCCCGGAGAGTGGTCTCGTATCGCTTGGACGGTCAAAGTCCTCTACTGGGAAAGCGACTGGTCAGAGGCGATGCCACTCTTCAACAGCCTGACCATCGGCAATCCGGCAGAATACACAAAGAGACCGAACACCTTGAACCCGGAGGCGTGGGGGAAGGTCAACGCCTTCGATGTGGTCCAGCCCACAGGACTGTCGAGGGAGGAACACGAAACTATCTTGCTGACACACGGCTTCGAAGACCTAGCGCGGCCCCTGTCCCCTTTCGACGCGCTCGTCATCGTGAACGCTGGAGCCGTCGAGAAGAGAAGCGGAGCAGGCGTACCATTCCCTGATCTTGGACTCATCACCCACGAAACAATTCACATCACGGAACAGCTGCGAGGCGAAGTAATACTCAGTCAATGGGATCAAGAACACGACTACGAGTCTCCGGAAGCAATGAAACTTTTCAACAAGTTCATGACTGAGGAAGTGGGAATCATCGAGTTCGCCAAGCGCTATGCCCCGTCAACCTACGGGAGAGCACATCCACCTATCAAACCATAGACAAGTGACCTGTCTTTCTTGGGTCAGTCCGTTCCGTATGCCGTTTTCAGCAATCTGCGTGGTTGCTGTGTTTTGTTGCGCGATTTTCTTTTTGCGCTTGTTTTGAAAGGGTGTCCGCGGGCCTGAGTGTGTCGCGCTTAAGACACGTGATGGCACCAGTTGGCTACTTTGAGGCTAGAGTACCGCTGAGGGAAGCCTGAGAGAGGTAGTCGGCTAATTCCTTTTCAAGACGATGTGTTTGTGTGTGTGACCGAGATGTATTGGGCAACCTCGTTCGCCCCCTCCGACTTTTGAACATTAAATTTCCATTTGCGCCGGAGAGACATGGACGAGCAACCCAAGAAAATCTAATTTCTAATGCGGAATCAACTGATAAAAAGGAATAATGATTGCAACGAAGCACCCCGTAACAGACGCGCGTCACCTTAAACGCTTACACACTTTGAACTGTTTGGCATGAGGATAAGAGCAGCAGCAATCGACATGCCGTACTTTTCTCAAAAAGAAGCAAGAAATGACAAGCTTCAACTCTCAAACGTGAAACATAGTGCCTCATTGCGAAAGTGTCAGTAACTGAAAGAAGAGAAGCTGTGGTGAAGACTGCCAAAACTCGACGCCATCAACTCACACTGTGCCTACGACTTCAAGACCACCAGCAGCAAACAAGATTCCTGATCAAATGGACACATTTTAGGGCGGAAAATCGATTGCGCTGCGGTAGCGTGCGCATTGTTTTTGTCATGCCCTAGCGTGAGCTATAATTCCGTCAAGTTGAGCGCCGGTCTCGGCCGCCTGTTCAGCGACCATGAAGTATAAGCAATCTCGAATCTGTTCCTCCTCCCGGGGGCGAAAACCGGCTTTGTGCTACTACACTATGCCAAATGCTAATACTGGCTGAACACGCATAACGGATCAGCGAAAAGTGGCGCGCGATGGCGAAGCAGAAACTGTCCCAAAAGAAGACCAACTACGAGGCTGGAAGTTATGCGCCGGGCAAAATCAATGTGAAAATCATCAAGAGTCACGGGCGCGAGTACCGTCAGAGGTGGATTTACGTCCCCGCCCAACTAATTGACGCCGGAACCTTCCCTTTCAGCGACAATGAACCCGTTCTGTTGATAGTGGATAAAGAGAACGATCAAGTCCTGATCCAGCACATGCGGCCCCAACTTCCCACAACCACAAAAAAGTAGGAGAGACTACGGCGCAGCCCCTCCACGTACCTAGTCAGGCACAGTCTCCGCAAACTTGCCAATCTCTCTTGAGACCTTTTCTCCCCAGTAGTATAGCTGGGCACGTGAGTTCTACTTTCCTGAGGGTGTCTGGGTTTCGTTGGGGTTGTCACCGAACTTGGTTGCCATCTCTCGTATCTTCTTTATCTCGTACGGGTCTGTGATGATTGTTCCCGCATCCACGGACTCCAGCGCGTCTTGGAGGTTCTGTTCGTCCACGGTTGTGCTTGCGTGTGCTGGTAGGGGTTTGCGTGTTAGTAGGAAGATTACGTCGTCTTCCCAGAAGACTCTCTGTACGGTTCTGCCTTCTTTGATCTTGCGCCAGGCTAGGTTTATTGGGGCTTTGAGGTGTGGTGCTAGAGGCTTGTAGTTCTTGGTTTTGATGATGAATGCGAACTCTTGCCGTATGCCATCTCTCGGGGCGGTTAGGTGAAGTAGCATCGGGTCTACACCAGTTCGAGCTCTCGGAGCATTCTCAGGCTTGTAGACATCTATTTGGTCGTTGATCTGTGAAGCTTGCATGTCAGCGCCTGTCTTGTCTGTTTTTGGTTTGAGGTGGATTATGTCATAGTCCCAGTCCGCGTTCTTGTCCAATGGTTTCTCTAGAAGGAACTCGTATCCTTCGGTTAATATCATGTGTCGGATTCGGCCGTGTGCTTTGCCGTCGGCTACTTTGAGTTCTGGGCTGTTGATCATCCAGCTTCCGCCTCCTCGCATGAACTGTTCAACAGTTCGGTCAAAGCCGGGCTGATTGGGGCTAATCTTCGCCCACAGTTCCGGTGCAATACGCAACGTCAACGCCATTCTTCGACCACCTCCAAGGTCGCTTTCGATGGGAGTTGAAAGGTTCAGGAAACTGCCCCCAGGCGTCTCCGTCATGTCAGTCGTCCATTATACCATTTATACCACTAACACCGCATAAACCTTTCGGCGTACATCAGCCACCAAAAATTGAGTTTTTCAAGTCAAGGGCTGTTGCGCTAAACCGGACTTGGGGTTCCGTCTTTTTAAACCACTGTTGCGCCACGCCGGATTCCGCGCCCCTCACCACCACCAAACGTCACCCCCGTTGACGCATCCATGTCAACATTTTTCAACACTTCAACACTTTGGGTTCGCTTTTGAGCCTATACTCGTCTGTACCACCACATCTGGTTTATGCTACTGAGCCTCACTGTTCGCTTTGCTGGGTTGCTTTTGCTTTGTTTTCGCTTTGCTTATCCTTGGTCAACACTCTTTTCCGTGCCTCACTCGCCGGCAGCTCCTTGCTCCAGCTATTCTCCGCAGCATGCCAGATCCCTGTACCTGTCATAGCTGGAACTACTACCACCACACTACTACTACAAATACCGACAACAGCTGGCTATGACTGAAACCAACCCAATACATCAACTCAAGATCAATCTCCAGCAGTCCATCATCATACTCTGCTATGTATGAAAATACATAAGCAGCCCACCAAAATCATACATAACAACCCCAACAGCCAAACCCACACTTTGTTTCCTACCCTTTACATAATTTCACGCACGCGCGCTACATCATAATGCGGCACATCCACGACGGGCTAGTGTCACCGGGCTGCGCTGCCACCGTCAACACGCTTGAACATTCATCAATTGTTGGCCCTGGTTGGCCCTAACATCGCTCCTATCGATGTAACCTTGACACCTTGGCCGATACGGTCACCAGCTACCACGGTACTACCTAGTTTCTCGCTTCCCTCAGCTTGTCGGTCATATTTTGCCCCTCAAACGCCCCGTTAAGCCTCATTCCCGCCAGCTAAGCCAAAAACCGGTTAATTGCGCTAATGACTGTTTCTTTGGTCATTAGAAACTCTCCAACGTGTCAGATGTCAAAGGGCCAACTCTGGCGTATGGGCCAACACTTACTATACCTTGGTATAGTTACCGTATCGTGGTTTAGTTGAGTAAACTGGCGAACGTCTTCGTTCGTATCTCGAAGAAGCAGAAGATAATTCAGCTTTGTGCAGAGCCGATACGGTTCCGCCACCTGAAGAGAGAAGTAGGCATCAGCGACGCAGGACTTACCAAGAACCTGAAAGCACTTCAAAAGCTAGGGTGGCTCCAGAAGAACGAGGACATGTATGAGCTCACGCGAGCGGGGCGAAGAGTCCTTCCTCAGGCTAAGATAGTAGAAAGCATCCTAACTCTCAACTTCAAGACCTCACCAGTCCTTGCGAAGAATGTCACTGTAAATCATCAAGGACTCGAGGGTGACGATAGAGACATGCTGTTATCAGAAATCGCCCAAGCGACCACGCGTTATATTGCCAACCACTCGGACAAACCGATTACAGTCATGATTCAGTACAGTCCCGCAACAGCTCCTAGCACGACGGAACCAACATGAGCAAGCCGATGTAGTTGGAGGGCAAGAATCGTGGTTATCTCCTAGTACCGGTCCCCGCTTTTTGTCTTCCAAGCCTGGGATGCCGACTGGGCCAGACTATCGACCTCATAATCGGGGGAACTAGCTCTCGGCTATGGTGTTTGTTCCAGCCTCCGGAGACTGTTGCGCCGTGAATTTCCCAGAGGGTGCAGCAATTGGGGCAAATGTCTTGGTAAATCTCCGCGCCGTCTCTCGTCATGATACGTGGGAGACGGATTGTTTGCCCGCAGGCACAACTAATCCGAATCGTTGCTGGGGGCCACTTCAACTTGGCGATGAATTTGCGCAGGTTCGTCTCTTCTTCCTTCTCTAAAGCGACACCCTCTGCCACGTGTTTTGCGAGCCACTTCTTGTCAGCTGCCCGAATGGCCTGATCCAACTTCTTCGGCGTCATCTCTATGATTTTCTTCAACAGATTTCCCGGTCTCTTTCCCCTACTACTCTCTTCGATAACGGTTCCGAAAACCACGATCGACACAACCGTTTCGGCGACCGCTGCGTATTGAGTCTTCCGTGCCAATGATCGCGTGTGTGAAAGAAGGGTGAAGAGGCGAGGCTCCAAAGCCCGGAACCGTGGCACCCTAGCGGTGAGCCAGTTCAGGAGCATCGCGCGGTATGGCATGCGAAAGTCGCCTAACTGCTAGTGTAAGCATTTTTGAAGCCGCGATCGCTGACAGAGAAGATTCATTCTCGTCTAACTGATTCGGTACCGGTGCCGAATTACGACCTGGATTCTCCTGACCTGCGGCTGGAACGCATCAGCAATTGGACGTTCGATGGCGCCGAAGGTCGTTTCATGAAATTCTTGCTCGATCTTGATTCTGCGGTGGTGGAGGATTCCGGCCGTCTCAGCGTTTTCGATGTCTTTTTCGTTGAAGCCATCTGCTTTCAGCTTCGCCATGAACTGCGCGTCCTTGGTCAGTGGATTGTTTTGTGGTACAACTGGTAGCCCGATTTTCTCGATGGCTTTCATGAGGCTGCAAAGTCTGCCGCCGGGTTCTGTTATGCGGTAGGGTTTTTCGCCTCGATGTAGTTTGCTGACCGTTCGTCTACTGTCAGTTTTCACGTCCGTGGGGGGAAGTGAGGCGATTGACGGCGGGAGGCTGTCGGAAGGCCAACGCCAGCGTTCGACAAGCCCCTCTTTTTCGAATTTTTTCAGGATGTTCTGTATGCCTGACCGGCCGTATTTGAGAGCGTGTTGGATCTCTCCGGGAGTGAACCAGACGGTGCTTCGCCTCTGCATGTAGCACAGTATTCCTGTCCTGACTCCTCCAGCCATTTTGTTCGCCTCTGATTGCTGGCCGCGTGGACGCGCCCCTCGCGGTCTGTCGTTCGGAATCCCGTGCAGACCAAACGTATAGGAGCTTCGGTGAATATGATTGGCGCAAAAAGTTTCGAACGTGCAAGGCGGCGCAGCAGCCGCAGCTCAAGCACCGAAGCTCAGTACGTTCGTCGGTGTCCTTCTTGGGCTTAGTGTTCTGACGCAGAATGCTGTGACGGGCGTGCCTCGGATCTGCGTGACGAGAGGCAACCGAAAAATATCCTCTTTGAGTGCGATCTTGAGCCTGCCTCCTCCAACGACGTGTCCGGGGGCTGGCATCTGCCTGCTATTTTGCTATTACTTTAAGGTCTTGAAGGGGCTGGCTGGAGTTGTTCTTGCAGCGCTCAACAGCAACTTCAAGGCGTCTTTGAGGGATGACTTCGTTGATCGAATGGTCGCTAAGCTTCAGAAGATGGAAAAGATTGTTGCGGTCAGGGTTCATGATGGGGGAGATTTTTACTGCCAAGCATACATCAACAAGTGGGTCAAGATCGCTAAGCGCCTTCCCTGGCTGAAGTTTTTTGCGTACACCAAAAGTCTGCACTTGAATTTGGCGCCGCTCGAGGCGCTGCCGAACTTCACGCTCATCCGATCCGAGGGTGGGCTCTTTGACTCGAGGATTGACAAGTCAAAGGACAATTACGCTGTGGTGATCGAGAATCTGAGCAAGAAAAAAGCGGACGTAAAAGCGTGCCCCGCCGACCTGCCGGGCGTGAAGCTCAATGGCGACTGGTGCGGATTGCGGTGCAACGATTGCCTGCCGCCCAACGGCACCAGGAACGGCGAACAAATCCGTCTAGCGTTCATCGAGAGAGTTGCAGGCTGGAACGGGATGCCCGACGAGGCGGTCGACCGCTTGAAGGGGCTCATTGAGCATGGACTGATAAAACCACAAACCAGTACGCAGGCGAGACGGCTGCAGAAGTTCGTGCGCTGCTACATGAACCATTAAGGGAGGGCTGTGGGGTGTTCACACTTCTGCTCAACGAGCAACCCAAGATTTTGCTAGAGCTACTGGAGCTGTACTTTCCCGCACGGCGAAAGGTCAAAGTGATAGACCTCACGTTTGGGAGGGGAGCGCTTTGGAGCATAATACTTCAGAACGCAACCCTACGCTCAAAGTATCAGCTGACAGCGTGTGACGCAAGCCCCGACTCAAACGCAGTCGCAGGCGTGCAGGCAATAAGGAAGAACCTGTTCACAGACGACTACACCGCTCTAGGTCTCCACGATGCAGCCGTCTTCGACCCGCCATACCTAGTCGAAAGACTATCATTTGACTATGAACAGGCGTCGAAGAAATCGTGGTCAGCCAACAACCTTGAAAGGCACACATCAAACCCGAACGTAGCGTTCTTCAACCGCAGAGTTGAGGCTCTCAAACAGAAAGCTTCTACATTCCTCAAACCCGGCGGATTACTCCTAATCAAAATCATGGATCCACGCAAAGATGGCACACTCATCACACACCACATCAACATCGCAAACATCCTGAACGACTCTTGCGAGCTAGTTGACCTCGCAGTCTACACAAGAATGGGCGCGACGACCTGGAAGATCAATGGGCACCTGCAAAACCTCCACGGCTACTGGATGACCTTCAAACTGAGGAAGTCAGTGAGATGCGTGAAGGTTCAGGATGTGTTTTCTTGACAAAACCAGACCTTCCTAATTCGAAAGATGTGATGATATTGGAAATATTGAAACTCTTGGGAGCAGGCCGGTATCAGTCACAGACTGCCAAGACGCTAGGATTGTCACGTCAAAGGGTGAGCTACTGGGCTGGGGTATTGGAGGAACTGGGTCACATCAGACACGTTCTCGTCGGCAAGAGCACCTCGGGACGTAAGTACTACGAGCTTTCCGACAAAAGTAAAAAACTTCTGTCAACCTCTGTCAGCGAGTCCCTAGACGCCATGCTTGAGTCATGTTTGCATGTTGAGCATCTGGATTTTGTGGCTGATATCCTTGAGAAAGACTCGGAGGGATTCAACCGCCTCAAAGATGTTCTGAAGAAGGCAGGAAGGGATGGGATTGAGCATTGGAATCGGTATGCCAGTACCTATGATGATGTGAGTTTTGACCTGCACGAGGGGATCAATGGTTGCGACAAGCTTGTGATTCGTGCGGGTAAGACCTGGATTGGTAAGAGTTCTGCGGACCTAGTGAGTAGGGCGCAGACTGCTTGTGAGGGGTATGCGCGCATCATTGAGCGTACTTTCAAGCTGAGGCTCAGCCCACTATTTTTGTCCGGTATGTTGGATAATGGGAACGAGTCACGTGGGGCGATCGCTATCAAAGGTGATCCAGTGATTCGTTCACTAATGAGGGGGTACAGGAAGACTCGTACTGAATCTCCTGTTCAGGCTCATGGCTCTCCCACTTCTGTCGGAAGTTGGCATCCGAGCAGTGCCCCGGAACGGAAAGGAAGCGAGATGGAGAGACCAAAAGTTGTCGTGCATAAGGGGGCAACGATTGCGACAGGGGAATACAGCAATGTGCGAGTTGACTACACGGTGGAGACTGAAGTTCCCAGCGGCATGACCGCCAGCGACGTGATAACCGACCTGGAGACGGTGTTTAACGAGAGAATCTCGAAAACGAGAGAGACAGATCATTATGGTGCAAGAACTGAGGAAGCGGGCTGGGAGAAGTTGCCTTGGAAAAAGTACGTTCACGGCTCAGGTGAGTGGATAGCGGCGGAGACGAAAGGGGCAGAAGGGCTGCTAGCAAGGCTGCAAGGCTCGAAAGATGTGTGGGAGGGGGCAGCGCACTTGTACAAGCTTTCGGAGTCCAAGTCATCCGGACGCCTCTTCATCCAGCGGTTTCCTAGGAAATCACGTTCGGTGATGTGAATGGCGGTACTAAGAAAACATGTACCCAACGGACGGGAACCGCTCTGTCCCCACTGTGGTAAGAAAATAACTGTACTGAGATACAATACAGATCGCCACTGCTGGGAGCGGGGAACCGCTCGCATTACCCAAGAAGGTCTCGATCTCGAGGATGAGCATGAGGACGGAACAGGCACGATAGAATTTACCTGTCCAAACTGTGAAGAAATTATATGCGATAATGATGATGAGGCGGAGCAGTTTCTGCGCACCGGAAAACTTGACGATGAGGATAATGACTAATTCGGTTGTCGAGCATCAGAGGAATTATGCAAATACCATCGTGGGGTAAGTGAAGCATGAGGATGCGAGAGTGGATTGAGAAGGAGAATGATCGAAAGTAGTCTGAGCATTTTCTTCTGCATGCACACCAAAGAGGCTTTCACTCCGGAATTCGATACATTATTCTCCGAAGCCAAGATAACCGTAATTGAGAACGGGTTTGATGATGGAACTACAACCAACTCTGAACGAGCGTATAATAAATTATCACTGGGGCAATTGACTCTTGAACAGATACGACGAAATTCTAAGCCAGACGGTGAGTACACCGATTTAGGATTCTATCAGGGCCTTCAGACCAGAATCTCCAAATCGGGTAGAACGATAGTCTTTGAGCACTCTCCGCTAACGAATAATGATTTGGAAAGATGGGCCCTAGCAACAAAAGTCCTTAACACAAAGAAAGAGTTTAAGACTGCCCTTCCGGAGTATCGTCGGTTCCTAAAACTGAAAGCTGCAGACGAACGAAAACGAAATGACAGTCTGGCACGACAGCTCCAAAGCCTGATCCTGCTAAATTCTGGGAAAAGTATACTTTTGGTAATTGGTGCAGGTCACGAGAGGCCTCTGAGGGAACTTGGCTTATCCTTTACGAGTCACTACATGGTCACTCCCATGAAGATTGACATTCAGTCGGAATTAATGACTAGATTTGAGCTTATGGAATATGTTTCTGATTTCGAACTCCTCCAAGCGATGGCAGAGAACTTTATGCATCAAGCAGCTGGAAAGAGCGGAAACCTACCCCACGCGGAGAGGGTTAAGGTCAGTGAGAAAGTGAGGAACATGTCACGCGAATCCTTGGAGAAATATGTATCAGAGGAATTGAAGCGCGAATAGTTATGTTTCCTCGAACACTGGTGACTAACGTTTCTTGAACGCGATGTAGTCCCCGAGGTTGTGTGTGCGCACCGTATAGCTGGTGCGCGCACACACACACAAAATTCAGCTAACCTGACGGTTCAAATTCTAACGCTCGACAGACGACTTGTTAAGCTCAATCGTGAAGCAACGGCGCGAAAAGGCGTCGATGGAGTTGCTCGAACTTTTCCAAAGTAAGACGACTTTGACTTATTCTGGGAGCCAAGATGTCACCCGCTCTCTTCACCGCCTCCAAAGCCTTTTCGTCCGGATACAGTTCTGCGTATAAACGGGCGAGATGATTCTTCACCATTTCTTTTTCAGATTCTGGAGCTGCCTCTGCGATCGCCTCGATTTCTTTTCGGTGCAATTTGCGAAGTTTTTCGGTACTCTTGTGTAGATATGCGGTTCTGATATCGTTAATCGCCTCGTGTTCAGGCCACTCGGAATCAAGAACTTTGAGAATCCGTGCGAGCCTTACCTGTTCGCCATAGGTCGCCCGACCTTCCTGCATTTTCTGCAGAAGCTCTTCCTTTACTTCTCCTCTCCTCTTCGGATTACGAGGCGCCATTTGCGTCTTCGCGACTTCCTTTTGGAATTGTTGAGTCCTTCTAATTCTCTCATTCAAATGAAATTCTGTGGCCATGGACGCCGCGGCAATACTAGCGTCAAAGCAGCCCAAGCAGTAGCACAGTATTGCTTGAATGTAGCACCTCAAAGGGTGGTCAGGGACTTGGGAATAGATGACGCCGCCTATGCTGGACAACCTCACCGCTGAACGCCTCTTTGTCTTTTTGAAAAACCACTTCAGAATATCTTCCGCTTCTGCTTGCGACGGACGAATCATAACGAAGGAAAGAGCTCCGCTTGCCTTTGAAAGTACCCATTTGTGATACCAGTACCACTAAATAGCGACTGTGAAGAATTGGAGGGCAGTTCGGTTCGACAGTGATCGTGGGTGTTGATGAAACGTACTAGACTCCGAACACTCATTTGTATCATAGTCTTGACCATTATTGGAAACCTAACTGCTGCGGCCGCTCTCGGACACGTTTACTCAATTCGGGTAGAGCTTGCCGACTTACAAGCGAATCAGGGCGGATATATACAAGGCCAAGTTTATGGCCACACATGTTTGAACACACTTGAACCGATTGTCTCAGCTAAGGTTACTGCAACTGTACCTGTAACCGGCAGATATACAGCTGGCTGGACTGTTACAGGGCCAGATGGAACCTACAAGATGTTCCTTCCTACCCCAGCGGTTTACGAGCTTACAGTTGACGCCGGACCAGCATACAAGCCAAGCAGTCAGGTCGTGACTTTAACAAACGGGCAATCCTTGAAGGTGGATTTCAGCTTGGAACGAGCTGCCTCAGCTCCTAGGACGTGTAACATAAGCGTTGGTATGACATACCTTCAGATTTCAACCGACTCTTCAATCTCGAATCTTCAGTTCGATTCTCAAAGAAAACTGATTAACTTCACAGTCAGCGGCCCCAGCGGGACCATAGGCTCGACTTCTCTAACATTCGCTAAGAGCCTAATCAGCGGCGTGCCAATTGTTTTAATAGACAACGGCAATACCCCACTGACCTCCTTCGTTCTCGAAAGTAACTCCACACACTATTACCTATCCATAACGTATCCGCAATCACTCACTCATTCAATCACGATTGGCGGTTCAAACACAATTCCAGAGTTTGATGACAGTGTCATTTTGCTTCTGCTTGCAGTGTTAGTATTTGGCTCGCTAGTTATTGTTCGGGTACGCCGCTGGCAGGAGCTGAACTGAACTAAGCCTTCCAATGGCACCCGCAAAGACAGAAGTTCATCGAGAAGCCCACATCAGCGCACGAACCATCACAATCTTGATGATGTTTCTCGAAGCATGCCATTGACAGACTGGCACCCATCTACCTCACCACCCATTCGATTCCTAAGCTTATTCCGGTCAAACCTGTCGGAGTCATTTCTTCTTGGCCTTCGGCTTCATTGCAAGGATGAGGTTCACGTTTGTATGAATCAGCCGCAAATCGGACGAGGATAAAAGTGACCCGTCATTGCACGTGAAATGGTTCATGCGAACGAAATACTCAACCTGCGCTTTGGTCGCACGGTTCCCTAAACCTCTCTGCCTATGCCACCTAACGTATTTCCATGAAATCCTACCGATAAGCTCCATAACTTCTTCGAGGTCTCGGACTGGTCGAGGCTCATAGTATCGGAAGAGCATAAGCCCCTCGGCTTCAGGTCCTCTGTCACGGAAATAGTTTCTAGCCTCAAGGTCATTCATCTTCTCCTCCAATTGCTCTGCGCTTATGCCTTTGATGTCGAGGACGATGTTCGGTTTTGGTTGAATGGGCAGCTTCCTCATGGTTTCTTTCTCACTCGCCTTCTTCTCCGCTGGAATTTTTTGATGAGTCGGTTGATTTGCCTGGATAGTTGAACGTCTTGTCGTTCGCGGCTGAGAGTGAGATATTCGTTCTTTGTTTGACCTCTGAATTTCCTGTAGTACTTGAACTTCCAATCGTACAGTACGTTCCATGACTTCATCTGCGGGCAGCAATTGACCCTTACAATGTTATGATTTTCACGGCGAACATCACTGCCAAGCATCGCTTGTAAAAGAATCAAGTCAAGAGGTTCAATCCGGTTTAAGACTCCGATTTCAATATGGTAGCCATGTCCGGTTCTTGAGGCGTCAACGGATTCAACTTGGAGCCTACCAAAGATTGGCCAATCGAATTGAAACAGGAAAGGCCAGACCGTAGAGATGAATTTGAGTAGTCCTTTTCGGCTTTTGAAGTCGATGTCCAGCTTGAGCTTAGTCCCGTCAGAACGCATGCCATTCACCTTGACCGTGACGGTAAAGGAAGTGGTTGCGGCTTTGCAGTGTGACAGGTGACGTTCCGTACTTCAACATGCTTGCGAGTTTCTTCGAGTTGAAGCGGTGTTCCACTAGGCCTCTGATTTCTTCTACAGCCGCCAATATCGCCTGTTGATTCTTTAGAACGATTACCACAACATCGAGGTCAATACGATTCCGACCATTCTCCCCTGAGTAATTGATGTAGGAATGAAGCTCTACGTCGTTCCTTGTCGGCACGACTGATCTCCGAACTTCTGCTTCTCGGGTCGGGAGATGAAGGTAGAAGAATTTGCCGTCGAGTAGCTGAACTCTGGCGTCTTTCCTGCGCAATCGTCTCTGGATTGTCTTGACGTACTTGCGCATTGTTTGAATGGTCACGTGCTGTTGAGCTGCTAAACGTCGGAGCGTTACACCCTTACCTTTCAATGAAGCTCTATAGATGGCACGATAAGTCCGTTGTATTCGTAGCTCACGTCGCCGAATATGGATGTAGAAGGGAGGCATGGATTACTTTGGCTCCTTTGAATGAATGGGCTTATTCTCGAAGTTGACCCAATTCATCAAGTGGAGAATTCGGTCAACGTCCCTTGCGTTGACGCAAGTTCTTCCTCGTTCCAAAGCGGATGCTTGCAGTAACGATTGAAATTGCTTCTGCAATCTGAATCCATACGTTTGCTGTGCTTGAGCGATGGTGGCCGTTGAGGGCAGGATGGCTTGCGCGTATTTTCGGGGTAGCTTGATTTCCTTATCCTGCTTCGGAATTCGTTTCAGCTCGATGCTTCGTTCTTTAAGATAATCGAGGCCGACGATTGATTCGAAGATTTTCTTGACGCTCTCCATATCGTAACTGTAGCTGAAGGGAACTACCCGTGAAAGGAAACCGAGCCTGCCCCAGTTGTGGCGTTGGTCTCTGAGTTCTTCATCGGTAATAGCGGTGATGATTCCACATTTCACATGCTTGTCTGAGATTCTTTTGCTTGCGTAGGTTGAGATATTGGCTATTCCCTCTTCGATTAACTCATTCATCATGGTTATGAAGGTCTTGACTGTGGATTCCCTACGTGAAAGCGGCTTCAGTAGGTCTGGGATTATGATGTGGCGAATCTCGCCTGCCTCAATCTTAGAGAGGTAATCTCGTTCAATTCCATAGGCCGTTGCGTCTGAGAGGTACGCAATGCTCTTGTTGACGATGAACTTCTTGAGAGCTTCAGTTTTGGCTGATTCAGGTTTCGCCACTACAAGTAGACTGTTAGTTTTGGCGTTCTTCACGTATGCAGTGTAGATTGTGAGCGCGATAATGTCCACTAGGGGTTCTAAGTCTTCCATTACTGCTCCCCCCGAGAGGGTGGTTTCCTGACCTGAAATGACCCATCTGGGGACGGGTCGTTTCCCGCTAAATCTGCCCTACCACGACGCTTGATGTTTGTCTTCAACTTGTCTCACAACTAAGCAAGCATTTTAAGAGTAGATATCGGTTATATCCGATACAACCAATACTGTATAGTTTGAGAGGGGACAGCAATAGATAGTATCCAAAAGGAACTCGTGAGTTCTATCTTCGAAAAGGGGAAGGAAAAAGGGAACAACAAACTGATACTTGACCTTCTCCTAAGGGAAGACCGTTTGAACAAGAACAAAATCGCGAGGCGCATAGGGAAAAGTTACGGGATAGTTCATCCACGAGTAGACGTCCTCAAAGAGCAAGGATTGCTGGAGGAAAAAGAGAATGCGCTTTGGGGACTATCTGCACTGGGTCTGTGGGTTCAAGCACACAGACACCGTCCACTAGCATTGAACAAGTGCTCCGACATCATATCCAGCCACTGGAAGACATTCTCAGACCTTTACCAGCTAGACAAAGTCGAGACCGAGTTGCCATACCACCAATTTCTAACCGATTGGCTAAGCAATGAGGGGCTCTTGGATTTTCTAGACACGTTTAGCGAAGCTCCTTTACGTAGTGAAAGCGAAGCCTTGGTCACTTTTCGAAGGATGCTCGACCTAGCAATGCTCAGTATGGAAACCGGATACGCTCTTCGAATCTTCACAACGAACATTGAGTTCACTGGCACGGCTATTGACCCAACAGAAGCTCTTGGGGAAATCGTAATGGCACACAAACTGCTGAGCAAACTCCATGGAACAATACGGGAAGTGGACGCTCCGCTGTACGCTTACATAAACAGCAAGTCTAATGTTAAACTCCGCTCAATCCTTCCAGCAATTCTCGCGGACGAGCTCGCAACCATCCCCTTCTTCAAGCACCAATCAGCAAAAGAGACGTCAGAAACCCTTCGCTACATTTCAAACAGTTCCCTTCAGAAGACGATTGACGATGCGAAGAAATCCATCAGGAAACGAAAGAAAGGATACTTGCACATTCCAATCTACAAGATAGTTGTCGAGGGCGACAAGGTGACCGTAGTCACGGAAGACCCTGACAGCATCAGCGCCGACTGGAAGAACAACTGTAACCTCTGTGTCCTCAAAAAGGAACGCAACAAGATAATTGAACAAATGGAACCGGCAGGGAGGGTCAAGAACTGAATCCCCTCCACCTTTCCGGCTGGGGAGTCAAGATTACTGTTCAGGATTTGAAGTCGCGTTCTGAGCTCACGGTCACCGATGGGCGAGAGGATACTAAACAGTCTGTGACGATGCGGTTTAAGCCTAGACGTTTTCCGTACAGTAGCGTAGTAATCGACGGGCACAGCGGCTACATTTCTCTGCGAGCCTTCCATTGGCTCTCAAGGAACAAAGTTCCAGTTTTCATAATGAACTTTGATGGAACCATGATTTCGAGTATTCTTCCACCAATGCCGATTAAGGCGGATTTGCGAGCGGCTCAGTTTCAGGCCAGCGCGGACTCAAGCAAGAAGTTTGAGATTGCACGTTGCATTCTCCAAGCTAAGATTGCGAGGAGTCTGCAGGTTCTGGATTGGCTTGCTGAACGGTACGACTTGGATAGGCAGGTGCGGTTAACTAAACGTGAGTCGATGAGGCTTGGGAAAGCTTCCACTTTGGCTGAGTTACGTTCGGTTGAGGGCCGTGTTGCGGTCAAGTATTGGGAAGCATTCGGAGAAGCCCTACCGGAGTCGTTGGATTTTCAGGGGCGGATGACTTCGAGCCATCAGAATAATGCCTCCGACCCAGTCAATGCGGCGTTGAATTATGCGTATGGGTTCTTGGAGGGTGAATGTCGAAGAGCGATCAACGCAGTTGGTTTGGAGCCTTCTGTCGGGTTTCTGCATGATTTCAGCGATTACCAGACCAAGCAATCCTTGGTGTATGACTTGCAGGAGCCTTTTCGTTGGTTAGCGGACATTTCAGTTGTTGAGGCGTTTGAGTCCGGTGCTTTGAAGCTGCGTGACTTCTTCTTTACGGGCGATGATTATCGTTATCGGCTGGATGTGGACGCTAAGCGCAGGTTCGTTGAATTGATGAAGGCTCGTTTCAATGCTGGTATTCTCTACAAAGGGCGGGTTTTGAAATGGGATACTGTGATCGAACAGAAGGCAAATGAACTGGGCCGATTCCTAATCGGAAAATCATCTACGCTTGACTTTGCGGAACCACAACCGAGACTGGAAAGCCGAGATGGCCGAGAAATACGAGCTAAGATTCTTGCACTGACATATTCGCGCGCTAGGCAGCTAGGCTTGGCGAAGAGCACGCTTCACTACTTGCACAAGAATGCGCAGGCTCCCAAGTCGTTTAAGATATATGAGCCCGTCAGAGAAAAACTCAAAAGCGTAGGACTGACTCATGTTTGTGCGAAGGCTCGTAACTGAAGGCGATGAAGGTGATGAAGTGTTTTGAAAGTAGGATCGCCTAGAAGGAGCTTTCTCGTCTCTGCTTCTGTGGTTCTCCTGACGATCTCCGTTGTGTTTGGCACATCTTTCTCTTCAACCTATGTTCCCAGAGTTTCTGCTACACCCGGCAACCTGACGGAATGGACTCTTCCCGACAGCAATTCTGGTCCTTGGGGGATTGCTGTCGATCAATCAAACAAAGTATGGTTCACGGAGAATGTAACGAACAGATTGGGCAGGCTCGATAGCGTCAACAGCCAACTTAAGGAATGGGCTATTCCAGGGGGAGGCAACCCGAAGTACATCTTCCTCAAACCATCGGGTAGCGGAGTTAGCGTCTACTTTGCCGAGTATAGCACGGGCAAGATAGGTCGTTTCGATAATGCGTCAAACACGTTTTACGAGTGGACCCTACACGATACAAGTTCTAGGCCAGTTGGAATATACGTGGACCAGGACGATCACATCTGGACCACGCTATCGGCTAGAGATACGATCGCAGAGATTATCCCGCTCTCCAATGTTGAGAACGATTATGTACTTCCCACTAATGGTCAATTCGTCGGACAGACAGGTTCCTCGTCAGTATCGCCTGAACCATGCGGTGATCATCAATCCAAATTGTGTCCTTGGGGAATCTATGTCCAAACAGTAGCCACGATTGGCACGCCTAACAAGTTTGTGTGGTTCACAGAATCCAACAATAATGCCATTGGCAGATTGGAAATCAACTCCCACCTCCTGACCACCTTCAAACTCGGCAGCAGCACCGATTATGGGCCTTTGGACATTACTCTTGACGCGTCAGGCAACGTGCTCTTCACAGGTTCTAGTGCCGCTGCAAATCGCATCTCGATGATAAGAAATCAGTCGAACACTTTCGCTGATTTCTTCGTTCCAAGTAGCCAATCGAAGCCTACTAGTGTCAAGTGGGATCCTGTGCACAACTTGGCTTGGTTTACGGAGAACAACGGCGGCAAAGTCACAAGCTTGGACACGAGCGCAGGCGTGTTTGCCCTCATCCCTACGACCATCGTATGTACGATTCCCGGTTCGCCACCAGGAGTAAATGCGCCAAATTGCGATACTTTCGCTGGCGGCAATAGTGGAGCGAACTTCTTTGGCTCGTTAGGCATCTTGCTTGGCCAAAATAGTGGTTTTCCGAACACGCGCACTGTCACGGCTGTACCTTCAACACTTAGCTCGCAGGGTTTTGGTGTGTTCTCTGAGTATGTGCTCTCTCCAACGATTTCGGGGCCCAACTCTGTTGCGGTGGATGGGGGTGGCGGCATTTGGTTCACTGAGCAACAGACATCGGGAAACCGAATAGGTTACCTAACCATCACGGTCGGATTCGACTTTGGATTCTCTGCTAACACGAGTTCGGCGACTGTGTCTCAGGGTCAGAGCGCGAGCTTCACTCTCAGCCTTACTCTTATCAGTGGAAACGCGCAGACCGTTGCCCTGTCAATATCGCCCGCTCCCCCTGCAGGAGTTTCACCCCAGTTCAATCCGACCTCAGGAACCCCACCGTTCACTTCGACTCTAACATTAGGAACAACCAGCGCAACCCCAACAGGAACTTACGCTCTTACGCTCAACGCGGTCGGCGGCGGTGTAACGAAGACAGTTCCCATCATCCTGGTTGTTACCGCTCCTAGTAGTAGCTTATTGTTCAATCCCAATAGCGGTCCCGCAGGCATCGTTGTGAATTCCCCCGGCAGTGGTCCTTTCTCGCCCAGTGATGTGGGTGCATGTTCGATTACGGCGAATCCGAGCAGCCTGATTGCGAGTGTAGTGGGTTGCACCATTTCGATCAATGGTTATGTTACGGTCGGTGCCTTCATCGTTGCTTCCGCTATGCCCGGTCCCTATATCGTGACGGTTAAGGGCAGTTCAGGTGATTCGATTTCCGGAATCTTCACCGTTACGCGCCTTAACCTAATGCTGCAGCCAACTTCCGGGCCCGTTGGAACGGTCATAACGGTCTCCGGCAGCGGCTTCGCGTCTAACGACATAGCATGCGTGGTTACATCGACTCCAAGCGGCATGGTCACGAACTCGGGTCCATGCATAGTTTCTAATGGTGTATTGACACCTTTCAAATTCACTGTTGGTAACGTGGCCCCAGTGTCTTACCTTATTCAAGTAAAAGGCACTGCAAAATTTGATATCACTCAAGCCACCTTTACTGTTACCGGAACAACCTCCTCTAACTTGACTGTGTCAACTGACAGCGGAATATACTCGTGCGGCAATAACGTGATGATAACGGCGATTGTAGCATCGGGGTCTACTGTCGTTACTGGAGTAGCTGTTGTCTTTGAGATTCGGTCCCCGTCTGGAAGCGTCTTAGCATCAGGATCATCGAGTACCGATTCGCAGGGATACGCGAGATTCCAGTTTACTCTTCCTTCTACATGCCAGACTGGAACGTACACAGTCTTCGCCTCTACGACAATAGGGACAAACTCGTTGACCGCTAGCGCGAATTTCTCTGTCTCCACAACAGCGACCCGTGCTCATGTTACGATTAACCTGTTGTCTACTGACACAAATGGGAATGCAAAATCACAATTTGCTCGTGGGGAAACCGTGCTAATCAAAGTGGTTGTGAACAACGATGGAACAGTTTCTTTAAGCAACGTCCACATTCTTCTAACAATCTTCGATTCAAACAATGCTCCGATTTTCTTCGGAATATCCATAACCTCTCTGAACTCAGGTGGACAGCAGGTCCTGCTACTCGGCACGCCTCTCGCATCAACACTTCCAACTGGCACATTTAGCGGCCAAGTTATCGTGCTAACTGACTTTCTTGCTTCTGGCGGATCGTATATACCGGATGGTTCCGGTACGGTCATGTTCTCGGTGACTTAGGCTTGAAAAATCGCTGCCTCTTCGCTGTAATTGTTCTCACATTGATACCGCTGCTAGTTCCTGCGTTGGGTCAGACTTCACTCACTATAACGGTCAGCACCGACAAACAGAATTACGACCTAGGGCAGCTCATTGTCATTACCGGCTCGGTTCACCAGTCTGGTGCCCCTGTTCCAAACGCAGTTGTTGTCTTCGAGCTTCGCGATCCTCAGAACCAAGTGAAAGCGAGTGGTTTCATGAATACTGACAGTTCAGGCGCATATTCACGACAGTTAACGATTGGAAATGACTTCCCTCTCGGAGCGTATACCGTATACGTTAGTGTCACGGTGGGCAGTCAGTCTGCGTCAGCCACGACCAAGTTCCAGGCGATTCCTGAGTTTCTTTCAAGTTTAGTTCCAGTAATCGCTTTGGTTATCACAATCGGAATATTGAGGGGAAACGGGAAACAAGAAACTTGGCGGAAAAGATAAGCAGGCAGGGCAAATAACCATCTGCCTCCTCTTACCAGAACCATTGCCAAGCGCAACATGGTTTTGGTTGCCTCGCTTGGAATTATACTTCCTCATCTCCGCAGTATGGTTTTTGCCCAAGTGAAGGCTCGCCGTACGCGTAATGCCATCCAACGATCGCGGTAATGATTCCCAGAAAGAGTAGGGCTTACGTTAATCGTCTGTGTGTCATATGCTGGTGCGGGCAACAGAATTTGAACCGTCGGCTCAGGCATTCTGCTTGTGTGATTTCGTGATTTTGTGATTTTGCTTGTGATTTCATGATTTCGTGATTTTGTCTACGTGTGGGGGCGCACCATCCATGAAAACGCAATCTGTTTCTGCGGATGGCTCTTTGACTGGTTTCCTGCGGATTATTGCAAGCCTCTGTTTGCTATTCGTTCTAGCCTCTTGAGCTTTTCCTTGTAACGTTCCAT
>Ga0315280_10001662_pt1 | contig 37708 bp, 34 predicted proteins | sample YL17G06_40_MG_FD_203697 | JGI IMG/M metagenome (GOLD analysis project Ga0315280, IMG submission 203697) | Sediment microbial communities from Yellowstone Lake, YNP, Wyoming, USA - YL17G06_40 | ecosystem: Environmental > Aquatic > Freshwater > Lake > Sediment | place: USA: Wyoming | collected... | reverse complement strand
TTTCGTTGCATGAAATCTCTCCCATTCTCGCAGTCTCTCCTCCACCTGAATCAGGCTGGCGGCCTCGCTCGGATATGGCTAGCCCCAGCCGAAGCGTCTGTGGTCTTGGCGCCTTGATGCCAGTTTCCATCCGCTCGCGGACGTTCAGGTTGGGCATGACCGGACCGATGGTCCTCGTCCTGGCCATGCCCGACGACGCATCCATGAACCTCCCGCCTCATCAGTCCCTCTGAAGGCGCAGAAAGTCAAGACCATTCGGGCAGAATAGCCACAATTATTCGACCGGTCGGGATGAGCCAGACGTGCCGGGAGGGGTAGGGAGGTCCGGATCGGTGAGGCAAGAATGGGATGGACCTGGCTACTCAGCCATGCTGATCAGTCCCGCACGGAAGCGGGCGTGCCCTTTACGATCTCGACCTGCTCCTTTGGGGCGCAAGTCCATCTGATCCTAGGGTCGCCGGTTGCCGAGAAGACGCGTCGTTCCAGCCCGGTAAGACCCGCTGACGGGAGGGTCGTTAGTCCGGACGCCCTCCATAAACGCGCTTAACGATTGAGGGCGATGATCCCCTGACAGAATCTGGTCCAAACCCCTACGGATCTGTACCAAACACCCACAGAACCTGTACCGGAAGGCCCACACTTAAACCGATCCGCGGTTAGAGGCATCACCTTGAGTCCGATGGACTCAGGTCTTGTCGCCTTTGTGAGCAGACTCGAGGCGGGGGACCGTCCCACGCCGCTGACCCGCAATCGAGGCAGCCAGCCGCACCAGGAGGCGCTCCGCCCGGAGCCTTGCCACCGGGATGTCGCGCAGGCCGCGTCGGATGAACTCGTTCTCCACAATCCGGCGCGCCGCTCGACGCAACTCATCGACTTCAGCCTCGAGGACGAGATCCTCGTGCACTGACTCATTGGCGGCACGGTCCGCGGAGCCACCCCGCAGCAAGCGCTCAGCCCGGTACCCGACTCTCCACAGCCGCAGGGCCTCCCGAGAGGTCAGGTCGCGAGTGAGCTCAAACTCTCCGCCTTCGTTGCGCCTCACCCAGCTCATCACATAGGTGCCTGCCAGCCGCTGCCAGTCAACCGCATCGCGCAGGTGCCGCTGCTGGGCCTGTTCGGTCTGGCGCATCTCTTCCTCCCTGCGCCGCCGTACGGCTTCGGCGTCCCAAGCAGCCGCCCGCACTGCCCATCGCCACCGTGCGCTCAGTTCTCTGACCCGGCCCTCCGAAATGCCGAACGCGTCCGCCACCTTTCCCAAGGTGCGGCCTGACCCAAGCTGCAAGTAGAAGCCGAACTTGGAGTAGGCTTTGTCTGGCTCGCCCGGCTGTCGCTCCCAGGGCCGTTCTTGGTCGCGTCCTTTAGACCGGCTCGTCAGAGTATTGGCACTCATCACCACTGGTCCTGGTCGTAGATGATCTCAACTCTGGGAGGACCGTCCAGAATGTGGGGGACGCCGAGCCAGGTTGCCAAGCGTTCCTGGGTCTCCTGCATATCTTCCATGGGGACGCCCCCGCGGCAGAGCCCAAGCAAGAGCTCAATCATTGCCTCCCTCGGATCCTGCACCTCTTCGACCTTACACTTGCCTTTCTCGCCCTGCTGTGGCAGCGCTTGAGGTGGCGGCTGAGGTCCTGATGGGGCTTCTTTCTCTTTCGCCTCACTCATCTCCGCGCGCAGCTCCTGCTCGGAGAGGAACCCCATCTCCCACAGCTGAATGACCTCTGCGGGCTTCAGCTGCTTGCGCAACGTTGTGCCCCCATCCTCCGAACGCTCTATCCATTTGGCCAGTTGTGCCCTCGCCAGTTGCTGGAGGGTGATGGCATCGCGGAGCTGCCTCTGACGCGCCTCGTCTGACTGTTTGGCGGCGGTCTCCAGTTGCGCGTGGCCCAGCTCTCGCTCCCAGGCTGCGGCTCGGTCGCGCCACCGCCAACGGCTGCTCAGCTGCTTGATCGCCGACAGGGTAACCTTCTGTCGTCTGGCAAGCTCGGTGAGCGAACGCTGCGGCCTCATCTCCAGGTAGGCACAGAACCGACCGAAGGCTTTGGGGCTCTCGTTGGGCTGGCGCTCCCAGGGCTCAGGCATTCTCTCCAACCTCCACTCGTTCAGCCTTCGCTCGGGTCAGCGACTCCCACCGGTTCAGGATGAGATCACAGTAGCCTGGCTTGAGCTCCATCGCGAAGCAAGTTCTGTCTGTGACCTCGGCTGCAATGAGTGTGCTGCCTGATCCGCAGAAGGGATCCAAGACAGTACTCCGAGGTGGACTGGCCGCCCGGAGCAATTCAGCCAACAGCCCGACTGGTTTGGGTGTTGGGTGATCACCCTCGCTGGGGATCAGCTTAGGATAGCGCAGGACATTGCGCCGCCCCGTACCTCCGTGCCAGTGAGCAGGGCTACCGATTGACGCTTCGACGATGGCTTCCCAGCTTCGACGCCAGCGCCAGCCCAATCCCGGTGTCTCCTTATCCCACACGAGGCAGTTCTGTAGATCGAAGTGGCGAGTGATCGCCAGAAGCACATGCCCCAGCACAGGTTTGGAGCCACCTCCCCCGGCGAACCAGTAAAGCACGGCACCGGGCTCCATCGCAGCTCGCACCACGGGCAGTGCCCGTTCGAGAAACTCTGGGAACCTCCCGGATTCGTCGTGGGTGATGCGATCCTTCTCCGCTCCCAGCTTTGTCATCGTCGATTGGTAATCGATGCCGTATGGTGGATCCGTTACGATGATCGGCACTGTCGAGCCCTCTAACAGGCGCTCCAGGTTTCCCGGTGCAAGGGTATCCGCGCACAGCAGCCGGTGGTGACCCAGCGCCCATACGTCGCCTTCCTTGCACCGAGTCGGCGCCCTGGGATCTTGGGCAACCGTGAGAGCAACAGCGAGGTCGAAGGTTTCCTGGGGTGGTACGAAACGCGTCTCTGCCTCCAGCTGGGTGAGGAGTTCAGTCAGGTCGTCGTCGGAGAACCCCGTCAGGGTCATGTCCATTCCCGGAAGGTCTCGCAGCTCTCCCAGCACGCCGCTGAGCTTGGCAAGGTCCCAGTCCCCGTGGATGCGGTTCAAGGCCACGTTCAGGGCCTTCGCTTCCTGGGGCGATATGTCCAGCATCACCACAGGTACGCGCTCCAGGCCCTGCTCGATAGCTACCTGGACACGCTGGTGCCCCCCGATGATCTCGTTGTCGCCTCGGCGCACCACGATCGGATCAACAACTCCCCAGTGATCCATGGAGCGTGCCAGTGCTTCCCTTGCCTCGCCAGAGAGAATCCTCGGGTTATACGGGGCCGGAACCAGGCTCCTGGGGTCCACGTACTCGATTTCCAGCCGTTGGCTCTTGCTCATAGTTGTTATGCCCCCGCATCAGATCGGACGCCATGTTCTGCCGAACTTCATGTTGCGTCCCTAGCCTTCATGTGGTATTATAAAACATCAGTTTGTCGTGAGTCAACCGGCGTCTGGCCAGGCGAACGACCATCCGGTCAAGGAATCGCGCCGTCGCAGGTCTTGAGACGAAATGACTGTATCGGGACGAACAAGGCGAGGCTGGAAGCAGGCGATAGAAGCGCTGATTCACGCTCGGCCTGAGGCCTTGGCGGAGCAAGACCGCCGGGTGTCGGTCGAGTTGGCGCGCGAAGATCCCGGCGAGTTCGGAGCCTACGTGGCTGGCTACGAGCTCCCTGAATTCCATCGCCTATGGATGAAGCTACTGCTCGCGACAGGGCTCGGAGGTGTGAAAAGCACGTTGATCCGCCCTCGCCCCGGGCCTGATGGCAGACAAGACCTTCTCACCCGTGGCTACCGGGAGAGCGCCTTGCGAGATCCCACGCCTCGTCAAGATCCCAAGCCTATCGATAGGCTACTTTTCGTGGCACCCCCTGGCCACGCCAAGACCACATGGATGGCCATACTCTGGCCAGTGTGGCTCCTGGGGCGCGACCCGAATCTGAACATCTTGATGGCTTCCTCAATGTCTGACCTGGCCGCGCTCAGCTCGGCTCAGGTCCGCGCTCTCATCCGAGACAATCCCAGGGTGCGGGACGTGTTCCCGCATCTTCGGATTGATATGAGACGCGCAGATCGCGAGATGGAATGGTTCGTTCGCCGCTCGGATCCGTTGAACAAGGATCCGAGCTATGCAGCCGTAGGGTTTGATGGCTCCGTGACCGGTCGCCGGACTGACGTGCTGATCATCGACGACCCCGTGAAGGATCATAACCAAGTCGCCACCACGGAGGCGCGGGATCGCACCTGGCGGACGTACCAAACCGTTCTTCTTACGCGCCTTAACCCTGGTGCAAAGCAGGTGGTGATCGCGACACGCTGGCATGAGGACGATTTCGCAGGACGACTCATCAAGCAGGGCGGTTGGGTTGTGTGTTCGACACCAGCCATCGACGAAGATCCGGGCGGAGGCTGCTGCGCGCAAATGACCTGGGCCTGATGGGGAGCCGGTCCTTCGGGGGGAACCGATAGGTAGGTCGTGTAATAGGCGCAACCTCGGCACCGCACGCAACAAGCTGACACAGGACCGAATCGCTCGGTTGCTCTCTTTGTGAGTCGGTGAGGTCCCTAAATTGTGTCCGGTCGGCTGAGGGAGCCGAGAAAAGGCCGCTCGCCAGCAGGACGCCCCGTTTTCCCAGCGGTTGACTTCTCCTGCCTCATTCGACATATTTCTCCTATGGTCTGGAACGGCTTGCTCGTGTTGCTGGCCCCTCTGTACGCTGTGCTCCTCCGGCTGTTGCGTGACGACCGGGAGCGGCGACGGGAGGCGGCGCAACGGGCCGCACAGACGCGGCGACAACGGCGCGAAAGGCAGCCTGCCGAGGCACACCCCCAACCGGCGGCCAGGGGCTGGTATGGATCAACCGTGCTACATCGCTCAGCATACGGTGATATCCAAGCGGCTACCCCGAGGCGCGCCAGAGCCCCGACCGCCACAGCTGTCCAGAGAAGCCGACGCGCTGTCTGACTATCGCACTGGCCTTCGGTAGGAGGCGAGCCGTGAGCTGTCTCTGTCCCCATCAAGGCACTCTCAGCGTCACATCTGTCGTCCCCTAAGAGCTGCTGCGTCTGGACTCATGCGCTAATGTCAACTTGCCTCGACGCCTTGGTAAGGTTCCTCATCCAGCTCAGGGGTTGCATGCGCGACGGCGCCAGCAGTGAAGACCAACTCTCCTGCAGGCGCAGTCGGACGCCAAGGCTCAATCATCACCGGCTTGCCGAGCGGCCGATAGTAGCCTTGCTCCAAGACCTCGGTTACGCGAGACATCGCTTCTTCGCCGGCGCGGGCAAGGATCAGGATACAGCCTCCGCCACCGGCGCCCATCAGTCCCGCGCCGAGCACATCTGGCAGGGGCTTGACTAAGTCCACCATGCGGTCGAGCTCGGGGATGCTCGCGCCGTAGAATCCGGACTGGTACCGCAGCTCAGCTCGCTCCCATGCCGGCCCGCCGCAGGCGGAGGCCTCGATCAGGCTGTCAATCCGGTGATCCGCGACACTCTCCAGGTTCTCGGTCCATAGCAAGCACCGTTGCTGGTTGGGGTCATACCGGCTGACCCGGTCCCCATCGTGGGTGATATACATTAGCCTGCCGAACTCGCGCATCGCCGCTTCATCGCCGCGAGCGCAGATGTCGTGCATCGCCAGCCCGCGGTCCACTCGCCCCAGGCCATACATCGCGGCCCCGCGCAGAGGGATGCTCGGCAGCAGTTCCGGATCCGCTCTGCCGAAGCAACTGAGCGCCGCTTGCTCATATCTGTCCGGGTATCGCTGCTCGAGCTCCTGCGGAGAAACATCTCTGGGCACCGCTCTCAGCAGCCGATAGATAGTATCGAGTGGGTATCGCTCGACGTTGATGCCAGCAAGGAAGCGCACCTCCTGCTGATCAGGCGCCAGCCCGAGTTCTCGCGCCTGTGCTCGCAGCGCCTCCTGAAGATACACAAGCGAGAAGCGATAGGCGAATATCCCCGCGTTGAACTGCAGGCGCTCTTCATTGTTCTTGATAGCCTTATGTCCGGAGTTCGCAATGATGATTTGATATTCCGGCGGCAAGCGCAGCCGGCAAGTGTCCCGCACCTTCACAGGCGGCTCGAAGCAAATCCCCACAAGCCCGGAAGAAGACCCGAGCAGCATCCCGGCGTGGTCTCCCGCTCCACCGCGCGTGCCGACGTACCATTCTGCCTCGCCGCAGATGGAAGCCAACGCTGGCGGCGGGAGACATAGGTCCCAGAGGTCATTCAGAGCCAGCGCGATCGAGACGACGACTGCGGAGGAGGAGCTTTGCCCTACCCCGATCGGTATGTTCCCGTTGATGACGAAGTGTGCGCCGCGGCAGCGAGCGGGGGCCGCTTCTCGCGCCAGACGGAGGGCTGCGGCTTTCACGAAGTTAACGGTGCTGGTCCGACCGCGGCACCGTTCCTTCGGGTCGGCCAGCGCCTCTCGCCTGGCGACTACTTGCGGATGCTGGATGTAATCGGTCCATCCGCTGCGCCACGCTTGGGGAGCAAGCGCGATTTCCTCTTGGAGACGGAAGGAAATGCCCTGTTCGTAGCTGGTGTCCACGTTGGTGAGAATAAACTGGTCGTCATGGCGGGCCGCCACAACGACCAACAGCTCCCGTCGGTGAGTGCCATAAGGCACCCAGGCTCCTTGATGTTCGCAGTGCGGGTTCAGGGCAATCCTCCCTGGAGCGCGGAAGATTCTCGCTGGCCTGTCGCCGCAGGAATCGAGGAACCGGCGCACAGCCTGCAGGCACGCTTGACGCCTCTCCTGCAGCAGGCCCTGGTCGTGCGTTCCGTAGGCCTTGGAGAGCGCCAGGCGGAGCTGCGGCCCGTCTTCATCCAACATCCTGAGTAACCCGGAGCAACATATCCCCTCCCATTGCGACATGCCGGCCCCGGCAGCGAGGGCCATTGTGGATTGCCCTTTTGTCTGTCTCTCCCGCCTTGCCCACACGCTGTTCGCCTCCTCAGCGCCTGCCCGGGTGTCAATGCCGATGCCCTCGTCATGAGAGACCATTGGAAACGCCTGCACCAGGAGGTTATGCCGCCGCAGTATCTCCACAAGATCGGTGATGAAGTACTCTCCATTCCCCTCGTGAGGCCGCAGCTCTGTTATGTGAGCCCGCACTGCCCCCAGTTGCCAGGCATAAGCGGAAACATTCACCTCTTTTACTGCAAGCAACTGCTCACGCGTGAACTCCAATTCCGAACCGGATAAGGAGCGGAAGCGCATGGTCTGGCCATCAGCCAAGGCGTCGATAGCGGCGCGCTCGACGATCGCCAACACTTCCGCGTGGGAGGCGCCAGAGTGCGCTTGCAGCACTCGGCCCTGGCGGTTCTCCCGCGGGTCGCTGTGCACCTCGCCGGCGAGAAACGCCATGGCCGCGCCGCTCTCAAGGAAACTGGTTCTAAGGCGCTTGATGGTCTGCGCCGTCAACAGCGGCTTGTCCCCGCAGAAGAAATACAGCGCAGCGCTCACATCCGGGTCGAGCCGCTCCAGTGCCACTGCTAAGGCGTGGCCCGTGCCCAGTTGGGGCTGCTGCCATACGAACTCCCGGTGGGGAGCATCTCCCAAAGCTGCGTGCACCCGCGCCCCTTCGTAGCCAATCACCACAAGCTGACGATGCGGCCCCAGTGCCTGCTCGCACGCGTTGGCCACCCGGCACACGGCCGGTATGCCGCCCACCTCGGCGAGAACCTTCTGCTCCCCGTGGAAACGCCGCGCGCGCCCCGCCGCGGCGATGACCACTACCGGCAACTTGTCTCTGCACATGCTCCTACACGCCTCCCAATCGGTCTTACGTTGGGCACGATAGCTATCCCGGACGACTTCCGGCCGGCCGACATTAATGTCGCATTCCCCGGAACCGGGTGCTGCCTCCCATCCCAATACTTTGAACACACCCCTTCGGCCTATTCCCTCCCGGTCGCCACTACCTGGGCCGGACCCAGGCCCTTGCGGGCCAGGCACTCTTCATAGAGCTCTTCGATCCGCTTGACCATGAGGCGCGCGTCGAACAGCGGCCGCACGTGTTCTCGTCCGGCCTTCGCCATTCGGGCGGCATCTGGTGGGCTCCGCAGCATGCTGAGTATTCCGTCGGCCAGGCCTTCGGGATCGGCGCACGGCACCAGCACCCCCGTCTTGCCGTGCAGCACTATCTCGCGCGTGCCCCCAGCGTCGGTCGCGACAACCGGGCGCCCTAAAACCAGCGCTTCGGCCACAGTCAGGGGCAACCCCTCCGTCAGCGAGGCGCTGACGCACACATCTGCCGCGCGCATGAGGTCCGGGAGGTCATCGCGGAACCCGAGCGATAGCAGCGACCCACGGGACATCAGGCGTGCGGCCCGCGCCTCAGCTTCTGTGCGCACCGGCCCATCGCCGGCAAGCACAGCTACCGCATTGGGAGCGCTCTCGAGCACAATCTCGAAAGCGCGCAGGAAGCAGCCGTGGTCTTTCTCTGGGACGAACCTGGCGGGATAAAGCACGATCGGCCGACCATCTGCGATGCCCAGCGAACCGCGCACGGCCTCCGGCGGAGCGCTTGCATGATCAAGCCGCCTGAAATCAAGCCCGGAGTGGACCGTTTGAAACTTCTCTCTGGAGGCAATGCCTCGCCTCACATACTCGTCCGCCTCGGAGGCCGACTTGGTGATGATGCAGTCTGTCCAACGGGCGGCCGCGCGCTCAGCGTGCGCGATAACGCGCTGCATCCCAGGGGAGAGAAAGGATTCGTGAAACACAGTGCCGTGGGGAGTGTGCACGACCACCGGAACGCGGGCAGCGTAGGCGGCCAGCCTGCCCACCATGCCGGCCTTCGATGTATGCGTATGCACGATGTCGAAGCGCTCTCGCCGCAGCACGCGTATCAGTTCCACCGCTGCACGCAGATCCCGCACGGGGGAGATCGGGCGCACAAGGTCAGGGATCGGATAGAACGCGTCCGCCAGCGCAGCACCTTCCTTTACCCACTCCCCCTCCGGGTGGCAGGCCAGCGACAAGCGGAATCGCCTCCGGTCCAGCCGGGCCAGAAGTTCCAGCACCTCTCGCTGCGCCCCCCCAGGGATGAGGCGGGTAATGATGTAAAGTATCCTAGTCACGTAGCGGCCGAGCGTTGCTTGGAAGGCATCTCGGGCCCTTTCGGGCACTAACGCGGACTTCCGACGAGAGCGCTAAGGCCCGAGCGACGCTCTGAGGTATCGCCCAGGCGGCGCTTCGGCCAGCCTCCAGCCCACCGCGCCAGAGCGCGCGGACCTGGCCGAACCCTGTGCGGCGCAAGAGGACCCTCAAAGACCGCGAAGTAAAGAAGTGCAGGTGCGTAGGATCGTCATCAGCAACGGCGCGCCGAAGGCCTCGAAGGTGCCATCGCAGGCCACCGCAGTTCGGGACTGACAGCACGATACGCCCCCGTTCGGTCAGGAGGTCATGTGCGATGATCAGTACTTCCCATGGCTCCCTACAATGTTCAAGCACATGATGCATTACAATAGCACTGAAGCGGATGCCCGCAGTTGCAGCGTCATCAATAGTCGCGCCCAGAGCCTGACAACCTGAAGTCTTGCAGGCGTGGCCCAGCGCCGTCCCCCGCGGTTCAACGGCGAAGAGCGAGAGGGCATCCGGACCACCCTCGGCCACCAATGCCCTCAGCAGCGCCCCTTCACCACATCCCACGTCGAGAATTCTCCAGGGCTGAGACAGCGACTCACACTGACGCAGGACCTGCCTCGCCAGCACTTTATATACGTTGTGCCATCGAGCGGCTATTGCATCGGATCGCTCGCTGAATGATCTAGGGTTGTACACAGTGCTCCGCAGGTATGCCCTTGCGAACTCTTCGTCTGAAGGGGGCGGCATTAGGGACGCGAAACCACATCGAGCGCAGCGCACAAGACAAGCCCCGTGCGAACACACCACTGAATGGGCTATCGATCCGCAGATGCGGCACCGGTCAGAACGAGCCATACGTCACCTGCTACTCACTGCGCCGACAGAGTTCTGCCGGGCCCCGTCCGCTCCACGACGGAAGAGGCGCGTGATGACAATCAGCAACCCCAATCGCGGATCCATGACTTACCTTCGGCTGCACGGATGACACGCACCCGTAGTGAACGTGCGCGTCTTGGTACAGTCGCGGGACGACCAGGGAATTCCAAGGTATTGTCTGACGATCGACATCGCTCAATTACTTAAGGCCGGCATTAGCACCTCGGCTGGGTTCCTTTCATTCACACCAACTGCGAAACTCCTGCAGGCTTGTGCTCCACAGCAAACCCCTCCGTGGCAGCATCATTAGACCTGGATGCAGCCACCTTGGAACACAATACCGCCAGAACAAACCAGCTTTGCGCCCGGCGCTGAAAGCGGCTACAAAGCCGCTCCGCCTTAGCAAGCGAAGAAACCACAGGGCGGTATCTCTTATCTCTCCTCCCGGGAAGGCAAACAGCCGAGACGAGCTGGCGGTGTGTTCCTCAATCAACCTGTTGGCGTGCGATACCTCGTGCAGGGCCTCACGCTCAGACAGGGTCGGTATGTATCTGTGCGAATGGGTGTGATTCTCAAAAGTGAGGCCGTTGTTGGCTGCTCGCGCCACTTCTTCCCAAGTGAGAAAGCGATTATCCTCGGAGTAGACACAGCCTGGCGCCGCACCGAAAGCCGATCGGAGCGCACGCTCTATATATGCGGCAGGCCGGTGCTCACAGCGTCGAAGCAACTGCTGGTAGCGTGCCAAGCGCGACCTGCCGGATGCGCAGGTATTTCTAACGAGGTGTGCCAGGCTCTCCCACCATGGTGTAACGGACCCATCCACGAATCCGGTGGTCAGGAAGACAGTCGCCGGGATGTTTCGGTCGCGCAATATGGGCAGCGCATACTTCACAATGTCGGCATAACCGTCATCAAAAGTTACGGCAACGCGGACAGGGCCAGGCTTATTCGATGGCTGGTCGACTATTTCGCTAAGTGAGACGGGACGCGCGAGCGCCGTCACAAGATCCATCTGCGCTCCGAACTGTCCGACGCTGATCCCCACAAGGCGATCCAGTTCATCGGCCGATGAGTCAGGGAAAAGCCTGTGGTACATCAGCACGAGCCCACAATGTCGAGGGTGCATCAGCGTGTCACCGATTTCCCTGACGCATTACAGGTCGCTGTGTCGCTTTCACCGCAGCAGCTCTATCAGATCAGCCATGGCTTCCAGGCCGCACATGGCCAAGATGGCGCGCATCGGGCAGGGACTCGCCAGAACACCTCAGGCGCCGTAGCTCTCGCTGGACTCATTCTCCCTCCGGGTGGCATGCGAGGGACACGCGGAATCGCCGCCGATCCAGGCCGGCCAGCAGTTCCAGCACCTCCCGCTGCGCGCCGCCAGGGATGAGGCGGGTGATGATATGAAGGACGTTCACGCCCGCGAGGCAACCCGGCCCCACGCCAGCCAGGACACCCGGTTGCTCCGGCTGTCGTAGAGCTTGCTTGTCCAGTCGATGGGGCCGCCGTAGATTGCGACAGCAATGCACTTCGGTTCGGCCACGGCTCTATTCATTAGGGCCAGCACATCCTTTTTCTGCCCGAAGAAGTGAACATGTGCGAGGTAAGTATCGATGGTCCGATCAGCCGGGACCGAAATGACGATGAGCCCCCCTACCCGTACGACCCGACACATGGCCGTCAGCATCTGCTCAGGCCTATCGAGATGTTCCAGGACCTCGCTGCAAACCGCAACATCGAACACGCCCACATCGGTAGGGATAACGGGCAGCTCGCACACTCTGGCATCGATCCCCTGCGACCGACAGATCTCGACCGCGCGCTCGGAGAAGTCCAAGCCCATGACTTTGCAGCCCTTGTGGAGGAGCTTCAAAGCCAGTATGCCCGTACCACAGCCTGTGTCGAGGACCCGACTTCCGACAGGCACGATCTGAAGGATCGCGCGGTGGAGGGAAGTGTAGTCCCTCTCGCCACCAGGACGTGGAGCAGCCTCTGTCGCGTAGACCTCGTCCCAGTAGGCAGGCGTATTGACGTTACGCCCGCGGGTGAACCACCATCTGTAGCCGAGCCGAACAGCCCGTCGAAGAAACAACGGCAAGCACCGGCCGACAACTCGCAGCGGAAGTATCCATCTAGGCCAAGCCCACTCATTGCGGTAGGAACTCATACCATGCTCCTCCTATAGGCGTGACCCGGCACAAGCTGTCCTCCCGGACCATATATCGCCCCATCAATGCAGCTGCACGATGGGGCGATGGACGACTATTGCCGACTATGCATTCTGCGGAAGCGAACGCGAATGTCTTGGTCATCGTTATGTTCGCCTCAGCGCCTCAACAGCTCGAGGTAGACCTGGTGATACGCATCACATATCGCCTGCAGAGAATAGCGCTGACAAACTCTCTGTCGGGCGCGCTCGGCCATGTCTGCTGTCTCGCGTGGGTGCTCCATGCACCAGCGAATCTCGCTCGCGAGCGCAACCGGGTTATCCGGTGGAACGAGCCTCGCGACGCGGCCGCGGTCAAGGACGTCTCGGAATGCTATGATATCGGTGGCCACAATTGGAACTCCGCATGCCATGGCCTCGGCCACCGCTATGCCGAAACCCTCCCAAGGAGATGCAGTGACAAACAGATCCCATGTTGGCACGATCTCATACACGTTGCGGACCTGACCCAGCCATAACACCGTGTCCTCAATGGCAAGCTGGCGTGCTTGTTTCCGCAGGTCGCCTATGAGTGCGCCTGAGCCTACGACAACCAGTCGCTGCCCTTCGCGACCCAACGAAACGTCACGGAGATGCAAGGCCCACGCCTCTAGCAGTGTGTGAAGGCCTTTGTTGGGAACCAGACGGCAGACTGTACCGACGACAAAGGGTTGTGCTTTCTCAGGCAGAGGGCAGTCGGCAACCATGTCTAGTTGCTCGCGGGGACGGAATCGCTCGGTGTCCACGCCGCAGCCGACCACGACGAGTTGGGAACGCAACGCGCGGCCCTGAGCGGCGGCGTATTCGGCGAGGCCGGGCGTGAGGGCCACCACGCGATGAATAAGATTGCGGTGAACCCAGTATGTCGCTCGTCCCGGCAGGCCCCGCGGGGCTGCTTCATGACCGAGGAAGGTCGCCACCAGCTTGGTTTTCGGGCGCGAGAGGCGTGCAAGTAGAGCGAGCCACGCGTGGGCTCGTGCCGCGAGGTTCAGGTGGATGATGTCCGGTTTGAAACGGCGCACCACGGGCACAAACCCCAGCCAGTACTTGTGAACTAGCCCCTGCGCGAAACGGTCCAGATCCACCCACGGGACGCCGAGCTCGCGCAGCGTACCCTCGTGCGGCCCCCCTCCTTCCAAGGTGCAGACCATGACTCGCGAGCCGCGCCTCGCCTGGTCTGCGACCAAATCCAGGACGAGCCGCTCATTGCCCCGAATCACCAGCCCAATGGTCGCATACAGCACACGCAGCTGACGATTCATTTCGCTTGCGTCTGGCATGCCCATCATAGCGATTTCTTCTCCAGAGCCTGCACCGCATACGGCCACACCTTGCAATGAGGGGCAAGATGCGGTTATTGTCGCAGATACGGCAGCATGCGCTCCACAACGCGATGCCAGTTGAACTCTCGCTCGACAAGCAATCGGCCTTGCTTGGCGTACTGGAGGCACCTGTCCTCATCGTCTATAAGGGTGAGTGTCTTCGTAGCCAGCTGCTCTGCGCTATCTCCCGAGACCAGACTTCCTGGCTCTCCCTCGACGATCACAGCCTCTGCAAACGGGTTTCCCCTCAAGGCAATGCATGCGCACCCGTGGGCCATGCCATCAAGCAGAGTCGCCATGCCTCCCACCTTGGCAAGGACAAGGAGCACGCCTGCTTCGGCATACGGCGAGCAGAGTTGGTCATAGGGCAATCTGTACCAGCTACGGACGCCCTTTTGTCGCACCTTGGCCCCAACGACGAGCAAACGAACTTCGGGCCGCTGCTCCGCCAGAATGCGCATGGCGTCAAGCGCGAGCCCGCCGCCATGGCGCTCGAAGTCCTTGCCAACAAAGAGAACCGCTCCTCTCCGTGCGGCCCAATCTATCGCCGGCAGAGGATCGACTCTGACCCCTCCGCCGACGATGTGAACGCGCCCAGGAGGCAGGCCATAGTCCTCGACAAAAGAGCGCCTTGCGACCTCGTGTACCACGAAGATCCGGCTGGCGGCCTCATACAGTCGCTGTTCGCGCTCGTAAATCCCAGCGCGCTGTGTGGGCTCGGACGCCCAGTCGGGGAAGGCACGGTCCGCCAACTTTGCAGTGAAGTCGCAATAAAGGAAGAATCTCCCTGGTGGCGCCGCGGCCGCCGAAGAAAAAAGCCCCACCACTTGCAGCACTGCATCTGCCGGAGGGCGCAAAGAGAGAACCGAGTCTGTCGCCGCCCGGCTCAGCGCGTCGAAGCCGGCGATTCCCCCCAGCCGTCGGATTGTCCGACGCCTCCAGACCTCGCGGCGAGGATGGAACTCCAGGAGACCCGCCCGCACGCGCCGCCAAAAGTCAGCCCTGGCCAAGTCCAGGCAGGAGAGTGTCAGCCGTTGTGCCAAGGCCGCCGAAAGCCCTTCGCGGACGCCGGACAGGCTGCCGCAGATCACGAATGCAAGATGCACACCCCTGTCCTCCAGCGGTGTCTCCGGTCCATCCGCTTCCTGCGCCAGGCAACAAGACCCTGCGCAGCGTAAGCAAAGAACACCGGCACCAACTGCGCCCTATCACGATACCCGGTCCCTACGTTGGACATGACGAGGGCGTAGAACAATGTGCCCGGGAGTATGGCACCGAGCGCGACGAGCCCCTCGGCGCCGCGCCTGCGCACGCTGGCGAACACGCCATACACGGCCAGGGCAAACACCACATACCAGATAGGCTGCTCCAACATAGTTGACATCTGGAGCGGGCTTCCAGTCTGCCACGGGAACGGCGCCAGCAGAAAGTAGGCCAGTCCGAGGGGGATATACGCAGCGGCTGCCGCATAGGTGGAGATGTCGGCGCCTATGGCAAAGGAAGACCCACCGCCCCAGAACCCTCGGTGGATGCTGGCGGCTGTCTCGATGTCCTTGCCCTTCAGGAAGTCGGAGCCCAGGAAACCAAGACCGCCAACCAGGAGGGCAAGGCCGGCGACGCCGATGGCCACCAGTTTGGCGCCCCTCGCCCCACGGGCGGTGGCGATCAGCAAGGCCAGGCAGGCACCCATCCCCGCCAGTACTGCCCCGTAGGGGCGCAAGAGAGTCAGTCCGTAGAGTGCCAGCGCAAGACCCAGAAGGCCCCGCGAGGTGCGGCCCCGGCAGACGCGCACGACTCCGAGGCCTGCTTCGCACCAGAGCCAAATGAGCAAGGCATCGCGGAGGCCCTGGGCTGACCAGATGATGAAGGAAGGCCAGCAGGCGGCCAGCCAACCGGCCCACCCCCCCTCAGTTGTCCCGACAACCTCCCTTCCCAGACGAAAAGCCCGCACTCCCCCCCATGCCCCAACCACGCTGGTCATCATGCGGGCCGCCAGATGATTTGCGCCGACGAAGTAGTAGAGAAGCCCGTAAGTGTGTGAGAAGTAGTTGCCCGGCCCCGTCGCCAGCCAGTCCAAAGAAGGCCATCCCTCGGCTCTCCAGTCGGCCGCCAGCCGCGCTCCCTGGTTGTGGTACGCGCCCTGGTCAGAGCTGAAGAAGCCGGGATTCCAATGGTAAACCAAAGCCGCTGTTACCGCTCGCAGCGCAAGACCCACCCCGAAAATAGCAGCAACGGTCCGCCGCTCCTCCGTCCGCGTCGTCAGGAGAAGCACGACCAACCCACCCCCGCCCAGGAAAAACAGTGTAACCGCCGCAGGCGCCCCCTCCTCGCTGCGCAGCAGGGCGAGCGCGGCAACCACTGTCAGCCCCAAGGTAAGAGGGACTACAGATGCGCTTCGGCTGGTAATCGTCATGCTCATTTCGCCGATACTCTTCGGCTCAACCGGCCGCACCATTTCTCGCCATTGCCACAGCGCCAGTGGAGACCAGCCATCTTCCGCCGGTGGCACGGGACAGACCGGAAGCGACCACGTTGAGAAACTGCATGAGCAACAAGCGCAGACCGTGCTCACCTCGAGACGCAGGGGCGGGAAGAAGCCGAACGTCCCGGAAGCCAGCTTCGGCGAGCATCCTCTTCAAGGTGGGCAAGTGACATATCCACAAGGCGTCCGATGCACAGTACCTGAACACGAGTCGACTCAGGCGTTCGCGCAGGCACGGCGCGATACGCGCGATCACGTGCAGAGCCAAGACAATCCATTGCCTGTTTGGCACACGTATCAGCAGGCATCCGCCTGAGGACAGAAGGCGTTGCGCCCAACGGAGCTCAGCAGCAGGGTCCGCGAAATAGTACAAGCTGTCAATCATCAAGATTGCGCCAAAGCTCGCAGGGCGGAAATCACTATCAGCCAGAGAGGTGCAGCACTGCGCAGACAGACCTTGGGCGCGGGCATACGCCGCGCCTTGGGGGTCAGCCTCTACGCCAGCAGTGCGCCACCCGCGTTTCTCAGCCGTCGACATCAGGCGGCCGGTCGCGCATCCGACATCGAGCAGGACACGCGGCTGTGGCATCTGTCTCTCCAATAGATCGAGCAAGCTGGAGAACATCAGCGCCCTCGTGTGGCCACCACGAGTCGCCTGCACGCGCGGGCGATTGTAGGCAGCGTAACAGCGCGCTCTTAGCGCAACGTCATTGGGCCGTGGAGAAAGATACATGAACCGGCAGGTGCTGCACCGGCGAAGCGTCACCGGGAGCGACCGTGCGGCCACACCGTACCCGAAGTGAAAAAGAGCCGTGCCCTTCGTCCTTGGCGTGCGGCAAGCTGGACAGTCGGCAGCAATGGTTCCAACACCATCGTAGGGGGCTGTCATGGTCATCGGTCGCTCATCTCCGCACACTCCCCTGGCTGAAGCGATGGGCACCGCCCGCTTTCAGCGCGAGCAGGTGCTCCCAGAGTTCGCTCACTGTTTTGGCATACCGCTCGGGGGCGAAAGTATTCCGCGCATAGGTTTGCGCCCTCAGACCAAGTTCAATGCGCGCCCGAGTGTCACCCAGCAGACCGGCGATGGCCTCGGCCAGCGCGCCGGGCGATTCGGCATGGACGAGCCGTCCGTATTCTCCCTGTCCGAGCGTTTCCCGGCTGGCCGAAATGTCCGACGCGACCACAGGCAGCCCCATCCACATGGCCTCCATCAGCGCAATCGGCATTCCCTCCCACCGGGAGGGGAAGACGAACAAATCGGCTGCGGCGAGGAAGTCGGCGACGTCTCGCCGGTAGCCGAGGAATCGGACCCGGGTCGCCACGCCAAGTTCTTGGGCCATCCGCTCCAACTGTCGTCGGGCCGGGCCGTCACCTATCAGCGCGCACAGGACGGCGGACATGGTGGACGGAAGGGCCGCCATTGCTTCAATTAGAATATCCTGGCCTTTCTGACCTCGGAAGCTCTCCATCCGCCCGGTATGGACGATCAGCGTTTCATCGTCAGACACCCTCAGCTCGCGGCGCACGTCTGCCCGGCTGCGCTGCGGCTGGAGTCGCCTGGCGTTGACCGGGTTGGGGATCACTACCGTCGGCCGCCGCGCTGAGGCCCGATCCATGGCAGCGACCGCGCTGCGCACACTCTGCGAGACGGCGATGACGCAGTCGGTACGCGGCCCCAGCACGCGTTCGATCACTGGCCGCGCCCGATCCGATTTCTCCCGGATGTTATGCTCCTCCGCGATGATCACCGGCGCCCGCTCCAGAGCGGCGGCCATGCGCCCCCAGTAGTTGGCACGAGGCAGGCTGGTCTGAACGATATGGGGCCGGCGCTCCTGGATTAGACGCCGCAGGGCGGCCAGCGTTCCCAGGGAGAAGGCATGGGCGCGATGTCCGAGGACGATGACCTCGCAGCCGAGCGCAGCCACTTCCTCGGCGATCTGCCCTCCCCGCTGGAGACAGCAAACGGTCGCCTGGTATCGAGCGCGGTCCAGGTGGCTCAACAATGCCAGCCGGACCTCCTCCGCACCGCCGATCTCCAGCGTCCCGTGGATGAACAGCACCCGCGCCCCATTGGAGCTGTCCAGGTCTTCACGTTGAACCGCCTTCGCTGGACTCGCGCTCCGAGAGATGAGGCCTTGTGGCGCAGGTGACATCCCTATCATCAGGCTATGTCCTCCGACGTGCGCTTCGGAACTGGAAAAGGTGACGACGTACACCACGAAACAGCGGGAGAAGTGCAGGGACGTACCATGCAGCCATACCCCCGATTAGCTGCAGCAGAAGACGATTGACCAGACTATACCCGGCAGCTTGTTGACGGGCCCGTAGGGACTCGAGGTCGCCTTCTTCACGCAGTGATACCGCCAGCAGCCAGTAGGCGCGACCAAGACGCGATTTGGCAAATCTCACGTCGGCCGGGCTCAAGCTCTGAAGCCACTGCAGCACCACGTGCCAAACTCCGATAGCCCGGCGGGCGTCAGCACAAGTTACCCACTTGCGCTCGCGGCGGCGCCAGATCACCAGCACCTCCGGCCACTGACCCACTGGATAGTGGTAGCTCAGGCGAAGCCAAAGGTCGCTGTCTTGACCGCGCCGCAATCGTTCGTCGAACAACCCGACCTGCTGAAGGCATTGGCGACGGATAGTTATGGTGTCTGTATTCATCGGTTCGTAGCAGGCCACGTCCCGCCAGGTACGAATGCGTTTTCGGGAGCTGGTGGCGCCCACCATGGACCGGGCTATGATCTGCCCGTCAGGCCCAAGGGCCTGGCAGTCCGTATAAACCCCACCGAGGTCAGCGTTTTGGTTTAGAAAAGCCACTGCGGCTTCAAGCCGCCTCGGCAGATAGAGGTCATCCGAATCGAGGAACGCGATGAACTCGCCGGCGCTTGCGCGGATGCCGTCGTTGCGGGCAGCCCCCGCGCCGCCGTTGGTTTCCCGGCGGATGTACCGAATTCTCTCGCCGTGCTCGCTCAGGTAGCGGGCGAGTACTTCTTGCGTATTGTCCGTGGAGGCGTCATCCACGACGATGATCTCAAAGTCCCGGTAGGTCTGCGCGAGGACGCTGTCGATCGCCTCACCCACTATGTGCGCCCGGTTGTAGGTCGGAATTATGACGGAGACTCGGCACATATGTCACACGCCTTTCGAGGTGCGAAGGTGGTCAGTCTCCCTGTCCGGTCTTGGCCGATGCCTCGCGTCGGAAGAGGCGCCGCAGAGGCCGTCTCAGGTGAAGCCATTCGAGGATGGCTGTCCTGTGCCGAAGCCACATTGAGAGCCGCCGGGCCCTCCCTACCTGTCGATAGAGGTGTACGAGGCGATCCTCCTCGTTAGACAGGATGACGATATGCGATGAAGCTGCACGCGTGCGGAGCAAAAGATGCGCAGAAGCGAGGCTCTTCAAGCTCCGAGCCGTCCACTTGGAGCGATGCCTCTCGTACTCATTGCCGAACAATCTGCCTTGGAAGGACTCCCACTTAGGAGTGGCGACTAGGGCGACCCGCGAGACGTTCAGGACAAGACTCATGAAGGGCGCAGCATCCTTCGGGGAGAAATGCTCCAAGACATCGACCACCAGCGCCAGATCGTAGGAGTCACTGGCGAGTGTTGGCAAGACATCGAGCGCGTCCCCAATATGGATGCTGTCATAGATATACCGATGCAGTGGCGAGACGTACTTTGCCGAGGCTTCTATGCAATCAAGCTTGGTTCTCCTGGGCGGAGGGTACGGCGCATCTTCGGCTGTACCCGCGAGCACATCCAGGTATTCGCGGCAGAGAACGCCGTATTTCCCAAAGCCTGCGCCCACGTCGAGCACAGATCGGGGCGATAGTGCCATGACAATGCTGAGGATAGGGCTGATCTGGCTGGGAAGACTAGTGGGCATGGCACGCTCCTCTCAATTCGATCACATCCTCCTCCGTAGGCATGCGAGTGCTGCTCGGAGAGGTCTGGTCCTGCGCCAAAGCCACCCGCACGACTCCGCAAGAATTGGCGCGCGCGCCGCCAACCAGACCTCCGCCAACTCCCGCCAAAGGCGGTGCTGCCACGCGTAGGCCAGTGCCCGCCGGAACCAAGCCCGCGCCTCGCGCCTACGCCCGAAGCGCCACAGCAGCGTTCCCCGCCACCGGTAAGCCGGGGCCACCTGAGCGCGCAGGATCCTCGCTTCGGCCGGCTTAAGGGCGGGAGTAGCGCGCAATAACTTGTCACTGGCTGCGCCCGGAACCGCGCTACTTAAGGCCCTCAGATCTCTGTGACCCGCTATGAAGGGCCGAATTACCGCTAGCACATCGGGGTGAAACCCTATCTGGGACACCCGGCTGAGGCGCGCCCAGTATTCAAAGTCTTCGGCTCTGCGGAGCGTCTCGTCAAACAGTCCCGCCTTGAGGATCGCGGACCTCCGCACGGTGATTACGTCGGTGCAAACTACGACGTGCTTAAGTATTTCGCGAAAAATGTGGCCCGATGGAAAAAGCCCGCGGCTCCTAAGGGCTCCGCGCGCCGGGAGCTCGCCGTGTGGGCCGACAGTCGCGTAGTTGGAATAGGCCGCCTCATATTTTGGGCGGTGGTCAAGAAACTCGACCGCCGCGTGCAGCCTCGCGGGCAGATACAGGTCATCCGAGTCGAGGAAGGCGATGAATTCACCGGTGCTTACCCGGATGCCGTCGTTGCGGGCGGCGCCTGCGCCGCCGTTGGTCTCCCGGCGGATGTAGCGAATTCTCTCGCCGTGCTCGCTCAGGTAGCGGGCCAGTACTTCTTGCGTATTGTCCGTGGAGGCGTCATCTACGACGATGATCTCGAAATCCCGGTAGGTCTGGGCCAGGACGCTGTCAATCGCCTCGCCCACCACATGCGCCCGGTTGTAGGTCGGAATGATAACGGAGACTCGAGGCATTAGCTTCTCTCCTGCGCGCGCCAGCGCTGCGCTTGGGAATCGGCCAGGACGCGGTGGTAAAGGTCTTCGAGCCTTGCGGTCTGCTTCGCAAGGTTGAAGCGGTCTTCCACCATCGCACGCCCCGCGATCCCCATTCTCCGTCGCAGATGGGGATCGCTAGCGAGAACGGAGATGCGCTGCGCAAGACCTTCAGAGTCCTTCTCATCAACCAGGAATCCCGTTACGCCGTCCAGGACCCCTTCGGGTATCCCCCCTGAACGGGATGCTACGACGGGAAGGCCGCTGGCAGCGGCTTCCAAGTGGGCTAGTCCCATCCCCTCTACCCACCCATCGCCCGTGCTCACGCTGGGCATGACGAACACATGGGCATCGCGCATCATCTCTGCGACAGCGTCGGGCGGCTGCCAACCCGCGAAGTGGACAAGCCGGGTGATGCGCAATTCCCGGGCGAGGGCTTCCAGCCTGGGCCGTGTGCCGCCATCGCCCACTAACGTCAGCGACACTTCCATTCCAGTTCCGTTCAGGAGCGAAACCGCACGCAGGAGGATGTCCTGGCCCTTACCCTCAAAAAGTCTCCCTACGCTGACCAAGCGGAGGGGGCTCACACGACTGCGTCTGTGCATCGTAGGTGAAAAGGGCTCGACCGGGACTCCGATGTAGTGGGTAACCAGCTTCTCCGCTGGTGCGCCGAGCTCATTCAAGCGGCCACGAACGAATTCCGAGACCGCGATGAGGGCGCTTGCTGCGTGGAAAAGGACGCGGGGATAGTCCTGTCGGTAGCCGGAGGACAGTGGGAAGCTGGTTACGTCGTAGCCGTGGAAAGTCACAACCAGCGGAACCCTGAGAGCGCGTGCCAACGGTACTGCCATAAGGCCTGCTGGGCCAAAGTGAGCGTGGACTATCTGGACTCCCGCCCGGCGGCAGGCCTTCGCCAGCGGAACCCACGCGGGCACCCAGTATAGCGGGCGGTGCCCAGGCGCACGGTCCGAGAGGGCCAGACGGCAAAGCAGATGCCAGAACGGATGTCTGTGCTGAAGAGCATACACGCCTTGAACTTCAGCACATGCGCCCCGCCACAGAGAAATTGAAATGGGAAAAGCTCGAAAGCGAGTCATCGCTGCGACCTGCCTACGGACGAAAACCTCGCTCGGTGCGCCCCAGCAACCGGCGAAGACGGCGATTGTTCTCGGGCACCTCTCGCGTCTCGCCTGACTTAGGTCTGAGGCCCTGCTCATCCCCAGGAGATCCGGCGTCGGCTCGCTCTGTCGAAGTCTTCTCACTGTGTCATCGCTCACGATTGTTTTCTCTAGACAACCTGGGTAGGTTTCTCCTTAGAGGCCACGGCTACGTAGAGGCAAGCATCCTTACTCCTCTTGCTTGGCGTATAAAGCCTATCAATGAGCTCGATGACAGATTGCGCAATCAGCACGAAGACGGGTCTCACGAACCTTGGAACTCTTCCCATGGCAGCGTCCTGGAATAGTTGCACGGCGGTCGCGCCCAAGCCCATGATGCCTCGCATCTGCACCAGCCGAAATCCTGAAGCCTCGACAATTTTCTTGAGCCCGCTGCTCGTCCATCTCCAGAAGTCTGTCGGGTCAGGGTGGTATGCCCAATAGCCAGGTGCTGATAAAACCAGCAGACCGTTCTGCTTGAGAATACGGTAGCACTCGCGAAGGTATCCTAGCGGGTTGTCGACATGCTCCAACACAAATGTCGAGAGGACGATGTCTGCGAAACCATCTCCCAACGGTACCGTGCCATTCGGAGAAACATAGGAATCGGCGTGTTCGTTGCCCGGCAAATCCACGCCAATATACTGACCCACATATGGTTCAAGGATTGGCCGATAAGGCTGGCGGCCGCAGCCAAAATCCACAAGGCTCAGGTCCGGTCTATGTGCCAGAAAGGCGTTTATTATGACCTCGACATGGGATCTCATCGTGGTGAGAGCATAGAAACGCCCGCTGAGGCGTGAAGGATATAGCCGGTCGTTTCGCCGGCTGACTGCCGTAAACCACCTGCGCGCGAGCTTTGGAGGATTAAGAGCTTTCACAGTGCCTTCCTATAGGCAGCCGAGTATAGATCCCCGAATCGCCCCCCGAGGGTGAACCCCTGCATGAAGTCCGCGATCGTTGCGCTCAGTCGTCGGGGAAACAGCGGGCGATTGCTGTAGTGCCTCCCCGAGACGAGCTCGAACCCGCGCTCGGTCAGCAGGCGGTTCAGTTCGCGAGCCGACCAAGCGTGGCGGTGGGTTTCGTCCCACGCGGCTGACTGCTGAAGGCGCGTCCGGCGCAGCAGGACACGCTCGCACCGAAGCCTAAACGAGTCGCATACCGGCACGTTGAGATAGAGAATGCCCCCCGGCGTGAGAGCCTGGTGTACCGCCCGCAACGCAACGGCGGGGTCGGGCACATGCTCGAGCACGTCCATGAGCAGGACAAGGTCAAAGGCACCCAGGTCAGCACACTGCTCCACTGGGAGGCACCTTGCCTCGAGGCCCTTGTCCCGGCACGCCTTGACCCTGACCTCGGAGATATCTACTCCTATGACATTCGCGAAACCCAGATCGCGCAGGATTCCGAGGAAGAACCCATCGCCACAGCCGGCGTCGAGCACCCGCAGATCCAGTGGCAGGTCGCGGACGAAGTCCACAAACGCGCCCGTCACCATTCGGTGATGCAGCCCAAGCCACTGCAGTCGCGAGGCTGACCGGGAACGTGCATAGGCTTCCCAGTCGGGCGAGCTTGTCCGTGCTACTTCACCCATCCTGTTTGCTACGCCCCTTCCGGCATATGAGAATCCGTGACGCGACGCCGCCAGACGAACAGCTCCGTACTCGGGCCGTGCGTCGCAGCCGCAGTGAGGGCGAGCTCGGCCGGGTAGGCGGCAGCTCCGAGCAGGTAACCCGCGGTATCTTGCTGCCACCCCCGCAAGCGGGTAAGCACGGGGCGCGCCAGTCGCCAGCAGCACCCTGGGATCGTCCCCAAGCCTGCCGACGAGCGATCGCATGCTGAGACCATTGAGACGAAAACCGGAGTTGACCCCACGAGGTCCATTCCCAGGTGACTCAACGTCGCCTCGTATGCTCGACGCGGCCGGAACCGGACATGAGGGGCCGTTGGCGGAGAAGCACCCCGCAGCAATACGTCGGTGACCAACAGGTACCCCCCGGGCTCGGTATGAGCTACTGCGTTCTCCAGGGCGGCACGATGCTTATCGTCATCAACGATGTGGAAGAGCACGTCGAAGGCTGTCACGATGCCGAACTGCTCGCCCAGAGAGAAGCGGGTCCCAATGTCCTGGACCAGAAACGTATGCGGTCTGTAGCGCGCTCCGAGCAACCGCACGCTTTCATGAGTGATGTCCAGCCCAACGATGCGGCTGGCACCCATCCTTTCCCATATCGGCACATAGAAGCCGGTCCCAACCCCAAGTTCGAGCACCGCTCTGCCGGCCACGCTTACGCCAAGCCGCCGCAGTGTGCGAAGGAGTACTGCGCGGCGAACCGCGTAGAGCCATGTGTTGTAGCCCAGACCGGCGCCGAGCAGACCTACTGTGGAGAGCGAGGATTCGTCGCCCAGGCGCCTCCTCCAGTACTCAAGTGGGTCGTATTGGGCGCTACCGGTCACCTGCCGCCTCCACCGTGTGCCCGCGCGATCAGACGAATCATCTCCATTACATCGCGGCCGTCGGGAATGAGTGCTCTGAGAGGCGAGACACGGGCCATCTTGCCGTACCAGGTCACGAACACGATGGCTCCGGTCGTATAGGCCACAGAGGACGCGATTCCCGCGCCCACTATCCCCCACCTAGGTATCAGTGCCACGTCAAGAGCGATTGTGACGACCAGGGAGGCAAGTGACCCCCACGTGCCGACGATGGGCCGGTTGTGGCCGACCAGATAGGGAGAGACCGCCTTCCCCGCCGTGAGCACGAAGACGCCTGGCAGGAGTGCCCACAGAGCAGGCACGGCACCTGCGAACGCTTGACCGAAGACAACGGGGATCAGCAGGGGGCCCAGGAGAGCGGCACCCACACAGAGCGCTCCCACAACGAGCAGGGACATGCGACATGCTCTTGCTGTCACCTCCGCGCTGTCACGTCTGGTTGAACTCGTCCGGGGATACAGGGCGGTTCCCACGGCCCCCGGGACGGACCAGATCAATTCCGAGAGGACCACGGCAATCCCGTATATCCCCACCGCCGCAGGGCCAAGGAAAAAGTTGACGATGAAACGGTCCAGGCGGTAGTTGAGGAACTGCGCGATGAAGCCGGCATGCATCTTGAGGCTGAACCGAACGGCAGAGATGACCGCCCTGACATCAAGCGCAGGCCTAAGCCGGACCCGACGACCGACGAGCGCCAGCAGCAACAGGCTGTTGGCATAGGCTCCCCCGGTGACCGCCCAGAGGGCTCCCGTAACGCCGAGCCGGAGACCCAGGACCAGGACACAGCACAGCGTGACGCTGACGAGCGATGACAGCGCGCCGATGAGAGCGCCGAGCTTGATCCACCCGGCTCCGGTGAGGCAGAGGCTCGCGGTGCTGCCGAAGACCATTGCCGGCAGAGCGAGGGCAGCGATCAGGACGTAGGTGAAGGCCACACCGGGCACGAGCCGCGCCCCCCAGGCAAGGGCCATCCCGCACGAGATCACTATGCCGAGCACGCCCACCAGCGTGGCGAAGGTGAGGGTGTTCGAGAGCGCCCGCGAGAGCGAGATGCGTCCCTGCCCGATGTGGTAGAGGAACCCGTAGCCCGCGCTCATGGGCAGAGCAAGCGCGAACAGGCCAACCCAGAGCGTGGCGAGCGCGAGCACGCCTCGCCCGTCCGGGCCGAGGGCGCGCGCTGTGATGATGGCCGTCGCCGTTCCTGTGACGAGCGCGACCGCCTGCGCCCCCATGACAGCCGCCGTGTCGCTCAGGAGGCCAGACGCAGGAGACCTGACCTGCCTGACTGCTTCGCCCTGAGCGGTCTGAATCTCGGTCACAGTGGCCTCAGCCATTCATTCACTCGGCGTTCTCACGCTTTCTCCGTCCCGGAATCTTCATCGCTGTCAGCCCGGTCGTGGTCGTGGTAGTAGTAGTAATAGCCGTAATAGTAGCCGTAGCCCGGCTTGCGCTCGACCTTGTTCACCACAACGCCGGAGATGGTGTGTCCGATGTGGCCCAGCAGCACCCGCGCCCGCTGGAGGGCCCGGCGGTGCGATTCGCCCGGCACGCACACCATCAACACCGCATCGCTCAAGTTGGCCAACACGAGCCCGTCCGCCGCCGAAAGCAGCGGCGGGCTGTCGAAGATGATGAGGTCTGCTTCCTGTCTTAGCTGCTCGACGAGATTTCGCATTCCCGCGGAATCAAGCATATCCGTCGGGTTGGGCGCTCGCGTCCCTGAGCTGATGAATCTCAGCCCCGTTTCTCGAAATCGCTGGAGCACTTCTGGCAGGTCCGCCTCGCCTACCAACAAGTCGGTGATGCCTTTGTCTCTGCTCAGGCTCAGGAGCCGGTGAAGGGCCGGCCGGCGCAGATCGGAATCCACCAGTACAACCCGGCGCCCGCTCAGCGCGGCGGCGACGGCGAGGTTGAGGGCGGTGGTGGTCTTGCCCTCCAGCGGACCCGCGCTGGTCACCAGAACCGTATGCCCTCCGTCTCCGGGAGTCACGAACCCGAGGCTGTACCTCAGTGCGCGATAGGCCTCGACGGCCCGGCTGCGCGGAGTGTCGGTTGCGAGCGCCTGTTCCCGACGTTCAAACAAGGGCACCGTGCCAATGACCGGCGCGTCGGCAAGGCGCGCGACCTCCTCATGGTCGCGCACAGTGTCATCCAACTGCTCCCGAAGCATGGCGAGGCCGACGCCCACCGCTAACCCAAGCAGAAGACCGAGAGCCAGGTTCAACGAGACGTTGGGCTTGACTGGGAGGCGCGGGGTCGAGGCCGGTTCGGCGACTGCGGTGTTACCCAGGGCCATGACCCGCCCCACTTCGATCTCCTGGCTGCTCTTCAGCAAGTCGGAGTGGATATTCTGTGCGACCTCCACCTGCCGCTGTAAGCGCGCCAAAGCGATCTGGCGGTCGGGGATCTTCTGGAGCTCCTGTTCGGCCCGGCGCAGGTCCGCCTGAAGCTGCCTTTCGCGCGCCCGAAGCGCCGCGACCTCGGCCTCGCCCTGGATCAGTTGGCCGGTCAGGGTCTGCTGCATCTCCAGGTCTCCGCCGCCGCTGCGTACGACATTGCGAATCTCTGCGTTCAACTGCTCCTTGGTAATACGAATCTGCTCGCCAATCTGGTCCACCGGGCGCGAAAAGGCGCCGGTATAGCGTGACTCAGCGTCAAGACGCTGGCCCTCCAGGTCCACAAGTTTGGCGCGCAGGCTCTGCACCACTGCGTTATCCCGCACCTGCCCGGCCGTGATCCTCTTGTTCTGCTGTGAGACCTGAGCGCGGACCTTGGCCAGCCGTTCCTGCACCTGCATCAGGTCAGCGCTGGTCTTGTCCAGATCCCCGCGAAGAGAAGCCGTGCGGGCCAGCAGGTCACCCGCTGCGGCATCGGCCGCGACAGTCCCGGTGGATTCCTTGAAGTCGCGCAGAGCGTTCTCGGCCTCGACGAGGTTCCTTCTTGCCACGGCCATCTGCTCTGAGAGGTATTGGCTGGCGCTTTCCGAAGAGCTTCGCGCCCGACTTCGGTTCGTCGCGACGTAGGCCTGAGCCGCCGCGTTGGCAATCTTCTCCGCGCGCTCCGGCGTGCGGGCGCGCGCACTCAGCCGCACGAGCTGGGTATTGACCACTGCCTTAGCGCGGAGGCTCTGGCGAATCGCGCCGGCGCTCAATGAGGGGCCGCCGTGCTCTTTCAGCCAGGTTGCCGTTTCGACGGCCGTAGGCTCTCCCTGGAGAAGTTCAACGTGAGTTTCGAGGTTCGGCGCGGCCATCGCTGCCATCATGGGCGGCATCTGGCTATCTAAGGCCGTCCTGCGCGTCCCGGCCGACTCGGTCGCCAACAGGGTTGCAGTCGCCTCGTAGATGCGAGGCATGGTGGCCGTGACGAGACAGGCGGTGCCGAAAATCACGACCAGCGAGACAAGCGCCGTCCACTTTCGGCGAAGCAGGATATTCGCATAGTCCAGCAACGGCGACGGCGCTGGCTCAAACTGCTCGAAAGTAGCAATCGCCCGGCTGGAAGGCTCGACTATTGCCGCACGCGCATCGTCGATGCGCGCGGGAAGTCGCGGTTCTTCATTCATCTCAGACATGTCCCCTCACCTCTTGGTATAGCCAGACATCCTCCGAAAGGGCACCTCGGTCTATTGGCTGGCCGTGAACTGAATCTTGAAACTATGTGTGCCGGTGTTCGTGACAAGGTTCAACCTCATGATGCCCTCGGTCATCGTCAGCAGTCCGGTCCAGGGCTGACTTCCCACCGTTCCAGAGAAAGTCCCGGTTGCGCGAGCCCCCGAGCGGGTGATGATGGGCCCCGCCTGCCAGCGGCCGCCGGGTGCGGTCATCTGCGCCCAGGCGGAGGTGACCTGAACCGGCAGCGGCCTTCCGCGACGGGGGATGAGGGTGCCGCTGCCCTTGGCGGTGGCCGTCAGGGTGGCTGCGCTCGGTCCGCGCGAGTCATAAGTGTAGGACAGGACCATGCGCCCGAACGCTCCGTCCACGTTGATGGTGCCGGAACCGTGTTCGACCCACTGGTCTCCCACGCGGTGGGACTCGTGGGTGCCGACCATGTGCCCGGACCCGCTGACCGAGCCCGGGGCCAAAGCTTGAACGAGAACATCAGGCGCCCCAACCGCAGGACCGCTCGGCACCGACGCCGCGGGAAAGAGACCTTTCAGGCTTCTGACGGTCGCCCCGGCTGGCGGCACGCCGGCGGCCAAGGCACTGCCGAGGCTGGCAACGGTTGCCCCGGCGAGCCCCGCGCCCGCCGCGAACGGGCTTTCCGGGCAGGTAATCGTTGTCCCGGCCACCACGGCGCTGGCTGAAATGTCGTGGAGTTCCGCGCGAAAACGATAGGCCTTGCCTTGCCTCAACAAGTCGTATGGAATGCTCGTCTTGATAAGGCCAGACGTGCCAGCAGCCAGCGGGTCACCTCGCACCGAGGTCGTTTTGATGGCAGACCAGACTGGCTCAGGCGGCTGGCTGCCCTCTTTGCTCGGTTGACCGGCTCGCCTGGTCTGAAGCGGCAGTTCGCCGCGCTCCACGATGAACTGGACCTCATATTGCAGAGGCAACTGGCTCTGGTTGACCACGAGGGCGCAGAGCTCCACCGTTCGCCTTCCCTCTTGCTCCACGACCCTCCAACCCTGGTCAGCCAGTGAGAACTCGGTTGCTGCGAAACCAGTGCCAGCGCCAAGCGTGAGTCCGACCAGGAACACGGTGAATACCAGGCCGAACTTATGAGCGCGCAGAACCATTTCAGTCACCTCCTCGGCGCGGCTTGCTCCGCGCCAGTCTCGCCGCGCAAGGCGGCCCCTCGGCCCTCGACCAAGGGAGAGCCTTGATCCTCGTGTGCGGAAGAGAATCCTCGATCATTCGACACCTCAAAACCGTAGCAGATAAGGAACGAGATACAGCCAACGCCAAATCTCCCGTTCGCGTCGTTCGCCCTTGGTAGGAACGTAAACCACGTCGCCCTCCTGCAGGGTGACATTCTGCTTCGGATCGGCGCGGCGAAGCAGCTTGCCCAAATCCACCGGAACGGGCGTGGGCTTTCCGTCGACAAGACGCAGGATGGTGGCATCGGACAGCTTTGCGGCCGAGGACGCGCCCCCAGCGGCGTTGACCAAATCCAACACGGTCGAATTGGGGGGAAGCATCTGCCGGCCTGGCGTGCGCAACTCCCCAATCGCGTAAACGCTGACCAGCGAGCGCCGCGGCACAGTCAGAACGTCGCCCGGCTGGAGAAGAAGATTCTGGGAAGTATCGCCGCCCAGCAGGGCGGCCAGGTTCAGCGGCACCACCACCTCACTGCGAGTCAGCAGGGCGTGTTCCAGGTCCGCGGTGCGGGATTGTTCCTGAGCCGGGTTTCCGGGCGCCCCAGAACCCGGGTTCGTTTTCAAGAGGCCTGCCTTCTCCATGGCGTCCAGGACGCGGACCTCTGCCTCCGCCGGCATATCGAACATCCCTGGCGTTGGCACTTCGCCAAGCACGGCGTAGCGGCGGTCTTCACCAGCCTCCGGCTTTCGATTCACCAGTATCACATCGCCCGGTTCCAGCACCCCCTCAGGAGCGACCGGAGCGCCCGGCACCGCTTGCTCCAACCCGGTGGTTCGAAACTCACCGGTGCGCGCTTTGACGATATTGATCTCCCCGCTGGCCAGATTGGTCGGACCTCCAGCAGCGGCCAGGGCCTGCATCAAACCGGAGCTGCTCGTCAGCGGGTACACGCCAGGGGTCTTAACCTCGCCCAGGACGACTACGCTCATCCCCAATGCCCCATACTGGCGCACCGTCACCATCACCTGGGGGCGCTTCAGGTACTTCTGAAGGCTCTTCTGCAAGCGCATCTGGAACTCGCTGCACGTTAGGCCGGCGGCTGGGACATCACCCAGCAGTGGGTAAGAGATGGTGCCCGCGCCATTCACCTGGCACTCTTGGGTGAGCCGCTCTTCACCCCATACTGTGATGGAGAGGACATCCCCTGATGATATCCGGTAGGTCTCCGGCGCGACGGGTGGGCGCGGTGAGACGGCGGCCGGCGGCAGAAGTGTGGAGGCTGCCGGAGAGGTAACCTCGGAAGCCCCGAACGCCGGGCAACTGAGTGCGAAGATTGCCAGAGCTATGTACACACCGGCTCGCATAGACCTCCTCCTTTTTGGAGCGATCTGCCTCATTCCATCCTCGCAGAAGCGACCGGTTGGGCCTGCGCTGCCATGGTCTCGGTCGGTTTCTGGACGACTTTGGTCGCCAGAGGCGCTCGACGCGTCCCGCCGCTCAGGCGAGCGACGAAGGCACCGAACGGACGCTCGCCCACAATCAGGCCGATGAGCGCGATCCCCACAGCCACTGCGAGTGCGCCGAACTGATAGCGCACGACGAGCACCCCCGGAATAGCAAGCACAGCGGCCATAAGATATACCGTCGCGGCTACCTGCCGGGGGCGCAGGCCGGCATGCTGCAAGCGGTGGGGCAAGTGGTCCAGCCCGACCGATTCGGCCAGCGCCCGCAGGTTGCGGGTGCCCCCTCGGTAGCGGCGCAGGTGCACCAGAACGATATCCCAGACCGGCACGGCAAGGGGCAAGGCAGCGATCCAGGCCTGCTGGAGGGGAGGCGCGCCTCCGCTGGCTGCGATGGCCACCGCGCCCAGCAGCAAGCCGAGACAAGTGCTCCCCGCGTCCCCCAGGAAGATGGAGGCGGGAGGGAAGTTGAAGACCAGAAAGCCCGCGCACCCACCTACTACGGCAGCTGCCATCATAGCGACCGCGAAGTGGCCATAGGCGATGCCGACGACGCAGAACGCAGCGGCAGCGATGGCGGCCACACCCGCAGCGATGCCATCCGCGCAGTCCAGGCAGTTCATTGCATTGGTCACTCCGACCAGCCACAGCATGGATACTGCATAGTTCGCAGGCGCCCATGAAAACCAACTGAAGTGCACGCCAGCGGCGACGATTCCGCCTGCGGCCAGCATCTGAATGGCGAACCGGAATCGGGCTCGCAGGCCGACCCTGTCGTCCCACAAGCCCAAGGCGAGCACGACAAACGCCCCGCCTACCAGCCACAGAGTCCGGCGATCCACTCCGCCAAATGCTACGTAGCTCCCAACACTGGCCAGATACACGCTGAGGCCGCCCAGCAAAGGCGTCGGGCGGGAGTGGTTCTTCCTGGCCCCGGGCGCGTCCACCATACCAATATGTGGAGCGAGCCAGCGCAGCGCAGCCGTGAGGATCACTGCCAGCACCAGGCTAACCACCAGGCACCAACTGTAGGCCCATTGATCAGGTCGTGGCATCGTTCTGCCTCACGACTTGGCATTTGTTGTATTCGTTGCCCAAGACGGCTTGGGCAACTTCGATAACCCGCTCCGCCTCCCCGTCAGCCAGCGCCGGATAGAGCGGGAGCGAGAGAGCCTGCGCGTAAATGCTGTCGGTGCGCGGCATTTGCGCCGCACCGCTGTTCAGATAGTGATGCAAGGGGCGGAACACCGGCCGCTTGCATTCCACCGACTGCGCAGCGAATTCACGAATCAGTCGCTCCACCTGGCTCGTTCGGATCACGTAGCGATAGAAGATGGGCTCACAGCCATTCCCCCAGGGCGGCAGGCCCACACCCATATCAGCGAGCGCAGCGTCGTAGCGCTCCGCCATAGCGCGCCGCCGCGCCAACGCCTCTGGCAGCCGAGCCAGTTGCGCAATTCCCAGGCTGGCCTGCACATCGCTCATCTTGTAGTTGTAACGGACCTCGTAGTCCTCGCGGTTGTCATAGTCCCGCAGAGCGCGCATCCGATCCGCGAGTTCGGGAGAGGATGTGCAGGCCATGCCGCCTTCGCCGGTGGAGATCACCTTGGTCGCGTAGAACGAGAACACCGAGACCGCTCCCACGCTGCCTACCGGTCGGCCTTGCCATCGCGCCCCGAGAGCCTGGGCGCAGTCCTCGATCACCGGCACGCCGATCTCCTTCACCCAACCCAGATCCGCCGGGTGTCCGAACAGATGAACCACAATGACAGCCTTGGTGCGCTTCGTGAAGCGACGTCGCGCATCGGCTGGCTCAAGGTTGCCGGTCTCATAGTCCACATCGCACAAAACGGGCGTGGCGCGGGCATGATGCACCGCGTTCAGCACCGCGGTGCACACATAAGAGGGCAGCACTACCTCATCGCCCTCGCCAACTCCCAGCGCGAGCAGCGCGAGGTGCAGAGCGGCCGTACCGGAGGAGGTGGCCACACCGTCGCGCTGGCCCGCCGCCCGGGCCAGTTCGGTTTCGAACCGGCGCACTCGCTCGCCAGCTGCCAACTGCCCCGATCGCAGCGCAGCCGCGACCGCAGCGATATCCTCCTCTTCAACCCAAGGTCGAGAATGCTGAATCATCATGTCAACACAACCTGCGCGCCGGCACTTATTATGTCCAAGCTTCTGGGCCCTTCGTTCAGAAGTAGATCAATACAGGACAGGTCGGGGATGAATCCCACCTGTGAAAAATGCTGCCGGTATGTCGGACAGGTCCATTCTTGAAGCACGACTTCGATGCCGGCCGCTTCCATCGCCGCCGCATCCAGATAGGTATCGGCCGCGTAGCTGCCGGAGTAGTAACGGTCTGCCCCCACCGCCCGACATATCTCGATGAGCCGCTCGGTGGCCTTGCCTTCTACGCCAAGCTGGGAACTGCGCAACAGAGGAGTCTCAATCCCCATGGCTGAGCATAGGTAGCACAGCAGCTCCCAGTTCAGTGGATTCAGGTGAGTCCACGACCTGCGGTAAATCTCGGTAAGAGCGTCTGCATGTTGTTTGAAATAGGGAGTCGGCCCATAGTTTGTCTGAAGGGCATTCCAGTGCTTGTCGTTCCAACTTCCTACTTCGGCAATCTCGACTTCGTCCAGGCGCTGTCCAGCGCGCTCCTTGATCGGCACAGTGAGGTACATCCAGCCTCCGGCGTGCTTTATCTTATTCCGGTTCTGAAAGCCGTTCTTCGTGTACTGGACGTCATCCAGCACGACGAAGACGTCGGCACGGGCGATCTTCTCCAGGTAGCGTAGCCAGGGCAGATAGTGCGGTTGATGAATAGCTACCAGCATCGCAATTCCCTCAAAGCAGTAGCCTATGACAAACAAAGGCCTCGGCAGCCTCGACTGCCACTTCGCTCCCTCGGAGGCGAGCCAGGCGCTCGACATTCTCCAGGCTGGCGTGATGCGGCTCAGGGCGGACCTGCGACTGGTGGCATGCGTGCGCCTCGAGCTTCCTTTTCAGGTAGGGCCCGCTGATGTCAACATAGACGCTGAACCGAACGGCTGTGACGCTCCAACCCAGTTGAGGCGAGTCGGCGGACAGCACGACGGGGACAAAGGGCTTCTCGGAAGGCAAGTGAGGGCGACACGCAGCGAAGCCGGCCTGGAAAGTTGCTTCGTGGTCCTGGTTGTAGGAGGGGGCCGGCAGGACCACAATATCCGGTTGCACCTTATCTATGGCCAGCTTGCTCTCCCGCTCAATCTGTGCGATGAGGTCTCGCCTCGGCAGCGCATCGAGCCGCAGGTGCCGCTCGGTGTCGCGGTACACGACTGTGTGATCGTCAACCCCGAGGCAGCGCATTGCTGCGTCGAGTTCTGCTGCGCGCGTCTCCCCTGAAATCTCCGGCTGCCCGATGTGGTACTGCTGAACATCGCCAGCCGACATTATCATTACGTAAACGGCGGCCCCCTGCGCCTTAGCGCGCGCAATGGTCCCGCCGCACGCAAATGTCTCGTCATCCGGGTGCGGCATGACGACCAATATCCTGGACTCACTCAGAAACTGATCTATGTTAGCTGCCACCTTGACTCCACCAGATGGTCCTGAAGATAGCTGGCGGTGCCCACCAGGCCCGGGCGCTTCCCGAGCTGATAGTGGGCGCGGCACCATTCAATCGTTCTCTGCAACCCTTCCTCCAAAGACACCTCTGGCACGAAGCCCAGCATCGTGGAGGCTTTCGTGATGTCCGGACATCGCCTCGGTGTATCCTCGTGCTGCTGCCCGTAGTAATCCTCGTAGGGAACATGAACGATAGGGGAGCTCGACCCGACCAGCCGTTTGATTAGCTCGGCGAGGTCAAGGATAGAGATTTCTACCGGGCTTCCGATATTGAAAGCTTCTCCGACAGCCTCAGGCCGTTCGCCCGCAAGAACCGTGCCTTGCACTGTGTCCGCGACATAGGTGAAGCTGCGAGTCTGGCGTCCGTCGCCGTGCACGGTCATTGGCTCGTTTAGCAGCGACTGCCGAACGAAGTTGGCCACCACACTGCCATACCCGTCCTCATTCAGCCGAGGGCCGTAAGAGTTGAAGTATCTGACCACGGATACAGGCAGCCCCTTGTCGTGATAGGCCCACGCAAGATGCTCATCAATCGCCTTGCTTGCCGAATAGCACCACCGGTTGACGAAAGTCGGCCCCAGCACCCGGTCGGCTTGTTCGCTCAGCGCTTTGCCCTGCGACCTGCCGTAGATCTCGCTGCTCGAGGCAATGACCACCCGTTTCCAGTAGCGGGCAGCTGAGGCCAAGATATTCTCCGTGCCCCGCACGTTGGTGAGGATGGCACGGAGTGGGTCGCTCACGATATAGCGCACGCCAACGGCCGCTGCCAGATGGTAAACAAGGTCAACCTCCGCCACCAGGCGGTCAACGCATTCCTCGTTGAGAATCGAATCGCATGTGAACCGGAAGCCTGGCCTGCCCAAGTGATGATGAATGCTTTCAATGCGCCCCACCAGCAGGTTGTCGAGGACCCAGACCTCGTGTTCCTGCGCGCACAGCGCATCAACCAGGTTCGACCCTATGAAACCAGCACCGCCAGTGACCAGAATCTTCATGGCTCCAGCCCCTCCCTTTCACTCTTGTCGTGAGCCCCGATAGCTTGGCGAGTGACGAGCTCCCCGCGATTCCCGTTCTTACCCCAGAGCCGCACACAGTTGGAGACATCGCGTTTCACCGCATTGCGGGTGTCGATGAGAAGCGCACTCGCTTTCAACACCAAGTCCAGGTCGTAGTTGTGGTCGGTCACGAGCACCACACACGTCTGTGAGGAAAGCACTTCTTTGCTGAGCGGCGCGGAGGAGACAACTTTGCCGTTCCACTGCAATTGCGGCACATACGGGTCATGGTAGCTGACTTCGGCCCCTTTTGATTCCAGCAGCTCCATTATTCTCAGGCCGGGCGATTCCCGGACATCGCCTACGCCTCGTTTGTAGCTCACGCCCAGAAGCAGCACTCGGGAGCCTCGAATGCTGAGCCCCAAGCGGTTGACCTCATCAACCACGCGCTCTACCACGAGGTATGGCATGGAGTCGTTTATCTGCCCGGCGGTGTCTATCAGGCGAAGCGGCATCTCGCACTCCCTCGCCTTCCAGGTGAGGTAATGCGGATCCACCGGGATGCAGTGCCCGCCCACGCCGGGCCCAGGGTAGAACGCCATGAAGCCGAAAGGCTTGGTAGAAGCGGCCTCGACAGCCTCCCAGAAGTCAATCCCCAGCCGCTCCGAGATGATTGCCAGCTCGTTCGCCAGAGCGATGTTTACATGGCGGAAAACATTCTCGATGAGCTTGCTCATCTCGGCTTCCCGGGGCGATGAAACCTTTATCACCTCGGGCACTATGTGAGAGTAAAGAGCGGCCGCCAGCTCGGTTGAGACAGGGTCAATGCCTCCTACCACCTTTGGCGTATTGGCCAGACCAAACTTCTGATTGCCAGGGTCAATTCGTTCGGGAGAGAAGGCGAGCCAGAAGTCTCTGCTCGCCCCAAGGCCGGACTCGCGCTCCAGCGACGGCCTCAGCGTGTCCTCGGTAGTCCCGGGGTAACAGGTGCTCTCCAACACTACAAGCTGGCCGGGCCGCAGGACACGGCCGACCGCCTCTCCCGCCCGGAGAACCTCGGTCATGTCGGGCCGTTTGTCCCGGTAGACCGGCGTCGGCACGCAGATCACGATGGCATCAGCCTCGCGCAAGCCGCCATAGTCGCAGGAGGTTGCCAGTCGGCCGCCTTCTATCAGGCGGCGAATGGTTTCATCTGCCACGTCAGGGAGGTAGGAGCGGCCACCGCGTAGCGCCTTGCACTTCAGCGGGTCGAGGTCAACGCCCAAGCATCGAAACCCGGCCTCCCCGAATGCGACCATCAGGGGCAGCCCCACATAGCCGAGCCCGACAATTCCCAGCCGAGCCGAGCGCGTCTGTACGCGGCAGCGGAATTCACCATGCTTCGCGCTGGCCGGAGTGCCTGACTTGTTCCCCATGACCTACTTCATGACCTACTTCCGTCAGTCCGACTCGATACCGGCGGCCTGCCGCGACCGGCAAACCGCGGTAGGGTGGTTCGCAGTTGCGGGGCGAGTGCGAAACTTGCTACGAGGAAAGACGCGATTAAGACTGCAGCCCCTTCGAGCGACCCCTGTATAAAGCACCCCTTGAGATGACGGCCTCAAGCTTGGGTGCGATACCGGCCTCAGGTTAGTGTAGGCGTGACCCGTCCGGAGCGCAATTGCTGGGACGCTGGAAATCGCCATGGCGATATGCGTAAAGAGGCCGTGCGCATACGCTTATGCGGCCGTGGACGATTCGCCCAGCCGCTGCGCGAATATGGAATAAGACGTTGTGAGCGAAGAAGCGAAGAATTAAGCAAACAGCCAGTGGGTCAGCGTTGGCGACTGGCCCGATGAGGGGAAAATGGGCAAGCAGAAAGTCGAACAAAGTGGAAGTGGGCCCCTCTCTCCGACCTGTGGGCGGAAACCTGGGCTTTCCAGGCGTTCAGGTCAGCCTATCCGGGTGATCTTGGTTGACCAGGAACCGCTGTTTCGCAAGTGCCTTGGCTCGGTGCTCAGTGCCAGCCGGGACATCGAGGTCGTTGGACAGGCAGGCACGGCATCGGAGGCCGAAGCGATAACGGCGGCAATGCATCCGGATATCGTGCTGACTGATTTCTCGCTTCCCGATGCCCCGGCGGGCGGTGTGCTTGAGCAACTTAGGGACAAAGTCCCCGGCCTGCGTGTCGTAGTTCTCACGGCCGTTCGGGAACAGGGGGCTATCACCAAGTGCCTGGCCGAGGGCGCTCAAGGCTATGTGCTGAAGGATGCGACGCCCGCCCTTGTGGTGAAGGCCATCCGCGCAGTGCATGCCGGCGAGACCTGGGTGCAGCGCGAGGTGGTAGGAGAACTGACCGAGGAAC
>Ga0315280_10001661_pt1 | contig 37715 bp, 29 predicted proteins | sample YL17G06_40_MG_FD_203697 | JGI IMG/M metagenome (GOLD analysis project Ga0315280, IMG submission 203697) | Sediment microbial communities from Yellowstone Lake, YNP, Wyoming, USA - YL17G06_40 | ecosystem: Environmental > Aquatic > Freshwater > Lake > Sediment | place: USA: Wyoming | collected... | reverse complement strand
CGCATTGACGTTCTTGTCCTGAGCGAAAGCTGAACGGCAAGTCGGCCTTGTGTTCGGGCAACAAAGAAAATAGGAATTAGGAAAATGTCTGAAAAAAAGAAAACGGAATCGATTACAGAGAAGAAGATCAGTAGACGTTCAATGCTCAAATGGACAGGTGCATTAGCCACCGCTTTTGCAGTCGGCGCGGTTTCGGGATACGGTGCCACCGAGCTAGTGAAGCCAATGGCGCCCACCATTACCACTACCATCGCAGCTGGAACCACCACTCTTCCCGCCGCCGCAGCGGAAGAGAAGGTTTTCATTCAGTATGGAGTCCGCTCGGAGCCAATACTGGTGTATGTGAAGAATGGAAGAATCATCAGGATTAGACCAGCAAAACTTCCCGCAAATCAGATTGCGAATCTAAACATTTGGAACATCAAGGTTGGTGACAAAACTTACGCGCCAACGGCAAGACTTGGGGCGCCTCGCATCACATGGATGAGCTTGGCTATGCGCAAGAGAGTCTACAGCCCACAAAGGATCAGGTACCCGATGAAGAGGGTTGATTTTACGGCCACTAGCGACGGAAAGAACAGGAACACCCAGAATAGGGGTGTGTCAAAGTTTGTCAGGATCAGCTGGGATGAAGCGCTGAACACAATCGCAAGCGAGTTGAAGAGGGTGAATGCGACCTACGGCCCCGCCAGCGTAGTCCAGCTCTATCCATCACACATACATCCCGGACGGAATTCACTTTCCATTCACGAGCTATACCGCAGCGTATGGAATAGAACACTTTGCACGGCGTTCGGTGGGCACACCGCGCTGGCCCACAGCCCTGACAGTTGGGAAGGTTGGGCCTACGGAGGCTCATTCGTATGGGGGTACAGTTGGAGTTTTGGACTGGCCTCCAAATCCAATATAGAAGATGCCATGTTGAACAGCAAGCTAATTGTGGACTGGTCCTTCGACCCACTAGCACAGACCCCCCACGCCCAGTTCTCAATCGAACAGCCGTGGTTCAGGGAACTCGGGATTAGACGCTACAACATAAGCCCAGACCTGAACTGGACCGCTATTGCCTACGCCGACAAATGGATACCTGTCCTGCCCGGTACAGACTCCTATATGGCAGCAGCCATCGCGAATGTCTGGATCACCGAAGGAACATACGACAAGGACTATGTTGCTACGCACACTTTCGGGTTCGACAAATTCAAAGACTACATCATGGGCGTATCCGACGGCGTGCCAAAGACGCCTGCTTGGGCCGAGCCAAAATGTGGACTCAAGGCTAGAATCATCAGGGCACTTGCGAGGGAATGGGGTGCTAAACCAACCATGGTCGGATTTGGCATCGGAGGAACCGTATGTCGTGTCCCGTACGGGCACGAGATAACCAGATACATAGCTTTGCTTCTGGCGATGCAAGGCCTCGGTAAGCCAGGTCGCAGTTGGGCGTATCTGCAGGAAGAACCACCGAACCCATCGACCACGTGGACATTACCTCAGTCAACGGGCAATTCCGAAACCTGGGGCAACCTCACTTGGGTCGCGAAGAATAACCCGGGGAACACGGTGCCGCAGTTTGTATGGAAGACCGGTTTTCCAGTATCGATCCTCAACCCACCGCAGGAATGGTGGGGTATGGGACTAACAGCGCAGCGGCCTGTCCCACCAGCCGCGAAGCCCTGGTGGCCTCACGTAAACTTCGTTGGCGGACCTGGATGGACAGCAGTCGATCCTAATCCCCCACAGACGTCACAATATGCAATGGCTGGGTGCCACTATACCTATCCTATGAAAGGCTACTCAGAAATTCACGCGCTAATGACATCGAGCACTGCCTTCTTGGGTTGTTGGACCGGAGGCCAGGATTGGATCAAGGCATATCAGAGCCCGAAGCTTGAGTTCATCTTCGCCCTTGACTATTGGTGGGGTGGCCAAGCGACACAGTGCGATATTCTGCTTCCAGTAGCTACCTGCCTTGAGAAAGACGACATGGTCTGCTCCACGAGTATCGGTACCGAGGTTATCTCTCATCCCCAGCGAAAGGTCATTGAGCCTCTATGGGAATCCAAGAGCGACTTCTGGATTGAGGGTGCAATTGCGGACAAACTGGGCGTCCTCGACAAAGTACACGAAGGACTGGACGAAATGGGATGGTTGAGGAAGATGTACAGCGTAGTTGCCATATCTCAGTTCCAAACATTCGACGAATGGTGGAACATGTCGGCAGCATTCCCCGAAGGCACACTGCCAACTTACTTCGAATACCCATACAATCCAAAGCAGGTGGTTCGCAGTCTCGGCCAGCCCGGTATGAGGGCTTACGCCGAGCTACCAGAAGGGAAGGGATTGGACACCAAATCCGGGAAGATCGAGTTCTACAGCCAATACATCGCTGACTGGTTCCCTGGCGACACCGAAAGACCACCAGTTCCTCAAGTTTCCGTACCCTCATGGGACGGACTTGAGTCACCGGGCGCAAAGAAGTACACGCTGCTGGTCGACTCGCCCCATCCACGGTTCAGGCTCCACACACAGTTCGAGGAGACCACCTGGATGTGGGAGATAAGTGGGCATAAGATGTACAAGGACGGATACCCATACGAATGCCTATGGATGCATCCTGTGGATGCAGCAAAAAGAGGAATAAAACACGGAGACCTAGTGAGGGGATGGAACGACAGAGGGCAGGCTCTCTTCGCAGCCTACGTAAGCCACAGAGTGCCGGAAGGAATCGTGAGGGCCCCTGACGGTTGCTACTACGACCCCATCGACCATGCTGGAGGCGACGCCTTGGACAAAGGAGGATGCATGAACTATCTCTCTCCAGGTAGGTACCAATCAAAACACGCCAGTAGCATGACACCAAGCGCGTTCATGATTGAGGTAGAGAAGTACACGGGAACACCAGGTAAGAGCATGTCAGAGGTAAGGATACAGGAGCAAGGGGCGTAATAGGCGATGCCATACAAACAACCAACCATGATAATAGATCTCACCAAATGTGTGAGTTGCCATAACTGCCAAGTCGCCTGCAAGGACGAACACGTTGACAACGACTGGTCGCCCATCGCAAAGCCGCAGCCCGAAATGGGTCATTTCTGGATGAAGGTCAACGAGAAAATAAGGGGAACAACTGGAACATTCGGAACAATTCCCAAAGTGAAAGTGGAATACACTCCCGTAATATGCATGCATTGCGTGGACGCACCATGCGTAAAGGCAGGGACTGGTGGTGCCGTCTATACGAGACCCGATGGCATCGTCATAATTGACCCAGTGAAGAGCGTCGGCCAGAAACAAGTGGTCGCATCTTGCCCCTACGGCGTCGTATACTGGAATGATCAGCTAAACATACCGCAGAAGTGCACCTTCTGTGCCCACCTCCTTGACAAAGGATGGGAGCTTCCAAGATGCGTAGAATCCTGTCAAGGCTATGCCATTACATTCGGAGAGTACGCAGACCTTCAGAAAACCATTCAACAGACGGGAGCCGTGACCATGCACCCAGAATTCGGACTAAAAACTAACGTCTACTATGTTGGGCTCTCGAAAGGGCTTTTCATTGCGGGCGCACTTGTGGACAGCAAGACGGATGATTGTGTCGAGGGAGCAGATGTCACTGTCACCGACTCGACGGGACAGACACTCACAGCGAAGTCCGATAACTTCGGAGACTTCTGGGTCAAGGACTTGGCTGCGAACAAGACATACGACGTCACAATCTCCAAGTCGGGCATGACCACAGTGAAGAAAAGCGTGACGTTGAACGACGACACAAATCTCGGAGACATACTACTCTAACAGCTTCATAGAAGCCCTAAGACGGACACCCACACACGGGCCACCGCAGGTGACCCGACCCCTTTCTTTTTCTCTAGAGGACCACGAAAGTTGGTAGCTGTCTAAGCAAGAATTCCCTTACAATGCTGCTCTACGTACGAATGACTTCGTGCAGTACGTCTCATACGTCTTTTATCCCCGAGATCAGCTCATCTATAGTCTCTCGGTCCATCTTGATGAACTCATTCGTGATCTCTGCTATGCCCTTGTAGAATTCGAGCTCAGCGCCCTCCAAGATGTCTCTGGTGAGCATTGGAACCCATGAGGCAAGATGCTTAGTGATGAAGTCCTTTTGCATTTCCAGATATTTCTCTGCCTCCCTTATCTCGTCATTCTCCACGCATTCCGCAGTCTTGCCGCAAAGGTGCGCCATGAAACTGAGTTCAACTGCGATGTGATCCTCGGGTTCCTTATATTCTCCTATCCTATCCAGCCCAGCATTTCGATATACACCAAGCACCTCATCCCTCGCTTCCCCCATCACAAAGTGGCCCTCACTGCGGTATACGGATTCGGAAGGATGCGCAGGCTTCTGCGCCACGCCAAGGAAGAGGCTTGCGTACTCAGCCGCGAGTTCCAGCCTGGCCTTCTCTAGATCACGGCCGCCCAGTCCATTCAGATATTTTCTCAATGTCTCTAATCCTTCCTTGAGTTTTGGCTCTGTGATCTCCAAGTCGACGACCTGTCGCAGAGGACTGTTCTCCCTCGTAGTCTCTCTCAGAAAGTCCAAGGTGATCTCTGTCTCGTAGACCTTGGATAGGAATTTGTAAACGGCGCATCGATTTGTGCTCAGCGTTACGTACTCGCTTTTGATCTGCTTCTCGATCTTCATTTGGTTCGGCCGGATATCTTGTGAATGTCCATAATTAATTGTGCGGACGATTCCCGGTGCGGCTATCTGGGGTTGCACTGCCCACCACCACATTAACCTCGGATTTGGAATCTCCGGCGTTTTGGACAGCATCTAGGCTGAGTTTTGGTCCGCCTGGGAATTTGCAGATGTGACGATTGCCGTACGCACTTAGCCAACTAAGAGAACGGTAAAGTCACAAACTGTTTTCTCATTGGTACTTGCCTACAGGTCCTAGGAGGACTAGGTCTTTGGATCACTTAGCAGCCCCTTGCAGGAGCCTTGAAACTTCCTCATAGCGTCCCATAGAATAGCTCTCATGCAGTCTTAGTTTCTTAACATCTATCAGCCATTTGGTGACTTCGTAGACTTCTCTCGCTTCAGAGAGCTTTTCTGAATCATTCTTCCATTCACTCTGCCATGTCCAAAAGGTTTCGTTGAGATAGGTTACTAGTCCCTTGGGGATGTCTACCGTAGCCGCCCGTGGGAAACTCTTCGTCGATACGTTGATCTTGAACATCTGCACTTCGGGTACGCTTTCCAATTTGATGACTCTCTGGCCAAGGTCAATTTCCAAGATGCTCCCGATCGGTTCCATGTTCTCACCCACTTTTGTTTCAGAAGTATCGAAAGAAGGAGCGTAGGCAACGTTCTTCAGCCTCGCTGTGTATGGTGCTCCATCGAGATCGACCTCTGCCACTGCAGTACCCCTAGTCTCTATGTAGAGGTACCTCCAACCCCTTTCTTCGATCTCGTCGAGAAAGGACTGGAGTTCAGGGTGGAACTTCAAAATATCTCCCGCGACCATTCTCTCGCTGGACTCTAGTCTCACTTTGCCTTTCACATTTCCGATGAACGACAATAGTCATCAAACAACTTGGAATCTATGAAGGTAATAAGTCTTCCACGTCATGTTGCCCACCAATTCTCTGCAAAGCAATGATACAAAGAAAGCTTCCATGTCGCGGACTGGCACATTGGTCATTTAGATTAGAAAGGGGAGCCCAGCAACTTCCACTTGTCCGACTTTAGATCGTAATTCCAGTAGAAGTAGTTCTCAAGAGAGGAGCCGGTTCGAGCTTCCATCATGAGAATTGAGCCCAAGGTTTCTACGGCCGAAAGTTCCGCAGGTGCCTCAACATTTGAGATTCTCTCTTTTCCGAAATGTTCCTTGATCCATGTGCAATTTCCGCTCCATCCAACGTTTCCCTTTTCCCAACTGAGAAGGAGAACCGGGAAGGCCCTGCAAATTAGGGGGCGTCTGTCGTGTATTTTGCACCCCTCGTCTTTGTGATAGAAGGGGCAGATGTTTTCCGTTAACTGGTAGCTAACGACCCGTTCTGGCCCATTTCCTTTTGGACTGCCGACGCCCCACTGAGGCTTGACCAAGTGTTCTGGGAAGAGATTCTTCTCAATGTCGAGCAGGAGGAGTCCGTTCGTAACGCCGAATGCCTCAGCCTCGTTGACTAGGTGTGTGCAGCATTGACCGCTTCTGAGGCATTCGAAGCGAAGGCGACCCAAGGAATATGTATCCTCCACGTTGACAGGTGGACATGGCTTATTGAAAGGGTTTGGACGATTTTCCCGGTCGGGAATTGAGTCGCCAGATCCACACCCCGCATTGTGTATTAGGGGGACATTAAGGAATTTTCGTTGTCGTTTCTCAAGGGTGGGACAACGGAAATTCTTTGCGACTGAGCGTAGTTTGGCGTTGATGGATCTTGCGGAGTTCAGCGCCTTTGGTTAGCGTTTGACATCATGAACCAAAGAAGGTAGGACCACATGAGCGCTATCGCATATTCCTCGCTCGGCACTCGTCGTCAACCACCATCGTTAGCTTGTCTCTTAATGTTTTCAGTGTCGGGGTCAAACTTGATGACTCTCCCGTCGGTTCCAGTCTCCCTGAATATTTCAGCTTGAAACTTGTATACGTCAATGTCACGCCAAGTCAGCCAAGAATCAAATGGAAGCCCGGCCTTGAAGCAGCACTCGCTGAGAAGGTCCCGCTCATCGTAGTTGCTCTCGATCGAGACCTGTGGAAGAATCAGGCCGCTCGCAAAGCCAACTTGGACAAATAGGCCGTCTTTGCCTAGCCGGATTCTCTTCGGATACTCGGTTCCGGTTCTCACTTTCAGTAATTCGGGTTTCGTGAGCACACTCACCTCAAACAGCAAATTATCAAGCTGGTCTGTCCTGAAGGCATTCAATGCAACGATGCGAACAGCGCAGCCCACAGTCGAATCGATGGTGGCTAGCACGAGTTCCCGCATAGGAATAGGGTATCCGAAGCAACCCAATATTTCCAAGTCTTTCGTCCATGGAGTGCCTTGGGATCTCGCGATCCTCACAAACACTCCGTGTTTTTCCCGCAAGTTCGCAGGGATATCAGCGGGCAGCGGATCCAGCTCAACCTGTGTAAGCAACGTGACGAAGGTGTGCCTAGCTAACTTGACCAGGAACTCACCTTCCCGATGAAGCATCATTCAACGCCCTCGTCGAACTATCCGGGGATTGTTAGACATACTTGGTTTCGGACGATAATTACTCTACCAAGGCAGTTATTATATGTGGGTCAGGGGTCTCTCGACGTGAGTTTCAACCGCAATGCAGTACGATGTCTTGCTGATACATCCGCCAGCGATCTACGACTTCCGTAGGAGAATAGCATTTCCTGGTCCTATAGCTCAGACCTTGCCTCGCGGTACAGAACAGTTCGTAACAATTCCGTTCGGTATGCTTAGCATCGCAGACTATCTTGACAGAAACGGGTACAAGACATTGGTTGACAACATAGGCTATCGAATGGTGAGTAGCGGGGACTTCGACGCTGAGAGGCACATAAAGAATATCTTCGCGAAAGTCTACGCCATTGGCCTACACTGGATAGTCCATTGTCAAGGTGCAATTGAATTAGCAAGATTGTGCAAGAAGCTTCATCCGAACTCTCTTGTGATTCTTGGCGGGCTGACTGCGACTTGCTTTCATGCTGAGATTCTCCAGAAATTCAGATTCGTGGACGCGGTCATCCGAGGCGAAGCGGAAAGGCCGCTCCTGCAACTCGTTAGGAACATGGAGAGCGGCAAACCGTTGAGCGTTACTCCGAGCGTGACATGCCGAAGCGACGATGGGAGCGTCTCTGTGGCTCCTCTTATGAAACCGAGCGTGAACTTAGACGATTTCGAGTTTACTAGATCTGATCTCTTGGAACCCAAGGGGTGCATACCCCTCTTTTGGAAGATACCCATCTGTCGAGGCTGCATCTACAACTGTGCGGCCTGCGGGGGTTCCGCGTATAGCTACAGAACCTATCTCGACATGGAAAATCCTTCCTTTAGGAGCCCCACAAAGATCATAGAGGACCTACAGAAACTCGCAGATCAGCATGCTCAGTTCATAGACCTCTCTCAGGATCCTCGGATGGGAGGGAAGAAGTACAGCAAAGAGCTGATTGCAAGACTGGCAAGCGAGAAGATCGATCTCGTACGACTGGGAATAGATCTGCTGAGCCCAGCGGACGAAGACTTTGTAGAAGGGCTATCCAAGACCGGTATGCGGACAATCATGCAGATTTCTCCCGAGTCAGGAGCGTATCATGTGCGAAGATCTCACGGGCGTAGCTGGACAAATGAGGACTATGTGAGAACCGCCAAAGTCTGTCTGAAGTATGGGGTTCCAATTACGTTCTTCTTCATGGTCGGGCTAGCTGAAGAGACCCCGGAAACGATTAGGGAAACATGGAACATGTGGGAAGAGCTTTGTTTCATGGACCAAAAGGCACGTTTCAAAGGCACGTTCAGAAATCTTGAGCATTACTTTCCTGTAGGAGGACCGATGTTCGGTCAAATGATTCTACTCGATCCAGGTTCCTTGGCCTTTGATTTCCCTGCAAAGTACGGGTATCGTCTCATCTTTAGGAATCTCGAGGAATACGTCACAGGTATCTCGCTACCCTCTTGGCATCAATGGATAAGCTACGAAACGAAACATCTCGATAGGGACGGACTTGCGAAATTTATCCTGCAATCCATCGAGAATTCTGTCTATGAGAGGGAGAAATTCGGAATGTACGGGAAGACTGAAGCCGCTATACACCGCTTCAGAGTAGTAGCGGAAAGGATCGTGATCGAGGAGATAGATCATATGTTATCGCTAGATGAGGCCGATCAGCAGGCAAGGCTAAAGGCGCTGAGAAGCGCCCTTGACGAATGTTTCTCACTTAAGGCGTCTTCGTCAGAGGCCGACCCATTCGGCTATCGGCAACGGATGAAAAATGCATCTCATCTATCAGTCGGCCTCATAGAAGGGGGGGACATCGACCATCTCACAGCCAACATATTCCAACTCATGGGTGCTCAAAAGTAACAGAGACCACATGCCCAGCAGAATCTATGTATTCGGAAACGAAGCAACCGTCGCCGCACGTGCAACCGAGAAGAAGGCCAAACCCCTCACCCGGAACTAGGCGCAAATCCCTAGGTCCACTACGCAGGTCTACTATAAGCATCTTGAAAAGGCGCCGACAAACCTCGGCGTCTCCTTTTTTGCTTTTGTGAACCGACTATTCTCGTCAAGAATCTATTTCTGCACTGGCTGCAATGCGACGTTTCTCATTGAATGGACAGTCGGCGGAATCATCCCATTCCTAATCCTCGCCTATCCGAAGACTAGTAAGTGCGGCAGGATTGACAGTGGCTTCGATTCTGCTTATTTTGGGAGTGTTCGCCTACAGGGTGGAGCTCATCCTTCCAGGATTCGCAACACCTTTGGTTTTCCTTCCCCCTGGACAGGCGCTAGGTCAGTATATTACCTGAATTAGCTCGTACGCGGTAACTGGAACCTACTCCCCCACTTGGGTGGAATACGCTGTGTCCGCGGCTATGATCGCGCTGGGCGCATTCATCGTGACAATCGGCGCGAAGATGATTCCGTTTGGAGGCAGCAAGAGCGCCGGCAGGGAATAGCGGGTCGAAGCAGTTATCTTCCTTTGGAAAAAAACGTAACCAGAATGGCTTCATCACACCCATGGTCAAGGCGTCTTCCTTATCACTCGTTTCGAGAGTTCCCAGGTAGAAGCTTTCGAGGAGTTTCTCCTTCGCACTCATATGTTACTGTGCGGTAACATCGCGTTCTACATACAATAGGCGGAGTGATGGCAGAAAAATTGCGGTCAGTAGAGTAAATGATAAACCCACTTATTCTCAATAGACGCCTTACTCGTTTGCTGCCTGGCACATTCACGTTCTTGTTCTGAGTAAAAGCGGTGAAGGACTGAGCGGAGTTGTGCTCAGGCAACAAACAAAATAGGAATTAGGAAAATGTCTGAAAAAAAGAAAACGGAATCGATTACAGAGAAGAAAATCACTAGACGTTCAATGCTCAAATGGACAGGAGCACTAGCCGCAGCAGTAGCAGTCGGCGTGGGCGCAGGCTACCAAACAAACGAACTTCTCAGGCCCATAACCACAGTAACAGAAACCGAGACACAAACCGTAATCAAGGCAGAGGAGAAGAGATATACACAGTGCACAACCGGTGGGGCAACTTTCGTCTATGTGAGCAATGGCAGGATCGTCAGAACAGAACCTATGTGGTGGCCCAAAGAAGAGATAACAAATCCTTGGACGATAAAGGTTGGCGAAAAAACGTTTTCGGCTCAACTCAAGTTCAGCAGGGCCAGTTGGGCCGCGGCGGAGCGCAGATGGGTTTATTCTCCGGCTAGAGGCCAGTATCCATTGAAGAGGGTTGACTGGAACCCTGCTGGCGAGAGGCACCCAGAGAACAGGGGCAAGAGCGATTACGTAAGGATAAGCTGGAATGAGGCCTACGACATAATCGCGGGAGAGATCAAGAGGGTAAAGGAGAAGTACGGAAACTCGGCCATAGTTGGACTCACGTCTGCACATAACGAATGGGGTAGCTTTCACTATTCTAGCCTGGCTAGGAGATTCTACAACACAATTGGCGGCTACACATCAATCATAAAACCGTTTGCTAGCTCGGAGGCCTGGAGCTACGGAGCGGCCTTCATCTGGGGATGTTGGTGGAAAAATGGCAACCCAGAACTCCGGGATGTACTATGTGACGCCTTGCCAAACAGCAAGCAAATCATCTTGTGGGGAACCGACCCCATACTCGTCGCACAAATCTACGAGGGCCGCACCGGAAACATGAAATGGCTTTGGTTCAAGGAGCTAGGCAAGAAGATAATCGCCATAAATCCGCATCTAGGACAGACTGCTTTATACCACGCGGACAAGTGGATTCCCATAATTCCTGGAACCGATGCCGCTCTCGCGGCGGCAGTAGCATATGTCTGGATCACCGAAGGCACGTACGACAAGCAGTATTTGGATACCCATGCAATAGGGTTCGATGAGGAACATTTGCCAACTGGCGCCCCGCCCAACAGCTCTTTCAAGAGTTACGTCCTCGGTTTGGTGGATGGAGTTCCTAAGACCCCTGAGTGGGCTGAACCGATAACTGGCGTCAAAGTCAGGGAGATCAGAGCTCTCGCAAGGGAATGGGCATCGAAGCCGACGATGCTTCTATGCGTCTACTCGGGTGCCTGCAGAGCGGCCTATGCTCACGAATGGACCAGGATGATGGCGACGCTCCAAGCCATGCAGGGCCTTGGGAAGCCAGGCGTGTCGGTTACAAAATGCTACGAAGGGTGGATCCCATTTGACGAAAGACAGAAAGGCATTCCTGGGTATGCACTTGGTGGGACAGATTTTGTTGCAAAAAAGAAATCAAAGAATCTGGTCTCTCAGGTAATACAAGCTAACTTGTTGGAACAGTCGTTGTTCAGCCCACCGGTCAAGTGGCGTGGAGGAGGTAACACGAACACACCACCACCATACGGAGCCATAGTATGGAAACAGTTTGAGTATCCAATGCCCGGAAACTCAGAGATACATATGATCATGCAATATGGCTCAAAGAACTTTCACGTTGAACAAGAGACTCACCGATTCATGAAAATGTACCAATCTCAAAAAATCGAGTTCGTTGTTAACCAAGCTCCCTGGTTTGAGAGCGACAGTCTGTACTCAGACATCTACTTGCCGGTGAACACACAATTCGAGCGATTTGATGTCAGTGAAGCGGGTTCAACTGGATGGACATCGAATACCTTCAATAGCTGTATGCGAGTCAACATCGCTCAGCAGAAGTGTATCGACTCGCTATACGAGAGCAAGAATGACTACCAAATCTACACAGACATATGCGATAGGCTAGGACTCAAAGATGTCTACACGGAAGGGAATACGGAAGAAGACTGGTGCAGGAAGCTGTACGCCTTGAGCAACATACCATTAAGCTACGAGGAGTTCTGGAAGAAGGGGTACTACGTGTTTCAAGAACTGCCTGGTTTCACACCAACGAACGACTTTAGGTGGTTCTATGAGAAGCCTGTGGGTGAGGGCCTAGCGACGCCGTCCGGCAAGCTCGAAATCTTCTCGCAAGACATCTTCAATCATCTTGGAGCCTTCCACCCCGAGGCATGCGCGGTACCCAGATACATACCTTCATGGGAGGGCAGACACTCACACCCGCTGGTAGACAAGTATCCACTACAACTATTGACAACACATCCGCCGCTGAGGTATCACGGCAAGTACGACCAGGTAACCTGGCTAAGAGACCTGTACAAGGTTAAGGGACCTGATGGATACCAGTATGAGCCCATAGTCATGAATCCAAAGGATGCGGCGAAGAGGGGACTAAAGGATGGAGACATTGTCAGAGTGTTTACTGGGTCTCAAAACAGGTCAATGGCGGGGCAGATACTTTGTGCCGTAGTGACGAGCCCAAGGTTGATGCCCGGAGTTGTCTGGGTGGCTTATGGACCATGGCCTGACCTAGTTGAGCGCGGAAAGCCTGGGTCCCTAGACAAAAGTGGGAACTCCAATGTCTTGACGCCAAGTAGAGGTACCTCTGAGCTGAATCTCGGGAGTGCTTACAACTCGTGCCTTGTTGAGGTTGAGAGGTGGGTGGCGTAGAGATGGCTAAGGCGCTAATCATAGATATCACAAAGTGCACAGGTTGCTACAACTGCTCCGTCGCCTGCAAGGACGAGTTCGTTGAGAACGATTGGTTGCCATACTCCAAGGCCCAACCTGACAGAGGACATGACTGGATGAAAGTAACCTACCATGAGAGAGGTCAGTATCCTAAGGTCAGAGCTTCCTCTATACCTGTACTCTGTATGCACTGCGACGACGCCCCATGCATGAAAGCAGCCACCGGAAATGCTGTTTACAAGAGACCTGACGGTATAGTCATCATCGACCCGGTGAAGAGCGTCGGCCAGAAGCAGCTTGTGGCATCATGCCCATACGGAGTCATCTACTGGAATCAGGAGCTGAACATCCCGCAGAAATGCACCCTATGCGTGCACAGGCTTGAGGAAGGCAAGGGACTCAAGTGTGCACTTGAATGCCCAGTGGACGCCATCACCTACGGAGAATACGAGGACCTCAAGAAGACCATTGATGAAGGAGGTGCCGTACTCATGAACCCCGAGTTCGGAGCAAAGCCGAGAGTCTACTACATAGGCATGCCGAAGACCTTCATCACTGGTGCACTGGTCGACAGCAAGGGCGAATGCCTAGCTGGCGCAGACGTAACGGCCAAAGACACGGCCGCAGCTAAGATCGTCGCCTCAACGAAATCTGATGCCTTCGGAGACTTCTGGCTCGACGGCCTTGATGCCAAGAAAACCTACGAAGTCGCAATCAGCGCCGCGGGTAAGACAAAGACGGTCTCTGTATCTCTCGACAAGGACACAGACCTCGGAGACATACAACTCTAGAACAAGGAAAGAAGCGGTAGACGCAAACGCTTCTTTTCCCTTTCCTCCTTTTTTCTTTGACGCACATAATCTGCAATTCAGAAGCTAGAGTCCTCCGTACGTAGTCTCGAAATTTCTTTCAGATGCTCACAGCAGCAGACCGTATACCGACAAGGAGGTCCTCTCAACCGCAGCGCTCTGCAAGCGACTCGGCCTTAGGCTCACCGTCTTCTTCATGGTAGGCTTGGCAGGAGAGACTTGTGAAACTTTCGAGCAGACTTCACGTCTCTGGGAAGAATTCTATGCAATGAGCCACGCAAGGCCTGAAGCACGGCGGGAAGCGGAGGGGGTCGTACGACATGCTTTCGGTTCAATGATCCTTCTAGATCCAGGCTCTCTTGCCTTCGACTATCCGGAGAAGTATGGGTACAAGCTGTTCTTCAAAAAACTCAGAGACTACATTGCAGGAATGCTGATGCCATCTTGGCATCAATGGGTTAGCTACGAAACAAGCAAGCTCAGTAGAGCAGACATTGCGAGACTCACGCTCTATGCCCTTGCCGAATCTGCAAGAGTTAGAGAGAAGTATGGCGTGTACATGGCGCCGGAGGAAGCTGCCGAGCAGTATTTCATGGTGCGCGCGGGTCAGATTGTTCTTGAGGAAGTGGATCGGGCTGTGCAAATCACTGACGCCCAGGCGACGTTGGACAGACTTGAAAATCTGAGTCAAACGCTAACGAGTTATCCACGATTGACTCCCACTGACCCATACGGGTACGGGGCTGCCATTATGCGGGCGACGCTAGAATCAGTCGGACTACTCGATGCCGCTTGCTAATCTATCGCCCTTGAAGAAATAGTCGTACGAGCCTGTCGTGAGGTCGTCTTTTTGGCAAACGATTGGCACCTCGTTGATCACTTGTCCTGAAAACCCAAATGGAGAGGTTCTTTGCATGAAAAGGAGAGGCTTCTCGAATCTCAACGAGTCTCTCCTGGGCAGTGAACTGAGTATCTAGGACCGTACGCCGTTAGGGAAACGTAAGAAGAATACGTAGTCTATCTGGTGTTGTTGGAACAACAGCGATGAAGATAGTGTCAAGGGCCAGAATTAGCTGGAACACTTGATCAACTTCAGATCCCGCAGAAATGCAACCTCTGCCTACACAGACTCAAGAAGGGGCTGCAACCCGTATGCCTTCTGCAGTGCCCCGGTCAGGCCATCACTATCGGAGACGACACCGTTCTAGCGGCAACAGTAACCGCGAAGAAAGCCAAAGTGCTCAGCCCAGAACTGGGCCTAGATCCCAAGGTCTACTACGCAGGTCTACCATAAGCATCTTGAAAAGGCGCCGAGAAAGTCGGCGCTCAACCCTTTTTTTGGTTTCTCGACCTGAAGCCTTCTCGCTTAGGTTCAGTTCTTCTGGCTATTCTATTTAGCGAATAGGCTATCAATCAGTTAGGTTAGTATAGTGACAAATCTCTTCAAATGGCGAAAGCCATGGCCAAGAATTCGGACAAAAAAGAAACGAGACCTGGGAAGAAGATTACTCGGCGTCAGATGCTGAAGGGCGCTGGCATAATCGGTCCCGCACCAGCCGCAGAGCTCGCGCGGGACAAAGGAATGATCAGTGGGATCGTGAAATATCCTTGGGGAATCGTCAAGAATGCCACCGTCACCGTGACGGGAAAATCCACTCTATCCGATAGTTCTGGAAAATATGAACTGTCAGAGCTCGAACCTGGCGTTTATAGTGTAGTCGCTGAAGCCCCGTTCCCGGGGTATGACGCTCCCCCTCAGAGGGTGGAGATCGCTGCAGGCGAGACGAAAGCCGTCGACATCGATCTTGATTTCAAAAAGACAATTGTCGAGGGTCATGTCTATGATCCGGAAGGAAAACCAATCGAGGGCGCCACGATCTCTGGCTTGCTCTGCGGCAAAGAAATGGAGTCCACAGCAACCGACCAGAAAGGCTACTTCAAGTTCGACAGAGCAAGTCCAGGAGCTCAGTTCATTCGAGTAAACGCACCGAGGCATATGGGAGAGACAAAGGATTTCACAGCACCGGAGGCAGCGACAACAACTCTCGAATTTCGTCTCACACCGGCGACGTGCAAGGTTCACGGGACAGTGTCCGACAAGAATGGGCGACCTCTCTCAGCGGAGATCTTCCTGTCAAAGTCCGGCATCATTACGCAGAAAACTTGGACAGACGCCAAGACCGGATACTACGAGTTTCCGCTTCTCCCAGGTACGTATGACATCCTAGCGAATGCTACAGACTACCTATCGGAAGGATGGCGAGGAGAGATCTCAACAGATACGAAAGTTGACCTCAGCTTGGAAATCGCACCTCCCCCCCAGCCACAAGCGGGGTAGGGCACGAGGATTAAGCGGAATCTCGCTAGATCACTTACTGATACAGGGCATTCTCGATACGTGAATCATGCCTTCGCCTCGGTTTCAGACTTCGAGGGCAAAGCTACCGTGTCTAAGAGTTCCAGCACCAATTCTCTGTCCATTTCCACATATCCTTTGGTGACCTTAGCGACCGCCTTGTAGAATTCGCGGCTGCCACTTTTGAGTATGTCGGCCACAAGTAGGGGGACCCACTTCATTAGATGGTCATTCAGAAAGTCTCTTTGAACTTCAAGATACTTTCTTGCATCTGTTTGATTGCCGGTTCTTATGGCTTCAGTTGTCTTCGCGGAGAGGTGCGCCATGAACTGAAGCTCCAATGCAATGTGATCTTCTGGCTCGGTGAAGTCACTGTTCTTCTCTAAACCCATACTCCTGTATAGCATCAGAACGTCGTCCCTAGGTTTCTGCATGATCAAGTGATCAGCGCTCATGTAAGCGGATTCTGAAGGATGAGGAGGGAGCTGCCGAACCCCAAGGAATAATCCCGCGTACTCGGCTGCCAATTGAAGCTGAATGTCGTCTAGGGCTTCTTCTTTCACATCGGAGGCGAAATCTGCGAGCGCTTTAAAGCCTTCAGCAAGCTCTGTTCCTCCGGTCTCAGGATCCTCAGCCAGGCTTTGGAAGAAGCCCTTCTTCGTGGCTAGGTCTAGGAGGAATTGTTTCGTAAGCTCCTTCGCGTATATTGTTGCAAGAAAGGCGTAAATTGCCCTCCTATTCTCGTTTGCATCGATAAGCTCCTGTGTGCTCTCGGTTTCCATGCTCTCCCCACTCTATTTAGCCAATAGACTTTCTATATGATAGGTTAGTATAACAAGCCTCCTCATCATTCCCTTGGACAGGAATGCGAAGCGGAGTAGTGCTGTGCACCGACGCATCAGACTTGAGAGGCACTCAGGTGATGCGCGAACTACGCATGGGGCTGGAGAGCAGAGACATACCAATCCTTCTATGTGATGAACGCTCAGCTGTCTCCCAGCGCGCTGGAATGAGAGAATTTGTCGCAGGCTACAATTTGGAGGGGCTTGTTGTATTCTGCTCATGGAAAGCACCCGTAGTCGAAGCGTTACGGTATTCTGCCGAGAAAGCAGGGCTGAAACGTCAGGCTGTAAGCCAATATGACATTGAGTTTCTTCTTGCAGGAAGCGGAGACGACGGGAATGTTGTGGCGAGTACAATTGTTTTGGTCAACCTAGCAAGGATCGAGCACGCTGATCACGTGAAGGACGCGGTTTCCAGAACGATTTTGAGCAACTCGAAGGTTTCGCGCAGAGACCTGCTCAGATCGATTCCAAGAGTTCTTAGAGTGGAGTCAGACATTCCTGCGGTTCTGAGGGATCGTTGTGGTCCTCGGTTTGCCAGCTGTCATTACTGCAGAGATGCATGCGCCTTCAAAGCGATAAAGCAAAACGCGGAAGGACTGACTATCGATGGTCGCCTCTGCACCGAATGTGGGGCATGCGCAAGAGACTGCCCTGTCGGGGCAATTCAGTGCCCATCAATCTCAGATGCTCAAATTCTGGCAATGCTGAACGCATTCTCAAAGACCGAATGGAAGCACGATGAACGACTGTTGGTTCTGACATGTGAAATTGGCATGAGGAAATTCGCAGCCGAGATGGCGGACCGCATGTCCTTGAAACTTCCCATTGTCCCGGTGGTCGTTCCCTGCGTTGGATCCATTGCAGGTCACCATTACCTATGGGCTGCATCACAAGGCATCAGACTAGTGACAATGTGCCCTGACGCATCATGCGTGAATTTCAAAGCATTGGCGCCAATGCAAAACCATGTTGAGTCCTATAGAAGGGCGCTGGGTGAGCAGAAAGTGGAGACAGGAGACCCCACGATCCAGCATCTTGCCCTCAAGAGAGGTGACTCAATAGTTGACAGTGTCTCCGGGTTTGCCGCAGCTGGGGTTCATCACGAAAAACTCTCAGACCTATTCGGATTAGGAAGACGAGACACTACTCTGAACGCGATTAGAATGCTTCGAACCGACGGAGGCAAAGAGGATCGGCTGCCACGAACAAGCACGCTTCCATTCTTCGACTTGGCCATCGACAACGATAAATGCAGCTTCTGTGAGTCCTGCCAGCGAGACTGCCCCGATCAAGCGATCACATTCGAAAAGGATGAGAACAGCTCAAGGCTGATCTTCGATCCTTCGCTGTGTGGGGGTTGCATGATCTGTGAAGACAAATGCCCCGAGAGAGCTATCGCGATTTCGAGACTCTCCGAGTTCTCAGGAATCCTTCATGGCAATGTATCAGAAAAGGCGCGTGATGAAGTTGCAAAGTGCGCCGCCTGCGGAACACCTCTCGGATGGAAACGAGGCTTGGTCAGTCTTGAGAAAAAGTTCTCCCAGGCAGGGTATTCAGAACAGATGCTGAAAATGCTGAGGCTCTGCCAGCAATGCAAGCAGAAGGCTCTAATCGGAATTTCCGCATAGCCACGCAGACGAGAGTCAGCAGACTCATTCATTTCGGACATTCTATCCTCATAGCAAGAATTGGGTTTGAACCCATTTTGCCCCCAAGGGCTCGTGATTCGCCTTGAATCTAGATTGCCAGGGAGCCCGCTCTGTAACTCATGAGAAGTTCTGTTCGCATCGCAGGGCCAGTCTCATGGTCAAAGGTGGTTATGATCTGAATATTGCGTTAGGCGCATCCATCATCGCGATTGGTGCAAGGATAATTCCTCTTGGAGAAAGGAAAGGCTGCCATAGGGAATAATGAGTCGAGGCAATTTTCTTCCTTTGGAAAGAAACATAACCAAAATGGTTTCACGAAACCTCTAATCAAAGGGCCTCCCTGCCCACTGTCTCGAAAGTTCGCATGTAGAAGGTCTTTCCATGAAGTGAGGAGGCTTCTCGCGCGCTCAAGGGTCCTCTCACATCGTATCATATGTTACCGAACGGTAACATCGTGTTCTACATACAATACGGAGCGATGGCCAGAGTAGTTCCAATCACTAGAATATTTAACAAACCAACTTATTCTCAATCGCCATCAGTTTTCGGTGTGCCTGACGCATTGACGTTCTTGTCCTGAGCGAAAGCTGAACGGCAAGTCGGCCTTGTGTTCGGGCAACAAAGAAAATAGGAATTAGGAAAATGTCTGAAAAAAAGAAAGAATCAATCACAGAGAAGAAGATCAGTAGACGTTCAATGCTCAAATGGACCGGAGCACTAGCCGCAGCCGTAGCCATCGGAGTAGGCACGGGCTACGAAACAAACCAACTACTAAGGCCGGTAACCGAATTCACAACGACAGAAACCGTCACTTACACGAAGGCCGAAGAGAAAAGCTTCATCCAAACTAGCATAGGGGGACTCCTTCGCGTCTATGTAAGGAACGACAGAGTGGTGAGGGTCGAACCTGTTGTGCTGGAGGAGGAAGAGAGAGTCCCACAATGGGTGATCGAAGCGAGAGGAAAGAGGTTCGAGCAGCCTCATGAGAAGTCGCTGCTCCACGCCTTCGGGCTGGCTTATCGTAGGTGGGTGTACTCCCCGAATAGGCTGAGATACCCAATGAAGAGAGTCGGCTGGGAGCCAAACGCGAAAAGCAAGACCTACGACAACAGGGGGGTCGGAGAGTTCGTTCGAATAAGCTGGGACGAAGCCTACGACCTGATAGCCAACGAGATGAAAAGGATCAAGCAAAACTATGGGAACAGCGCCATCGTAAGGGCCGGTTCATCTCATAAGATACACGGCATGCTCGGAGGCGAAGGCGCAGGTACAGTCGCTGACATAGTCTTCAACAAGTTCGGCGGTTCCACCTCAGTAAGTGGCCTTGGAAACAGTTGGGTCGGTCATCTATCTGGAGCCACCTTCGTCTGGGGCAACTGGGCCAACATCGGGGCTTACCCACAAGACTACTACTACCCAGAAGGTAGCCACATGTGCTGCTTCAAGGATTTACTGACTGACACTCTGAAGAACAGCAACTTAGTCGTATACTGGTCATGGGACGGCACCAAGATAGAGGGCTTCAAGCAAGGCCATGAGTTTGAGCATCACATGAGGTGGATTAGAGAAGCTGGTATCAAGACGGTTTCTATCGCACCCGACATGAACAAAGTAAGCGCATTTCACGCAGACAAGTGGATTCCTATCCGCGCAACCACCGACTCGGCCATGGCACTCGCCATAGCGTACGTGTGGTTCAAGGAGGACACATGGAACAAGAATTGGGTCTCGACGCATGCCGTTGGAGTGGAGAAGTTCATGGACTACGTCCTCGGAAAAGAGGACGGTGTGCCAAAGACGCCTGAATGGGCTGAGAAGATCTGCGCTGTCCCAGCGAAGATCACGAGAGCTCTGGCAAGAGAGTGGGCCAAGGGACCGACCATGCTCGTGGCTCAGATATGTGGCGCTAACCGTGGTTGGTATGGGCATGAATGGAGCCGGCTGATGCACGTGCTACAGACCCTCCAAGGAAACATTGGCAGACCAGGAGGAAACATCTTCAACGCTGTTGATGGAAGTCCATGGGTCAAAGAATACCATATTCCTTACAAACGCGACGGAGGTTGGTCCGCGGTCTACAAGATTCCGCCCAACCCTGTCACGCAGTTCATTGTTCTAGTGAAATTCGCCGACGCCATACTCAACCCGCCATTCACCTGGTCCCCTTCAGGAAAAAGCGGCGGATCTCTCCAGGGAGGTCTCACCAATTTTGATCCCCGGAAGAAGTACACCTACCCGATGCCTGGCAACTCTGAGATCAAGATGCTGTTCATGATCGGGGCGAGGCTTCATACAGAGCCTCCGGATATAGGCAAATTGGCTCAGGTCTTCAGAAGCTCGAAGATCGAGACATTCTGGCTTGTCAATCCATGGATTGAGCCGCTTTCCAAGTACGCGGACATATTGCTGCCAGCAAACACCAACTTCGAGCGAGACGACTTAGGAGGATTCCCCTCGGCAACAGGATGGGGAAAACACAGATGGGCCGTCTACTTGCAGAAATGCATCGATTCGTTGTTCGAGTCGAAGGATGAGGTCGAAATATACCGTGAACTAGGAAGACGACTCCTGGGCGTGGATGTCTTGGAAGGAAGGACTGTGGAACAGGTCCTGAAGGCGATCTTCGACTGGTCCACAATATCCAAATGGATCACATACGAGGAGTTCAAGAAGAAGGGATACCTAGTTATCCCCTTCCCCAAAGACTACTTCGAGAACTACTACATGCCTGCCCTCAGATGGTTCTACGAGAAACCTGTAGGAGAAGGACTAATTACGCCTTCAGGCAAGCTAGAGATCTACTCTAAGCCAATGGGCGAATGGTACGGAGAGAAGGACCCTGAGATATCGCCAATCCCCAAATGGTACGACCCAAAGGTTATGAAACCAAACACCTGGGGCAAGTATCCACTCATCGGCATGCTGGACCATCCGACCTACAGGTATCATTCAATGTTCCAAGACGTCGCATGGCTTCGAGAACTCTACAAGGTCAAAATAGATGGATACGAGTATGAACCCGTGTACATTAACCCGGTCGATGCAGCAGCAAGGGGCCTAAAGAACGGGGATATAGTCAGAGTCTACAACAACGTGGGCGAAATTCTCTGCGGAGTACGCGTGACAGAGAAAATGATTCCGGGTGTAGTCAGGCTTTCGTACGGGTCTTTCTACGATCCAGTAGACCCACGCAAGAAGTCGCTTGACAGAGGAGGCAGCGCAAACGTTCTTCTGAGCGATGAACCCATGTCAAAACACGCATACGGCGAAAACCTCGCGCATTCCCCGCTCGAGATTGAGAAGTGGAAGGGATAGATTATGTCAAAAGGATTACTCATTGACGTAAGCAAGTGCATCGACTGCAACGTCTGCACCGTTGGCTGCAAGGACGAATACTATGAGAATTCGTACCTACCATACTCCCAGCCTCAACCAGAAACGGGCCAGTTCTGGATCAAGGTGAACGTGGTCGAGAGAGGGAAGATACCGAAGCTCAAGGTCGCCCCCATACCATTGCCTTGCATGCACTGCGACGACGCCCCATGCGTGAAAGCTGCAACAGGCGGCGCAGTCTACAAGAGAAAGGACGGCATAGTCATCATCGACCCGGTGAAAAGTGTGGGACAGAAGCAGATCGTCGGCTCATGCCCTTACGGAGTGGTATACTGGAACGAGCAGCTGAATATACCGCAGAAGTGCACCCTCTGCGCCCACAGGTTAGACGCTGGCCAGCAGCCGAAATGTGTCCTCAGTTGCCCCACGGGTGCCTTGATGTATGGGGAGTTTGAAACCCTCTCGAAGACAGAGGGCGCGGAACCCCTCTATCCCAACTACGGGGCCAAGCCGAGGGTCTACTACATAGGCTTGCCAAAGACGTTCATTGCAGGAGCATTAGCAGATAGCAAAACGGGCGATTGTTTGGCGGGAGTAGAGGTAACCGCTAAAGACACAGCCACAGGCAAAACCTACACGACCAATTCAGATACCTGGGGAGATTTCTGGCTCGACGGCTTGGAAGCAAAGAAGACCTACGAAGTCTCATTTAGTAGAGCAGGCACCGTTGTGAAGACACAGTCGGTGACGCCACAGGCAGACACAGACTTAGGCGACATAACACTGTAGAACAAGAGATCAGAAAATCTTCTCTCTTTTTCTTTTCTATTTTTCTTGACGAGTTTAGCCAAGGGGTGAGTTTTTTCGCTGAGTTTCTGATGCTCCTTCAGCATGATGCAGTTGGAGGATTTATTCACTAAACATGTGCTTGACGGTTGACGGTTGGTCGATAATCGGCGACAATCTTTATTGCCTATTATGACCCTCTCGGAGGTTCGCGCGGTAGTCGCTTCATGGCGGAAATCGATCTTCCTTGGTGCATGTATAAAGGCGTTTTAACGGGTCATTTCACCGCGGAATATATTGGCGACATGGTTGCGGAAGACATACTGAAGTTCAGGCCCGAGATACGGCCAATTCTTGACGAGATTGCGAAGATGGGATGGAGATACCTCTACATCGTGACAAAGGCCAAAGCCATTGCCGAGCTTGATCTCAGCAAATGCCAATATCACTTCGACACTCATGAGTATCCCAACGTGCTGAAACTCATCCTCGGTTCTAAAACGCTTGAGATAGACAGCGTGCCAGAGGTGGAGGAGTTCACGGTCAACGTGTCAACTAAGAGCTACCCGCGGGCTGCGACAGTGGATATCTCCAAGGGGTTGGTCACCTATTTGCACGACCCATTCTGGGGATGGAAAAAGGGATGGGAGAAAGATCCGAAGAAACTTGCGGAAGCCAAAGAGGTTTATGAAGTAGCCAGATGGTTATTGGAGGTTAGGAAACTCAGCTTAGCCCCCAGCCTTAGCATGCAACGCTATGACGAGCTCTCGCAGCAGCTTCAGAGATACTCTTGACCATCCTCTACTACGCTCGTGTCACTGAGAGAGTAATCCCCGGCTTGATTTCTGTGGCCTATGATGCGTGGTACAAGCCAGCTGAGCCTGGAAAACCTGACGCTGTCGACACGGGCGGCGATGTCAATGCGCTATGCTCGCGGGAGAGAAACTCACCGCTTTGCTACGGGGAACGCTACAATTCCACTTTGGCGCAGGTGGAGAAGTAGAAGGGATAGAGACATGACACGATACACGCTTCTAATAGACACGACCAGATGTATGGGATGCAATTGCTGTACGGTTGCATGCACAGACCAATTCGTAGAGAACGACTGGCCGCCCTACTCCGTTGCCCAACCAGACACAGGGCAATTATGGATGTCCGTGGTCGAGAAGGAGTCGGGCAAGTTCCCTGCTGTTAAGGTTCGGTACATCGCCCAACCCTGCATGCTATGCGATAAGCCTCCATGTGTTACAGCCGCCAAGAACGGCGCAGCATACAAACGCCCTGACGGAATAGTGCTCTTCGACCTTGAGAAGAGCAAGGGGCAGAAGCAGATCGTTGACGCATGCCCATATGGGAAGGCCTTCTGGAATGAACAGCTTCAGATCCCGCAGAAATGCAACCTATGCGCCCACAGACTTGACCAGGGCTTGCAGCCTGCCTGCGTGAACGCATGCCCAACACAAGCCATCACAATCGGCGACGCAACCACATTGGCTTCGACCATAGCCGACAAGAAAGCTAAAGTGCTCAGTCCAGAACTCGGAACCGACCCCAAAGTCTACTATGTGGGACTACCTTAGTCAGAAAGGCGCCGACAAAGTCGGCGCTCCCTTATTTTATTTTCACGCTCCGACAGTTCTCGTCGAAAACTCATTTCTGAATCAGATCGCTGTGCTCTCCAGTTCAGTCTGGTTGTTTTCTACTGAGTCAATGGGCTTGCTGTAAGATATATTAGTATAACAAGAGTCCTCATCCTCTCGGGAAACATGAACTCCAAGACTGAAGATGAGGCAGCGAGCTCGGAGAAGAAGGTTACCAGACGCCAGATGCTCAGGGGAGCCGGCATAATCACTCCCGTTCCAGCAACACCTGTCGCGTCAGACACTGGAACTATCAAGGGAACTATCAGATATCCTTGGGGGACCGTGAAGGATGCGCTGGTCAAAGCAGGGGAGAAATCTGCAGTTACCGACAATGCCGGCGGGTATGAAATCACTGGCTTGGCTCCGGGCGAATACCCGGTGACCGCAGAGGTGCCGTTCCCAGGCTACAACGCTCTGCCTAAGAGCGTTGAAGTTGCAGCCGGAGAAACTAAGACTGTAGATATTGATTTTGACTTCAAGAAGTCTGTTGTTGAAGGTCACGTATACGACAAGGAAGGGAAACCAATAGTCGGCGCCATTATTTCCGGAGTGTTGGCTGGCAGGGACCCGGCAAAAGCTGTCACCGACGAAAAAGGCTACTTCAAGGTTGACACTGCAAGTCCGGGAGCTCAGTTCATTCGAGTAAACGCACCGGGGCATATGGGAGAGACAAAAGATTTCACCGCGCCGGAGGCCGCTACAACAACCCTCGAATTCCGTCTCGCACAGGCGACCTGCAAGGTTCACGGCATAGTTACCGACAAGAGTGGACGAGCCCTCCGAGCAGAGGTCTACCTGTCCAAAAGTGGTATCATTACACAGAGAACTTGGACAGACGCCAAAACCGGATACTACGAGTTTCCAGTGCTCCCCGGTACGTATGACATTCTGGCGAATGCTACAGATTACCTGTCGGAAGGATGGCGAGGAGAGATCTCTGCAGATACGAAAGTTGACTTGAGCTTGGAGATCGCGCCTCCACCCCAGCCACAAGCGGGGTAGGGCGCGAGGATCAAACGGGATCTCGTCAGCTCATTTATTCACGCGCGCGGTTTTCGATATGTGAATCATGCCTTTGCCTCGGTCTCAGACTTCGAGGGCAAGGCGAGTGTGTCTAAGAGTTCCAGCACCACTTCTTTGTCCATTTCCACAAATCCTTTCGTGACCTTAGCGACCGCCTTGTAGAATTCCTGCCTGCCCCCCTTGAGTATGTCCGCCACAAGCGGCGGAACCCATTTCATCAGGTGCTCGTTCAGAAAGTCTCTTTGAACTTCCAGATACTTCTTTGCGTTTGTCTGATTCCGCGTCTTTATCGCTTCAGTTGTCTTCTCACATAGATTCGCCATGAACTGAAGTTCTAATGCGATGTGGTCTTCCGGCTCTGTGAACTCGCGTGCCTTCTCGAAGCCCATGATCCTGTATAGCATCATAACGTCATCCCTAGGTTTCTGCATGATAAGGTGGTCCGCGCTCATGTATGCGGATTCAGAAGGATGAGGGGGCACCTGCCGTACCCCAAGGAACAGCCCTGCGTACTCTGCTGCTAATTCAAGGTGGACGTGATCTAAGTTCTCTTCTTTCAGACTTGAGGCGAACTCTGCGATCGATTTGAAACCTTCAACCATCTCCGTTCCCTCGGTCTCAGGATCCTCAGCCAGTCGCTGGAAGAAGTCCTTCTTCGCGGCAAGGTCCAAGAGGAATTGTTTCGCAAGCTCCTTTGCATATATTGTCGTGAGAAAGGCGTAGATTGCCTTCCTGTTCTCGTTTGCGTCAATAAGCTCCTGCGTCTCCTCAGATTCCATGCTCTGCCCACTCTATTTAGCCAATAAACTCTCTATATGATAAGTTAGTATAACAAGCCTCCTGCTCATTTCCTCTGATAGGGATGCGAAGCGGAGTAGTGCTCTGCACTGACGCAACAGACTTGAGACGCGTTCAAGTCATGCGCGACTTACAGACGAGACTGCGGGGCAGAAACACCTCGGTCCTTCTATGCGATGAACACTCAGCCATCTGTAAGCCCGTCGGGGTCAGAGAATTTGTCGTCAGCAACAACTTGGAAGGACTTCTTGTATTCTGCGCATGGGAGGCACGTGTACTCGGAGCGTTGCGGTATGCCGTTGAGAACGCGGGGTTGAAACGTCAGGCTGTAAGTTACTATGATGTTGAGTTTCTTCTTGGAAGAAATGGACACGGCGGCAGTGATGTGGCGAGCACCATTGTTTTGGTCAACCTATCTAGGATCGAGCACGCTGACCACATCAAGGACGCTGTCTCCAAGACGGTTTTGAGCAACTCAAAGGTTTCGCGTAGAGACCTGCTCAGGGCAATTCCAAAAGCTCTCAAAGTGGAGTCAGATATCCCTGCGGTTCTTCGGGATCGTTGTGGTCCTCGTTTCGTCAGTTGCGACTACTGCATAGACGCATGCGTCTTCAATGCGATCACTCGGAACGCTGAGGGATTGATTATTGATGATCGCCTTTGCACCGAGTGTGGGGCATGCGCAAGAGAGTGCCCAGTCGGGGCAATCCAATGCCCGTCAATCTCAGACGCTCAAATCTTGGCGATGGTGAACGCGTTCTCGAAAGCCGAATGGGGACATGATGAGCGACTGTTGGTCCTGACATGTGAGATTGGCATGAGGAAATTCGCAGCCGAGATGGCGAACCGGAAGTCCTTGAAACTTGCCATAGTTCCGACCGTTGCTCGCTGCGTCGGATCCATTGCAAGTCACCATTACCTGTGGGCTGCGTCACAAGGGGTAAGACTCGTGACGGTGTGTCCTGAGGCATCGTGCGTGAACGTCAAAGCATTAGGGCCGATGCAGAACCATGTTGAATCCTACAGAATAGTAATGGGGGAGCGGAGAGTAGAGGCACGAGGTCCCACGACCCAGCATCTCGCTCTCAATAGAGATGACTCAATAGTTGACAGCCTTTCCTCGTTCGCCACAAGCACGGTTCACCATGAAAGGCTGTCAGAACTTCCTTGGTTGGGAAGACGAGAAACCACTCTGAATGCGATTAGAATGCTTCGAACCGACGGAGGCGAAGAGGATCAGCCGCCACGTACAAGTACGCTTCCTTTCTTCAACCTGGCCGTGGACAGCGATAGGTGCACCTTCTGTGAGTTCTGTCAACGCGACTGCCCAGATCAAGCAATCAGATTCGCAAAGGACGAGAACAGTTCGAGGCTGATGTTTGATCCCTCCCTATGCGGAGGCTGCAGGATCTGTGAAGACGAATGTTCAGAGAAGGCCATCGTGATTTCGAGACTCACTGAGCTCTCGGGCATTCTTCATGGAAGTGTGTCGGAAAAGGTGCGCGATGAAGCTGCGAAGTGCACCTCCTGCGGAACACAACTGGGATGGAATCGAGCTTTAGCTGGCCTTGAGAGAAAGTTCTCACAGGCAGGATATTCAGAACAGATGCTGAAAATGCTGAGACTCTGCCAGCAGTGCAAGCAGAAGGTCTTAACCCAGCCGGGTTTTGTTCTTGTGAACGACTAGAGTTCATGCCTCGTTGAAGTTGCTTGATTCCAACTCACGATCGCCCGAATGTGACAATGTTCATCGTAGATTGCGTGATGTTTGTGATGTTACCAAACGGTAACATCGCGCTGTAACGGCAATAAGTAGTATACTTAGCAAACTATCTTATTCGCAACAGACAGAGTGACGAGTCGCGCCTGATCCATCACTCAGTTTCGTCCTGAGCTGGAGCAATGAAGGAGTAGGCGGAGTTCTGGTCGGGCAACAAACGAGATAGGAATTAGGAAAATGTCTGAAAAAGAGAAAGAATCAATCACAGAGAAGAAAATCAGTAGACGTTCAATGCTCAAATGGACAGGAGCACTGGCCGCAGCCGTAGCAGTCGGAGTAGGCGCAGGGTATGAGACAAACCAGCTTCTACGGCCCATAACCACGTTCACACAGACCACCACACAGACAATCCTCCAAGAAGCAGAGCAACTAAGCTATACTATCGTAGGTGAGATTTCTGGGGGCACCGCCGCAGCGGTCTACACGAAGAAAGGGCGCCTGATTCGCATAACGCCACTAGTATACACTGAGGACGAAGCGAAGCCATGGAGCATCAAAGTGGGCGATAAGACCTTCACACCCAGAAAGAGGTCGAACCTGCCACCCTACGACCTCGCATTTCGTAGGTACACCTACACTCCTACCCGCACTATGTACCCCCTGAAGCGGGTGGGCTTCGCGCTAGGCGGCCAGAGCGATGTCTCCAACAGGGGCAAGGGAGAGTTTGTCAGAATCACTTGGGATGAAGCCCTCGACACCATAGCAAGCGAAATGAAACGGATCAAAGCAACGTACGGGAACGCGGCTATTTGGACCATAGGTCAGGACACGCACGGGCAGTACGCAACAGTTCACATGAGGCAAATGGCACGAGTTGTGGACTTCTTCGGTGGACGTACAGATACTGTGCGGAATCCTGACAGTTGGGAGGGCTGGTATTGGGGAGCCAGTCACGTCTGGGGCTTCTCATGGAACGCTGGGCAAATGGATCAAAGGGATTGCTTGGAAGATATGATGCAGAACGCAAAACTGCTGATTGCATGGGGGTTTGACACCCTAACTTCGCAATGGATAAGCTCCAACGATCACGCTCAACCCATTCACTGGCTGGGCAAGGAGCTTGGTATGAAAAACATCTACATTAGCCCTGAGCTGAATATGGGCGCAGGCAAGTATGCGGATAAGTGGATCCCGATTCGGCCTGGCACGGACGCGGCATTGGCAGCGGCTATAGCCAATGTATGGATTAACGAGGGCACCTACGACAGGGACTACGTGAATACCCATGGCTATGGCTTCGACAAGTGGAAAGACTACGTAACCGGAGCCGAGGATGGGGTTCTGAAGACACCCCAATGGGCGGAACAGATAACTGGCGTAAAGGCCAGGGTAATACGCGCGCTCGCAAGAGAATGGGCGTCGAAAACCACAGCGATTCTATCTCGGTACGGTGGAGGAGGCTGTCGTGGTCCTTACGCAAGTGAATGGCCGAGGATGATGGTCTTTCTTATGGCCATGCAGGGCCTAGGGAAACCTGGAGTGAATCTGTCCTCGCCTGACCGAGCTTCCCCAGTCATCCCTAACGTGCTCGGCCTTCCGAGGAACCTCGCAGGCGTAGCCAAAACCAATCCGCGAAACCCCGTAACTCAGCTCATCTATCAGACTATTGCTCCTACCGCCGTCTTGGACCCGCCTGTGAAGTGGTACGGAGGAAGTTACGCGCAACCAACCTCCGAGCAGTGGACGCAAAAGACGTATCCCCTCCCAGGTTACCCGGAGGTCAAAATGCTCTGGATGGACCATGTTTCACGTGTCACTAACTGGAACTGCGGCAACAAGTGGATTGAGATGTACAAGAGCCCCAAGCTCCAGTTCATCCTCGCGCAGAGTCCATGGCTCGAGAACGACTCTCTCTTCGCCGACATCGTTCTCCCGGTAACATCCACCTTCGAGAGGGAAGACATCGGGTTAGTCGGCGCCGTCCCTCCAGGCCCCGGACACGGCAAAGCTTGGGCTAATCCCGTGGGCGTCTACATGAAGAAGGCCATCGAACCGCTAGGCGAATCGAAGAGTGACTATGAAATCTATCTTGCGGTAGCGCAGCGGCTGGGTCTCGAACCGCAGTTCAGCGAAGGGAATATCGTCGAGGACTGGATCAAGAAGCTCTTCGCCAAATCGTCACTGCCCAAGTACATAACCTACGAGAGCTTCAAACAGAAGGGCTACTACGTCTTCAAGTTCCCAGATGACTGGCCTCGAAATCCAGGGCTCCGCTGGTTCCATGACAAGACCGATATCACTCCAACCTCCGGACTCATTACCCCCTCAGGAAAGATTGAGTTCTACTCGCAGAACCTCGCGAAATACTTCCCAGATGACAAGGAGAGACCGCCTGTGCCGCACTACATTGCGGAAGGTCCGACTCATCAGGAGAGCCTCACTTCGGCGCGCGCAAAGACGTATCCGTTGCTTATTGAGAGCCCTCACCCTAGGTACAGGTTCCACAGTCGAAATGCCGGTGTCACTTGGCTGAACGAGCTACCCGTATACAAGGTTCTGAATAACGGTGTTTACTACGAGGCAGTTTTGATGAACCCAATCGACGCAAAGGCGCGAGGGATAGCACAAGGAGATGTCGTGCGGATCTTCAACGAGCGTGGAGCAGTGCTCGCTGGGGCACATGTAACAGAAAGAGTCATGCCAGGGGTAGTCCGCATTCCAAACGGATCACCCTACACGCCGGCGCCGCCAGGCAAGCCTTATCAGGACGCAGCAGGCGCGATCAATCTGATTACACCATACGCGACTACTTCCGCGAACGCGTTTGGCATGGTCTGCAATGCATTTCTACTGCAGGTGGAGAAGTGGGTGGGATAGAGATTGCCACGTTACGGAATGGTCATAGACTTAGGAAAATGTCAAGGGTGCTACAACTGCCAGATCGCCTGCAAAGATGAGTATGTGGAGAATGACTGGCCACCCTACTCCGCAACGCAACCTGACACAGGACAATTCTGGATGCACGTCCAAGAACGCGAAAGGGGCGCATATCCAAGAATCAAGATGGCTCACATACCTCTACCCTGCATGCAATGCGACAAACCCCCGTGTCTGAATGGCATCGCAAGTGATGCAGGGTACAAGCGGTCAGACGGGATAGTGATCTTCGACCCTGTGAAGAGTGCTGGACAGAAGAGTATGCAGGCCCAATGCCCCTACGGCGTCGTCTACTGGAACGATAAGCTGAACATCCCACAGAAATGCACGTTCTGCGCCCACCTGCTAGACCGCGGATGGACGGAGCCACGATGCGTTCAATCCTGTCCGATCGCAGCCTTCACCTTCGGCGACCTAGACGACCCGAACAGCGATGTCGCGAAACTAGTCGCAGCAGGAACAGCAAAGTCGCTCAATCCGGAGTTCGGCACAAATCCCAGAGTCTACTACACCAACATGCCGAAGACTTTCATTGCAGGGACGGTTGTGAACGGGTCGACCGACGAGTGCTTCGAAGGCGCGGCCGTCACGCTCAAAGATACAGCGTCAGGTGCAACGATGTCGACAACCACGAACAACTATGGTGACTTTGAGTTCGAAGGCTTGGACGGTGGGAAGACCTATTCGCTGACGATACAAGCCTCTGGATACACTACAATTACTCAGGACTCGATCGTACTCAAGACTGACACATACCTAGGCGAACTCGTCCTACGCAAGTCGTAGGAGAATTCGCCAAACTCCCATTTTTCTTTTTGTCACTTTCTTGCTGAAGTTTACGTTTACTGTGCCAAGTAGTTGACTTCGCCCGAGCATCTCTTATCCTTATTCTCATTCTGCAAGAACGATTTCCACAACTCCTTTCCTGGGACCTGTCTCTCTGAATATCTGTGCTTGAAATCTGTAGAAGCAGAGTTCGGGAGAGGTAAGCCACGCATCCGCCATTAGGCCTGCAGCCGTACAACATTCACCCAAGAGCTCGACCTCATTCTTGCACGTCTTGATCGCGGTCTGCGGCAGAATAATGGCCTTCTTCATTTCAGGCGCTGCGACCATCAGCGCATCTCGGCCGAGCTTTATTCCTGAGCCTAAGCGGACCGGATCGGTTGCTTTCAATTGTTCGGGAGATGAAAGGACTGTGACTTCGAATGAGATGCCGCCACTGTTCGAAGGTGGTCGCAGAGAACGTACAGCGATGGCCGTTGAAGCATCTATCACTGACCGGTAAAGGTTCTTCATCGGCATTGGATATCCAGTGAAACCGAGAACAACATCTTGCTCGTCTCGCTTTTGCTCGGCGAAAGTTCCAACCCTGACGTATGCGCCAATCTTTTGCTCGAGTTTTGGAGAGGGAGACTTGGTAGCTCTGAAGATCTGGTTCTGATTAACATAAGTGAAGTAAGCTTCGCGGGCAACTTTCACTAGATAAGTTCCTTCGCCAAGGGTCAGCATGTCGAATCCTTTCGGAGTGCGGTTATCCTCAGTATGCAGATCTATCTATTCTCCTAGGCATCCGCAAAAGCCTTGTGTTCTACTTACAGAAGGTTCTTATCGACTACGCCTATCCATGATCGCGTGGACTTCGACACTCTCTTCGTTCATCCGCCTGCACTTTACGATTTCAGGAGAAGAATCCTGTTCCCAGGTCCCATTGCTCATACTGTTGCGGACAGCACGCATCAATTCATTGTTTTCCCCGTCGGGTTGCTAAGTATGGCAGAGTACTTGGACAGAAACGGATACAAAACTGCAATCGACAATCTCGGGGAACGCATGGTGACAGACGAGACATTCGACGCTGAATCCCATCTCAGGAACTCTGATGCGAGAGTGTACGCTATCGATCTCCACTGGTGCACGCACTCCCAGGGAGCAGTTGAAGTTGCCAGATTGTGCAAACAGCTTCATCCGAATTCATTTGTGCTCTTGGGAGGACTTACTGCTACATGCTTCCATGAAGAAATCATCCGTAACTTCCCATTCATTGACGCTGTCATTCGGGGAGAAGCCGAAGAGCCTCTGTTGCAGCTCTTGAGCAAGCTGGATGCGCGAAGTTCGTTGAGTGAGGTTTCAAACCTTACGTATCGAGACGGGAACAGAATACTCGCAAATGAGTTGGCGCAGCCTCGTTCAAGTCTCGATGATCTCGACTTTACGCGACTCGACCTTGTCAAGCCGAGGAAAGCACCTGTCTTCGAACGCGCGAGCGTTCCGGTATGCAGAGGATGCGTTTATGATTGTGTTTCATGCGGCGGATCAGCTTATAGTTACAGGAGATTGTTTGGCAGAGACAGACCTGCTTTCAGAAGCCCTGAGAAAATTCTTGAAGACCTAACGAGACTGGATGAGCAGGGGGTGGATGTGGTCTTCCTCTTTCAGGATCCATGCATGGGGGGCAGGAAGTATTGGAAAGAACTTCTTGCAGTCTTGAAGTCGGATAAATCGAATATTGGTACGTTATCGCTCGAGCTCTTTGTTCCTCCCCCAGCTGAATTTCTGGAGAACTTGTCCACTATCGGAGAAAGAGTCACACTCACAATATCGCCGGAGTCTGGCGTAGACAGCGTTATGAAAGCCCATGGCAGGCCGTACACGGACAAGGAGCTCCTTTCCACTGCAGCCCTCTGCATGCGACTCGGTCTGAGGCTTACTGTCTTCTTCATGGTGGGTTTGGCGGGAGAGACCCACAATACCTTCGAGCAGACTTCGAGTCTCTGGGAGGAATTCTATGCAATGAACGACTCGAGGTCTCAAAGGCTGCGGGCAGGCGGGGCTGTGAGGCATGCTTTTGGTTCAATGATCCTTCTAGATCCAGGTTCTCTCGCCTTCGACTATCCTGAGAAGTATGGATACAGGCTGCTCTTCAAGAATCTCAGAGACTACATCGAAGGAATGTTGAAGCCATCATGGCATCAATGGATCAGCTATGAAACAAGAAAGCTCGGCAGGGATGATATTGCGATGCTCACTCTTTATGCTCTCGCAGAATCAGCAAGAGTCAGGGAGAAGTATGGTGTTTATACAGTTCCGGAGGAAGCCGTCGAGGAGTATTTCATTTCGCGCGCAGGTCAGATTGTTCTTGAGGAAGTGGATCGGGCTATGCAATTCGCTGACGCCCAAGAGACGCTGAACAGACTTGAAAATCTAAGTCAAATGCTAACCAGTTATCCGCGATCGGCTCCCACTGACCCATACGCGTACCGGGCTGCTATTCAGCGGGCGACCCTAGAATCAGTTGGGTTACTCGATGCTGCATGTTAGTCCAAAGCTCTCGAAGAAATAGTCATGCAGGTTCGCCCGCGAAGCCGTATTTTCTGACACACAATCACCCTGCTCAACAAAAGGCTTGACTTTGGGCTAGATGTATCGTCACTGATCCAGGCATGCATTTCCTGTAGCAGTTGATCCAAATCGCTTTCTTTAGAAGCCATGTGGCCAGAGTGGCTTCGCTGAACTTGTAATCCAGCAGTCTCCTTCATCGCTCCTTTTGAAGGTCGCACACGGAAGCCGTTTGGACGAAAGGGAGAGGCTGGGATACTTGAGGAGTCACTCCAACCCTATCATATGTTACCGGACGGTAACATCGCGTTATACCTAAAGTGGGTAGAGTAATTAGCAAACTGACTTATTCTTGACGCACATAACGACGATTCGCTGCCTGATCCACTACTGTGTCTCTACCACAATGCTGGTCTTTCCGTCAAGGAGGGCCATTGAAAACCGATAGTGGAACAGCGGATCAAACCCGACTCTTGGGTATTGAAGGAGGGGAACAAGGCGTGACAGGAAAGCGCCTGCAAGCAGTGACAATAACAGAACCCCCTCTCGTGATAGCACAGCAGATATCGGACGGATCAGACTTCTAGTCGACATTATCCTCTTCTCTTCTTCTTGTGACTGCTACCGAAGTGGTAGCACTATTAGACATCGTGGCCTCCGGACTTTTCCAGACGCGAGTTCTTCACGCAAACCGTAATGACATAGAGAGAGAGACGTCTCGGAACTAGGCTAAAGGGCAATTTCAGAACTCTGTGTTGAGTGAATTCACGCTTGAGCATAGCTTCAAGGTATTCTGCGCTATAATAATGGTCAACAGGCTTTCGAAGGCGCGCAACCTTTCGCCCGAGTCGATATGCCCAATTCTCGGTTGGAATTCCAGCCACCAATTTCCCACCTGGCGCTAGGACTCCGGAAACTTCATGCAGAGCTGCCTGAACGTTATGCAGGTGTTCCAGAACGCTTGCGCAGAATGCGAGTTGCGAACATTCAGGTCTGAGCGGCAGATGTGTGCAATCTGCCCTCAGAAAGTGCACGTTCTGATAGTGCTCTAGCTTTGCCTCTTCCTTCGCGAGATAGATGTCCCTATTGATATCGATTCCAATACAGGGGGAACCAGTCTGCTCATCGGCAATCAACTTAAGGAGTTGGCCCTCTCCGCATCCAATGTCAAGAATAACAGCTACACTGGTTCGTTGGACCATCTTTGCCATGCTTCTGAGCCTAGACCAGAAATACGCTCTCACGATAGGATTCGACGATCCGTAGGTTATGTCAGAGTAATGTGGGTTCAAGTGACATGTCTCAAGTAGCAGTATCTTCAAAATTGCAGGAGTGGAAAGTCTGCATTCACCCATTCCTCTCAGTGAGATGAGTCGGCATTGGGGTGGCGGGGATGGTATATTACTTGGCGTTCGAGTTAGTGCCCTTGAGAACTTTCCCTAGATGATCTGGCAGTTCATCCTCCATACTAATGAATCCGAGCGTCAAGTGGGCCAACGCTTTGTAGAAGCCAGTTGTAGCTGTGGATTCGAGTTTCCTGGAAAGTTGCGGCACCCACTTGATAAGGTGGTCTCTGAGGAATTCTTTTTGAAGGTTCAAGTATGCGATGGCGTTCTCAACATCCTTCTTATCTAGGGTCTGGGAGGTCCACCTACATAGCTTTGCCATGAACTGAAACTCGACTGACACATGATCCTCTGGCTCCGGGAAGTCCTTATCCTTTTCGAAACTGAGACTTCTGTACGCGGCTAATACATCATGATAAGGCTGTTCGTAAAGCAAGTGGTCTTTGCCGAGGTATACAGATTCCACAAGATGTACTGGGTCAGTGCCCACTCCCAGACAGACTGGCGTATTCTGAAGCAAGGTTGACGAGAAATGCCTCCATCTCCTTGTCGTTGCTTTTCAGGGATTTTACCTGATCTGTGAATTCGCGGAGCAGTTTGCTGCCTTCTCGCAGTTCTTCGCCCCCTTGAGAATCAGTGAGGGATCTTATCGTGGGCTCTGCTGCGATTACGTCATCAAGAAAGAGTTCGTTGACTTCTGCTTTGAACGCTCTTGAAAGAAACGAGTACAGAGCTGCCCGCGTGAGGTTTACCTTGCTGGCTTCTTCCAAGCATGCGCTAGCTTCTTTGGGGTTCAAGTATCTGCACCGTGCCGTGCCATGTTTGTTCTGGGGAGGTCATAGTATAAAATGTTCATTCGGTTTTCTCCGTTGAGTTCATTCTGAATGCCGCTTTAGATGATAACGGTTGGGGTTGATGCCAGTGAAAGAAGTGCGGCGAGGCTCTTATAGGCAGGGATAAAACCTCCGCGTGCTCGTACCAACTTACGTCGAGTCGAGAATTCATCCCGACATTTCATTGGACTAGGTTCTTCAAAATGTCCAAATGATATGCTTGAACCACTAGGAACAGTTGGATTGTGAAGAGCAAGCTAAGCAGGATGAGGATCATTCTCCTCTTGTCCAAGTAGCTCAAGCTAATTCCGATCAGCACAGCAAGTGGTTGAGGAATGAAATGTATCCATCTGACCCCATGCCACTGCACACCAAACAAGTACGCGTATGCAAGGAGTACTGGTACGACAGCCCAGATCAGCAGGATCTTCTTATCCCTGATGAATTGCCAACCCCCGTGCTTGTAGGTGAAGACAAGTGCAAACACAGCAGACAATAGCAGTAGTGGGCCTACTTGGTCCACGATGTAGGGTGTAACGTAGAGGCTCTGGTTGTAGACGGGACTGTACTTGGTATAGTAATCGAAGATCGATAGAAGCGCGAACTGATAGAAAGCGACGTACGCGATTACGGCGCCGACAAAAAGTCCGATCAAAGATCTCGGAATGGCTCTTCTCCTCCAGATCAAGATTGAGAAGTAGGGTACCAGGACTGCGATTATCAGAATAGTTGACAAGTGATGGGTGAAAGCAAGGGCCGCACTGAAGAAGGCTGACAAAATGGCTTTGTCAGTGATCACAACGTACACAAGACAGGCTGCGAAAAATAATCCTGCAATGTTCGCATAACCTCCCCAGGCAAGCATTTCATAGTCGCTGCGAGTTGCCAGCAAGGAATATGACGCGAGAAGCGCACCAGCATTCGAACCTGAAACGCGTTTTGCGACCAGAAAAATAGGCACTGCCTCGAAAGCACTAAATGCGCTGGCCAGAATCTTCATTACCGCAAATGGGTCAACGTTCGGAAAGGCCAAGAAGAATCCTAGCGAGATAAGGTGAAAGAGCGGCGGGTAGTAGAGGTCTACAGTGCTCCCCGAGCTACCTGCCTCCACGGGGACGCTAAGCTTTCCGTAAAGAAGGGCCATAGAATACTTGTAGTGAAGGAATGGGTCCGCGCCTACGCGAGGATATTGCAGAAGCGGTATGGCCTTAAACAGAAAGCCCACAACCAACAGCGCCGAGAGCGCGATCAGTTCCCGAACTTCGAAAACTCCTGTTCGGAAATTCCCGCGCAGAATAGAACTGCCGGGACGACTGTTAGTCGCCAATCCCCTTTCTCTTCACTTCAAGCAGACTACGCTTCTAGATTATGACACTCTCGCTAGTTCGCTATGTTCTGTAAATAGTATGGTGCATGCGGCCCTAATTCAGAGCACTTCATCAGCTATTCACAGTGAGCTATGCGAAGATCCTCTTTATTCCTCTCACCCTGTCGAATGCTCTGTCATTTGAATAGATCTCTGTCAACCCGAGCCGCTCCATCTGGGCCAGGTACACTCTATCGAAGAACTCCAAACGCGGAAAA
>Ga0315280_10001660_pt1 | contig 37725 bp, 33 predicted proteins | sample YL17G06_40_MG_FD_203697 | JGI IMG/M metagenome (GOLD analysis project Ga0315280, IMG submission 203697) | Sediment microbial communities from Yellowstone Lake, YNP, Wyoming, USA - YL17G06_40 | ecosystem: Environmental > Aquatic > Freshwater > Lake > Sediment | place: USA: Wyoming | collected... | reverse complement strand
TGCGGTCGAAGATGAGCACGCGCCACACAACCCGCGCCGTGGCGACCTGGCCCGGGCGGGTCGGAGACTAGCCACTACAACCCTAACAGGATGCTGAAAAACCTCTGAAACTGTCATCCTGAGGAGTGCGTCAGCCGACGGACGACGAAGGATCTCTGTATTGGCTTGATTCTGCAAATGCCGGCATTCTTTCCGTCAGTTGACGGACTCAGAATGACATTGCCAAAGGATCTTTCAGCAACCTCCTAAGCCGGGCGAATGTTCTGGTTCACGCGGAAGAAGTTTGAAGGGTCGTACTTTTTCTTAATCGCGGCCAGGCGGTCGTAGTTGTCCCGGAAGGCAGCCTTCACGCGTTCCTGGCCCTCCTCCATCATGAAATTCACGTAGGCGCCGCCCGCCGAGTACGGGTGCAGCGCGTCAAAGTAATCCTTGCACCATTTCGTGATCTTGTCTTTGTTCGCCGGGTCGGGATCGACGCCCACGATCACCAGCGCCCAGGTAGCATCGCGGTAGCTGAACGCCGTGTCGTTCTTGCCCACGCGGTGCGCCGCACCGTTGATGGGATAGATGTGCGTCGTGGAGTGCCCGGTGGGAAGCTTCGAGGCTTGCTCCAGGTGCTTGGCGATGGCCGCGTCGCTCAGTTCCTTCACGAAGTCGGCGCGCCAGTACCACTGCAATCCGGGCGGGTAGAGCGGGTCGAAGAGGCTCTGCAGCATGGGAAACGGCATGGGACCCACATGATCGAGCGCCGGCTTGCCGAATGTGCGCATCGGCTTGGTGGCCTTGTCTGCCTGCTCGGGTGCCGCCGTCGAGCACCAAATGACGGCGCACATTTTCTTGCCGTGCAGATTCGCCGGAAACAGCGGCACGGGCGGCACCGTCAGGAAGGCGAAAAACCCGTTCACGTCTTCCGGCGCCTGCGTAATGAACTCCCGATAGGCTTTCATCACTTCAGGGGTCTGCTCGATGGGCCAGAAGGTGGGGCCGGCGCTGACCATCGTCACCGGATGCAGGCGGAGCAGAAACGAAGTCACTACGCCGAAGTTGCCGCCGCCACCGCGCACCGCCCAGTAGAGGTCGGGATTCTCTTTTTCATTCGCCGTCACGAAACGGCCGTCGGCCAAGACCATGTCCACCCCGAGAAGGTTGTCGATGGTGAGGCCGTAGGTGCGCGTCAGGTGGCCGATGCCGCCCCCCAACGTCAGCCCCGCGACGCCCGTGGTGGCAATCGTTCCGGTGGGCGTGGCCATACCGAAGGCGTGCGTGGCGTGGTCCATGTCACCCCCGGTGCAGCCGCCTTCCACGCGTACGGTGCGCGCGGCGGGATCGACACGGACCCCTTTCATCTGCGAAAGGTCGATGGCCAGACCGTCGTCGCAGATTCCCAATCCACCGCCGTTATGGCCGCCGCCGCGAATTGCCGTGAGCAGGCCGTTGTCGCGGCCGAAGTTGACGGCGTAGATCACATCGCCCACGTCGGCGCACTTGGCGATAATGCGCGGACGCTTGTCAATCATCCCGTTGTAGACTTTGCGCGCGGAATCGTAATCGGCGTCCGCGGGCTGAATAATCTGTCCCCGAAATTGCCCTCGCAATTGATCGAGAGATACTGATGGCACAGAATCCTCCTCAGACATAAGTTTTCGGGGAAACCGCGTCCCCGTATCATCCAGCTTTTCTTTTCAAAGCCCTGACCCGCGCAAGTATACACCGATTTCGGACGGCGCACACCCCCCGCGGGGCCGCGCGCTTGCGGCTCCGGCAGCCCAGCTATTTCAGTTGCTTGCCGGATGTGGTCATCACCACTTTGCCGTGCTTGACGCCGCGCAGGCTGAGGATGTGGTCGGCCAAGTGCTGAATCATGGAAGCCCGGCCCTTTACGATGATGACCTCCAGGCAGTGACGGGCGTCGAGGTGAACGTGTGTCGTCGCCAGCACCTTGCCATGATAATGATGTTGCGCTGCAATCAACTCCTCGGTGAGACCCGGCCGGTGGTGGTCGTAGACGACGGTGAGCGTGCCCACCACGACCCGATCGCGCGCCACGTCGGTCGAGACGGCGCACTCGCGGACCAGGTCGCGTATCGCTTCGGAGCGGCTCCCATAACCCTTCTGCGCAGCGATGCGGTCAAACCGGGCGAGGAGTTCACGATCCAGCGAGATTCCGGTGCGAATCAGCGACGACATGGCGTCTCCTATCACCGTGCGAGTTCCCTGCTCCCGCCCGCACACCCACGGGCTGCAAGGTCGAGCTGCAATCCGAATCTGCCCGAAATGGTAGCAGCGTCACGCGCTTTGCGCCACTCGGACGGAATGTCGTCCCGCCGCATTGACATCCGGTTGGCATTGACAGGCGCACGTCGAGGCCATAGTATTACGATTTCATGATTCGTGTTACCAGCCTCGGGAGCGACCCATGCGACCGGTTTCACCTGCCCTTTTCCTGACGGCTCTCGCGCTCGCGGTGACGCCAGCCGCGGGTGCCGATGTGGAGGTTCGAGTTCAGGACCCACAGGGCGGCGCCATCGTCGGCGCGCACATCGAGATTCGGGAGAGCATCCGGAGCGGCCGACCGCTTTCTGCCGTAAGCGACGTGCGCGGGGCCGCGCGGCTGCGCTTTGACCCGCCCGCCGAAATTCGCGTCACCGCTCCCGGGTTTGAACCCCTGCACGTAAGGCAAGAGTCGGTTCGGGCGGGCGAGCTGAACCTGCAGCTTCAGCCGGCCACGCTGCGCACCACCGTGGAGGTGGTGGTGAGGGACACGCCCACGGCCGAGACCGTCTCCACGAGCGTGGGAAGCGCGCTCGAAATCGATCGCAGCGGGGCCCGCACCGTCCTCGATGCCGTGGAGAAACTGGTACCCAGCGCCTTCGTTACGCGGCGCGGCGTGATGGGTTACGGCATCGCCACCAACGGGACCGGCATGGTCTCCATCCGCGGGGTTGGGGAGTCACCCAACACCGGCGTGCTTGTGGTCATCGATGGCCGCCCGGATTATCAGGGGTTGATGGGCCATCCGCTGCCGGATTTCTATTCGCTGTCGGATGCGGAAACCGTCAGCGTCACACAAGGGCCGGCCTCGGTGCTGTATGGAACCAACGCCTTGGGCGGCGCCATCGAGATCAAGCCGTCGCGTCCGCGCGAGGGCATTCACACCCAGCTCACCTCCAGCTTCGGATCGTACTTCACCGGGCTGCACCGGCTCGCTCATGGCGCCAGGTGGGAGCGGGGATACTACTCGCTGACGGCCGGCGTCGCACACACCTCCGGCGATCGCGCCAATTCCGCTTTCCACGACCAGGACGGGACGCTCGCAGTCGGCTATGATCTTTCGCCCACGTGGCGAACATCGCTCGAAGGGCGCTACGGCCACTTCAATGTCGAAGACCCCGGCACGGTGCAGCATCCGACCGCGGGGCAGTACGCGCGCGTGGGGCGCGGCGGATTCAGCTACGATTTGGAGAACGCCACGGGGCGGACGTGGGGCTACGCGCGCGTATTCTCCAGCTTCGGCCACCACATGCTGTGGGATGGATTTCGGTCGGTGGACAGCACCACGGGGATCCGTATCCATCAGACTGTCACCCTGGCTCCGCAACTCACACTCGACGGTGGAACCGACGTGGTCCGCTATGGCGGCCGGGCGAACAACATCGCGGCGCCGGTGGATTTCGGCGAACACCACCTGAGCGACTCGGCCGGTTTTACCCGCACGGTTTGGATGCCGGTGAGCCGCGTCCGTTTCAACGCGGGCTTCCGTTATCAGCACAACTCTCTTTTTGGCGGAATCGCCGTGCCCGAGTTGGGAGCTTCCGTAAGGCTGACGGAGCGCTACTCGTTCTCCGCTTCGGCGGGCCGCGGATTTCGCAACCCGACGATTCGCGAGCTCTATCTCTTCCCCGCCCCCAATCCTGCGCTCAGGCCGGAGAATCTTTGGAACTATCAAGCCACTTTCCAGGCCCGCCCGCGATCGGGGATCACCACCTGGGTGACGGGTTACTACGCCGACTTGAGCGATTTGATTGTGGTGACGGGCCGGTTTCCCAGTCTGCGAACCAGCAACGCCGGTCGCGCGCTCAATCGCGGCGTGGAGGCCAACGTTCGCTGGCAGGCGGCGCGCCGGCTCAGCTTGACTTCGGGGTACGGCTACCTGCGCTCGACGAACCTGGGGCCTTACATACCGGTGCACAAACTCAACTACTCACTGGAATGGGACGCTGGGCGCGCCTTCGTGCACCTCGGAGGCATGACCGTCGGTCGCCGCAGCGCGGACATCCAAAGAACCTCGCAACTGGGCGGGTACACGCTCCTCACGCTGAAGTGCACAGTCCCGGTGCGCCGCAATCTGAGCGGATTCGTTCTGGTCGACAATCTCTCGGATCGTCGCTACGAGGTCCTTCCGGGATATCCGATGCCGGGCATCAATGCCATGGCCGGCCTCGATTGGCGATTCTGAGGATCGCGTTGAGAAGCGACCGACTGCGCGCGATGGTGGTCAGCGCTGTGATGGCGGCGCTGGCCCTCACTCTGCCGATCGTCTTCCATGCCGTCGGCCTGGGAAGCAAGTTTCTGCCCATGCTGCTGCCGCTGCTGCTGAACGGTTTCCTGGTACCATGGCCGTGGGCGGTACTGGTGGGCGCTGCGGTGCCCTGGATTTCGGCGCTCACGACCGGCATGCCGCCGCTGTATCCTCCGGTGGCGATGGTCATGTCGTGCGAAGGCGCGATCTTGGCGGGCGTGGCGGCGATCACCTATCGAGCCACGCGACCGCGCCTTTGGCCGGCGCTGTTGCTCGCGATCGTCGCGGAGCGCAGCGCCTCTTTCGGCCTGACGTGGTGGCTGGCGGCCAGGCTCGAACTGCCCCCGGCGTTGGCGTCGCTGGCCACCTTCGCGCAGTCGCTTCCCGGCGTGGCACTGCAATTGGCTGTTGTCCCCGTCGTTGTGCGGAGGCTCCAAAAGCGCCAAGGATTGCTCTTTCGAGATGCCGACCCACATGAAGCAGCGCCACTTCAATGATCTCGCCACTCGATGGGATTCGCTCCCTGCACCCAGCGACGCGGGCGCGAAGGCGGGCGAATTCGTGCGCCGGGCCGTCCCAGCCAACGCGCGCACGGTTCTCGACGTCGGCTGCGGCACAGGCATTCTGTTGCCGCCGCTCCTCAGCATTTGCCCTTCGGCGGCGTGCATCGTGGAACTTGACTTCGCTGAGGCGATGCTGAGAGAAAACACCCGTAAGGTGGTGGACCCGCGCGTGCAACGTATTTGCAGCGATGCAAGGCAACTGCCCTTCCGCGGCGAATCCTTCGATGTCATCCTATGCTTCGGCGTGCTGCCGCACTTCGAAGACTCGGAGGCGACGTTGCGGGAACTGTTCCGAGTGCTGCGGCCCGCGGGCGTCCTGGGGGTCGGGCACGCGCTGGGCAGCCGGGAACTCAACGCCCTTCACCACGGGCTGGGAGGCCCGCTCGCGCACGATACACTCCCCGGCTCGGAGGCACTCGCCCAAATGCTTCGCCGATGGAAGGCCCGCGTTCCGGTAGCCGAAGAACGCCCCGATTGGTACTACGTTTGCGCGGTCAAAGAACGCTCATGACGACCCTTCGTACTCTCGCTGCACTGATCCTCGCCGCCGCCACGGTCTTCGCCGTGCTGGGGTCGAACGCCGTCTGGCTGGCCGCCGCGGCCACGCTCGGTCTCGCGTTGCGCGTCGCCCTCTGGGAGAACGCTTCACGCGCCTTGCGGCCAGCGCTTCCCATTGTCCTCTTCGCCGGCGCTCTGGCATTGCTGAGATGGGTTTCGCATACCCCGATCTCGGTGCTGCCGCTCAAGACCGTGGCGGTGTTCCTGTTGTCCACTGCGGCCATGCGCATCTTTCCCTGGACGCGTCTGTCACCCTCGCTGGATGCCACGTCGAAGGTCTTCACCCCGTGGCTGTTTGCGCTTTTTGTGCGGCACTTTGCGGACATCCTGGCCGCCGAGGCCGGACGAGTCTTCCAGGCCCGCGCGCTGTGCGTCACCAGACCATACGGAGCCGGCGCTCTTCGATCCCTTGTAGCGGCGCTGGGCGCGGTCTTCAGCCGCGCACTCACCCGGGCCGAACGGTTCTACGCAGCCCAGTTCTTGCGTGGATTAGCAGCATGAAACCGGTGCTCGAAGTCGAACACCTGGAATTTTCTTATGATTCCAGGCGCGTGGTGTTGCACGACATCAGCTTCACGGTCTTCGAGGGCGAGCGCGTGGGAATTGTGGGGGCGAATGGCGCGGGGAAAAGCACGCTGTTGTGGTGCTTGCTCCGATTGCTGGACGCGCGAGGCTCCGTGCGCTTCTTCGGTGAGAAGCTGACGAAATCCGCCATGGCCCGGATTGGCGTGGTATTTCAGAATCCGGAAGACCAACTCTTCATGCCCCGCCTGATTGACGATATCTCGCTCCCCCTTCTCAATCGCGGCGTCGAGAAACCGGTTGCCGTCGAGCGGGCGCTGAAGGCACTTGAACAGGTGCGGCTGCGTGAGGCCGCCGAGCGCCCCGCCTCGCAGCTGAGTTTGGGCGAAAGGAAGCGCGCCGCCATCGCCGCCGCTCTCGCCGGTTCGCCGGATCTACTTATGCTCGACGAGCCCACTGCCGAACTGGACGGCCGTGCCGTCAGGCAGCTTTCCGGCGTGCTGCGAGAGTTGAGAATGGCTCGCCTTATCGCGAGCCACGATCTGCCCTTCTTGAAAGACCAGGCCCAGCGAGTGTTTCTTCTTCGCGAAGGCCAAATCATCGCCGAGGGACCGAGCCAGCAAATCCTATCCGACGAAGTCCTCCTGGACCGCGCGGGGTTGATCTAAGTGTCCCGAGTCGCAAGTTCTATCCACAAATCGTCAGGGCATGGCTTCAGCCATGCCGCAAGATGGCAAACTCCAACCACCTCTTTGCCCCAGCGGCGGGCTTTCAGCCCGCCGCTGGGGCAAAGGAAACGACTCGTTCCGGCCTTCGCTCACGGCACGATTGAAGTCGTGCCCTGACCGAATTAGTGATCGGACCTCTGCTTCGGGACACTAGCGAAGAGCCGCACGGTCTGTCCAGACGGAGACCTTCACGTGCAGGGCAGCCCTACGCGAGATCGAGGGTCTCGAGTAACTCCAGGATGTTGGCCTCGTCCACGACCAGGCTCCACCGCTCGTCAACGAGGCGCTCATGCTCGTCAAAGGCGCGAAACAAGCGCACCTTGGCGGCGGCGTACTGCTCGTTCGCGTCGAGCTCGCGGCCGTGTGCCGCGCCCCACGCCTCGAGCGCTCGGTCCGAAACGAACACCTTAAGAGAAAACGGCGGATGCTGGTCAGGCGTGACTACAAATGTGTAATCACTTCCCGGACCCAGCCCCTCGGGACGAATCACGCGCCGCCGGGCATCGAAGAAATACTGGTAGGTGACGCCCGTCTCGCCCGCGTACGCCTTGTAGCGGCGCCCCATTTTCATGGGCGGACTTCCCTCCCCCGGGCTGGCGATTATTTCTCCGCCGCTTTCACGACCGCCGGCCGCCCTTGCAGTTCGTCGGCGAGTGGCGCGGCGTCGTAGAGCTCGCGCAGCGCTTCGATAATCGCCGAGCTGTGCACGGCCACAGCACGGTTTTTCTCCTCGCTGTAGACGTAGTTTCCCGCCAGGCTCTCGATATTCCCATCGAAGATCAGCCCCACCAGCTCGGCGTTGCGGTTGATGACCGGAGAGCCGGAATTCCCGCCCGTAATATCGCAGACGCTGACGAAGTTCAGGGGAGTCGAGAGGTCGAGCCGGCCCTTGCGCTCCAGGTAGCGTGCCGGCAGATCATAAGGCGGCTTCAATCCGAAGCTGTACGCGCGATCGTAGAGCCCGTAGAAAGTGGTCTCGGGGGGCGCCTGCGTGCCGTTCATCGGATATCCCTTCACGGCCCCGAAGGTGAGCCGCAGCGTGAACGTCGCGTCCGGATACACGGACTTGCCGTAGGCCGCAAAGCGCGCCTTGCCGATTTTTTCGCCCGCGGTCGTCTCCACGCTTTCGATGTTGTCCTCGTACCACTTGCGCATCTCGCGCAGGAAGGGATCCACGCGCCGCGCGAAGGCAATCAGTGGATCGGTCGAGGCCTGGACCGCCGCCTCGCCGCCCTCCACGAGCGATTTGCGCACCGCCGGATCCGTGAGCTTGGTTCCGGAGACGAGTTCGCGGGCCACCTCCGCCGGCGTGCGGCCCTCCAGCGCGGCCCTCATAAACGGGTCGTCGGCACCCAGCTCATCGAGCGACTCTCCGAGCGTGTTGGCGATCAGAACCTCTTCCATGCCGGGATAAATCGGCGCGGGTGAAAACAATTCGAAGCGCAGCGATTCGAGCTGGGAATCATGAAAGCCTTCCAGCCGCTCGCCGTTGGGTTTATTGACCTCGGCCACATACTGTGCGATCTTCACCGCGATGTCCGCCAGCCGCGAGCCGCGCAGATAGCGGTAACGATACGGTTTGATGTTTTTCGCGAATTTCTGCTCGGCTTCCGCGATGGCCTCCCACGCCGAGCCGTACGCCTGCTGCCAATCCGGATTGCTTCTGACCAGCGCCTGGAAGTCGTCTTGCTCCTTCTGCTTCTTCGCGATCAGGCTCTTGTCGAGCAAACCTTCGTATTCTCCCGTGAATGCCTTGATGGAATTCTCGATGTAGAACATCGGGCGGGTCGCCTGGCGATTCTCCTCCGAACCCCGCGCGGCATATTGCCGGAGCGCACCCAGGCGCCTCTTCAGGCTCTTCAGGATCATCGGCAGGAGGTGGTCCCGCTGCACTGCGATTCCCGCCATTGTCGTCAGCCGGTCCGTGGAGCCCGGGTTGCCGGAGACGAACACCAGCTCGCCATCCGCCGCGCCCTTCGCGCTCCATTTCAGATAATGATTGCTCGCCACGGGCTTGCCTTTTTCGTAGACACGGAAGAGCGCCATGTCGAAGTCGTAGCGGGGATAGGTAAAGTTATCCGGGTCGCCGCCGAAAAAGGCGATCTCCTGCTCGGGCGCAAAGACCAGGCGCACGTCGAAGTATTTCTTGTAGCGATAGAGCCAGTACTCGCCGCCGTTGTAGAGCCACACCACATCCGAGCGCAGGCCGGTCGAATCCGTGCTCTCTTTTTCGATTTTGGCCGCCTCGGCTTTGCGCGCCTTCAGAGCCTCTTCTTCGCTCATGCCGGGCTTGACGGCGCCCTGCACGCGCGCCGTGACATCTTCCAGGGAAATCAGGACGTTCAGCTCCAGGTCCGGGCATTTCAGCTCCTCGGCGCTGGTTCGGGCGTAGAAACCGTCTTTCACGTAGTCCTTCTTCGGCGTCGAAACCTTTTGCAGCTGGCCCAGGGCGACATGATGGTTGGTCAGCACCAGGCCGTGCGGGCTGACGAAAGAACCCGAGCCACCATCGTTGAACCGCACACTCGAGAGGCGCACGTGGTCCAGCCACTCCTGGCTGGGCTTGAAGCCGTAGCGTTCTTGAAGTTGTTTGAGTGGCGGGTTATCAAACGTCCACATTCCTTCGTCGGCTGAAACCGGCGACGCGGTCAAGAAGAAAAGAAAACCCACGAGCCATAGGAAAACGACTGCGCTCAAACGATCACACCAGCTTCTGGTCATTGTTCACCTTGAGTTAGCAGAGATTGGATTCCTGATGAAAATCCTTCGCGCCGGCACGCCCGGAGGGTCGTCGGCCGGCTCGCCCCGTTCAACGCCGCGCCTGGGCAAGAAGCAAAACCGCGGTCCGCGAAGATAACACGACGGATCATCCTTCTTTCACAGCTTCGGCGGTAGCCTCCGCCACGGGCCTGCTCTCGCCACGCGGCAGGAGGAAGCGCAGCACCGGCGGGGCAAATATTGTGGTCACGATGCTCATGGAAAGTACGACCGTGTAAATGGCGTCGGAGATGGTGTGAAGCCTCAGCCCCACGCCCGCCACAATCAGACCCACCTCACCACGCGGAACCATGCTCACGCCAATCCGCGCGGCATCCTTGAATCCCAATGACAGCGCCCCCAGGCCGCATCCGATCAGTTTGCTGACGACCGCGAGCAGGCAAATGACCCCGATCATGCCCAGCAAGCCGGGCTGGTACACAGTGCGCACGTTGACCTGTGCGCCCAGCAGCACGAAAAAGAACGGCGCCAGGAATTCCATGATGGGGTGAGCATTCTGCTGCAGGCGGTACTGCTCACTGTAATCGGCTAGGGCGAGCCCAGCCAGGAAGGCGCCGATAATCGCGGCCATGCCGATATAGAGCGAAGCCAGCGAAAGCCCCAGACAAAGGACTACCGAAAGAGCAAAAGCCGAATTCCGCGCCCGCAATTTGGCGACGGCCGGCCGGAAGCGTCCGACCACGTGCGAGCCAAAGAAGATCACGAGCAGTGAGAAGCCAATCGCCTCGCCCGCGACAATGGCGAGTGAAAGGTAATTGATCCGGCCTTCGGAAAGGCTGCTCACCACGGCGAGAACGATCATACCCAGGATGTCGTCGAGCACGGCCGCGCCCAGAATCACCCGCGCTATGCGGCTGGAGAGCACGCCGGCATCCGCCAGGACGCGTGCCGTGATGCCGACGCTGGTCGCCACCATCGCCGCACCCACAAAGATCGACTCGACCATCGCATGGTCAATCACCCGCATATAGACGAATCCCATCACGAAGGGGATCGCTACGCCCAGCGTGGCCACGAGCGTGGCGATTCCACCCACGTCCAGCAGGTCGCGCGGCTTGATCTCCAAACCGACGGTAAAGAGCAGAAAGATCGCTCCCATTTCTGCTAGGCCCTCGGTGAGTTCGTTGGGGCGAATCAGCCCCAGGAGGGAGGGTCCCAACAACACCCCGGCCAGCAGTTCCCCCACCACCGCGGGTTGCCGAAGCCGTTCGAAAATCTCTGCCAGAACCTTTCCTCCCGCGAACATGAGGAAGAGGTCAACGAGCAGTTTGCCGGAATGCTCCATAAGTCATCGCGGCGAACGAATTATGGGTGGTTGCGAAATATCGTGACGTGCCTCGACGTCAGGGCATGACTTTAGTCATGCCGCAGCACGCCTCCTCAAACGTCTTCACGCCGACCTTTTCGCCGCCGCTTCAGAGGACGGCACGGCTCAAGCCGTGCCCTGACGCCCGCGTCGTCACAACAATCCGCGAAAGTCAATAGGGTCCGCGCGCGTTCAAAATCTTAGCCTAACAGACCGGAAAGGCGCCATTCCAGCAGAATCGGCCGGCGCGCAGGAGAGACAGGCAGATCCGGAAAAGCCGGAGGGGATGCTCAGTCCGGCGAGGCCTTGACGGAGATTCGCCGTGGGGGGTCATTGGCCGGCGGGCGCTTTCGATTTCCGCGCGGGCGCGCGGTGGAACACCGCCTGTCCGGAGCCCATCTCGATGTAGCTGACTTGCAGGGGCAAGGCGAAGGGCTTGCTCAGGTCGATGCCGTATTTGCGTTCCATGTAACTCTGGACCAGGAAATTCACGAATCCCGCGGGGATGGAAGTCGTGCCGACCGTCAGACTTTCGATGGTCAATTTCCCTTTTCCGTCCGAAGTCTCCAGTTTGCCGGTGGCAAGCACACGCTGTTTGCCCTTGAAGATCACGGCGACGATGCGCGCGCCCCAGTCGTCCGTCTGCGCACCGATCTCACCGAGCTTGTCGAAATCCACCTCGGCCGTCCCGGAGATGTGCTGCGGGGTGATGTGGATCTCGGGATTCTGGACGGCGGAGGGCAGAAATCCGTGTCCGCGAAACTTAAGGTAGGAATTCGCCTCGCCCTCGCTGATTGGAATGGGGGCGAGCGCGTTCGAGGGAGCAGTGCTCGTTCTCGAAAGGAGGGCGATTTTACTCGCCAGGCTCTCTGCCGCAGCCGGCGAGATATCGGACGATGCGGGCGGAGACGCTGCCAGCCTGGCGCTTTGGAGCGCCACGAGCGCCAGCAAGGGTGCAAGCGCAACGACCGCCACCATCCGCCCGGCGACTGGCCGCTCGGGGCCACCTCCCACGCCCCCCGTGCCCTTGCGATGTCCGGGGTATTCCCTCATCTCCGCCTTCATGCTCACCGGCTGGCTTGAGAGATTCCACCTTCCGTGCGCACGACAGGTTGATAAAGCGGGCCGGCCAGATGCAAGCGCGTCAAGCGGGAAAGCGCTGGATTCTGCGCCTCCGCCCAGCGGCGTGTGGTGCGACCCAAGTCGGCATTCACGTCCAGCTCCAGGTCGCCCCGAAAGCCCACGGTGCCGGTCAAATGCAGGCGCGCGCCTTCCAGTTCCACCGCCTGGTTCGTAACCGTCACCCGGCCGTTGCGGACCGCAAAGTCCAGCGCCGCCGCATGCAATGCAACTTCACCGTGGGGCGGCTCCAGCGCTCCCCATTGCGCCTGTCGGGCCACAGCCTGAAGAGGATCAAAATCCCCGAGCAGGACGTTCTTCAGTTGCGCCGTCCCGTGCGCCGCGAGGCTGGCGCTCATCTCCTCGCGGGTCAGGCCGCTCGTTTCGAACGTTGCCGAACCGGAGATGGATCCGCGGGCTCCGCGCAATGCCGCCGGCAGGCGATTGGAAAGAGTCGGCAGTCGTACCGCCGCCACGCTGACCTCTCCCTTGATCCGTGCAGGTGCATTAGTCAGGTCTACCGTCACTCGTCCCTTGCCGCGGCCGCCGCCGGCGCGGAACGACGCTCCACTGATCGCGAGCACGCGTCCCGAAATATCGACTGCCGCGCGAAAGTCCTGCAAGCTGAGCGATCGGAAGCTGACGACCGGGCTCTCGAATCGTCCGCGAGCGTTCAGCGCGCTGAAGGCGTTGGAGGCCGCAGTGCGTCGCGCGCGCACAGAACTCAGACCGGGAATTCGTTCCAGGAGCGCCAGAGGCGGCCGATGCCCCAGGACGTCGAACCACAGGGCTCCCTGCTCCAGGCTCAGGGCATTGGCCTTCACCTCAAACCACCAGGGGGTCTGGCGTTCTCCCTGATGTTCCAGGCGGCCGGTGAACACGCTCGTGCCCATCACCGCCGTCACCGGATCCACCACGAGATGGTCGCCGTCGACCCGGATGCGCGCGTGGGGAATGTTGACGGGCTCCGTGAGTCCGGGAATCAGCAGCCGTGCGGCACGTAGTTCCGCCCGGCCGGTGAGGCTGGGTCGGGTCAGGGGCCAGGCCGAACCGGCGAGAACGAAGCTTGCGGTGCCCGCGCCCTGCGCATCCAGTCCCTGGACGGCGGGCAATCCCAGCGCGCGTCCGAATCGCATCACATCGCGCAAGTCGACGGACCTGGCCGAGAGATGAACTTCATAGCGCGGTCCCGCGGCTTCGGGGGGATGCTTTCCCGCCGACCCCTTCCGGTAGAGGGCGCCTTCCGCCACGATCTCCACGCGGGGTGCCAGAGCGACCTTGACCGGCGCCAGCCGGGCCCCGTCTTTGTCGATGCGCAGGGCGACTTCCGAAAGCGCAAAGCTGCCGGAGGGAGTTTGCAGGCGGATGTCGCGTGCGCCCAGGAAGCCCCCGTATCGCCGCTCAGCCCACGGACCCTGAACGGACATCAGACCGTCCACGCGGCCCGACAGGCCCAGTCCTCCTCCCGGCCCCCAGAGCCGGCGTGCCACCGCCACCAGGTCTTCCAGCCGTGAGCGCTCGAGTGCCAGAACCAAGTCCAAATCCGGTGCGGAGGGAATCCTGTCTATGGCCCCGGTCAGATGGACACGCGAGTCCCCGAAATTGGCGTCCAGGCTCTCGACCGTGACCAGTCCCCGCGTGCGATCGAATTCCCCCCGCAAGTGGAGGACAATGGGCATCGGGTCGGAGGGTGGCAGAATTTCCCAGCGATGGAGTTGCGCGAGCCGCCCCTCTCCTTCCATCTTGATGACGCGCAGCGAGCCCGCCAGGCGCACATCCGCGTCCAGCACGCCATAGACCTCGGGATTCTCTCCCGTCAGCAAAGGCACCCAGTTGTAGAGCAGCGCGCCGCGCGTGCGCAGGGTGGCGTTGAGGGAGCCGCCCAAGTCGGCTCCCGGCTTCCATTCGCCCGCCAGCTCCAAGATGCCCGGCGGCGGAGTGGGAAGGTCCGAGCGCACAGGGTTGCCGGCCAGGCGATACTCCACCAGGCCACGGGCGGGATCGAACCGCAGGCGGGCGCGCAGATCCACGATGGCCAACGGCTTCTTGTCTGTTCCGACTTTGAAGTTCAGGCGCGCATCGTCCGCTTCCAGCTCGAAGGCGCTGGCTGGCGTGCCGTCAGGCTCCCGGCCACCTCCGGCAGCCGCCACACCACTTGCGAGCAGAAGGTTCTCGACGTTCCACTCGCCTCGGTCGCTGCGAACGATGTTGAAGCTGGGACGCTCCAGATGGAGCCGCGCGAAGTCGAGCCGGGCGCGCCAGAGGCTGCTCCAGCGAAGATCGCCGTCGAGGCGGTCCGCGCGTGCAAAAGGCTCAGGTCCAAACGATGGGTTCTCGCGGATCACCACGTTCTCAAGGGAAAAGCCGGGGCGTGGCAAGAGACGAAGCGAAGCGGAACTGAACGTGACCGGCCGTTTCAGGACTCGGGTCAGTCCCTCCTCCAGGCGGCGCCGGTAGCGCTCCGCGCTCAGGAAGCCGGGGACCAGCCAGACCGCCACGAGGAGAAGCGCCACAGCGATCGCGGCGACCCGCGCCCTACGGCGTGAGAGAAGGCTCATCAGCGCACCAGTCCAAACGTGCGGCGCCAGCGGGTTTTGGTGAAAAAGTGGATAACCAAGTCCGCGGTCTGCGCCAGCCGGTCGGAAAGCGAGTTGCGCGCGTATTCGTCCCGCGCGGTTTCAAACGACCAGTAGATGAGCAGGGGTTTGCCCGCGATCAGCTCGCGCGGCACGAAGCCCCAGAACCGGCTGTCCCAGCTCTGCTCGCGATTGTCACCCATGACGAAGTAGTGCCCGGGCGGAACCACGAGTTCGCCGTCGTGGATGTAGTCGGCCATCTCTCCGCTCCAGCGCGGGGTCGCCCCGCGCAGGTAGTCCACGTCGGAAGGGGGAAAATCGTCGCCGGCCCGAAGCTGGTCCGGGTAGGCGTGGTGCACGAAGGGCTCGTTCTGCAACTGGCCGTTCACATAGACCTGGCGGTGAAAAATGCGAATGCGGTCTCCCGGCAATCCGATCACCCGCTTGACGAAATGCTCGCCCGGTTCCGACTGCCCCTCCGTGGAAGGGAACTTGAACACCACGACGTCGCCGCGGTGGATCTCCCGATAGGGCAGGACTTTCGCCAGCCAGGGTCTGGGAAACGCAAAGGCGAACTTGTTCACCAGAAGATGGTCGCCGATGAGCAGCGTGTTTTCCATGGACCCCGTAGGGATCTTGAAGGCCTGCAGAACGAACGTGGTGCCGAAAATGGCCAGGATCACCGTCACGACCAGCGACTCGAAGGTGTCGCGCGTGGGCGATTTCTTATGTCCCTCCGTCATGAGCCTCCGTCTTCCTCCCCAGGCGTTGGAGCAAGCTCCTCGCCGCCCGCTGTTCGGCCGCCTTCTTGCTTCCGCCACGGCCGCGGGCCACCCGATCGTTTCCCGCGCTTACTTCCACCGTAAAAGTCTTCTGGTGCTCCGGCCCGGATTCCTCCACCACGCGGTAGTCCGCAGGCCCTTCGCGCTCCCCCTGCAGATATTCCTGCAAGGCGGACTTGTAATCCGTGGTGAACAGGTCCGGGGCGTTGCCGGCGAGATCTTCCGGCAAAACGAATCCCTCCACAAACCGCCGGGCCGGCTCGAGGCCTCCGTCCCGGAAGAGGGCCGCCACCAGGGCCTCCAGCGCGTTCACCAGCAGGTTGCTCTTGGACCGGCCGCCGGTCTTCTCCTCCCCGCGGCCGAGGCGGAGGTAGTCGCCCAGTTCGAGCTTCCCCGCCACCTTTGCCAGGTGGTCGGCAGCGACCAGGCGGGCCCGCGCCCGGGAAAGTTTGCCCTCCGCGTATTGGGGGAAGGCATCCGCCAGGCGCACACTGACTAGAAAATTCAGTACGGCGTCGCCCAGAAACTCCAATTGTTCGTTGTCGCGAACCCGCTCGGGGGTTTCCTGGGCGAAGGAAGAATGAGTGAGGGCTTCCAGTAACAGTTGCGGGTTAAGGAACCGGTAGCCGATACAGTCCTGGAGTTGTTCGAGAGAATCTCCTGCCATGCATGCCTGACGGCGCTAAGCCCCTCCGGTCTCGCGGGGTGCAGAGAGCCCCCTCACGTGGCACTTCGCGGGACGCATCGCCGGATCCCGGAGATACTCTCAGCGTTTGGCCTCTGGATGCTTTGTTCTAATATCCACGATGCGTTGATCGGCGTAGGTCTTGATCACCGTGCCCTGACCGAGCTCCCCAGCCTTTGTGAACGCTTCGACGGCGCCATCCCATTTCTGCAACAGCGCCCGGGTCTCACCCAGACGGTAGTAGTCCTCGGCGTTGGGACGTTCGCCCATCGAAACGGCCGTCTGGTATTCCTGCTCGGCCTTCGCCAGCTCGTCCTTGTCCAGCCCTGCCAGCCCCATCGAAGAGCGTTGCAGGTGAACCATGCCGAGGGCGGAATGCGGCTCCTGGGCGAGTTGCGCCTTGCGCTTCTGCAAGTTCTCCTCCGTCTCGTTCCCCTGTTTGGGGAGTTGGTCAATGAGCTGCAGCGCCTGGTTGGCATAGCTTTCGGCACGCGCCAGTTTCGTCGCCTTGTCCGCGTCGCCGCCCTTCAGGAGCTGCGGCTCCGGCAGCATCGCGGCCACGATCATCAGGCTCAGAAGGTTGTTGCTCTTCAGCTTCAGGCTCTTCTCGCCGTACTCGACAACCTGCTGGTAATCGCCCTTCTGCTGATAGGCGTTGGCGGCAAAAGTGTATGCATAGGTCAGCATGCTGCTGTCCGGGTACTTCTGCTCGAAGTCTTTCACGAGCTGAAGCGCCCGCTCCGGATCGAGCTCGTTCTGGAGGGCCAGGATAGCTCGCTGTTCTTCGGGCGAAACGACCGGGCCCCCGCCACTGGCCGCCCGGGCGGCCCGCGCAGAAGGACCGGCCTGCTTCACGGCCTCAATGAACGCGTCTTCCGCTTTGGCTTTGCGGAGTTTCTTCTCAATGTCGGGCATGAGCTCAAAATCCACGCCGCGCTGCATGATCTCCTGGCTAGATTGCTGGTGTGGCTGCTTTGACTTGAGCAGTTGGATGACTTCCTTTTCGGTCAGAGGAGGGGGCGGCGGACCCTGGGCCCGCAACGTCCACGAGGTCCCCAAAACCAGGAGGATAAGGACAGCAAGCTTAAGATTCATGGCAGTTGATTCCTCGACTTTCTCGGGCGGGTTCCCACTGGTTGAGCGTACCGAAAACCTCCGACGGTGTCAATTAAGCCGGCGGCTAGCGGGCTCACGGCTCTTGCGGCTCCGATTTTTGCGGGCCATGTTCCGGCATCCCGAAGGGCCGCTGCAAACCGTTCTCGACGGCGCGCTGCGCGTCCGGGTAGGTTCCCGACGTCAGCGAGGCGGCCCGGTATTGCGCGAGCGCCTCCTGGCGGCTCCCCTTGAGATCGTAGATTCGGCCCAGGTAAATATGTGACCAGGTCACAATGCGCAGGTCGCGCGCGGACTCCAGCGTCTTGTGAAAAAGATCCTCGGCCAGATCAGGCTTCCGCGTGTTACTGGCCACCACGGCGAGCCCGAACAGGGCGCGCTCGCTCTTCGGATTCACGCCTTCCAGGATGGACTTGAAGGCGGCGCGGGCCTCATTGTATTGGCCCTCGTAAATCAGGTTTTCCGCCTGGTTGAGCAGGCGTTCTTCTTCGGAGGCCGGCGGCGGCCCGGCGCCCGGCGGGGGGGGCGGAACGGGCGCAAACCTCACGTTGGCGAGCTTGGCCCTTTCCTGCCCCGGGTCGATCTTCAGGATGATCTCCTTATAGTCCATGTACATCGAGGCTTCCTGCTTCTCGTAGTCGATCAAAGCGGAATAGAAGTACGGTGCAAGGATCAGGCCCGAGGCGACCATCTCCTGCAGGCTCTTCTCGACCTCCGCGGCCGGCCGCTTGTCCATGCGTAGCTCGACCGCGCGAATCAGGCACTCGGTGAGCAGCAGCGGGAAATCCTCCTTGAAGTCCGCGCCCAGTTGCGGGGCGTCGCGCGCCAGCACGCGCAACTCAGCCCTCTGCTGGATCTCGGGCGCGTATTTCACGGCCAGAGGATCGAGCAGGAAGTGCAAGTACTGATGCCGGACCTCCGCCACCTTGGGCTCCTTGGAGGGCGTGACGACCAAGTAGTAGTTCTGCCCGTAGATCCGCGCGTGAACCTGCTCCGGGGCGCCCAGCAGGCTCAGGCAAATCGTGTACGTCCTCCCCAGATAGGCGCCGCTGGGAAAGCGCAGATAGGCGTCCGCAAGCTGGATGGCTCCCCGCACCGGAGGGCTGTAGGTTTCGATTTCCTGCTGCTGACGCGACTGGAGCTGTGCCCAGAGGTCAGTCAGGTTGGTCTGCTCGCTGAACGTTTTGAGGAGCGGCGGCAGGCCGACCAGCGCTTTCGCATCCGGCGGGAGGTCGGTCCGCGGAACCGTCAGCCGGAAGTCCGGCGGGGGCCCCAGCAGCAGGGCCAGCGAAACGTATTGCCCCAGGTTGGCGCCAGAATCACCCACCACTTGGTGCTCCACGAAGAACTTCCGCAGCTCGGGAAGAACCGCCGGGCTCTTCCTCGCCAGGAAGGATCGCACCTGGGTGCGAACCTCCCTCCCCGCCTCGGAACTCGATCCCGGGTCCGTACCCGAAGCGATGCGTGCGGCCAGGATGGCAAAGAGTTGTTCGTTGGGTTCCAGCAGAACGTTGCCAGGCTGCTGCGCGAGCGCGCCCACGGGCGCCGCAAGCGCGCTCAACAGGATGAGCAAGGCCATCCGGAGGCCACGAGCCCGCAGATAAGATAAGCAGCGACTTCGCCTGGCCGGGGTTTCCTGCCGTGAAGGAATCGGAGACGTCGGAGTGCTCAGTGCCAAACGGTCTAACCTCGGACTGTGATTCTCCGCAGCGACAGAACCACTTGCCCGTCCGTTGGCTTACCAAAGGTCGTGGCAGGGTCGAAGAGACTGAAATAAATCAGCCGATCCAGGTCGCGGGAAATCTCCGGAGTAAGATGGCCGGAGAGGACTCTGTAGCTCATCACCCTTCCTGCCGCGTCGATTTGCGTCAACAGCACGACCGGCTGGTCTCCGGTGTTGAAATTGATGGGAGCGAGTACGCGAAGCCGCGGCGGCGTCACAAGCTGCAGCGGCACATCGGGAAGGGTCACCGCCGGCACGAACGAGGATCCCATAATCAGCCCAAAGAAAATCATGGCCGTCAGGACGCCGCCCGAAGCCGGGATCAGCAGTGGACGCAAAGCGTTCTCGAACCAGAGGCCGAATCCTTTGAGCAGATTGCGGTGCAGGCGCTGCGACACGCGGACACGCATGCGCAGGGCAAGCTCGGGCGGCACCTGTCGCCTCGGGAGAGCGCGCAACTCCCCCTGGATCGCCTGCAGGCGCTCCAGTTCCTCGCGGCACGACCTGCAAAAACCCAAGTGGAAGCGAATCGATCTCAACTGCTCCCGGCTCGAGAGGCCGTCGAGATAGTCGGAGAAGTCACGCCGGATTTCAACACAGGTTTCAAACATCGGATCTTCCCAATCTGCCTTGCAGCTTCCGTTTCAGCAGTTCCCGCCCGCGGATCAGCCGGGACTTCACGGTGCCTTCGGAAACTCCCAACACCTGCGCGATCTCCTCGTAGGAGAGGCCCTCGATTTCTCGCAACGCCACTACCGTTCGGTAGGGCTGCGCCAAGCTGGCGAGAGCCCGCTCGACCAGTTCCTGGCGCTCCGATTGCTCCAGCACCTGATAAGGCGTCTCCGGCTGAGCCGCCCCGTCCGCCCAACCCGCCGCGCTGATCACGCCGCCGTCGTCGAGAGAAAAGGCCTCCCGCAGGTGGCGGCGCAGCCAGCTCCGGCGATGGTTCGAGGCCTCGTGCACCGCGATCTGGTAAATCCAAGTCTTCAGGCTGCTTTCGCTATGGAAATGGCGTATCCCCTTGAAGACTTTGACGAATACCTCTTGCAGGACGTCGGGTGCGTCGCGCGTGCGGTCGACAATGTGCGAGATGAGGTTGAAGACGGGATTCTGGTAGACCGCCAACAGGTATGCATAGGCTTCCTCGGAGCCGGCTTTCAACTCCGCGACGAGCGCTGCTTCGTGGCTGGCAACGGGCAGCGCCTGTTCGAGCGCCACGTTCACCGGTCGCGCGGTCGCCATGACGCACCCAAGATATCAATTCCCGGACGGAACTGCAAGGCTGCGTTCAAACCACCTCTCAGTTAGATTCGACACCGCACCCCAAAGGTTTGTTCCAAATACTTCGGTCGGGCTTGGAGTCGGGTTTGAAGAGGCAAAGCCCGCTCGACGGCTATGACAGGCTGTCTCACGGCCGAGTCGCCCCTATTCGTTGACAGCTTGATTGGCCTCGTGTTACAAGATGTAGAGGTGGTTTTCTGCCACTTTGCGGGCCTGTGGCGCAGTTGGGAGCGCGCATGACTGGCAGTCATGAGGTCGAGGGTTCGAACCCCTCCAGGTCCACCAACTAACCCTCAACTCTTCAATCGCTTGGCGGCTTACCAACAGAGCGTTACGGCACGGCGATGTGGCGGCCGTGAAGATGGCTCTTTCCCCGTTATCTTCTTCCGCAGCTCGATCCCGCCATCCTGGTGGCGCCGGCCGGTGCTACTCCGCAAGACCATGCAGTCTCGGCACCAGGCTTGGCAATTGCCTCAAACCGGTCGCCCGCATATTGGGCCTAATACTCGCAACGCAAATTCTCGGCCTTGACGTAGTAGGACTTGTAGTTCTTGGCCTTCGGGTCCATGCAACCCGCCAAGTTCAGCAACTCCACTTTGCGGAACTCGATCGGGTGGCTCTCGCTCTGCAACGCGATGTAGCCCTCCGTCAGGAGCTTGCCATCCTCTTTGACCTTGGGATCGAAATGGTTCACCGCCCCACCGCCGATCTGCGGCATCTCGTAAGTGAGGACGGTCTCTCCGTTCACAATGTGCCGGACTACCGAATCTCCCAAGACCATCGCTTCCACCCGCACCCACTCGTCGCCATGGTATGTCTTGGAGCTGGAATTCAGGCAGTGCGTCGTGAACAGGCCTCCGTTAAGTACAACGTTCGTACCCGGCGTGCACAGGTTTGCCGTGGGGCGCTCGCCGGACCCCCTTCCTCCCAGCAACTGCACTTCGAGAGAAATCGGGAAATCCTGGTCCTTCTGCATGCTTTCGGGCGACTGGCAGTGCACCATCACACCGCTATTCTTGAACCCCCAGTCGGGACCCCCCGCGACCTGCTCACCCACAAACCGGTACTCGACGGCCACAATGTAGTGCGAGAACTTCTGGCGATAGAAGATGTGGCCGAATCTTCCGGCGAACGTGTCGTACTGATCGTAGGAGACCTTCATCACTCCGTTTTCCACCCGGAAGGTATTCCCGAAATTGTCGTCGAGGTTATAGCCCGTGATCTTGACCGCCCAGCCCTGCAGGTCTTTGCCGTTGAAAAGTTGGATCCATTCCTTCTGGTTCGGGTCGTTACCAGCAGAGGCACTGGTGAGGGTAAGCATCCAGGCAAACAAGAAGCATACGGAAATGAGCACGTGGTTGCGGTTTTTCATAGTGCGGAGATTATAGCGCCTGCTGCCGCGCCGCGGAATGAGCGACCACAGAAGAAGGCACGTCTCCTCGTGATGCGCATGGCCTGAGCCACGGACTTCTTATCGACCCTCCGGGGGCGGGGCTTCCTCCGCACGGGAAATGGACACCTCCATTTGGCTGCAACCCCCAACAGGATCATCCCCAGAAGGGCACGCTATCTCAGGCTCAGCCCGACAGGTCGCAACTTGGTACAAAATGTGCTAAATGATGTGTCAGAAGCCCGGGTGCCCTCGCGATGGAAAGGTTGGTGTGCGCTCACGTATGACTCGGGATAACGGTCCCAACCGTCGAGACTTCCTGCGGTTCGCTGGGGGGCTAATCGTTGGCGCCGGCGGCAGCGTTCTCACCCCCGCTGCGCCATTTCCCGCTCTTGCCGGCAGGTCGAAGGTGGTCATCGGGCGCGACCCGCAACTGCGCCAGTCCGGCGCATCGCTGGATTCAGACCGCCTGCTCAAATTGCTCGATCGGGTCATGCAGGCCACCTTCGACCGCGATAACCCTCTGGAGGCTTGGCGGCAGGTCGCGCGACCGGGCGAAGTTGTGGGCCTCAAGGTGAACTGCCTGGCCGGCCGCGGCATCTCCACCAACGTTCCACTCGTCGAGGCCATTTGCGAGCGGCTACAGCAAGTAGGCATCAAGGACATCGTCATCTGGGACCGGCTGAACTCCGACCTCGAGAGCGCCCGCTTCCGCATCAACGAGCGCGGCCGGCCGATTCGCTGCTTCGGAAACGATACGCTCGGCTACGAGCAGGAACTCTCGGCTTACGGCAGCGTCGGAAGCCTCCTGAGCAAAACCCTGACGCAAGTCTGCGACGCGGTCATCAGCCTGCCGGTGCTCAAGGACCATGGCATCACCGGCGTAACGATGGCGCTCAAGAACGTCTTTGGCGCGATTCACAACCCCAACAAGTATCACCTCGACGTGGGCGACCCCTACATCGCCGACGTCAACATGCTGCCGCCCATCCGCGCGAAGATTCGCCTGCACATCTGCGACGCCACCACGGCGCAGTATGAAGGAGGTCCCTCGTTCATGCCGCAATGGACTTGGCCGTATAACGGGCTGCTCGTCGCCCGCGACCCCGTGGCGCTCGACTACACCGGATGGCAAATCATCGAGCGCAAGCGCGCCGAAAGGGGCATGAAGTCGCTGAAAGAAATGAAGCGCGAGCCGGCGTATATCGCCACGGCCGCGGACGCTAATCACCGACTCGGCACCAATGACCCCAAGAAGATTGAAGTGATGGAAGTCTGATGATTGACAAAGCCAATCTCGAAACACCTGTGCCTCGGTTGCTCCGTGGCCAGTCTTATGATCGTCGGGAGTTCCTGAAGGCCGCTTCCCTGCCTTGCCTGGCGGCTGGGGCATTTCTGGGGGCACCGCGTGCTGCTCCCTTGTTCGCTGCCCCGGCTACGGAAAGCGACGCGCAGTTCATCCGCGAGGCGCAATTCTACGAGAAGCTGGCCTACAAGAAGATCAAGTGCAAGCTCTGTCCGCGCGAATGTGTCATTGACGACCGCGAGCGCGGCTACTGCGGCGTGCGTGAGAACCGGGGCGGGACTTACTACACGCTGGTCCACTCGCGCGTGGTGACGGCCCACATCGACCCCATTGAGAAAAAGCCTTTCTTCCACGTCCTGCCTGGCACCCTCGCCTTTTCGCTCGCCACCGCGGGATGTAACGTCAACTGCAAGATGTGCCAGAACTGGGAGATTTCGCAGGTGCGGCCCGAGCAGGTCCGCGCCACCTACGCTCCGCCTGCCAAAGTGGCCGCTCTCGCCCGCGAGAACCGCTGCCCCGCGATTGCCTACACGTACAGCGAGCCGGTCATCTTCTACGAGTACATGATGGATACGGCGCAGGCGGCGCACGCCGCAGGTGTGCGCAGCGTGGTGGTTACCGGCGGCTACATCACCGAGGACCCGCTCAAGAAGCTCTGCACGGCCGTGGACGCCATCAAGGTGGACCTGAAAGCCTTCTCCGAGAAGTTCTACAAGGATGTGGTGAACGGCGAGCTGAAGCACGTGCTCAACGCCCTGGTCACCATCCGCAAGCTCGGCATGTGGAGCGAGATCGTGTACCTGGTGGTTCCCACGCTGAACGACAGCGACCAGGAATTTAAAGGCCTGGCGCGTTGGATCAAGTCGGACCTGGGGCCGGACGTGCCCGTGCACTTCTCGCGCTTTCATCCCGAGTACCTGCTGAAAAATCTGCCGCCCACGCCGCTGGAAACCCTCGAGCGCGCCAAGGCCATCGCCGACGCCGAGGGGCTTCACTACGTGTACATCGGCAATGTGCCCGGCCATCCAGCCGAAAGCACCTACTGCCCCAAATGCCGCAAGGTCGTCGTCGAGCGCGTGGGTTACACGGTGGGCGCCGTGCACATCAAAAACGGCAGGTGCCAGTATTGCCACACGCCAATTCCAGGCGTGTGGGGATAGCGTATGACTCGCGCGCTCGGTGCCGAAACTCAGGCAATCCTTGCGCGTAAAGCGTTAGAATATCTCAAGAGTGACGCCAAAAGACGACGCGATGTGGGAGAGACCAATAGTCGATGGCAATGCAATCTCGGCCGAGCGAATTGCCGCATTCTGCCGGCGAAACCACATCCGCAGGCTCTCGCTCTTTGGATCTGTCTTACGGAAGGACTTCAATTCAGCAAGCGATGTGGACGTGTTGGTCGAATTCGAGCCTGACCACGTGCCGGGCTTCTTTCATTTGTCCGAGCTTGAGCAGGAACTTTCCCACATGTTTGGGGGACGCCGGATCGATCTGGTGACTCCCAAGTTCCTTAACCACCGCATCCGCGATCAGATTCTGAGCACGGCCAAGGTTCAGTATGCAGAGTGACGACTTGGTGTACGTCGGCCACATGCTGGATATGGCACGGAAGGCTTCGCGTCTTGTGGAAGGAAAATCCCGCGCGGATTATGACCAGGACGAGCTACTCAGATTAGCGCTTGCCCATCTCGCTCAAGTCATCGGAGAAGCGGCGCGCAGGGTCTCGCAAGAATTCGCGCGAGCCCACCCTCAGATTCCTTGGAAGGCCATTGTGGGCATGCGACACAAGGTAGTCCACGATTACATGGCCGTGGATGAGGACGTGGTGTGGCGCACGGTGACGGAGGAACTCCCCAGCCTGGTCGGGTTACTGGAAGAAGCCATGCCGCCGGACCAATAACGAACACGTCCAGCCCGAACCCTCGCCCGAGGCCGAGCCATGAGATTCCGACGATGCTTCATAAAGTTCTCTTCTGTTCTGCTCGCCTTGTGGGTTTCTTGGATGGGGCTCTGTCTCGGCGCCGCGGGGGCCCAGAAGACCCGCCAGCCCGCCGTCGCGGGCATGTTCTATCCAGGGGACGCCAAGGAACTCACCAAAACGGTGGACGGATTTCTCGCTAAGGCTGCCGTCGAGCCTCTTGAAGGCTCGCTGCTCGCGCTGGCGGTGCCGCACGCGGGCTACGAATTCTCCGGCCAGGTGGCGGCATACGCGTTCGCGCTCCTGAAGGGTCGGAAGTTCGCGCGCGTGGTGGTGATCTCACCCTGCCATGTTGAGGCATTCCCCTTCAGTTCAATCTATGACGGCGATGCCTATGCCACACCTTTGGGGACCATCCCCATCGACAAGGAATTCGCGAAAAAGCTCGTGGCGCAGAGTTCGCTGATCAAGTTCTCGGGCCGCGGACACGGAGAAGTTCAGGGCCGCGGCGAGCACTCACTGGAAATCGAGCTTCCCTTCCTGCAGCGCACGCTCGGCGAGTTCAGGCTCGTGCCGATCGTCATGGGCGACCAGAATTACGACATGGAGCGCGCGCTGGGCGTAGCTCTGGCGAAGCTCATACAAGCAGAGCGGACGCCCGGCACGGCGGGTGCGGCACCATCTGGTGAGACGCTGATCGTTGCCAGCTCCGACCTCTCACACTTCCATCCTTATGACGACGCAGTCCGGCTTGACCGGAAAACGCTGAACGCCATCGAGGAATGGGACTACTTCAACATGTCGCAGAACTTCGAGCGACGCATCTGGGAGGCGTGCGGAGGCGGTCCCATCGTCGCCACCATGATCGCCGCGGAGAGACTCGGCGCGAACCGCGCCCGCATTCTCAAATACGCCAACTCCGGCGACGTCACCGGCGACAAAAGCCGCGTGGTGGGCTACGGCGCGGTGGCCTTCACTCGCGAGAGCGGCAAGGCCGGTGACAAAACTCGTTCTTTCTCGCTCGGCCGGCAGGAGAAAGAGGCGTTGCTCAAGATCGCCAAGGAATCGGTCTACAGCGCGGTTAAAGAGAGAAAGCTTTACCAGTGTTCTTCCGGTGGACTGCAGGCGCTCGAGCAGGACCGCGGCGCCTTCGTGACCCTCAAGAAGAAGGGACAACTGCGCGGCTGCATCGGCTACATCGCTCCCATGAAGCCGCTTTGCCTGACGGTGCGCGATGTGGCCGCCGCGGCTGCCCTGGAGGATCCACGCTTCCGGCCGGTCGAGTTTCGCGAACTGGGGGAGTTGGAGTATGAGGTGTCAGTGCTCTCCCCGCTGCGGCGGGTCACGGACATCAAGCAGATCAAGGTCGGGCAGCACGGCCTGGTCATGAGAAAGGGCGATAAGGAAGGCCTGCTCCTCCCCCAGGTGCCCGTCGAGCAGCGTTGGGACCGCACGACGTTCCTCGAGCAGACCTGCGTAAAGGCTGACCTCCCGCCCAACGCCTGGACGGACCCCGATACCGACATCTTCATGTTCTCGGCGTTGGTCTTTGGCGAACATACCGCCCCCGAGCCGCCTAGCCTTGAGGAATCTCCTTTGAAGCAACGGGGAGCGCAGCCAGGACAGTCGGAGCGAGATTTACCACACCCATAAGCAGCGCCGCCCGCAAAAAACCAAAAACGGGAAACAGATAGACGCTCAAGACGAGCGCCCCCGCGCACGCGCCCAGCAGATCAAGTCCGTAGAGCGTTCCCGGGCTGCGTGGCGAGTCTTCCCTTCCTGCGAAGTAAACGCGGCTCGCCAGCGGAAACTGATACCCCCCGAGCATTCCCGAAACAAGCGCCAGCGCCGGGAAGATGATCTGGCTCACTGCGAAGAGGCCGGAGGGACTCGTAACGCGCGCAAAGGCCGTAAACAGCGCATAGAGCAGCAGCGGTGCGACCGCGGCCACTGCTTGCAGTGCGGCTAGCTTTCCCATCTCGGAACGCGCGGCCAAAGCGCTTGGGGCAGAGGTCGGAGACTCGCCGGGCCCCCGCGAGGCGAGCCACGCGCCGGCCGCCATCCCGACCATGAAGGTGGCAATCATGATGGCGAGTTGGTGATAGACGTAGCCATAGATGGCCTGAAATCCGAGCAGCAACAGGACTTCGAGGCCGATAAGCGTAAAGCCCATCGCCGCCACGCAGAAGCCCGCAGTAATTCTTCTTCGCGTTGCGGCGGCCGGAACCTGTCCGCCGCGGCCGGGGACGGCATCTGTTGGACTCAAGCCCGGCGCTACGGAGAGAAGTTCACGTCGGCGGTCATAGACCGCCACTACAGACAGCAGAATCCCGCTCAGCGCCGCGAGACCCACCGCGACTCCTGCCAACACCTTCCAGAAATCGATTGCGGCGAGCGCCCCGAAATACCGCGCTGTGGCGCGGTGAAAGCGCGCGCTCCACAGCGTCACATCAAAATAGTAGGCCACCGGAGCAAAGTCGCGGTTCACGGGCGTGTCCGCCTGAGGCTCGATTTGAAGCTGGAGGTCGGCCACCCGATCCGCAGACATGCGGAAGGGGATGTAATACTCGCGCACATAGCTGGTCTGGATTTTCCGCGCGTGGAGCCGTTCGAGAAGCGCTTCCGGGCCGGCAGCGAGAACCCCTCGAGAAGTCGCCGCGAAGAAATGCACCGTCTCGCCGGGCATCGCCGAGACTTCGGGGAACACTTCGCGGAGCGTTCTGTTCAGGCAGCGCAGGAAGTCCGCCAGCTCGGGGCTGATATAGTTCTCCGCTCCCGTCACCTGAAATGAGAAGACGCCACCAGGAGCAAGTCTGGATGCGGCCTCGCGATAGAACTCCACGGTATAGAAGCGGTTGAGTTGCGCTGTCTGCGGGTCGGGAAGATTGACGATGATGACGTCGAAGGTGGAATCCGTCGTTTTCAGGAAGAGCCGTCCATCGGCGTGGTGGATATGCACGCGCGGGTCGGAGAGAACTCCCGCCCACTCGGTGGCGAAGTATTGCCCAGCCAAGTCGAGGATGGTCGGGTCGAGTTCAACGTAGTCAATGCGCTCGAGGCTGGGGTGTTCGAGGGCTTGTAGAATGCTGCCGTTGAGACCCCCGCCAATGAGCAGCAGCCGCCGGGGCGATGGATGTTGAAGCAGTGCGTAGTGAACTGCCTCCTCTGCCGCCGCCGGGTCGGGCACGGTGGAAACGACTAGGCCGTTTTCGTAAATGCTCCGGCTGCCCTCCGTCTCGACCACGGCAAGGTTCCCGTACTGCGAGTTGCGCACCGCAGCCAGCCGGAAGCCTTTCCAGAGCTCCGCCAGGGACACCGTTTCCAGCCAACGGCTGCCGAAGGGCAGAATCAGAAACGCGAACGCGGCGAGTAGTCCCGCCATGATTGCCCGGCGCAAAGGCCGCGCGCAAACCGCCAGGCTGGAGGCAGCCAGAAGATTCGCCAGCGCCACGAGCAAGGCGATCTGGAAGCTGCCAAGGTGTTGAATGAGCGCCAGCCCGGCGATTAACCCGCCTAGACCGGAGCCAACCGCCTCCAGCAGGTAAACGGCACCTGTCGCGGCAGCGACGGATGCCCCCACTGTGTCGCCATAGAGCCTGCTCCCCGCCGCAAACAGGCAACCCGAGATGAGGCAGAAAACGCTCAGGGTCGCAAGCGAGGTCAGGAACATCGGCCAGGGCCCGAGCAACTCTCCTGGCGTGGTCTGCAACACGGCCTTGCTGGCTCGCACAGCGTAAATGGTGAGCGGGAACGCCACAGCGATGGCAACCTGCAAGCCTGCCATGAGCCTCCGCGCATCGCGTGCCTTGGTGGCGATGCGGCCCAGCAGGCTGCTCCCCATCGCCGTCCACAACAACCAGTTGGCCAGCGTCAGCCCCAGCGAGATTTCGTTGCCGTAGAAAACCACGATGAGCTCGCGCATCAGGACGACCTGCGCGACGACGGCGGTCACGCCGATTAGCGACAAAATGACCGCGATTAGAGAGGGTGCTCCGAGAAACCGAAAGCCCGGGATTTGGCGTTCCTTTTGCTCAGGCATGGAAATACAATCGTTGGCACGACAGGTGCCAGAGCCCAGAGTGACCTGGGTCGCCGGGAGCCTTGAGCATGACCGCAGACGCGACGAATCGCCGCGAGATGCTGCTGAGAATCCTGCAGGTTGGAGGATTAACCGCCGCAACGGCGGGAGCGGCCGTGTGGTTCAAAGGTCGCAGCCGGCGGCCGGAAGAGACGCTCGCCGCAACCCTGAAGCACGACTTCGCTGTCCCCGCCGACCCAAGCCACCCCGAGATGGTGGTCGTCCAGGGCGAAGACCCCCGACAAATGGTTCGCAAAGCCATCGAGGAGTTGGGCGGCATCCGGCGCTTCGTGGCGCGCGGCGATGTGGTGGTCGTCAAACCCAACATCGCCTGGGATCGTACGCCCGAGCAGGCCGCCAACACAAATCCCCAGGTGATCGCGGAAGTGGTGCGGCTCTGCCAGGAGGCGGGCGCGAAGAAGGTCATCGTGACCGACGTGAGCTGCAATGAAGCCCGCCGGTGTTTCCAGCGCAGCGGCATCGCCGAGGCCGCTCGTGCCGAGGGAGCCGAGGTCATCCTTCCGGAAGAGCGGAAGTTCAAGGAAGTGGATCTGCGTGGCGACGTACTGAGCGCCTGGCCGGTTTTCGAACCGTTCCTCGCCGCCGACAAGATGATCAACGTCCCCATTGCCAAGCATCACAGCCTGACCGGTGTCACGCTGGGCATGAAGAACTGGTATGGCATCCTGGGCGGGCCGCGGCACCGGCTCCATCAACGAATCCAGGAAAGCCTCGTCGATCTGGCCGACTTCATGCGCCCCACGCTGACCCTCATGGACGCTTACCGCGTTCTGATGCGCAACGGGCCGACCGGCGGTAACCTCAGCGATACGGCGCTGAAGAAAACCGTGATTGCCTCTACCGACCCCGTGGCCCTCGATGCTTACACCGCCAAGGCCATCTGGAACCTGGATGAGACCCTGCTCCGCTACCTACGGCTCGCCCAGGACCGCGGACTGGGTAAACTGAAATTCGAAGACCTCAGAACTAGCGTTATTGCTGCATGAGTTCTTCTGCCGACACGAGGCGCAGACGCCGCTTCTCTCCAGCTCGTCGCCCCCCGATACCGGCTTTTGGGATTTGAGTTGGGTCATAAAACCCAGTCGCTTTCTGTCGCTATGGATCGTCCCTCAGCCGTCACGCAGCCAACGCAAGGCAAATCAACTAGTTAGCAGAATTTCGGTCATTTTGTCGCCCGCCGAGGACGTGGCGACCTAGCTGCTAGTCGTTCATCGAGTTAACGGCGTGCCATGAGCCAGCAAAGCCTCCCCAAGCTGCGCAGGATTTCGCAAGTCGTGTTTCTGGCGCTATTCCTCGGGCTGCTCTTCCGGACAGAATTCCGCGGCTCGTTCCGGATCGCGCAGGGTGAGGTCCGGCTTCCCTACCCGGTGAGCATCTTCCTGCAGGCGGACCCGCTCGCCGCTGTCGGGAATGTGCTTTCCACGGGCGCGCTTTACAAGGGCCTGCTCTGGTGCCTGGTGATCATCCTGCCGACGTTTGTCCTCGGTCGATTCTTCTGCGGCTGGGTCTGTCCGCTGGGAACGCTGAATCACTTCTTCAGCAGTTGGAAGTCCGAGCACAAGCGCGGCCGGGTCCGCATTGATTCGAACCGCTACAAGCGCTGGCAAACGCTCAAGTACTACATCCTGATCGCCGGGCTGCTGGCAGCCTTGCTCGGCAGCGGGATTCTGGGGGTGATGGATCCGATATCACTGTTGGTGCGTTCGCTGGCGCTTTCGATCCTGCCCGGGCTGAATCTGGCCTTCAACGGGTTCTTCGACCTTCTCTATCGCACCGAAGTTGGCGCGCTGCGGCTGCTTGCTGACGTGCTGCAGTTCCTATTCAGCCAAATCCTGCTCAGTTTCAAGCAGCCCTACTTCCGGCAGGGCGTCTTCATCGGTCTGATCTTCCTCACCATCATCGTGCTTAACCTCCGGATCACGCGCTTCTGGTGCCGGGCCGTGTGCCCGCTGGGAGCGTTGCTGGGCCTGCTTTCGCGCTGGTCTATTCTGGGGCTGGAGAAGCACCCGACGCATTGTGAGGACTGCAACCGCTGCCTGCTCGATTGCCAGGGCGGCGACGATCCCATCCCGGGCGCGAAGTGGCGTAAGGCGGAATGCCACCTCTGCTTCAACTGTGTTGGTGACTGTCCGGAGAGTGGCATCAAGTTCAAATTCCTCCCTGCCACCCCAACGACGATTGAAGGGCCGAGCCTCCAGCGCCGCAAAGCTCTGGCCAGTGTCGCCGCGGGCGCGGCCGCGCTGCCGCTTATGCGCAGCACGCCGGGTTTCGCGGTGGAGCGGCACGAACGGTTGATCCGTCCCCCGGGCGCGCTCGACGAAAAGCACTTCCTCGACCGCTGCATCCGCTGCGGCGAGTGCATGAAGGTCTGCCCCAACAATGCCCTGCATCCCGCGCTCGCCGAGGCGGGCATGGAGGGGTTCTGGACGCCCGTCCTCGTCCCCCGCATCGGTTACTGCGAACCCAGTTGTGTGTTGTGCAGCCAGGTCTGCCCCACGGGAGCCATCTGGGAAATCACTGCGGCGGAAAAAGGGTGGGCTACGGGAGCGAGCGACAAGAACTCGAAATCCATCCGCGTGGGCACGGCATTCTACGACCGCGGGCGCTGCCTGCCCTGGGCGATGTCCACCGAATGCATCGTCTGCGAGGAATGGTGCCCGACTTCGCCCAAGGCGATCTACCTCCGACCGGCTGAGGTCTTTGACGCGGCGGGTAACCCCAAACAGGTTCGCCAGCCGTACGTTGATCCCGAGCGCTGTGTAGGCTGCGGCGCGTGCGAGTTTGCCTGCCCAGTGCAGGACCGCCCTGCCGTTTACGTCACCAGCATCGGTGAGAGCCGGTCGAAAACCAACCAAATCCTGCTGCAAAGGTCGAGGAGGGGGGGTCATGAAAAACCCGGGATTCGGGATTCGGGGTTCGGGGTTCGGGCTTATGCTGGCGATTCTCGCGATGGTCCACATTCCCGGGTGCAGTCCCAAACCCGCCTCGAAAGCACCCGGCCTATTTCCCGAGACGAATGAAGTCGCGGGTTGGACGAAGGCCAGCGAGACGCGGACCTTCCAGGCTGAGAATCTGTGGGAGTACATCGACGGCGATGCTGAGCGATACATCCAGGCCGGCGTCGAAAGAACTCAGACTACCGACTACCGCTTCCAGAACAAGATCGACGCGGTGGCGGACGTCCACACCATGAAGGGTCCGGAAGGACCGAAGAAGCTTCTGCAGTCCGAGTGGTCGGCCGAAGCCCAGCGCAGCCCGGTGGGCGAGGATGGCCGGCTCTTTCCAGCCAGCCTCGTGTTCATCAAGGGACGCTACCTGGTCCGCCTCGTTGCCTACGAACAAGCTCCGGAGATGAGCCAGGCACTCGTGGATTTGGGACGCGCCATCGAGAGCAGATTGGGTGCTGGGGGCTAGGCGCTAATGCTCGGTTGCGCAAGTTCACGTTACAGGGAGCTGCGGAAGGGCGGGACTTCAGTCCCGCCGAAATCGACCCCCTCACCCGTCCTTCGGCCACCCTCTCCCCCTCAAAAGGGGGAGAGGGCGGGGGGTGAAGGGGTCAACCCATGCCGGCGGGGTTGAAACCCCGCCCTTCCGAGTGCCCATTCTGGCACCTGCTTGTTCAACTCGGCAGTAGGGAGCAGAACGGGAGCCCCCGTATTGAGCCGCGAGATCGCGGTTGTAAGCCGCGTGAATGCGCGATCTCAGGTCCAGAAGCGAACAGTCAGCCAACGGACGGACACCACAGGGAGGGCGCTATGCCAAATAAGTACCAGATCGGCCGGCGGGACTTTCTGATTGTTTCTGCGGGCGCGGTGGCCACGCAGATCGGCCCGGCGTGCGGTCGTGCTTCAGTTCAGGAGATTCAGGAAGCCGCCTCCAAGGTGGGCCGGCTACCGCGGCGCAAGCTGGGCGGGACCGGCAGAGAAATTACCGTGCTGGTTGGCGCCGCCACCTGGGCATTGGATGCGGTGGAGGCCGGCATCCGCTGCGGCATCAACTACTGGCACAAAGCGGACGAATGGGACCGTGGCAACGTGCCCCCCGCCATTCTCAAGGATCGCGAGGCGCATTACTGCCAGGTTTGCGTGGACCGGGTGCGCGGAAACCATGAAACGGGAGTGATTGACGAGGACGCGCACTATCAGTATGTGAAGGAGGCTCTCCGGCAAACCGGGCTCCGCTATTTCGACGACATGCAACTGCATTTCGGCTATCACAGTGTCGCCGAGCTGAAGTCCAACCGGGCGTTCGTGCGCGCCTTCGAACGCCTGAAAAAGGAGGGGCTGGTCCATCACCTGTGTCTCTCCCAGCACAGCTATCAGGGCAACCGCAAAGTGCCAGGAGGCCAGAGCGCTGCTGAGATTCTCACTGCTGTGGCCGAAGACGGTGTCTACGAGCACGCGCAGTTTTTCTACTCTTACGGCGAGAGCGAGGCCACCAATCTGTTCCTGGCGTTGGCCAGGAGAAAAGGCTTCGGCACCATTGCCATGAAGACCACCCGCGGCGCGAGCCGGATGCGGGAGGATCAGCAAATCATGAAGGATTTCCCCCAGGGCACGACTCCGCACCATGCGCTGGCGCGGTGGCTGACGACACGGACCGCGCTCGACGCCGCGGTGATCGAGATCCACAACCTGGAGCAATTCGTGGACACCTACTCCGGGGCCGGCCACGCCACGCGCGCTGCCGATGACCGGGCGATCGAGCTCATGACTGCATATGCTGACCGGGAAGTGTGTCGCCTGTGCAATGACTGCATGAGCCACTGCGAACAAGGTGTGCCCATCGCCGACATCCTGCGCTACGAAAGGTACGCGCGCGATTACGGCGAAGGTTATCGCGCCCGGGCCCTCTATGCCCGGCTGGACAAGCAGGCAGACGGCTGCATCGCCTGCGGCCATTGCCTGCCCCACTGCCCTCAGGAGCTTCGCATCCCTGCCAAGCTTGCGGATGCGCATCGAATCCTCGGCTGATGTAGCGACCCGGGTTCTCGCTAAAGCGCTTGAGGCGCGTATCCTTGGCCTTAGAAGCTTCCCCCCTCTCACCGCCCCCGAGTTTCTCGAGAGCGCAGTGAGGCTAAACCGCCCAATTGATCCTCGCGAGTGAGCCCCGAGGAGCGGTGCGTTAGGGCGACCGTAGCGAACAAGTCGTCGCGCCCGGTAAACATAAGGAGCGCGCCACCGTGGGCGGGAAGGCTCCGGCTGCGCTATCAATCGAGGGGAACTCTGGGGATGTCAAGCGGCGCGGTCGGCGACCTGTTCTTGCTCCTGACACCGGGCCACGTAGGCGGCAATACGCTGCCGATCCTTGAGCGAGATCCACCAGAACCGGACACCCATGCCGAGCCCGACAACCTCATAGGCAGCCACGGCTTCCGCGGTCACGATGGGGCTATCGTCTTCGATGTGGAACCGGAGGTTCAACCGCGTGTCCACAGGCAGTGGCTGGCGAGTCTCGATAAACATGCCCCCCACACTTATATCGCGTGAATACGCCAAGGTGAGAAGCTCCGGGCAGATGACCTGCGCGACCATGCGGGCGCGTGGGACCTTGCGTACGTGTGAACGCCGGTAAAGAATCAACCGCAGCAACGCCTGCCGGTGCTCGGGCTGGATTTCCGTGAACTCAACCGCGGTTCCTTGCTCGGCAATCTGGTACAGCACCTTAGCCTTGACCTGGATCACCGGCAAGTGCTTCGCCGGTCGGAATCGAATCAAGATTTCCGTACCAATCTCAAGCGGCGTCGTCACGGCCAGGAACATCCCGCCGCCACCGAGCGACGTGGCGCGCTCACGCAACGAGGTCTCGGGGAGGAGGATCCGGACGGGAAGGTCGACCGCCAGCCTTGGGTAAGTGCGTGTGTACTTGACACGCAGGAGGCTACCCATGTTGGGGGAACGTTACCACACTGGTTAATCGAAAGCAAGACGAAACTGCCCCCTCCCGACACTCCAACAACCAAGCCGGTCGGCTGTCACCTGGAAGTGCCTCCTGTTCTTTCAATGTGTTAAGGGTATCGGCCGATAGTCGCCCCGCCAATCCGGTAGGCAAAAATGAAGCCCATGATTAACAGTGCGGCGTAGAACCAATCCACTCTGCCGCGCAGCAAGTGAAGTAGGCAGCCGACAACAAGCCCCAGGTTCGCCAGGCCGAAAAAGGCCGCGAACACACGGCCCATAAGGCGGATTCCCCGGCGCTTCACTCCCGCCAGTCGCCAACTGATCCCCGAGGCGACCACGTTGGCCACCAGGGCCCCCACAAGGTATAGGGCGCGCCGAACCACCTCGTTGTGAATGTCCGGGAGCATGTCCGGCGCATGGTAACAGAGACTGGGAGCGCGGCCAAGGCACTCTGGGACGGTCGCAGCCAGGTGTGGAAGGTGGAGAGTTCCGACGCCTACCCAGGAGGGCGCTCGCCATCTGGAAGGCCTCGACCCAGGGCACCCTCAATCCCGCGATGCCCGACGCGCGAGAGCACGCCCGGCCCCGGCGCGATGGCTGGAGGCGGGAACGATCGCCATCTCTTCCGCAACCTCCGGCTTGCTCCCCACCAGTGCCCCTTGAGGCTCATTGAGAAACATCAGCTTGGATGATTCGGCGTCGAAATCCAGGGTGATCAGATCACCGAGCTCGATCTGGTGCGTCGCAAGCAGGTTCGAGAGTGGGAACACCAGGTGCCGCTCGATGGCGCGCTTCAGGTGGCGCGCTCCGAACTTCGTGTCGGTGCCTTCGCGCAGCAAGAAATCGCGCGCCCTTGCCGTGCACTTGAACACGAACTGGCTGTCCGTGGCGGTCATGACGCGCTCCTGGACGAGGCTCAGCTCGATGTCCAGAATCCGCTCGAGGTGCGGGCGCTGCAGAGCCCGGAAGACAATAACCTTGTCGATGCGGTTCATGAATTCCGGCGAGAATTTGCGGCGCGCGGCTGCCGTCGCCGCGCGATAGATTTTCTGATCCAGGTCGTCGAAGTCCTCCTCAGGTTTCGACCCGAAACCCATGCCCCCCATCATCAGCTTGTTGACTTCTGACGTCCCCAGGTTGGAGGTGAGAAAGATCATCGAGCGCGAGAAGTCGACGCGACGGTTGTCCCCGAGGGTCAGCGAAGCTTTGTCGAGGATGCCGAGCAGGAGCTGCCAGAGCGCATCCGAGGCCTTCTCGATCTCGTCGAAAGGGCCAGCGAAAGCTTTACCTTTTCCGTGTAGTGCTCCTCGAGCACTTCCTGGGTGATCAGGGGCTGCGTCTCACGGTGGCCCAGGTAACCCGGGGGCGAGCCGATGAGCTTGGCGATTTCGTGGCTGTGCTGGAACTCTGCGCAGTCCACCTTCACCACGGCGCGGATGTCGCCCAGCAGCGATTCGGCCGCCGCCTCCACCAGCCGCGTCTTGCCGGAGCCCGTCGGCCCGAGCAGCAGGTTCACGAGCGGTCGTCCAGGCGGCGCCAGGCCCGCCAGGTAAACCTGGTAGGCCCGCGCCAGACTGTTGACCGCGCGGTCCTGTCCCACGACGCGCCGCCGCAGCGCGGTTTCGAAGTCCCTCACCTCCGGACTGTGCAAACTCGGATCGAGCAGTGTCTGTTGAGTGCTCATCGCAGTCCTCCATCCACGCTAACTTCGCAGTGGCGGATTACCTCCTCTGCGGAGTTGGGCCAGCTTTACATCCAGGGTCGCTCGAAGCAACTTCAGACCCGACGTCAGTTGCGCCGAGAGGTCGGGGTCCTGCGTCATTCCGAGAACGGGCAGATGTAAGTCCGCAATATCCATATGAAGGTTTCGAACTGACGAGAGCAGATCACGGAGGTACTGCGAGTTGTTTTCGAAAGGCTGGACGAGGTTGCGCGAGGCCTTCGCCTTGAGTCCGTCCCAGTCCACGCGCACGAAGGGGTGTTTGCTCGCCACGCCTTGAATCACTTCCGGGGATATGCGCGGGTGGCGTCCCAGCCGGGCCAGATGGAGCTGACGCACCCGGCCTTTCTTGCGCACGTTGTGCACCAAGTAGTAGGCGTTGCCGCGTTTGCGGATGAAGGCCATGCCGTTTGCTTCCGGACCGGCAACCTGCGATTTGCCGCTCCTTCTCTTCCACCTTGACGACGGCCGCGACCATTGTGCTATTCGCGGCCTGTAGTGGACAACATTCCACTACACCCGATTGGATGCAAGAAGAAAATATTTGTTGCCTGCATAAGTTTTTCTTTGCGGCTTTCTCCTGGTTCAATCCTTCGCAGAGCGGCATCTAAGCAGGAGGAGAAGTGCGGGTACAGGAAATGTGCCCGGGCTGCCGCGGCGTTCCTTCGGGTGGAGGAGGGCTGCCCGTCAGTTCAGCCGTCACCGATGAGTTCGAACGCGGGAAGCCATCCGCAGTCGCCTGAGAACTCCTTCCGCCCTGAGTCTGCGCGCTCAATGCGAGCGCGCGTTTCCCCAATAACTGGCTTATCGAATACCACGGCGCGCGGTCGGCTGACCATGGGCCGAAGGTATCCCGTGCCGAAGTAACGCTCGAGGCGCGTCGGCGAGCGGCCTGCCGAGCGCCAAAACACTCGCGCGGCGTCGCTCGCACCTCAGGCCAAGAACGCCGTGGCCGCGAGAGACAATTCTCACGCCTCGGAGCGATTCAAAAAGGAAGTCGAAACCTTCGTGCTATAATTCTGCGATTAGAACGCGCGGCTCGCATCACGTCGAGGCGAAATCGGGCCGATTAGATACCGCAGGCGGAGAGGAACTCATGTCCATCGTCTATTACGAGCACGTTTGGCACAACGGCAAAT
>Ga0315280_10001659_pt1 | contig 37736 bp, 31 predicted proteins | sample YL17G06_40_MG_FD_203697 | JGI IMG/M metagenome (GOLD analysis project Ga0315280, IMG submission 203697) | Sediment microbial communities from Yellowstone Lake, YNP, Wyoming, USA - YL17G06_40 | ecosystem: Environmental > Aquatic > Freshwater > Lake > Sediment | place: USA: Wyoming | collected... | reverse complement strand
CCCGTGCCCACTTGAGATCTCTGAGGGTAACATATAGTGGGGACGGGCTTTAGCCCGTCCGCTGCACCGTCTATTTTCAAAGCAGGCACCGAATTGTCTGAAGAAGGTTGCATCCGCGCGCAACCAATCCGGCAGTTCGGTGCCTGTCACCTAATTTCCCTCACTGGATTTTGAGCTGTGATGCTTGTAGTCTTAGAGCAGGTGGGTACCGGGGAGATTGAACTCGATGTCTGAAACTCGCTACTCCAGACAGATACTTTTCTCGGGCATAGGCGTCGAGGGGCAGAGATTGCTCGCGCACAGCCGTGTTCTCTTGATCGGCTGTGGAGCGCTGGGTTCGGTACTAGCCGAAGTCCTGACGCGCGCCGGAGTTGGCCGCCTGACCATCGCCGATCGGGATTATGTGGACGAGTCGAACCTTCAGCGCCAGTCGCTTTACACCGAAGCAGATTGCCGTGCCGGAATGCCGAAGGCGATAGCTGCTGTGCGGCACTTGTCCGGCATCAACAGCCAGGTCGAGCTGGTTGCGGAGATTTTAGATGTGAATGCAGCGACGATCGTGGCTCTTGTGCCGGGACATGACCTGATCTTGGATGGCACGGACAACTTCGAGACGCGCTTCCTCGTCAACGATGCCAGCATAAAATGGAATGTTCCCTGGGTCTACGGAGCGTGCGTCGGGGCTTACGGAATGTGCCTTGCCTTTGTTCCAAACGCCACGCCGTGCCTGCGCTGCGTGTTGGAACAACTGCCGTCTCCAGGCAGCTCGCCTACCTGCGATACTATCGGCGTGATCGGGCCCATTGTCCATCTGGTTGCGGCGCTCGAAGCGGCCGAAGCACTCAAGATTCTGACGGGCCAGGTGGAACGCTTGAATCGTAAGCTCATGAGCGTCGATCTTTGGGCAAACCAGATCTGGAGCGTGAATATGGCCGAGATGCGACGGGATCCCAGTTGTCCAGCCTGCGGTCAGAGGATATTTGAGTTTTTGGAGGGGAAGCACGAAGGGCGCACGCAGCCGCTGTGCGGGCGCGACGGAGTCCAGGTCTATCGCAACACCCCCAGCTCTGTGGACTTCAAGATGATCGCTGAGCGTTTGGCTCCGTTGGGGTCGGTGACCTGTAACGAGTTCCTGCTGAGAGCCAACCTGGATAGGTTCGAGATCGCTTTGTTTCGGGACGGTCGGGCTATCGTGCGAGGAACACAGGATGTCGACGAGGCGCGGCGAGTTTATGCAAAATACATCGGGAGCTGATTCATGCTGCCGAGTGACTCCGAAGGCAAGAAAATATGAGGAAACTGACAGTGCTGTTCGCGGTCGGCCTTCTCCTGGGAAGCGGCCAACTCGCGCGGGGGCAAGACGAGGGAAAGATCCAGAAGCTGTTTCAGGACGCCATCCAGGCCTTGGGAGGCGACACCTTCCTGAAGGTCACCGACATGGTCTCGAATGGAACCTATTACGGGTTCGATCGCGATGGGAATTCATCCGGTCTCACCAAGTTCGATGACTATACCAAGTTTCCCGACAAGAGCCGCTTCGAGTCGGGAAACAAAAGGAAAGAGCGCGATGTAACTGTCTTCAATCTGAAGAAAAAGGAAGGCTGGATCTTGGAGGGCCAAAAGGACCCGCGGGTGGCAACCCCGGATGAGATGGAAGGTTTTAAGAATGACGTGAAGCACAGCATCGACAATATCTTCCGAACCCGTTACCAGGACCCGGAAAACAAGCTTTTCTACCTTGGTCCGTCCGATGCCGATGTCCAGCTCGAAATGGTCCGGCTCCTCGATCCTGAGAATGACGAGGTCACGATATACTTCGACCGCCTCAGCAAGCTTCCCGCCAAGATCGAGTATCAGGTAATAGACCAGCGAGGCATTCACTATCGCGAGGCCCAGGAATTCAGCCAGTGGCATAAGATCCAGGGTGTCAACACACCTTTGCGCATTGACCTCTCGCGCAACGGCCACAAATTCATTCAGCAGTTCATTCTCAAGATTACGTATAACAACGGGCTTCAAGACAGCTTCTTCTCCAAGCCGGTGCCCCCCAAATGACGATCGCATTTTGGATTTCGGATTGATTGGCGAATCCCCGAACGAAGCACACGCGCACGGAATTTATCAATCCAAAATCCCCAATCCAAAGTCCGGAGCGCTATGCCTGTCTACGATATTTCCCAGACGATCAACCGGCTTTCTGGACTTCGAGGACTGCTTCCAAATCGGGGAGGGTGCACAGTCGATACTTTTCTCTGACGCGTGCGATATGGTCCGCGAGCGCGGCGTGAATTGCGTGGCCGGCCTTTTCCGCGAACAGATGGCCGATGATGGGGTGGCCGATCAATGAGATGTCCCCCAGCAGGTCCAGCATCTTGTGCCGGACAAACTCATCGGGGAAGCGCAACTCGCGGTTCACAATGCCGGAATCGTCAAGGACGATGGCGTTTTCCAGCGAACCGCCGCGAATCAGCCCGCACCGGCGCAGGTATTCGACGTCGGAGATGAAGCCGAAAGTGCGAGCCGGCCCGATCTCGGAGCGGTAGGATTCGGGGGTAAGCTCGAGAGCGATCTGCTGGCGCCCAATCGCGTTGTGCTCAAAGTTGATGATGTATGTTGCCTTAGGTGTCGGATTGGGATAAACGCCGGCCACCTTGTCGCCGTGGCGCACCTCGATCGGTTCCTGGACCACGATGTATTCGCGCAGCTCTCTTTGCTGCTCGATGCCCACCTTCTCTATCTCGTCCATAAACATGCGGCCGCTCCCGTCCATGATGGGGACTTCCATGGAGTTGAGATCGACGAAGAGATTATCGATGCCGAGCCCGTAGAGCGTCGAGAGAAGGTGCTCGACGGTGGAGATCATGACGCCCTTCTTCATCAGAGTCGTGGCATAACTCACTCTTGCCACGTGGCTGCGCGTCGCTTCGATTTCGAAGTTCTTCAGATCCGTGCGCCGGAAGACAATGCCGGTGTTTTCGGGCGCCGGGACGAGTTCGAGATGGACTGCGTAGCCGGTATGCAAGCCTATGCCGTCCAAGCGTAACCGGTCGCGTAAGGTCCGCTGATATTTGAACATGAACGAGCCGTCCTTTATTGAAACTCCAGGTGCCTCCCAAACGCCACTTCAACTGGTGCTCAGGCGCTGACCTTTCCACTAAAGCAAATACCATGCCTTTTGTCGTGCCAAGCTCGAATTATCTGTAATCGCACGGAACTGCAATGGTTTCGTCGCCTCGATCCGTTTTCGTCTTGCAGCGGAAGGGCCAACTTGTTGCACTTCCGACACACCCCAGGAAGCTCGACGCAAAATTGGTGACGGTATCTCATGCGCGATTCGCGCACCCAAGCGCATGAAAAAGCGCACGGGCTGAAGCCCGTGCCCACTTGAGATCTCTGAGAGTAATGTATAGTGGGGACGGGCTTTAGCCCGTCACAGGCACCGAATCTCCGCGCATGAAAATGTCAGGCAAGGGTGAACCCCGGCCGCAGGACGGGGCTTGGGCACAGGACATCGCGAGGGCGCCGCCTCGCAGCCGACGCCCGCATTTTCACGTATTTTCAAGGCAGGCATTTTTCATCGTGATATCCCGGACGAGAAAAGGTGCCTGTAACCAATTGTTGCCGCCTATCTGTCGACTTTGCCGCGGCCGTGACCGTGCTCGGGACAGATGTTGCTGAGGGAGCGGGCTTGTGATAATAATAAAAGCTGCAAGGCCACATGGAAATGACGACGACGTTTCAGGGATATTACTACTGGTACTGGTGCAGGGCAGCCGCATGCCCACTGGTTTGTTCGCTGCCGGTCTCCTGAAACGCACGCACCAACGGAATAGGATGAGTGGAAGCCGTGGACAACCCGGAGGGTTCACGGCTCTTTTGTTTTATGGGCAAGCGCTGGGGGCGCCCGGCCTACGCATGGTCGCAGGAGGTTTGAGAGGGCACAATGATTCATCCGTCGTTAGAAGAGACTGAAGAACTCTCCCTTCATGGGAGCGTGATCCCGGTGCATAAGGACATTCTTGGAGACCTGCTGACGCCGGCCGCTGCCTTTCTGCGCGTTGCCCAGGGGCGCAATCGGGTTTTCCTCCTGGAAAGCGTCGAAGGGGGCGAGCGCTTGGCGAGGTACTCCTTCATCGGCTGGGATCCGTTTCTTGATGTCCGCGGTAAAGGCAACATGCTCGTGACTGAAGAACTCGGAGAGGTCACCAGAGCAGAAGGAAGGCCGTACGACAGGATGAGGGAGATCTCGCGCAAATACCAGTCCGTGCCGATGCCCGGCATGCCTCCTTTCCTGGCGGGGGGAGTCGGCTACTTCGGCTACGATCTCGTGCGTCAGTTCGAGAAGCTTCCGTCGCTGGCAGTCGATGATCTCGGCTTGGATGACTTTCACGTCATGTACTTCTCCACCATCCTGGCGTTCGACCATCTCCGGCACCGGATTCACATTATTGCCAATATTCTGAACCCGCTGGGGGCCCAGAACCTGGAAGCCAAGTACCACGACGCCCTTTTGCGCATCGAACAGATCGAGAGACGCCTCACTGCCCCAATCTCACTGCCGGCCCCTGCGCCGAGCGCCTCGATGCCTGAACCGGTCTCTAATCTTACGGAAGCCCAGTACCACGCGAACGTCGAAAAAGCAAAATCGTACATCACCGCGGGCGACATCTTCCAGGCCGTGCTGTCGCAGCGCCTGGCAATGAAGATCTCCTGCGATCCCTTTGACATCTACCGGGCGCTGAGATTCATCAATCCATCGCCCTATATGTTTTTCCTGCGTATGGACAAGCTGTGTTTGGTGGGAGCCTCACCCGAGATGCTGGTGAAGGTGCGCGGCCGCGACGTAGAATATGGCCCGATCGCGGGCACTCGCCCAAGGGGAGCGACGCCTGAGGAAGACGAGCGGCTCGCCCGCGAACTGCTGGCCGACGCCAAGGAGCGTGCCGAGCACGTGATGCTCGTGGATCTGGGGCGCAACGACCTCGGCCGGGTCTGCAAGTTCGGCACGGTGAAGGTCACCGACTTGATGCGCATCGAGAAGTACAGCCACGTCATGCATCTCGTCAGCAGCGTTGAGGGGCGCCTGCGCGACGACGTGGACTGCTTCCATGCGCTGGAAGCCTGCCTTCCTGCGGGCACTGTGTCCGGCGCCCCCAAGGTGCGCGCCATGGAGATCATCGAGGAACTGGAGCCATGCCGCAGAGGGGTCTACGGCGGGGCGGTGGGCTACGCCGATTTCTCGGGCAACCTCGACACCTGTATCGCCCTGCGCACCCTTGTGATAAAAGACAGCATGGCGTACGTCCAGGCGGGAGGTGGAGTCGTTGCCGATTCCCACCCCGAGCGCGAACGGGAAGAATCGATGAATAAGGCGCGGGCGCTGCTTCGCGCTGTGGACTTCGCGCACCAAGGGCTGCGCTAGGCGCCGGTGAACTCATGATTCTCGTCATCGACAATTACGACTCCTTCACATTCAATCTTGTCCAGTATTTGGGAGAGCTGGGACAGGATTTGAGGGTCGCGCGCAACGATGCCATTACTCTCGGCGAGATTGAGCGCCTTGCTCCCAGTGCGATCGTCATTTCGCCGGGACCGGGTCGTCCGGAAAATTCGGGAATCATCGTTGAGGCGATGCGCACATTTTCAGGTCGTATCCCCATTCTTGGGGTGTGCCTCGGGCTTCAAGCGCTGGGCGTCGCTTTCGGAGGACGGGTGGTGCCGGCGCCCTCCATCATGCACGGCAAGACCAGCGCGATCTTCCATGACGGGCGGACGATCTTCGAAGGCCTGGCGAACCCGTTTCACGCCACTCGCTACCACTCGCTGGTTGTTGCGGCGGAAGGTCTGCCGGACTGCCTCGAGATTTCCGCGCGGACAGCGGATGGGGTCATCATGGGACTACGACATCGCACGCTTATAGCCGAAGGGGTTCAATTTCATCCTGAGTCGGTCCTGACCGAAGAGGGGATGAAACTGCTCGCGAATTTCCTCTCTCTGGTAGGGAGGCACGAGACCGCAGCATCCTGCCGGGATCATGCGCATGAATCGGGAGCACAACCATGACGACTACTGTCGAGACATACAGTCTGCCCGCTGAACTCAAAGGGACGATGCTGGAGCGAATCATGACCGCCAGGCTTCCTGAGGTCGAAAGCACGAAACGGAAGTTTCCTGGGGAATCGATCCGGTTGGCGCTCGAACGGGCGCCTCAAGTCCGCTCGCTCAGACGGACGCTGGCGCGGCGGTCGGGCATCGTTGCCGAGATCAAGAAAGCTTCACCTTCGGCCGGACTGCTCCGGCCGGATTTCGATCCCGTAGCTATCGCGGAGGAGTGTCAGAAAGCAGGAGCTGCAGCGATCTCGGTTGTCACCGAGGCTAATTTCTTTCAAGGAGGGCTCGAGACCCTTGCCGGCCTGCGCTGGCACATAGACTTACCCCTGCTGCGCAAGGACTTCATTGTCGATCCCTACCAGGTTCTCGAGGCGCGTCATGCGGGCGCCGATGCCGTGCTATTGATTGCGGCGCTATTGGATAGCGCCTCTCTCAAGGAGCTGCGCTGCTCGGTCGAGGAGTTGGGTATGGACGCCCTCGTAGAGGTGCACACGGAAGAGGAAGTGGAGCGTGCCCTGGAGGCGGGATCTACCCTAATCGGCGTGAACAGCCGCGACCTGAGAAGCTTCGAGGTCTCCCTGGATGTTTGCCGGCGTCTTGCGGCCTGCCTGCCTCGCGAAGCGGTAGCAGTAGCCGAAAGCGGAATAGGCACGGCAGAAGACATCCGCTGGCTGTCCAAGGTCGGGTACCGGGGCTTCCTCATCGGCGAATCCTTGATGCGCGCCCCGTCGCCCGGCGCCGCGTTGACAGAGTTCTTGTCTGCGCTCAGGAGTGTGTGCAAGGAGTGACGAGTTACGAGTGACGAGTGACGAATAGGAACGACAACTGGTCATTCGTCACTCGTCACTCGTCATTCGTCACTTGTAAGGTGCTTATGAGAGTAAGGGTGAAGATTTGCGGCATTACGCGCTATGAAGACGCAGCTATGGCGTTGGATATGGGCGCTGACGCTCTCGGGTTCAACTTCTATCCGCCCAGCCCGCGTTACGTCGACTGTGCGGTCGCTCGCGACATCATCCGCCGCCTGCCGCCGCTTGCCACAACGGTCGGCGTGTTTGTCAACGTGGCGGATCCGGCCGAGGTCGACAGGAGCGCCCGGGCTGCGGGTGTGCAGGTGTTGCAACTGCACGGCGACGAACCTGCCGATTACTGCCGAAGGCTGGTTGCTTGGCCTCTGATCAAGGCCGTGCGCGTCGACAAGGGCTGGGTCCCAGAGAGCTTGCTTGGTTTTCCTGCGCAGGCATTCCTTCTGGACTCGCGGGACGAGCGTAATTTCGGCGGCACCGGCAAGACTTTCGATTGGACGCTGGCACGCCGTTCGGCCGAGAGCCTGCGGATCCTGCTTGCCGGCGGGCTCAACGCGGCCAACGTGGCCGAGGCCATCCGCAGCGTGCAACCTTACGGGGTGGACGTTTGCAGTGGCGTCGAGATCTGTCCAGGCAGGAAAGATCCTGCGAAGCTGGCCGCATTCATGAAAGAGGTTCTTGATGCAACCGCGTAACTTCCCTCCTAAACTTTTGGCACTGCCGGATGAACGCGGGCATTTTGGCCCTTATGGCGGCAGGTTTGTTCCCGAGACTCTCATGGGACCCCTCCTGGAACTGGAAGCGGCTTTTCGCGCTGCGCGCCAGGATCCCTCGTTTCAAGCCGAGCTGGCAGACCTGCTGCACAACTACGCCGGCCGCCCGACGGCCCTGACACGTGCCTGTCGGCTGGAGAAGCATCTGGGCCGCTGCCGCATCTATCTCAAGCGCGAGGATCTGAACCACACCGGCGCGCACAAGATCAACAATGCTTTGGGGCAGATCCTGCTTGCGCGGCGCATGGGCAAGAAGCGCATCATCGCCGAAACGGGCGCGGGCCAGCACGGGGTGGCCACTGCAACCGCAGCCGCTCTCTTCGGCATGGAGTGCGAAATCTATATGGGGACCGAAGACATGCGCCGGCAATCGCTGAATGTCTTCCGCATGCGCTTGCTGGGCGCCAAGGTCACGCCCGTCGATGCCGGCAGCCGCACGTTGAAGGATGCGATCAACGAAGCGATGCGTGATTGGGTGACGAACGTCGAGAACACCCATTATCTGCTCGGCTCAGTGCTGGGTGCCCATCCCTACCCCTGGATGGTGCGGGAGTTCCAATCGGTGATCGGCAGAGAAACACGGGCGCAAATCCTGGAGTGCGAGAAACGGCTGCCCGATCTCCTGGTTGCCTGCGTCGGCGGAGGGAGCAACGCCATCGGGTTGTTCCACGACTTCCTTGCCGACGCGGCCGTGCGCATGATTGGCGTGGAGGCAGGCGGGCGCGGTAACTCTCTGGGAGATCACGCAGCGCGCTTTTCCGGCGGCAGGGAAGGAGTGCTCCAGGGAACGCTGAGTTTCGTGCTGCAGGACGACAACGGACAGATTGCGGGCACGCACTCGGTCTCGGCAGGCCTGGATTACCCGGCAGTGGGACCCGAGCACTCCTTCCTGCACGATCAGGAGCGAGTCGAGTACACATCGGTCTCCGACCAGGAGGCGCTGGCGGCCTTCCAGTTGCTGAGCCGCCTCGAAGGGATCATTCCGGCGCTGGAAAGCGCCCATGCGGTGGCGGAATTGGTCCGCATCGCGCCCGAGCTGGGCCTGGATACACTGGTCGTAATCAGCCTCTCAGGCCGTGGAGACAAGGACGTGAACCAAGCGTCGGAAATCCTCGGCGACTCTCCGGGCTTCTGAAGATGCGGTATTCCGTTACTCGGTGTTAAGGTTGAGTGAGAGAGGAAAATGGTTCGTGCGATAGCGAGGACCTTTGAGCAACTGAAGCCGCACGGAGGCAAGGCGTTTATTCCATTTATCACCGCCGGCGATCCGGACCTCGAGGCTACGATCCGCCTGGTTCCCGAGCTCGAGCGCGCCGGTGCGCACATTGTGGAGCTAGGGATTCCGTTTTCGGATCCGGTTGCCGACGGTCCGACGATCCAACGCTCGTCCGAGCGGGCCCTGCGCCACGGATACCGGCTCGCAGATTATCTGGAAGCGGTGAAGACAATCCGGCGCGAGACCGGCATCCCGCTGGTCCTTTTCAGTTACTTCAACCCGATCCTTCAGTATGGCCTGGAAAACCTGGCACGCGATGCCGCCGCCGCAGGCATTGATGGCGTCTTGGTGATCGACGTGACGCCAGAGGAAGGGAGTGAGTACTGTGCCTGCCTGGCGCGCTATGAGCTGGACCCCATCTTTCTGGTCGCACCCACCAGCAGCGCGGAGAGGATTGGTCGGATCGTCGAATGCTGTCGGGGGTTTGTCTACGTGGTATCGCGCACGGGCGTGACCGGCGCCCAGGAATCGCTTTCAGACGCAGTTCTTCCCACATTGGGCCGCGTGCGTGCGCGGACGGATCTTCCCATCGCCGTGGGTTTCGGCATCTCGCGCCCGGATCAGGTGCGCGCGGTGTGGAAGGTGGCCGACGGCGCCGTCGTAGGGAGTGCGATCGTGGCGCAGGTGGAAAAGCATGGAAGCGCTCACGATCTCCCATCTCGAGTGGGAGCCTTCTGTCGCTGGCTGATCGGGGGCGCAAGCGGGTGAGTTTGCGGATATCGGATCACGGAACAAGGGGTCAGGTCTGGAAGATTTGCTTTTTGCTGAAAACCCATCGAAGAAAGCTTTGGCTAAATGCAAAAAGTAAATCTTCTGGACCCGCTCGCGGCTTCAATGGCTGCGATATGGCGGTGGCCGATCGCCATCGTCTGTTCCTGTGGAGCGCCAGTTTTACCGAATATCCGATCGCCGTCAACACGGAGTTGAGCCTGGTCATCACAGGTGGCAAGCTGCCGGGGCAGGTAGAGAAGCGTTTCGAGCAAGTGATTGATGCGGGTCACTTGGCCCCAGCCAAGCGTTGATTGGCGCAAATGGGGAAGTCTCACCCAAAATTCGGGCTCATGGAAACGCGTTCACCATCAATGCCTTGCCACCAGATCCTTCACATTACCCGAAGACCACAAAGTGATGATTAGCATTAGTCAGAGATTAAGCACCTCGGTGTATTTGCACCAGATCTGTTCGGTAACCTTTCTTTGGCTCTCGAGGTCAGATTTGCGTCTGATGAGACCGGCTTCTCGCAGCTGTTTTAACAATGGTTTACCAATCTTTCGCCTATGAGAGCCGCGAATTCGCTTATAAGCCGAAAAATGCCTGCCATCCGGCGTGAGAATTGGAGTTCGGGTAGTGGCAATTATCCTGGTACCAAAGACATATCCGCTGGGAGAATCAAATATCAGTACGCGGTCATTGACTCTGTGCCGAGGCTCACCGCTGCTATACCATGAGTGGCCCTTGTCCTCCCAGGTAGTGGATTCTTTGATGATCTGTTTCGTTTCATCGCTTACAAAACCTGTGATCCAAGTGCGCCAATACTGCAATTCATGTTCGAGAGGTGCGCTTGGCCTGAGGGGTGCCCCAAGGATGCGGCTGAGTGGCACGGATGTTTTGTTGAATATTATCTCCTTAGGACGTGCCTCTGCATAGGGGAAGCACCCTTGGATTGCACTTTGAGGAAACGACGTAGGTGATTGGGTCCTGCGTTTTCGATAATCCCCAAGCTGATCACTGCAGGCATGATGAGTCCTCCTAAAGTGGTTTCTGCTGATCTGCGCGGTTAGATGCGTACTGGCGTTGGAACAAAGGGATCGCATATCTCGCCCTGCCATCATTTAGCCGGAACATCGAGTATGAGCGTGTCTGCATAACGTTTCCTGGAGTCCTTGTAACTCTTTGAGTTGTGGGAAATCAAGCTGAATGACCAATGCGCTTTGGCTTGCAGCCACCCATGGATATGAGGATTTGTATCATGCAGCACAAGGGATAAGTGAAAAAAGGAGTGAGGAAATCCGGTGCCACCGCAGTCTCAAATCTTGCTGTCGCCGAGGCACACCTCAAAAGGAAGCCCGTGCGGCAACCAGGGCGGATTTAGTTATTGGCCATAAGAAATCACCGCGTCGCAAGGTCGGCCGTCCGCGCCGGCGTTTCCAGGGCCAGGTTTGCATTCTCCTGTTTTTGCAGTCCATCCATGGCGAGCGCAGTGAGAGTGATACAGCGGCTCTGGGACTTCAACCAAGTCATTGGCGTGGCTTCGACGGGCGGATCGACGAAGACCGAAAAATTTTCTTCAGCAGTAGGCAATCGGAGTTGTTCGCTAGCCGACATTGTGCGGCAAGCGGCCAGAATTGCATTCGGTTTCGCTCATTCCTCTCTCAGTACGCGTCCGAGATCTACGTGGGCGGCGTGCCGGGCAGGCCGAAGGCTGACGGCGAGCGCCAGCGTCAAGATTACTGCCGCGACGCCCCCGAGCGTCACAGGATCCAGCGGCTGGACGCGAAACAGAAAGGCGCGAATCATTGACGAACCCGTCCAGGCCAGCACTAGGCCGGCTGCCAGGCCGAGTCCGACGAGCCGCGCGGTTTCCCCGAGCACGAGCAGGGCCAGCCGGCGCCCGCTTGCGCCAAGTGCGGCCCGAATCCCCATCTCCCGCTGGCGCTGCATGGCCATGGATGCCGCCAGCACGTAGGTGCCAAACACGGTAAGAAGCACCGCGATCGTACCGAGGGCGCCCAGCACGCGCACGCCAAACCTCTGGGGACTCATCTGCCGCCCCAGCCGCTCGTCGATCGTGAGCATCGGCTGCGGGGTTACCGCCACATCCAGACGTTTGATGGCGCTCATCACTTCCCGAATCGCGGTGCGTGTATCCTTGGACGCGCGCAACACGATGTTTCGGCTAGTCCCCACTGGGTTTTGGGCTATCGGAAAGTACATTTCGAGCGGTTCGAGCCTGTTCACATTTGTGATGACATCCGGTACCACGCCGACGACCTCGAGCACGCGGTTCGGCTGGCCTTTCCGGCTGTGCGGCTCGGTGATCAGGCGGCCTATGGGATTGCCCCCATCCGCCAGCATCCGCCCAAACGACTCGCTGACGATCGTGACGGGAGGCGCATGCTCGGTGTCATCTCTCGAAAAGTCTCGGCCCTGGATTACACGCATGCCCATGGTCGAGAAGTAATGTTCGTCCACGGCGGTGAACCAGACCGTTGACGGGAATTGGCGGGCGATGCCGTCGATCGTCAATTTCCCATAGGAGGTCATGCCCCCTTGGTACGCCGTCAGCGACAGGGCTCGTACGGCTGGATTGCCGTGCAGCCTGCCCCGGAGATCGTCGAAAAATGCTGCGGCGCGAGCCGGCGTATAGCCGTATGGGCCGAGCGAAACGGTGCCCGTGACGAGGCGGTTCGTTTCGAAACCGGGATTCAGGCTGAGCGCTTCGATCAGGCTGCGCGCGAAAAGCCCCGCGCCCGCCAGCAGCACGAGCGAGACCGCGACCTGCACTGTGACGAGCATGACGCGCGTCCGGCGGCGAGCCAGCCTGGGGGTCGCGCCGGCCCGCGAGCGTAGCACGTCCGCGACATTGGCCGAGAAACCGAAAACGGCGGCCACGAGCGCGATGACCATCGAGGCTGCGACCGCCCCGCCTGCCGCGGCAGACAGCGCCCTGGCGTCAATCGACAGATCCAGGAAATCGATGTCCACGCCGCCTGGTAGCTGGAACGCCCGCACTCCTTCAAAGAGCCAATGAGTGACCGGAAGCGCCAGCGCAGCGCCTGCGAACGACAGCAGCGCGCCCTCGACCGCGATGCTGCGCGCGAGCCGCGCGCGCGTGGCCCCGAGGGCGAGGCACATCGCGAACTCGTCGCTCCGCGCCTCCGTCCGAATGAGCAGGAGCATGCCAACGGTCAGGCACCCGATGAACAGCAGCAAACCGACCGTCGTGCCGAGGAGGCGCGTGAATTGTGCCATCCCCGCGCGCGCCGCTTCGGGAATCGCCGCTGCGTTGACGCCCACCAGGCTCCACACAGGCTTGCGGCGGGCATTCGGGTACAGCTGAGAGTTAAGTTGCGCAGTAGCCTGCGCCACCGTGGTCCCGGCGTGAAGGCGCCCGACAATCGTGATCCACGCCGTCGGCGAAGAAGCGGGTGGCGAGGGATCGGAGAAGAAATTTGTGCCTGGATTGCCGACATCGCCGGCCGTGTGGAGAGGAAGGTAGATATCGGGCGCCTCAGCCAGATTCAGACCGCGGAATCCCCGCGGCGCCACGCCGATCACCGTCGCCTGCTTTCCGGAGATCATGATTCGGCGTCCCACTATGTCCGGATCGCCGTGAAGCGCACGGCGCCAGAATCGATCGGAGACAATCGCCGCAACAGGGGCCCCCCGCCGATCATCGCCTGGTGCAAAGCCACGGCCGAGAGGGACCCTAATGCCCAGCGTGTCAAAGTAGTCGTAACTGGCGAAGTAGACGACACCAAGTTGAGGCAAGCCGTCGGCGGCGACGAGCATTTGCCACGATCCGCCGGCCGCGAAGCCGTCGAAGACGCCAGTCTCACGGATCGGAGAGTATTCGCGATAGATCAATTGCGTCGAAGGAGGCCGCGTGCTCCCGCCGGATGGATATGTATAGCCAACAACGACGAGACGCTCGGGCGCCTCAACCGGCAGCGGATGGAGCAGGACGGCCGACAGCAACGTCCATGTTGCCGCCGCGGCACCGATGCCGAGCGCGAGCGACAGAATGGCAACAAGTGTCAAGCCAGGCTGCCGCCGCCACATGCGCAACGTGTAGCGCACGTCGGCGACAAGCATGTCGAGCCAGGAAATGATCCAGACATCCCTCGAGGAGTCAGCAGCGAGCATCGTGTTTCCGAGCTGGCGGCGGGCACTGACGACGGCGTCCTCGCGAGCGAGACCCTGCCGGGTCTTGTCCACTTCGAGCATCTCGCGGTGGAAGTCCATTTCTTCAGCCAGTTCGCGGTCGAAGCGATCGCGCTGAAAGAAAAAGCGCAGCTTGTTGCGAAGGCGCACCCACATGACTAGATCACCTCCATCACGACGGCAATCGCACCGGCCAAACGCGCAAAGCCTTCGGCTTCCTGGGCAAGGCGCCTCCGGCCGGCCGGCGTAATGCGGTAGATGCGCGCGCGTCGCTTAAGCTCCGATTCGCCCCACTCTGCTCGCACCCAGCCGTTGACCAGCAGGCGCTGCAACGCCGGGTACAGCGAGCTCTCGCCGACCTGCAGCACGTCACCGGAGACGCGCTCCAGATAACGCGCGATCGCGTAGCCGTGGGCGGGGCCGTGCGTCAGTGTCTTGAGTATGAGCATTTCGAGCGTGCCCGGCAGCAACTCGGAGCTGAGAGAGGTTCTGTTTCTCATCGTTTATCAATGCCTCATCTATTGATACCTTGTTTATTGATGCCTCAGTATAACCCGGCTTTGAGGTAAGTCAAGAGATATGTGGACGACGACAGACTTTATCTAACACGTGGATTGGTCGAGGACGCGCATCGTGAGGTTTCCCAAGTTGCGGCTGTCAACGACTGCAATTTCCGAGGGATCGGTTTGCCCGGGTTTGGTTGACATGAAAAATCGATGATCCTATGCTTCCAAACATGCCAAGGACAATGGTGCAGATAAGGAATGTGCCGACAGAGATCCATCGCCGATTGAAGGCCAGAGCCGCGATTGAGGGCATGTCGATGTCGGATTACGTGTTTCGCGAAGTTCGCAAGGCGCTAGACCGGCCTACACGGCAGGAAATCGTTGAACGGCTTATGGCAAGACCCGTGCGACGCGTGCGGCGGAGCGCGGCTGAGGTGATACGGGCCGAGCGGGATTCCAGATGATCGTCCTCGACACCTCTGCAGTCGTAGAATTGCTTCTCGGCACGGAACTGGGGTGATCTATAGCGATCAGGATTGCCGATCCTGCGCTTGGCCTCCGTGCTCCCCATCTCGTCGACGACGAGGTGGCTCAGACACTCAGACGTTACGTGCTGGAAAGCGAGCTCGTCCGCGGCTAACGGATAGTCGGTCTTGTCGCCGGAGCACTACCTGCCGCTGTGCACGCAGGCCGCTTCCACCTCCTCAATCGTTTTCGGAACCGGGGTCCCGAGCAAACGATACCCTGCTTCCGTCACGACGATATCATCCTCCACGCGTATGCCTCCGAAGTCGCGATAGCGCTCGAGCCTGTCGTAGTTGATGAACTGCTCGTGCTTCCACTCCGCCTTCCACTGGTCGATCAGTTCTGGAATGCAGTAGATGCCGGGTTCGACGGTGACCACGAATCCGGGGCGAAGAGGTTTTGCCAAACGGAGGTAGCAGAGCCCGAACTGCGGATTCCGCTGCAGTCCTTCGTAGCCGACGTGCTCTTCGCCCAGGTCTTCCATGTCGTGAACGTCGAGCCCCATCATGTGGCCGAGGCCGCACTGGAAGAACATTGCGTGCGCTCCCTCGGCTACCGCTTCCTCCACGTCCCCTTTCATCAGCCCGAGCTGTTTCAATCCTGAAGCCAGGGTGCGGCAAGCCAACAGGTGGATCTCACGGAACGGAACACCTGGCTTGATCGCATCGAGAGCTTTCTGCTGCGCATCCAGGACGACGCGGTACATGTCTTTCTGGCGATCCGTAAACCTGCCGCTGACGGGGAATGTGCGCGTCAGATCCGCTGCATAGTGGAGTTCCGACTCGGCGCCGCTGTCGTTGACCACCATGTTGCCGTTCTGCATCACATTGCCGTAATAGTGATTGTGCAGTGTCTCGCCGTGGATCGAAAAGATGATCGGGAAGGCGAGATTCCCTCCGCGCGCCAGGGCGATTCCATGCATGGCGGCGGCGATTTCACGCTCGACCATGCCTGCGCGAGCCGTCTTCATCGCATATGTCTGCATCTCGCAGGTGATGGCGGCCGCCTTTTCGATTTCGGCGATCTCTTCCGGCGCCTTGATGGAGCGCTGCGCTACGACTGCCTTGGTGAACTCCACTGAGGCATGCTCCTTGGCAAACGAGGGGTGAATGCCGAGCAGCTGTTCAATCTTCAGAATGTTCTCCGGCCGGTAAGGCGGAAGATACTGAACGGTGCGGCCCTGCTGCACGGGCGTGATCATGGTTTCTTTGAGGCTCGCCATCGGCAGCGTCCGGCTCACCCCGACTGACTCGGCCTTGTTGCGCAGGAGCGGCTGCGCGCCAGTCCAGACGATATCCGCAACCGTCGGGTCATCGCCAAACAGCGTTTCTGTCCCGCTGTCGACATCCAGCACGGCCCCCAGTCCCGGAGCATCGAGGCCAAAGTAGTAAAGGAACGAGCTGTCCTGACGGAATGGGTACTGGTTTGCCGGATAATTCATCGGGCTTTCCTCGTTGCCCAGAAACAGGAGCAGCCCCGATTTGACGGCATTCTTGAGGGTTTCTCTTCGACGAACGTAAATCTCGCGAGCAAACATAAAATATCCTTTCAAATCATGTGTCCGGTTATTCCTGGTTGCCGGATGACAGTTAATCACCGGGAAAAGGCACAAATCAACCCAAATGGATGCGAAAAAGCTGATCAGACGATCCGCTTGATCTCAGTTTCCAGGTGTATATGATTTTGTCGAGGTTGTGACAAGTGCCATGAGTATAGTGCTGTTCAGCCTGCTGGTGAGTTTGATATCGCTGATCGCTGGTTTTATTGGCGCCCTCACGGGACTTGGCGGGGGCGTTGTGATCGTTCCCGCGCTCACGCTCCTCTTCGGGGTCGACATCCACTATGCGATCGGCGCCTCGTTGATCTCGGTGATTGCCACGTCTTCAGGGGCGGCTTCCGCTTATGTGAAAGAGGGGTTTACCAACCTGCGCATCGGCATGTTCCTGGAGATTGCGACTACTTTTGGTGCGCTCTTCGGGGCGTTTGTTGCTATGAGGATCTCGCCTGCCGCAGTTGGTATCATATTCGGTCTTGTCTTAATCTACTCCGCATTTATGGCCGGTCGTGCCCGGCCTCAAGTCCGCCTGGGAGACGGCCCGGAACCTTTGGCTGTGGCCCTCAAGTTCGATTCTTCGTACCCGACATCAGACGGTCCACGCTCCTACCATGTTCACGGGGTACCTTTTGGCTTCAGCATGATGTTCATCGCCGGCACGATCTCGGGTTTGCTGGGTATCGGCTCGGGCGCGTTTAAAGTTCTGGCGATGGATCAGGTCATGCGCATCCCGTTCAAGGTTTCGACGACTACCAGCAATTTCATGATCGGAGTGACCGCGGCAGCCAGCGCGGGTGTGTATCTGAATCGAGGCTACATCGATCCCGGGCTCTCTGCACCGGTGATGCTCGGCGTCCTGCTCGGGTCACTGTTAGGTGCGCGGATTTTACCGAGAGCCGCGACCGGGGCCTTGCGCAGGCTGTTTGCACTCGTCATCTTTGTGCTGGCCGTGGAAATGATCTACAACGCAATCGTGGGGGCACATTGATGGGGTGGGTGAAGCGGCTGGGTCGCTGGAGTGAATTGGAGATGGAAGGAGTCCTTGCCGGCCTTCTGCGCACTGGAGTCTTAGTATCTGCAGCCATAGTACTGGCAGGTTTCATTCGTTACCTCATTGCTTCCGGCTCCGCGGTTCCTGACTATCGAGTCTTTAAGGGTGAGCCTGCGGACCTGAGAAGTATCTCCGGGATTTTAGGGGACGCGGCTCGACTGAGGAGACTCGGTCTGATTCAGTTCGGCCTGCTGTTGCTGCTGGCCACGCCGGTCGCGCGCGTAGCCTTTTCGGCTTTTTCATTCGCCTGTCAGAAAGACAAGATTTATGTCATGGTCACGCTCGTTGTCCTGGCAGTTCTCGCTTACAGCATAGCGGGCGGCTTCTCCTGAGGGCGACTAGGATTTTGCACAATCCTTCGCAGGGGCGGATAATGCAGTGTCTGCAGGCGGATTAACGGGCCCGTGCAGATCGATCCGAAACAAAGAGGCGCAGAGAGTGGACACGAGGACGATGCTCAGACTGAACAACGTTCGGAAAGTTTTCGGCGACATAACCGCTCTCGACGACCTGTCTCTCGAGATCCGGCGCGGCGAGATTTTCGGGCTGCTCGGTCCCAACGGCGCCGGGAAAAGCACGACCGTACACATAGCGGTCGGGCTGCTGGTGCCGGACCAGGGGACCGTTTCCATTGAGGGGTTTGGCTCCCCGATCCTGCCGGAAGTCCGGGCCCGAATCGGTGTCGCCCCGCAAAGCCTATCGCTCTACGGATCCTTGTCCGCTCAGGAAAATCTGGCGTTTTTCGGCAGAATGTATCGCCTCTCGGGAAGGCGGCTGGAGGAGCGCATCCATTCCGCTCTCGAATTTGTCGGGCTGACGGACCGGCGGCGCGACCCGGTTAGAAACTACTCCGGAGGCATGAAGCGGCGTTTGAATCTGGCCGCAGCCATCCTCCACGAACCGGAGTTGATCCTGCTCGACGAGCCGACGGTAGGCGTGGATCCGCAGTCGCGATACTCCATTTTTGAAAACATCCTGGAGCTGCGTGGGCGTGGACACACCATCGTCTATACCACCCATTACATGGAGGAAGCGGAAAAGCTCTGCGACCGGGTAGGCATTTTGGATCATGGCAAGATGCTCGCGCTCGACACCGTGCCTGAACTCACCGCAAGGCATGGCGGCGGCGCCGTGCTCGTCGTTGAAACGATGGGGCAGGAGGTACGCATAGAGACGCGCGACCCACTGTCTGAATTGAATCGGCTTGCCGCGCTTGGCCCGGTCGGCCGCCTTTTGTTCCACGTGCGGCCTTCGTCCTGGGGGATGCTTGCCATGGCAGGCTTCTCGGCAGCAGTGGGGTTCGTCGGGATCATGATGCTTGTTGCCGTGCTCGGGAAGACCGAGCAGGCCGCCGCCGGTGCGGGCTGGGCCGTCATGTTACCGATCGCGATGTTGGGAGGCGGCATGATTCCACTGTTTTTGATGCCCCAATGGATGTCGGCTGCCGGTAATCTAAGCCCGGCGAAATGGGCGGTGATCGCCTTCGAAGGAGCGATCTGGCGCGGGTTCTCGCTGCACGAGATGCTGTTGCCATGCGGAATTTTGATTCTTGTCGGCATGGCTTGTTTTGCCGCCGGTACCAAGGCGTTCCGATCCCCATCCTGAAACAAATCGGCTGGCCTGCCGTGAGTTTTGCATTTTGGAGATGCAGTTTACTTCGCTAGTCCCGACCGTTCGTGCTGGAACTGGTCACCCGCGGGTCCGGCTTTACCGTGAGCGGCTGCGTGTAACTCTTGCCGTCAACGGTGAGTTTCACGGTGTACGTTCCCGGTTGCGCTGATGGGGCGCCGCCCCGCCCACCGCCGCGACCGCCGAAACCGCCGGCGGCACCACCAGCGCCTCGTCCGCCGGCACCTGCAGCGCCAGCTTCGCCACGCGCAGCACCACCACCGCCAGCGGGGGTGGCGCGCAGATCCCATACCCAGCGATGCATGCCCGCAGCGGCGGAGAGCGGCTCTGGCGTAGGCATCCAGATGGCCTGGACATTGAGCCTGTTTGGATCTTGCGGAGTCGGCCGGTCATCGCTCGAATAGCGGCGGATGGTCTGTCCTGACGAGTCGAGAATCTCGAGGGTTACGGGTCCGGATGCGGCGGACTTCAGGTAGTAATCGATGATGGCGCCATACGGCGGGTTTTCTGCGAACGGCTCGTCTTTCGGGAGCGGCGTGCCATATTCGCTTCCCGGCGGCATGTTGATCGCGTCAGCGGGCTTGAAGAGATACGCATCCGTCTGCGCGACCGTGTCGTTGATCTGGCGCAATGCGGTGATGTCGTCGAGCACCCAGAACCCGCGCCCATGTGTCGCGACGATCAGGTCATCGCCCTTGATGGCCAGGTCGCGCATCGACGCCGCCGGCAGATTGAGCTTCAGCGACTGCCAGTCGTCCCCGTCATTAAATGAGACGTACACACTCAGCTCCGTTCCTGCAAAGAGCAGCCCGCGCTTCACCGGATCTTCCTTCACGGTCTGCGTGTAGACACCGGCGGGCAAGCCTCTCGTGATCTTCTGCCACGTCTTGCCACCATCGCGCGTGCGATAGATGTACGGCTCGTAGTCTTCGAGCTGGTGCCGTTCCACCGCGGCATACGCTTCGTTCGGGTCAAAGTGCGACGCGTCGATCATCGTCACTTTGCTCCATGAGGTCATCGCGGGCGGCGTTACGTTCTGCCACGTTTTTCCGTCGTCGGTGGTGACCTGGATGTAGCCGTCGTCCGTGCCGATCCACACCAACGGCGCGTTTATGGGCGATGGTGCGATGGTGTAGATGACGCCGCGCTGCGCGCCCTTGGTTCCCGGCGCGACGTCAGCCGCGGCTGCCGTATCCAGGTTGGGCGGCACGCCGGGATCCTCGCGCGTGACGTCGGGGCTGATCTGCGTCCAGCTCTCGCCGCCATTGGTTGTTTTGTAGAGGTACTGGTTCGCGAAGTAGAGTGCGTGCGGATCGGCTTGGGAAAACACCAGGGGCTGGGTCCAGTCGTGCCGGAACGGTCCTCCCTGTGCTCCGCGCTCGGGCGAGACGTTCTGCGATGCGCCCGTGATGACATTCCAGCGCGTGACCGTCCCGCCGTAAAGGAGCTCGGGATGCAGCGGATCGGGCGCCGTGTAGCCGCTCTCGCCGCCGGCACCCAGGCCGGTCCACTCGTGCATCGAGATCTCGGCGTGCGGGCTGCGCTCGGGCGTGCCCACGGCGCCACTGTCCTGCTGCGCGCCGGTCGCCCAGTAGGGGAAGCGGTAGTCGGGTGCCACGTGATACAGTTGCGCGGTCGACTGGTTGTACCACGAACTCCACGTCGTCGCGCCGTCGACGCTGACGATGCAGCCCTGGTCGCTGGCGAGAATCATGCGGTTCGGATCTTCCGGCGCAATCCAGAGCTGATGATAATCGTCGCCTCCGGGTGCGCCCTTGATCGGCGTCCAGCTCTTGCCTGCATCCGTAGATTTATAGAGCGCCGTGTTTGAGACGTAGACGATGTCCGGGTTCTTCGGATCGGCGGCGATCTTGCCGAAGTACCAGCCGCGTCCCCAAGTGCGGTTGTCGCCGGAAATCTTGGCCCAACTCGCGCCGGCATCTTCTGAACGATAGAGTCCGCCGTCCTTGGCATCGACGATTGCGTACACGCGCTTGGCGCTTGTCGGCGCCACGGCGATGCCGATGCGCCCGATGCCTTCCGTCGGAAGGCCCGTTGCGAGCTGCTGCCAATTCGTACCGCCGTCGGTTGATTTGAAGATGCCGGCTCCCGGTCCGTTCGAGGGCGCGTAGATGTACCACGGCGGCCTCCGCGTGGCCCACAGCGTCGCGTAGATAACCTGCGAGTTGGTCGGGTCGAACGCCAGATCGATCGCGCCGACGCCGTCGCCTTTATAAAGGACTTTCTGCCACGTCGCGCCGCCATCGCGCGAGCGATACACGCCGCGGTCGGGACTCGGGCCGTAGGCGTGACCCAGCGCCGCGACAAAGACGATGTCCGGGTTTTTCGGATCGACAATCACGCGGCCGATCTGCCGCGTGGCGTCGAGGCCGATGTGCTTCCAGGTCTGTCCGGCGTCTGTGGATCTATACATCCCGTCGCCGAAGGAGATCGAATCGCGCATGTCGCATTCGCCCGTGCCGACGTACACGACGCTGGGATTCGACGGTGCGACACCGATAGCGCCGATCGAGGCGACCGGCTGCGAATCGAAGATCGGCGTCCACGTGCGGCCGGCGTTTGTAGATTTCCATACGCCGCCGCCGACCGAGCCGTAGTAAAAGGTGTTTGGCTGGCCGGGCACGCCGCTCACGGCGTTGACGCGGCCGCCGCGGAACGGCCCGATCAACCGCCAGCGCAAGCCGGAGTAAAGGTTTTGTGAATATGGCTGTTGGGCGGAAACCGAAGGCAAGTGGTAACCAGCAACCAGCGCGCCGAACACCAACGAGAGGCAACAGATGGTTCGCCGGACGGCAGACATCGGTGACTTCTCCTTGCGACAGGATGAGAAAAAACTGAAAGCGGCAACATTCTATCCCTCTTTCCGTGCTTGCGCCAGTTCTTCGCCGAGGACCATGAAACCGGCGGTGGACGCAGATAAACATCAATCAGCACCTGTGTTTTTTGGTGAATAGGCGGTTGACAATGTAGCTACATGAAGCTACATTGATTGGCATGAAGGTAGTCGGAATACGCGAGCTGAAAAACCGGCTGAGCGAGTACTTGCGCATCGTGCGCAACGGCGAAGAAGTTCTGGTCACGGACCGCGGCGAGGCGGTAGCGGAACTGCGCCCCCCTGGAGAACCGCACACAGACAGAACCTGCCCTCCTGAACTCATTCGCCTGTCGCGGCGCGGCCGCGTGATGCTCGGGGCTCCCAACGACGCGGCAATCTATCCCAAACTCAAGCGCGTCGCGAAAGAAGGCACGGCCGCCCGATTGTTAGCTGAAGAGCGGGGAGAACATTGAACCTCTATGCTGAATCCAGTGCCGTGCTTGCCTGGCTTATGGGTGAAAGCAGTGGCGAGCAGGTCCGGAGAATGCTCTCTCGATCTCCGCTCGTACTGGCCTCGGAACTGACCTTGATTGAGTGCGACAGAGTTCTGATCAGAGCAGTAGCTGCCGGCTACATGTCGGAAGCGGATGGAGCGGATAGGCAACGGCTTCTCAAATCCGTAGTTGCCCACTGGAATCTCTTACGGCTTGAAGATGAAATCGTCGAGCGTGCTCGCCGTTTTTTTCCACGTGAACCGATTCGAACGCTTGACGCTATTCACATCGCCAGCGCTTTGTTCGCCCAATCTGCTGTCGGCTCGCTCGCGGTCTTGAGCCTTGACGAGCGCATTCGCGCCTGTGCCCGAGCACTGGGATTCCCGGTCTCCCCGGAATAGGTCGGCGCAACGCATAAACTTCGGGGACAGGCGCCATAACCTCGAAATATTGACCTCTCTTTTCATCGTTGAGCATGTCCTATCTCATCCCGAATGGTTTTTCACACTAGATGTTTCGGAATGCTGACCTATTTCAGGCAATTTCGAGGTTATGGCGCCTGTCCCCGAATTACTTACGGATGAACGTTCACCTGTGTTTATCTGCGGTTCTTTTTTGTGTGATAATCTGCCACCACCTTCAGGAGGATCAAAATGCTATCGCGTATGGATCACGAGCTTCCCTCTCGATGGCTTGCAATCCTGGTGACAGCCTTTGTCGCTCTGATCCCCGCCGCAGCGCAGGAGCGCGGCGGCGTTGCGCAGCGCGCGCTTACGGCTGCGGACTATGCGCGCGCCGAGAAGTTCATGAGCTACAACACCACGCCGCTGGTGTTCGGCACCAGCGTGCGCCCCATATGGCTGCCGGACGAACGCTTCTGGTACCGGAACACGACGGAGAAGGGAAGCGAGTTCGTGCTGGTCGATCCTGCGAAAGGGACACGCGCCCCCGCCTTCGATCACGCCAGGGTGGCAGCTGCGCTGTCCGCCGCAACAGGCACGAATTACGAGGCGGGCAAGCTGCCGTTTACAGAGTTTGAATTCTCTGCCAACAGGGCTGAGATATCGTTTAACGTCGGAAATCGTCGCTGGACATGTGGTGTCGAGGGCGACAAATGTACTGCGACCGAGCGCGCTGCGGAGGCACCACCGGGCGGACGAGGTGGCGGCGGCGGGCGCGGCGCCGGCACTGGCCCTGGTGTCCGCAACGACGTCCTGTCCCCCGACGGCAAGCGGGCGGTCTTCATCCGCGACTGGAACCTCTGGATCCGCGATGTTGCCACCGGCAAGGAATCGCAACTCACGGCCGACGGCGTCAAGGACTTCGGCTACGCGACCGACAATGCAGGGTGGAGTAAGAGCGACCGCCCGATCATCCTCTGGTCGCCGGACTCCAAAAAAATCGCGACCTTTCAGCAGGATCAGCGCGGCGTTGGCGAGATGTACCTGGTAAACACCCAGGTGGGTCATCCACAGTTGCAGGCATGGAAATACCCGCTTCCGGGAGACGACGTGGTCACGACCATTCAGCGGGTGGTCATTGATGTCGACACGCCGCGGGTGGTGCGGCTGGAGATGCCTCCGGATCAGCACCGCGGCACGCTCGCCGACGACATCAAGGCCCGCGGAGGTGGGCTGGAAGATGTCCAGTGGAGCCCGGACTGCTCACAGCTTGCGTTTGTATCCACCTCCCGCGACCACAAGAGGGAGCAGCTTCGCGTCGCAGATGCCGCGACGGGCGCGGTTCGCGACGTGCTCGAAGAGACGGTGGCGACCTTCTTCGAGTCCGGGAACGGGCGCGTCAACTGGCGTTATCTGCCCGGCTCGAATGAAGTGATTTGGTTCTCCGAGCGCGACAACTGGGGGCAGCTCTATCTCTGCGATCTTCAGACCGGCCGGCTGAAGAATCAGATCACCACGGGCGAGGGGAACGTGACCCAGCTGCTGCGGGTCGATGAGAAGAATCGGATGCTGTACTTCCTCGGCGTGGGCCGCGAGAAAGGGCGCGACCCATATTTCATCCACCTTTACCGGATCGGGTTCGACGGCAAGAACCTCGCGTTGCTCACGCCCGAGGATGCAAACCATGAGGTCACGCTGTCTCCGTCGGGGCGCTTCTTCATCGACAGCTGCTCGAAGCCCGACGCACCGCCGGTTACCGTGCTGCGGGATGCGGAAGGGAAGATGCTACTCACACTGGAGAAGGCTGACATCTCCCGCCTGGTGGCAGCCGGATGGAAACCGCCGATGCCCTTCACCGTCAAGGCCCGCGACGGCCAGACGGATCTCTACGGCCTGATGTATCGCCCGACGAACCTCGATGTCACAAAGAAGTATCCGATCATCAACCGTATTTATCCGGGTCCGCAGACGGGCAGCGTGGGGGGCCGGAGCTTTTCGGCCGCACGCGGCGACACGCAGGCGCTCGCGGAGCTTGGCTTCATCGTCGTTGAAATTGACGGGATGGGGACGCCCTGGCGCTCGAAGAAATTTCACGAGGCGTACTACAGCAACATGGGCGACAACACGCTCCCCGATCAGGTGACGGGGATGCAGCAGCTCGCCCAGCGGTATGCGTGGATCGACATCGACCGCGCGGGAATCTACGGCCACTCCGGCGGCGGCTATGCGGCCGCCGACGGGATGTTTCGCTACCCGGACTTCTTCAAGGTCGGCATCTCCGAAGCGGGAAACCACGATAACCGGGAGTACGAGGACGACTGGGGCGAGAAGTGGCAGGGCCTGCTGGAGCGCAGACCCGACGGCAGCACGAACTACGACAATCAGGCGAACCAGAACGTGGCCGAGGACCTCAAGGGAAAGCTGCTGCTTGCGCATGGCACGATGGACAGCAACGTGCCGCCGTACAACACGCTGCTCGTGGTCGACGCGCTGATCAAGGCCAACAAAGATTTCGATTTGCTGCTGCTGCCGAACCGCGGCCACGGGTTTGGCAACGAGCCCTACATGGTGCGCCGGCGTTGGGACTATTTCGTCCGTTACCTCATGGGTGCCGAGCCGCCGAAAGAGTATGAGATGCACCAGCCGTCGGAGGGCCGCAACTAAGACGGCAACCGCGGAACACACGAAATACATGAGTGATTAAGGCACTGGAAAAACTGAGGAGCATGTTATGAATCGCTTTTCACCTCTTCACTGCATCGCCGTTGCCACCATCCTGTTCCTGGGCGCCATATCGGCAAATCCGGCTGCGCAAGGACCATCCGACCCTCTCAAGGACCTGTTGGACCGGCTGACGTTTCGGAGTATCGGTCCCGCCACCATGGGCGGTCGCGCCGACGATCTGGCCGTGCTCGAGACGCACCCTTCGGTTTTTTATGCCGGATTTGCGACCGGTGGCCTGTGGAAGACCATGAACAACGGGACGACGTGGACGCCGGTGTTCGATCATGAGGATGTCGTCTCGATTGGCGCAGTCGCCATTCCGCACGACAGTGCGGACCTGGTTTGGGTGGGCACAGGCGAAAACAACAACCGCCAGAGCTCTTCATGGGGCGGCGGCGTATTCAAATCAACGGACGGCGGCAAGACCTGGAAGAACATGGGCCTCGTTGAGTCCCGGCACATTGGCCGCATCGTCATCGATCCTATCGATCACAACATCGTGTACGTGGCGGCGACGGGGCATCTATGGGGCCCGAACATGGAACGGGGTGTGTTCAAGACGATCGACGGCGGGCTTACGTGGACGCAGGCGTTGTTTGTTGACGAGCAGACGGGCGCAACCGACCTCGTGATGGACCCGTCGAACAACAAAGTGATGTACGCCGCGATGTACCAACGGCAGCGCTCCACGTGGGGGTTCAACGGAGGCGGCCCGGGAAGCGGGCTTTACAAATCCACCGACGCCGGGAAGACATGGACCAAGCTTGCCGCCGGCATTCCTGCCGGCGCGTTGGGTCGCATCGGGCTCGACATCTACCGCACCGATCCGAAGATCGTTTACGCGCTCATCCAGCACGAAAGCGAAAGCGGACTCTACCGGTCCGATGACGCGGGGGCGAGCTGGACGAAAGTAAGCAACGCCAACCCGCGTCCACTGTACTTCAGCCAGATCCGAATCGATCCGAATGACGTGCAGCGAATCTATGTCGTCGGCGTGCGTCTTATGGTGTCCGACGATGCGGGCAAGACGTTCAGGGAAGTTTATCTCTCCTATGCCCGGCCGGGCGGCGAGCGTCCGCGCGACGATCTGGACGTTCACGCGATGTGGATCGACCCTCGAGATTCGTCGCACCTCATCATCGGATCGGACGTGGGGATCGCAAAGTCTTACGATCGCGGCGCGACGTGGGATTATGTGGATAACCTGCCGGTCGGCCAGTTCTACCACGTCGGCTACGACATGGAAACGCCGTACCGCGTCTACGGCGGGCTCCAGGACAACGATGTGTGGGGCGGGCCGAGCGCCGTGCGCAACCGCTTCGGCGTCGGCAACCGCGATTGGTTCACGCTCTCCATCGGGGATGGGTTCGTTGCGATGGCCGATCCGCGCGATGCGCGGACCCTGTATGGGGAAACACAGGGCGGCAGCATCGTGCGCGTGGACCGCGACACGAACGAGCGCAAGACGATCAGACCGCAGGCGGCACGCGGCGAGCCGCCGCTGCGCTGGGCGTGGGACACTCCGTTCCTCATTTCCCCTCACGATTCGAACACCATTCTGATTGCTGCGAACAAGGTTTTCAGGTCGGCGGACCGTGGGGACTCATGGGAAGCCATCAGCCCGGACCTGACGAGCGGAATCGACCGCGAGACGCTCTCTCTCATGGGTGTTGCAGGCAAGGAGATCAAAATCTCCAAGAACGATGGCGTCTCCGGCTACCCAACGATTGTTGCCCTGGCAGAATCGCCCAAGCGGGCCGGGCTCTATTATGCCGGCGCTGACGATGGGACAGTCCAGGTCTCGAAAGACGGCGGCAAGACATGGGTGGACATCAGCGGGAAGTTTCCGGGTCTGCCCGCGCAGGCGTCGGCGAGGCGCATTGTCGCATCGGCTTTCGAAGAGGCGGCGGCGTATGCGACTTTTAACAACCATGGTGCGGATGACTATGCCCCCTATGTCTACATGACCAAGGATTACGGCAGCACATGGACGTCACTGGCGTCGACCCTGCCGAATGGACAGACCGTCAACTGCCTCACCGAAGATCCGAAGAACCCGAACGTGTTGTACCTCGGGACGGAGTTCGGATTGTTCGTGACGCTCGGCCAAGGCAGGCATTGGGTTCACCTCAAGAACAATCTGCCGACCGTGCCGATCGATGAGATTACAATGCATCCCCGACAAAACGATATGTTGCTGGCCACCCACGGGCGGAGCCTCTGGATCCTGGACGGCATCGCGCCGATCCAGGGAGCCGCAGAGGCGATGAAGACCTCGGCCCATTTGTTCGACATACCTCCCGCCGTCCAGTTCAATCCGTCGAACGATTACGCCAGTTATCCGGGGGACCGGCGCTTTTGGGGCCAGAATCCCGAGTTTGGCGCTGCGATCAGCTACTACCTGAAGGATGCGGCGAAAGGTATCCGGCTCACAATCCACGCTGCGGGAGGTACGGTTGTGCGTGAGATGTCCGGCGACGATTTGACGCGCGCCCGCAGTGCCGGTTTGAACCGTGTGTATTGGGATCTCCGGCATCAACCTTTGGAACCACCTCGGGGCAGATCGGGGCAACGTGCGGGCGGCCCCGGCAGCGGTGGTTTCGGAGGAGGGGGTGCTGGAGGCGGCGGTTCACCCGGCCCATTTGTTCTGCCTGGAGAATATCGGGTCACACTGGCGGTTGACGGACAAGAGGTGGGAAGTCATCCGGTGCTGGTGCAGGGAGATCCGCTGATTAAAATCAGTATCGCTGATCGCAAGCTGCAGCATGATACGGCCCTCACGCTGCACGAGCTTCAGCGCTCGATGAATGAAGCCTCGGCGGCGGTCAGTGCTGCCACCGACCAGATCCGTGCGGTGCAAGACCTTCTGAAGACTGTGGCAAGTCCCCCGTCGGCGGTCATACGGGCAACCGACTTTCTCGCGGGCCGGCTCGCCGGCATCGGGCAGTCGCTCGGTGCCGGCGGACAGCCGGCAGGCGGCAGGGGTCGCGGGGGTGGCGGGGCGCAGCCCATGGGCAACCAGCTATCCTCGGCCAAGAGTCAGATCGTGGGGTGGACTGCCGCGCCGAGCGCGCAGCAGGTCCAGCTCGCACGCGAGAGCCGCGAGCAACTCATCAAGCTGATTACCGATCTGAATGACGTGATAACGACGGCGATCCCGGCGCTCTACAAGACGCTGTCCGATAATAAGATTCAGCCGCCACCATTGAAGCCGATTCCGCCGGTCAGAATGCCGGCGCTGCCGGATTAGACGGCAAGCGAATTTCGGCACTCGGCGGAGGTGGCGCGAGCGGGTCCGCGCAGTTACACCCGGTCTGAATGCTTCACAAACGGCACCGGTGTCGGGCCAGGGCAGCGGCAGAAATTCTCGATCGCGCGTGAAAACGCCGTTGAAACATGATCGCATGAATGTGACGTTTGTCGCCATATTCCATGGCATAATGGGCACCGCAAATGGAACAGTGTTTTGCTATAGTATCGTGTTGTAAAGGACGCACTGGGGGAAAATATAGGCCGCAGGAATCGCAAAGGACCTTTGCACCGACAGGCAGACTCCATTTGTAACGCCTCGGAAAGGAGTCTATTCATGAATTGGCAGGAACGGATAGTGATAGATCCGGCTGTGCTGCTCGGGAAGCCGATCATCAAGGGGACCCGGATCTCGGTGGAGTTCATAATCGACCTGCTGGCTCAGGGCTGGATGACCGAACAAATACTCGAAGAGTACGACCACCTGCAGCCGGAGGATATTCGCGCCTGCCTGGCATATGCCAGCGAGGTGCTGAAGAGCGAGAAGGTTTACTTAGTGCCCGCATAAGTGAAGGGCGGTTAGGCGTGCGCATATTGGCTAACGAGAACGTGTCCCGAGCTGTGATTCGTGCACTGCGCGAGCGCGGATACGATGTGGTTTCGGTCAAAGAGTCGATGCGTGGTAGCCCGGACCAGACAGTCCTAGAGCGGGCGCAAACCGAGAGCCGATTGCTCATGACCCACGACAAAGACTTTGGCGAGCTTGCATTTCGAAGCCGGTTACCGGGCGGCTGCGGTATCCTTCTATTCCGCCTTTCCTCCTCTGATCCGGAAAGCCTCACACGGCGCATCCTTGCAGTGTTTGAGAGCCGTCGCGATTGGGTTGGTCACTTCACAGTCGTCTCGGACACGCGAATCAGGCATCGCCGACTACCGAACCTGACGAAGGCCGAGTGAGCATTTCCGGCACAGATTCATCACCTGAATCTACCGTGTCTCATCAGGGCAATCCAACTGATCCGTCCCTGCTGGCCTGGCTGGGCACAGTGAAGGACAAGGAAAAGCGTGAAGGCCTGCGTCAGAAACTCGTTGGGCAGGTCTGCTCGGCGCCACAGACGTCGCTACCCATGGCGCTACCCGCGGACTCTTACTCGAAAAGCGGGGACGTCCCTATATTCCCCATCCCTGTCAACCACAAGGGAGTTTCGACCGTACTAAAAACGATTCAACATCTCTATTAGCATCCATCGAAGTCTAGGGGCAATGGCAAGGCCGTTATCCAAACTGAGGAGATGTTGCGGAGCAGTCGCGGGTATCCTCAGATGAGCGGACCGGCCCGGAAGCAACGGGTACGGACCAGGTCTTGAAGGCGAAAAAATTCATATGCTCAGTATCCGAACAGCAAGCGTTAGATATTTCATCGTGCTGTATTATCTGTTTCTGGTGGCCCTCCATTTCGCCACTCGGGACCCCAAGAAGCCATTTGATGAACAGGCCATCACCTATTCCATCATCATCTTTGTCATTTGCGGTGTGCTGGCCGCGGTGAAGATGTCCCCCGTGCGATTGTTTGGCCTCTCCTTGGACAAGCTGAGCGGCAGGTTATTCCTCTTCATTCTACCGGTGTTTCTTGTCAGCAACGTTTTTCTGATCGTCCTGGACTTAGTCCTGAGCGGCACAGCGTTCGAGCCGCGGTCTTTCAGCATCCGCATCCTGCTGAATGCGCTGTTCCCCATCGGCCAGATCCGAGCCTTCGGTGAAGAACTGGTCTTCCGGGGATTCCTCCTCTCTAAGACCGTGTCCAGGGACAAAAAGGTATTTTGGGCAGCCAACGTGATTCAAACCCTGATATTCACATCTCTCCATGGTCTGATTCCCATGCCGCTCGGGGCCAAGATCGTGCTCATCCTTTTCGTCGTCACCATTTCAATTCTCTACGGCCTTTTGAACCGCAAATTTCAATCTCTCCTCCCCAGTGCCATTCTTCATTCGACGAACGGATTGATTCAGAATCTGATGAGCGTTGTTTGAGAATTAAAGGGGACAGTCACCAAAACTCCCAAATGCCTGGTGGAAATTGGGGGGTTAGCGAAATTCGGTGACAGGCGCCGAATTGCCTGAAGAAGGCTGCATCCGCGCAAAACCAATCGGGCAATTCGGCGCCTGTCACCGAATCTCGGGCGCAACGGGACAACCATAATGACCTTGTGGTACTCTAAATTACATGTTAAATAGGCAGGGCTTCACCCTCACGCTCAATCGTTAGAGGAGGTTCACCAATGGCCGGCATCATCGGCTACGGAGCATACATCCCTCGCAATCGCATCAGAGTCGAAGAGATCGCCAAGATCTGGGGCGCGGACGCCCCCAGCTACAAGCGCGGCCTTGGCCTGGAGGAAAAGTCAGTTCCCAGCCCGGACCAGGACACGATCACCATGTCCGTAGAAGCTGCTAGGAAGGCCATTAAGCGGGCGGGAATCAACCCCGAAGAGATCGGGGCAGTCTACATCGGCTCGGAGTCACATCCGTATGCGGTAAAGCCATCCGGCACGGTACTGGCTGAAGCCCTTGGAGCCACCCCGGAGGTCCACTCCGCCAGCTTCGAGTTCGCGTGCAAGGCCGGGACCGAGGCGATGTTTGTTTGCCTGTGCGAGGTCGAGTCCGGGCGGATCAAGTACGGGTTGGCTGTAGGCGCGGACACCTCGCAAGGAGCGCCCGGTGACGCCTTGGAGTATTCTACGGCCGCTGGTGCTGCGGCCTTCCTTTTCGGCAAGGAGAACGTGGTTGCTGAGGTTAACGAGACCTACTCCTTCATGACGGACACTCCGGATTTCTGGCGCCGGGAATACCAGCACTATCCGCGGCATGCCGGCCGCTTCACTGGGGAACCGGCCTACTTCAAGCACGTTCTCGGAGCTGCCCGCGGCATCATGGCCAAGGCCAAGATGACGCCCAGAGATTTTACCTACGTGGTGTTTCACCAGCCGAACGGCAAGTTCCCTCTGAATGCCGGCAAGCGGTTGGGCTTCACCAAGGAGCAGATCGAGACCGGGTGGCTGGTGCCGAAGTTGGGAAACACCTACGCCGGGTCCTCCCCGATGGGTCTTACCGCCATCCTGGATGTCGCCAAGCCTGAAGACAGGATCCTGATGGTTTCCTACGGATCGGGCGCCGGCAGCGACGCCTTTATTTACACCGTGACCGGCCGCATCCAGGAGATACAAGACAAGGCGACGAAAACCCGGGAAATGCTCGACAAGAACAAGGTCTATATAGACTACGGGACTTATGCCAAGTACCGCGGCAAGATCCGGAAGGCGGAGTAAGGAGAAGCACGGATGAGAGATGTGGCAATTCTGGGCGTCGGCTTGAACAAGAAATGGGGAGAGCTCTGGAACATGTCCCTGCGGGACATTTTCGTCGAAGCCGCGCTGAACGCCCTGGACGACGCCGGAGTAGACCACTTCGATTCTATGTACGTAGGTTGCATGAGCGGTGGCATGTTCGTGGCCCAGGAGCATCTGGGCTGCCTGATGGCCGATTATCTGGGCATGAATCCTGTACCGGCAACGCGCGTGGAATCCGCCTGCTCCTCGGGGGGCGTCGCCTTCCGGCAGGGATTTATGGAGGTGGCCTCCGGGATCAGCGATCTGGTCCTGGTGGGCGGTGTGGAAAAGATGACTGACGTGAGCGGAGATGAGGCAACCCACGCGCTGTCTGCGGCCTCAGACATGGAATACGAGGCTTATGAAGGAATCACTTTCCCCGGGCTGTATGCCCTGATCGCCCGTGCCCATATGCACCAGTATGGAACCACGCGCGAACAGCTAGCCCATGTGGCCGTGAAGAACCATAAACATGGCGCGATGAATCCTGTGGCACAGTATCCATTTGAGATCACTCTGGAAGAGGTCCTGGGATCCGTGCTGGTGGCGGACCCGCTGCACATTCTGGATTGCTCGCCCATTACCGACGGGGCTGCCGCAGTGGTTCTCTGTCCCTCAGAAATGGCTCGAAGGATCTCCAAGAAGCCCGTGGTGAAGGTGCTGGCGTCGGCCCAAGCTTCGAGCACGATTGCCCTGCATTCCCGCAAGGATCTGACCTGGTTGGAGTCCACGGCCAAAGCCGCTTCTGACGCATACAAGATGGCCGGTAAGGGTCCCAGAGACCTGCACGTGGTTGAGGTACACGACTGCTTCACCATCGCCGAGATCATCGTTTTGGAGGCTTTGGGGCTGGTGGAACGAGGCAAGGGCGGGCAGGCGGCGGAAAGCGGCATGACCGCGCTCGGCGGCAAGATCCCGGTTAACACCAGCGGCGGACTGAAGTCGAAGGGCCATCCGGTGGGCGCCACCGGCGTGGCCCAGATAGTGGAAATTACCAGGCAGCTCCGAGGCGAGGCCGGCGCGCGTCAGGTGAAGGGCGCGAAGGTCGGTTTAACCCAGAACATGGGAGGCACGGGTGGCAGCAGCGTCGTGCACATCTTCGAGGCGGTTTAATCCTCGTCGCTCCGGCAATCTGAATTCCGAACGAGGAGGTTCGTAGGCCATGGCCAACCCTGCAAGGTATTGGAGAGAAATCCCTCAGCGCTACCGCCTCGAGGCCGGGAAGTGCGTTTCCTGCGGCGAGATCTACTTTCCACCGCGCCTCATCTGCGCTAAGTGCAGGTGTCGTCAGTTCCGGACCGTAAGACTTCCCGACGAAGGTCACCTCGTGACTTACACCGTCATCCGGGTCGGGCCGTCCCAGTTCGCGGACGAGACGCCCTATGCCGTAGGCGTTGTCGAGTTGGACGGCGGAGTCCGGATCACGAGCCAAATCGTGGACTGCGACCTCGACAAACTTGCCGTGGGCCAGCGTGTACGCGTGGAGTTCCGCAGGATCCAGAAGCAGGGAGACACAGGCATCCTATGCTATGGGTACAAATGCGTGCCTGCCTAGAGGTGAGAAGGACACGGATGATGCGCATCGGCAAATCTTGTCCCGTGCTGTCGAGAGCCGTGTGCGTAAAAAGGCGGGCGTTTTTGCGATACCGTCAATCCAGGGGCTTACGCCATCCACCACCCTCACCCTAACCCGGGCGTGGCCCCGTAGACTTCGCAACCCACACAACTCATTTCGAGACTCCCGGCTCTCATATGTTTCGCATAGAATCCAAGATCAATCCCCAGTCCAAAGAGTTTCAGGAAAACGCAGCCGCGCTGAAGGCTCAAACGGAGGAGTTCAAGCACAGGCTGGCAGAGGTGAAGAAAGGCGGGCCGCCTTCAGCGCTGGAAAAGCACAAATCTCGGGGGAAGCTGAGCGCCCGTGAGCGCCTCGACCTTCTTTTTGACCGCAACACGCCGTTCCTGGAATTCAGCTCCCTGGCTTCCTACGGGATGTATAACAACGACGCGCCCGGGGCCGGGGTTATTACGGGGGTCGGGGTAGTGCACGGCAAGGAAATCCTGGTGGTGGCCAACGATGCCACAGTCAAGGGCGGGACCTATTTCCCCGAGACGATCAAGAAGCACGTCCGCGCTCAGCAAATTGCGCTGGAAAACCGCCTCCCCTGCGTGTATCTCGTAGACTCCGGCGGCATCTTTCTCCCCCTGCACACCGGCACCTTTGCCGACAAGGACCACTTTGGACGGATTTTTTACAACCAGGCTCGGCTCTCCGCTCTGGGTATTCCCCAAATCTCGGCAGTTATGGGCTCCTGCACTGCCGGCGGCGCCTATGTTCCTGCGATGAGCGATGAAACCGTAATCGTCAAGGAACAGGGGACTATCTTCATCGGCGGTCCTCCCCTGGTCAAGGCCGCGACAGGCGTGGACGTCACTCCGGAGGAGCTCGGCGGGGCGGATGTACACTGCCGCATTTCTGGCGTGTCCGATCACTACGCCTTAAACGACCCGCATGCCATTGAGATCACCCGCAACATCATTCAGAACCTTCCGGCGCTTCAAAAATTCCCTCTCGAGGTCGCCGAGCCGGAGGACCCGTACTACGATCCCCACGAGATCTACGGCGTGATCCCGAAAGACCTTCGGAAACCTTTCGACATGCGCGAGGTGATTGCCCGCATCGTGGACGGGAGCCGCTTCCATGAGTTTAAGGAACTCTATGGACTCACTCTGGTCTGCGGCTATGCCCGCATCATGGGCTATCCGGTCGGCATTGTGGCCAACAACGGCGTCCTCTTTTCGGAAAGTTCGCAAAAGGGCGCGCATTTCGTTTCGATGTGCGCGGTACGAAAAGTCCCGCTTCTTTTCCTGCAAAACATCACGGGCTTCATTGTGGGCAAGCAATACGAGCACGGCGGCATCGCCAAGGACGGGGCCAAAATGGTTCACGCTGTGGCCAACGCCCAGGTGCCCCGGTTCACCGTCATTATCGGCGGTTCTTACGGCGCCGGTAATTACGCGATGTGCGGGCGGGGGTATGCACCGCGTCTCCTTTGGATGTGGCCGAACGCCAGGATCGCGGTGATGGGCGGGGAGCAGGCGGCATCTGTACTGTTGCAGGTCAGGATGGAGGGCCTCAAGGCCAAGGGACGGACTATGAGTGAGGAAGAGCAGGAGAAGTTCAAGGCGCCCATCCTGGCCCGGTATGAGGAAGAGTCCAGCGCTTATTTCAGCAGCTCCCGGCTGTGGGATGACGGCATCCTTGATCCAATCGATACTCGCACCGCGATCGGGCTGGGCATCTCCATGGCGCTTAACGCTCCGATCCCCGAGCATCAATTTGGTGTGTTCCGCATGTAGAAAACTCGATGTTCAAGAAGATCCTGATCGCCAATCGCGGAGAGATCGCTCTGCGCGTGATCCGTGCCTCCCGAGAAATGGGAATTGCCACGGTCGCTGTGTACTCAGCCGTGGACCGTGGCGCCCGTCACGTGCAAATGGCTGACGAAGCCGTTTTCATCGGCCCTCCGCCGCCTCTGGAGAGTTACTTGAACATCGACGCCATCGTGTCCGCAGCCAAGAGCACCGGGGCTGAAGCAATCCATCCCGGCTATGGCTTCCTGGCCGAGAACCCGCAATTCGCGCGGCGTTGCGAAGAGTCGGATCTCGTATTCATCGGTCCCGATTCCAGGGCTTTGGCCCTGGTAGGGGACAAGGTGGCTTCTCGCAAGGCCGCGGCCGGCATCAAAGCGCCCCTGATTCCCGGGATGATGGCTGTCGGCAAGGCGCTGCGCGAGTTCGAAGAAGCAGCTAAGAGGATCGGCTACCCCATCCTCATCAAAGCATCCGGCGGGGGCGGAGGCAAGGGCATGCACATCGTCCGCTCGCCCAAGGAGCTTAGCTCTGCCATCGAGACCAGCCGGCGCGAAGCGCGCTCGGCTTTCGGCGATGACTCTGTCTATCTTGAGAAATACCTCGAACAGCCCCGACATGTGGAGTTCCAGGTTCTGGCAGACCGGCACGGCGGGATCGTGCATCTCTTTGAGCGGGAGTGCTCCATCCAGCGCCGTCACCAGAAGATTCTGGAGGAGACACCCTCGGTTGCCCTGGATGACAAGTTGCGCCGGCGCATGGGCGAGACGGCCGTGGCGATCATCAAGGCTGCCAATTATCACAACGCCGGCACGGTAGAGTTTCTCCTGGACAAAGACCGGAACTTCTATTTTCTTGAGGTCAACGCGCGCATCCAGGTAGAGCACCCGATTACTGAGATGGTCATGGGAGTAGACTTGGTGAAGCTTCAAATCCGGATTGCGTCCGGAGAGGCGCTTCCGTTCCAGCAGTCCGACCTGAAGCAGCGCGGCCATGCCATCGAGTGCCGGATTTACGCAGAGAATCCTGAGCAGGGCTTCCTCCCGAGTCCGGGCAAGATCCTTTTGGTGGAGGAGCCTGAAGGGCCGAACATCCGCTGCGATTCCGGAATATATTCCGGGATAGAAGTGACGCCGCATTACGACCCGATTCTCTCCAAACTCATCGTCTGGTCTGAGGACCGTGAATCCGCCCGCAGGCGGATGATCTCGGCCTTGAGCGACTATGTCATCCTGGGGATCCCAACGACCGTCGCGTTTTTGACCGACGTAGTCAGCCATCCCGAATTCGCTGCGGGCAATACCCATACTCACTTCATCGAGCAATACCTCCCGCAGTGGAGGAAAGATGAGCGCGACGGTAACCTTCTCGAGATCGCCTTGATTGCCGGGGCGCTGGCCGGTTCTCAGCCTTCGAGTGTCGGCGTGAGGGAACAGATGCCGAGAAGACCGACTCCCTGGCAGACCGCAGGGAAGTGGACGATCGGCGGAAGCTAAAATGGACTACGAATTTTCTGTAGGCGGCACAGTGCACAGGATCTCCCTGGAACACACCGAAGGGAAAGTCGTTGCTACTCTCAACGGCAACCGGCTGGAGTTGGATGTGCAGCAGGTTTCCTCGCAGGCTGTTTCTCTCCTGGTCGACGGGAAGTCATACCTTGCGCACGTAGCCAGACAAGGAGAGAAGGTCTTGGTGGCTATCGGGGCGCACCATTTCTGCCTGATAGAGCCGGAACCGGAAAGCGCGCTGACACGCCTGAAGGAGAGTCTGCCGGAACAAGCCGAGGAAACGGTCAAAGCTCCGATGCCCGGGTTGGTTATCAAAGTGAATGTATCGGAGGGAAACGATGTAAATCCTGGTGATGGATTGATCGTGGTGGAAGCCATGAAGATGGAACACGAAATGCGCGCCTCATTTAGGGCGATCGTGGAAAAGATTCACGTCAAGGCGGGGCAGCAGGTGGATGCCTTTCAGCCTTTAGTGGAACTGAAGCGTGTGCAGGAATAGCACTCTCATTCAACGGGGTCAATGCGAGCTAAGGGCCTGTCAATGAATAACGTTTACACTTTGCTGCTGGCCCCCAGGCCCGCTGGCGAGGCGCGAGCGACGAGCATACTCTTTGGTCTGTAAGGAGCGAGCAACAAAGCCAGCGGGCCTG
>Ga0315280_10001658_pt1 | contig 37756 bp, 43 predicted proteins | sample YL17G06_40_MG_FD_203697 | JGI IMG/M metagenome (GOLD analysis project Ga0315280, IMG submission 203697) | Sediment microbial communities from Yellowstone Lake, YNP, Wyoming, USA - YL17G06_40 | ecosystem: Environmental > Aquatic > Freshwater > Lake > Sediment | place: USA: Wyoming | collected... | reverse complement strand
GACGAATCCTTCTAGAACTATGGTATCTTTCTTCATAACAGGCTTAGCGTTGTTATGGTCAGCGTGGCTGTGAGTACACAATACAATGTCTGCTTTAACATTCGGTTCAGGAAGCCCTATCCCTTTGAAGGGATCAATTACCACAGTTTTCTTTTCGCCCTTCAGCGCAAAGCACGCATGACCTAACCATGTTGCTTCAACCAATTTAACATCCTGTTTTACCTCAGTTACCCAATATTTAACAGTTACGCGTGCGCAGGCTGAATCCAGAAGTGTTAGGCTGTTGCCTTACTATAGTTACCCTCATCGTCTCAAGTTCCACAAAAATCTCCTCAACCCTCCCAGACCAACATACCCTGGGAGAGACATTTCTTCATGCCTATAGTGAGATTACGTCTGGCCTTGGCGGGGCCTCCTTCTTTTCTGTCTTCATTAGGCTGTCCATAGCCTTCATTAGAGGAACATTTATGCTAAAGCTAAGCATGTCTGGTTAGCGATGAACTTGGTTAATTGTGCGAAGTGTGGTAAGAAGATCGAAGCTGGCAAAGAAGTAAAGAAAGGTTGGATGAGGAAGAAGGCATACCCGCTGAATGTGCTCCCAAGTAGCCTTTTGTCGTCACTTAACTCCTTCATCTCTTCTGGAATATTCCATCAAATCTCCTAATGTTACAGGGGTTTATTACATAACATACCCCTCGGCACATATGGCAAAGACAAGTGGTGATGCAAAACTTGAGGGAATTAAATATTATGTACACTACATGTAGGCGTATGGTTGTTCTTCTAATTATCTTGGTTTTGTTTACATCGTCCATGATTTATGTGAATGCAGACGAAAAGCATGTTGTTGAGAGTGTATTCATACTTGTAATGGATGGTGTCCGTAGCTCTGAGGGTTTCGGGGATCCCGAGCATATTAATATTCCTTATCTCTGGAATGACTTGAAGCCTTTAGGCGCATTCTACCCTAACTTCCGTAATGAGTGGATTACGCTTACAACTCCAGCTCACGCAGCCATGTTGACTGGAGTTTATGAAAACCTTCCTAATGAGTACGATAAGATGATATATCCAAAATTCCCAACTATCTTTGAATATTACCGCAAACAGACTGGTGCTCCTGCCGAGAAATGCTGGATTGTTGCACAACATAGAAATCTTATGAAAAATGGTCAGAGTGTTCACCCTGAATATGGAGAACAATATGGTGCAAAGGTAGATTGCCCTATGCTACATACTAACAAAACAGGAGAAACAGACGACAGAGCAATGTTTCGCATGCTGATAGGAGTTATAGATGAACATCATCCAAATTTGGTAATGGTGAATTTTGGTTACATAGATGAGATAGCTCACAAAGGAGACTGGAATGGCTACATAAATGCCATTAAAGACGCTGATAGGATGATATGGGAATTATGGAATAAACTTCAATCTAATTCCTATTATAAAGGTAAGACTGCAATATTTGTAACAGCGGACCACGGTAGACATCTTGACAATGTATGGGGTAATGTTAATGCAAGTGATCCTCCTTGGAAAAGAGGAAAACCTGTACCATGGAGAAATGCATTGGGGCAGCTTATTACTGTGTATCCTTGGATGGTTCATGGAGATTCCTGTGAAGGATGTCGTTCAATATTTCTTTTGGCTATAGGGCCTGGTATCAAACATGATACAGTTATAACTGCTCCTAGAGAACAAAAAGATATTGCGCCGACAGTGGGAGAACTAATGGGATTTAGTACTCCTTTGGCAGAGGGAAAAGCTATGTTTGAAATGTTGACAGAAAACAGTCGGAGTCAGAAGAATATATTGCCTGAAATTGATGTGTATTTCACCGTACCCATATTAATCGCTATTTTAGGTAGCGTCGTATTTGCCATACTTTTACGGAAGAAGATTTGTGCTTTATCCGTCTAATGGCAGATTTCAGGTGGGTGTGCCTGAAGAGGTCTATGAATGATTCTGTCTGTGGCTAGTGGAAAGGGAGGAACTGGAAAGACCACTGTTGCTGTCGGCATGGCGTTGTCGCTTGAGAATGTTCAGCTCTTAGACTGCGATGTGGAGGAGCCGAATGTTCATATCCTCTTACATCCAGAAATCAATGAAACAAGGGCGGTTAACGTTCCAGTACCTGTAGTTGACGAAAAACTATGTGACTACTGCGGAAAATGCTCAGAGTTCTGCGAGTACAATGCAATCGTTGTTATGCCCAATAAAGTTATGACGTTTCCTGCGTTATGTCATGGTTGCGGTGGCTGCAGCATTATTTGCCCAAAGAGCGCAATAACAGAAGAGAAAAGGGAGATAGGTTTAGTCAAGAAGGGATTTGCTGGAAACATAGAGTTTGCCTGCGGTGAACTTAAGATAGGCGAACCAATGGCAGACCCCATCATAAAGCAGGTTAAAAGTGAAATCAACGACAAGAAAACCGTGATAATAGACGCTCCACCGGGAACCTCATGTCCAGTAATCACATCTGTGTATGGAAGCGACTGCTGCCTCCTTGTAACTGAACCAACACCCTTCGGTCTACATGACCTAAAGCTGACTATTGAGATGTTAAGGGAGATAAAGATTCCATTCGGAGTTATAGTGAACCGTGCTGGGATAGGTGATAGAAAGGTTTATGGCTACTGCGAAGAGGAGGGTATCCCTATTCTCCTCGAGATCCCCTTCAGCAGAAGAGTAGCTGAACTTTACTCCCGTGGAATACCCTTCGTAAATGAGATGCCTGAATGGAAGAGAGAGTTCCTATCAATTTTTAATAGTGTAGAAAAGCAGGTGGGTAAATGAAGCAGATAGCAATATTGAGCGGTAAAGGTGGAACAGGAAAAACCACGATAACCGCTTCATTCGCGGTTTTGGCACATAATGCTGTGATTGCTGATTGCGATGTGGATGCAGCTGACCTTCATCTGATTCTAGATCCACATGTAAACGTTAAACAGGAGTTTAAGGGCTCTAAGTTGGCTGTGATTGATAAGTCGAAATGCTCGGAATGTGATGAATGCGAGAGGAATTGTAGATTTAACGCCATAAAAGACTTTGTAGTCGACCCTGTTCTATGCGAGGGATGCGGCGTCTGCGTATATGTGTGTCCTGAAAAGGCGATAAGACTTGAGGAAAAAGTTTCTGGCTACGCCTTCATTTCAGAGACAAGGTATGGGCCTATGGCTCACGCTAGATTAAACACAGCAGAATCAAACTCAGGTAAACTCGTTTCATTGGTTAGGCAGAATGCTAAACAGTTAGCTGAGAAAGGGAAGCGTGATCTAATCCTGATAGACGGGCCGCCAGGCATCGGCTGTCCTGTGATAGCGTCACTCACAGGCGTTGACTTAACGCTCATAATCACGGAGCCAACTATGTCCGGGATTCACGACCTACAGAGAGTGCTTGAGGTAGCTAAACACTTCGGAGTAACTTCCGCCGTGTGTATAAACATGTATGACATCAACATAGAAAATACTGAGAGAATAGCTGAATTTTGTAATCGAAACAACATAGAAACCGTGGGGAAAATACCGTTTAACCCTATTGTTACAGAGGCTATGGTTGCAGGAAAACCTGTAGTTGAATATTCTCCTAAAAGCGGGCCTTCAAACGAAATTAGGGAAATGTGGAACAAAGTAAGAAGGGGCTTAGAATAAATAGCGTATAACCCTCGGAGGTATGATCTATTAGAGGTAAACATTATTGAGGGTTTAAATATTTAAATACATGGTTTAACTATTTAAATCGACTATAGGAGAATGACGCTTTGTCTATCAAGGTGGGTTTAAAGGAAATAAACAGTTTCATCAGAGCCTTACATTGCCCTACGCGGTGGAAGATCATCGAGATTTTGGCTGATGGAGCGAAGGGCACTGGAGAAATTTCTAGAGAGTTGAAAAAGGATTCGGAAGATGTATCTAAACCCAGTCTCTACTATCATCTTTCAGAGCTTGAGGAAGTGGGAATAATCGGGGTCTCTAATTACCGTGAGGTTGGAGGAGGAGCACCGGAAAAGATTTGGAAGCTGAAAACAAGTCAGGTAATTATTGACTTAATCCAAAAGGAGAAGAGGTGAGAAATATGTGTGACGCGAGCAGCAATGTTTGCCCAATTTTATGCCACGCAAAAAACCTCCGGGAACTGAAAGACTACAGGAGTAAGCTTGAATTAGAGCTTAGGAAAGTTGAGGGGATCATTGAGGAACTTGAGAAAGAGGAGCTTACAGATTCCAGTTGACTAATGCTATTGAAGCTGTAAACCTGACGAAGCATTACGGCGAACTTGTAGCGGTTAATCACATAGGCTTTCAAGTTAACAGTGGGGAAATTTTCGGTTTCCTCGGACCGAATGGGGCAGGTAAAACCACGACTATAAGGATGCTTACAGGGCTTTCCAAACCTACAGATGGAAAAGCATCCGTTTTGGGTTTCGATATTAACTCAGAAATTGTGGAGGCAAAGAGGCATATTGGAGTCGTTCCAGAAATCTCAAATCTCTATGATGAGTTGTCTGCCATTGACAACCTGTTATTTGTGGCAAAGCTCTATGGCGTTCCGCGTACTCAGCGTAGAAGAAGAGCGGAAGAATTGCTAAAAACTTTTGGACTTTATGAGAGGAAAGATAGCCTCTTTAGAACATTCTCCCGTGGTATGAAACGAGCTTTGACAGTTGCTGCGGCCTTGATTCATAACCCTGAAGTCCTCTTTCTTGACGAGCCTACAGTTGGCTTAGATGTTGTGGCCGCCCGCTCTCTGCGGAATTTGATCAGCAAACTCCGTCACCAAGGAATAACCATTTTTCTCACAACCCACTACTTAGAGGAGGCGGATCTCTTATGCGACCGTATTGCTATTCTGGTCAAGGGGCAGATTGTAAAAATTGATACCCCAAAAGCTTTGAAGGCTGTTGCTGAAGAAGAATCAGTGATTGAATTTTCTTTTGATGGGGAGGCTTCTAGATTGATGAGTGACCTATCTAACAGGCTTTCTGAAGTTAAGATAGTGACAGTAGACCATAACAAAATTCGAATTTATGGTGGGATTTCCAGCAGGATATATAATGATGTGTTTCAGCTTGCCAAGGATAAAGGTGTTGAGATACAATCTGTAAACAGTATTAAGCCAAGTCTTGAGGACGCGTTTATCAAGATCACAGGATTGAGTCCGACCGTTATGGCAATTGAGAAGGGGAGAAGATAGAGTGTGGCGTGATAATTTACGAGGCATATACTACATTGCCCTAAAAGACATGAGGACATATTACCTCAAGCCTCCCTCGGTTAGTTGGGGAATTGTTTTTCCTATTGCCTGGATTCTAGCTTTCTATTTGAGACATCCTCAAGGCTTTGAAGAGTTAGTGCCTGGGCTAATTGCGATGACCATCTTATTCAGCACAACTGCTGCAGAGGCTGTGGTTATTAATTTTGAGCTTAGACTTGGTTCTCTGGAAAGGTTACTCTTAGCACCCATTAGCTTACCTTCGGTACTTCTAGGGAAGGTGTTAGGAGGCGCTGTTTTTGGGATTATGATGACAGTTATAGTGGCAACAGGTTCAATAATTATTCTTGGGCTTCATCCTAACATGCTTTCTCTTATTTTAATTATCGTTCCCTCACTCTTGGTCTTCTCATCTCTTGGCGCTCTTTCGTGTGTTTTAGTGAAGGAGGTATTTGAGGCTCAGACTTTGCTTAATTTACCTCGATTTTTAATGATTTTTCTTTGCGGTGTTGTCTATCCTATCTCAGCCATGCCTGTGGTGTTACAATATTTCGCCTATGTAATGCCCCTTACATATACTGTGGATGGTCTGCGGCGCTCCTTTTCGATAAGCTCAAGCACAATGGTCTTCACAGATGCTTTAGTGCTTACAGGGTTCTTCATTCTTTTTATTTTCCCAGCGGTAAAGTTACTCTACAAAAAGTTTGAATAAATAACGACGACTTGTATGATGGCGCTCCCACGATTCCAAGGGAAGGAGTGCTAAAGGATGTTGGAGGATCAAGCCAATCTCTCTTAGAGGAACAGCAGGGTGATTGAACTTCTGAGAGGCAGGAAGTTGATTTGTCCATGCCACTGCACCCAACAGAACAAAGGCACCTTCGGTGCTGATTGTTAGCTTGGTCTTGTTATGGCCATGAGTTGCATTGGTGTTCCGCATTTTGGGCATTTGACTGGTTCTTTTGGCGTATAGGCCGTAGTATCTTATGAGTTTGAGGTTTTCGTCTGGGATGAGTTTCACCAGTTTGTCTATGAAGTTGAGGGCTGGGATGGTTCCTATCTCCATGTTCCGTTTCGTTGGTACCAGTATGTGACGGTGTTGGTTTTAGGGTTGAATTGGGTTATGCGTGATTCTGCTATGGCTGGGTGGCGTATGTATCTGGCTGTCTTCTTGGCTTTGGTAACTCTTCGTTTCGCGTATATGTAGAAGCCTTTCATGTGCTTCTTGAAGAGTTGGTCGATGAGCCTGTGGGTCTCCTTAGTTTTGGGCATATGGCTTTTGAGGCTTGTTAGGAGTTGGTACTGCCATGTTCTGCGGAGTTTGCCGTACTCCAAGAAGGTTACTGGGACCCATTTTCCATGCTTGGTGAGCCCACCCTCTGTGGCTAAGGCGTGGACATGTGGGTTCAGCTGTAGATCTCTTCCGTAGGGGTGGAGTACGCATACTATGCCAGGTGTGGCTTTACGCTTCGCCTTGACCATCCGCTTCATCGTCTGGCTTACGGCGTCCATGAGGAGCTTATGGTCCGCGTCTAGGACGGCTCGTAGCTGTTGGGGTATGGTGAAGACCATGTGGCGGTGGGATACGTCGTATAGGCTTTGAGCCAGCTTGTCAGCTCATTCGTCTGCATGCTTCTTTCCGCAGCTTGTGCAGATGCGGCCTTTACATGTGAAGGCTATGGTTTTGACCATTCCACAGCTTGGACATTTGTAGGTTAGGAAGCCGTAGTCGGGGTCGCGGCAGCGGAGCATCTTCTCCACCTCAGCCACAGCATCCTCAGAGAGGTCCGGGTTCTCAGCCTTGTATCACTGCCAGTTGCCGTTGCTCGGGAATATCTCTTTGATCGTTACCCTATCGGTCGTTGCCCTTCTATAGGGTTACAGCGTTGCCGCATATAATTTCCTAAACGATGAAAAAGAGGCGTTATATATAATTTTTGTGCGTGCGTAAAAATTAATTGAAGGGCATCTGCTTCTAAAATAATCCTCTGAAATTTCTTCTCGAATTGATCGGAATCCTTTCAATAAAGATTTCAGTGATTGGCTTTAAATTTCGTGTGTAATTCAATAATGTTGTGACCCTAATGCGATGTGGAGCTGTAAAACGCCTCAAGGTGGTTACTGTAGTTGATAACAATGTTTGGAGGGAAAGTTTAAACTCATCTTGGGGGCTTTCCCTCCATCTTCTAACAGAAAATAATCGACTTTTAATGGATACGAGCGGTGACTATCATTCATTCAAATGGAATGCAGAGAGGTTAGGGCTTAGGCTTCCGTCTATAGATGGAATTCTGATTTCACATTGGCATAGGGATCATTGCGGTGCGTTAAAGCCCGTGCTACAGGATATAGGGCATCCGGTTCCAGTTTATGTACCGAGTAGATATTTATTTATGGAACTTAATCGAGGGGGCTGGCGGGAAACCTATCATCGCTAGAAAATCCATGTGTGTAGGGCAGGGAATAACCTCAACTGGTACGATGGGAAGGATAGAGGAACATGCATTAACAATCAACATAGAGAGTAAGGGACTTGTTCTACTATGTGGATGTGCACACCCAGGAATAATCGATATGGTTGAGCGGGCGAAGCTGGTAACAGGTGTATCGAAGGTTCATGCGGTCTTAGGCGGCTTACACGTATCCAGCTACCGCGAGGGAGCACAGGTCGCAGAGTATTTTAACTCTATAGGCGTTGAAGTGGTTTCGCCTTGTCATTGCACAGGAGAAGACGCTAAGAGGTCTATAAGTAAGATTTTTAAAGGGAAATATGTTACATAGGGGTCTGGTAGAATTTTCCATATTGAAGGCGGTATAAGTGGATGAGTTGGAACGCATCAAACAGAAGAAGTTGCGAGAAATGATGGATAGGAAGAAAGCTGGTGAATCCAAGGAAGATTGGCCGGATACGACTGTTGAAGTTACGGATTCAACATTCAAGGAAGTCATCCAGAAATATTCTTTAGTAGTCGTGGATTGTTGGGCTGAGTGGTGTGCTCCATGCCGTATGGTTGCCCCAGTTGTCGAGGAGTTGGCTAGAGACTACAAAGGGAAAGTTGTGTTCGGGAAATTGAATGTGGATTCAAATATGGGAACTGCAGGGGAACATGGAATAATGAGCATCCCCACGCTCTTAGTCTTTAAAAACGGAAGGCTTGTCGACCAAATTGTTGGAGCTATGCCCAGAAAAATGTTAGAACCCAAGATAACCAAGCATCTATAAGTTCAGTCTAATGTCCACGGTGTTCTAGTTTAACTCTGGATCTACAAAACGTTCCTTAACGCATTTCTCATCCTATGGATCGTCGCCAACTACCCTAACCCATTTTCATGGCAGGTGAAGGGTAGAGTTATATGCATATATTAAAGTGGAAGAGTTAAGATGGGAAAATGTGAGTTATGTGGAAGAAACGAAGAGGATCTAAGTTTACTTTCAGCCAACCACAAGGATCGTGGATACATCAAGGTTTGCCAAGAATGCTGGGCAAAACTTTATGACGAAAATCGTATGGTATGCAATACTGGCTCAGGCGGCACATGCCCAACCTGTGGATAAATCATCTGCAATTTATTAACCTGATAAGCTAAGTCAACCTGTTAAATAGTCGATGAGGAAAAAATGTACCGGATGCGGTACCTGCGGAGGCGTATGCTCACGCCTACAAGTGTTCAATTAACTCGGGAACAAGAAAGTCGAATGTTAGCAGAGCAGATTAACCTCCTTGAATTTCAGCTAAATACTATTAGAAAAAGGTTAGAGGAGACACCCAAGGAATCTTCAACTCAACGTTTCCAGCAATATAGATTTAAACGTTCTATGCGGCCAATCTTAAGCATTCTAATTCCAAAAATCGATTCCAGCCGATGTGTAGGATGTGGCGTATGCGTGAATGCTTGTCCAACAGGGGTCCTAGCACTAGTGGGAGGAAAGTCTAGAGTAGTTCATGCTGAAGCCTGCGTAAGATGCGGTGTATGTAGCAACCTATGCCCAAGCCACGCTATTACGATTTAGTCCTTAAGGCTACTGGAATGGATGCAGCTCTATTGCCAAACTTGGAACTCATCATCGTCAGTTAACCATGCCATATATGCAAGCATAAATGCATTTTTGAAAAAGAAGAGTTAAATGCATATAGCACTCTGAAACAAACATGAAAATTTGTATGATGAATTCTCTTTTGATAAGGAGTCTTCTAAGTTGATGAAAGATCTATCTAACAGGCTTCCTGAAGTTAAGGTCGTGGCGGTGAACCATAATAAAGTGCGAGTTTATGGTGGTGTTTCTAGCAAGATATATGATGGCGTGTTCCAGCTTGCTAGGGATAAGGGTATTGAAGTAAAGTCTGTGAATAGTATTAAACCAACTCTTGAGGATGCATTTATCAAGATCATAGGCTTAAGCCCCCTCGGTTAGTTGGGGAATTGTTTTTCCTACTGCTTGGACTTTAGCTTTCTGAGAAATCCTCAAGGCTTTGAAGAGTTAGTGCCTGGCCTGATTGCGATGACTATCCTATTCAGCACAACTGCTGCTGAGGCTGTGGTTATTAATTTTGAGCTTAGACTTGGTTCTCTGGAAAGGTTACTCTTAGCACCCATTAGTTTGCCCTCAGTACTTTTGGGGAAGGTGCTGGGAGGCGTTATTTTTGGACTTATGATGAAAGTTATAGTGGTAGCAGGTTCAGTAGTTCTTCTTGAGCTTCATCCTAACCTGATTTATCTTATTTCAATCATCATTCCTTCGCTATTGGTCTTCTTATCCCTCGGAGCTCTTTTATGCGTTTTAGTGAAGGAGGTATTTGAGGCTCAGACTTTGCTTAATTTACCTCGATTCTTGATGATGTTTCTCAGCGTGTTGTCTACCCTACCTCATCTATGCCTTCAGTATTGCAACATCTCGCTTATACGATGCCCCTTACTTATACTGTTGATGGACTGGTATTCTTTTACGGTGGGCTCAAGCACAATGGTCTTCACAGATGCTTTAGTGCTTATGGGATTCTTCCTCCTTTTCATTTCCCCGGCGGTAAAGTTGCTTTACAAAAAGTTTGAGTAATGGAGATTTTATATGATGGCAAAAATTGAACCGTTTGAAAAGTATGCATATGAATACGAAGATTGGTTTGAGAGGAATAAATTTGTTTATGAATCAGAGCTTCAGGCAATTAGAGAGCAGTTGCCTGAAAGTGGAGAAGGTATTGAAATCGGCGTAGGAAGCGGAAGATTTGCAGGACCATTGAGCATTAAAGTTGGGGTTGAGCCATCAAGTAAGATGAGGAAGATTGCTCAACAGAGGGGGATAGAGGTTATTGATGCGGTGGCTGAAACACTTCCTTTTGGTGATGCGAAATTTGAATTTGCATTAATGGTTACTACAATTTGTTTTTTAGACGATTTAGAAGTTGCATTTAGAGAAGTGTGCCGAGTATTAAAACCTGGCGGATGGTTAGTAATTGGGTTTATAGATAAAGATAGTCCGCTTGGAAAATTGTATCACCAACATAAAAATGAAAGTGTATTTTACAAGGTAGCTACTTTCTATTCTGTGGATGAGGTGGTTTCTCGCTTAAAAAGAGCAGGTTTCAAGGATTTCAGCTTCACCCAAACCATATTCCATAATTTGAAAGAGATAAAAGATGTTGAACCGGTAAAGGGAGGTTATGGTGAAGGATCATTTGTTGTAATCAAGGCAACAAACTGAAAAGTGAAGCAACATGGAGTAAATCATAGGGTATAAGCTAAGTTCGTTCTTGAGTAGTTTCTTCTCTGCTTAACTCTTCCAAACTCCTATCTAAACCTTTAGCTGAAGTATTTATCTTCTCTAGAACATTTTTCCGAGATTAGATTCTCACCTAAAAGTTTTGATACCTTTTGAGCTGCTTCTCTGTAGGATATGCCGAGGCTATCGGCTATGTCGACGATTCTGCACGGCCTTCTCCTTACAAGCTCCAAAATGTTCTCGTCGATGGTTTTACTTTCCTTCCAAGCAACTCTTTTACCACGCATGTCATGAACACCAAAGATCCATAATCTATCTTTACTGAAGTTTTCCATAAACTTCTCAGCGATGACGGTCAATTCATCGACATTTACGTGTCTAACGAATCTTTCTGCTCTAGGACGGTAAGGTGTATCTATCTGAACAATGTCTGGATCTATTTTCGAAGTGATGTTCACGATTTTGTCTAGAGCTTCACCTTCACAGTTTGAGAAGCCGAGGGCGGTTCTTAGGAACATCGTCTGAATCATAAGTTTACCGGTTAATTGCGGTTTAATCTCCTTGATGGACTGCACTATTCTTATAAAGTTTGAAACCTCTTTCACCGGCCTATTAATGATTTTGAAAGACCGTTCATCACCTGCATCCAGTTTGGCACAAACTACATCAAATTTAGCTGCATTCTTTTTAACGTCATCACGGTGTAGGAGAGAAGCATTTGTGAGGAGGACAATAGGCAATTTTTTTCTTGGAAGTTCCTTTGCATAATCAACCATTTTTCCAAGTTGGGAATTTAGTGTGGGTTCACCGCTGCCGCTAAACGTTATTACATCTATGCTGTCAACATCTATCTTAGCTAAATAGCCTATGAGGTCATCCTTGACATTCTCGGCGATTGTTGGGTTACGAAGGTCTTCAGGGCCTGTTGCATGCACCGCTGTTTCTCCTAGTTGACAGTAGATGCAGTTAAATGTGCATGTCTTAGTTCCAGCCACAGCGTCTATGCCTAGGGATCTTCCGAACCGCCATGAGGAAACAGGACCGTATACTGTTGGCATTTTATCTCTGTTTCTCAGCTTGCTTTGTTTCTAGGAACTTCTTTATTTTCTCCACTATTTCCATGAATGCTTTTGCAGCAGGTGAGTCTGGATGTTTAACTATGAATGGGTTGCCTTCGTCTGAGTCTTCGCAGATTCTGGTGTCTAGGGGGATGCTTCCTAGAAATGGAACTTCCAGTTGCTCCGAGATTTTCTTTCCTCCACCTGCCTTGAAGATGTTGGTTTCTGCACCGCATTTTGGGCAGGTGAAGCCGCTCATGTTCTCGATTATGCCTATAACTGGAACGTTCAGCTGACGAGTGAATGTAACAGCCTTCTTGACAACGATCTGAGAGACCTCTGAAGGTATGGTTACGATTACAACGCCGTCCATGTTGGGGATAAGCTGCATAACGCTTAAAGGCTCATCACCTGTCCCAGGCGGAAGGTCTATAAAGAGGAAGTCCAGCTCGCCCCACACGATTTCTGAGAGGAACTGGCGTATAGCCGTCATCTTCAATAGCCCACGCCATATAACCGGCACATCGTCGCCTGAAAGCAGAAAGTCCATTGATACAACCTTAATTCCGAGGGGGCCTACCGCAGGGAATGCGCCAGGCGGCCCCGCCATAAGTTGTTGTCCTCTCATGCCTAACATCTTTGGTATGCAGGGACCATGAATATCAGCGTCGAGGATCCCCACTCTCTCAGTATGTCCATGCCAAGCTAAAGCGGTGGCTAAATTAGCTGTGACAACACTTTTTCCAACGCCTCCTTTACCGCTTACAACAGCGATTTCATGCTTTATCTTTCCTAAAGTGGTTTTGAGTCTTTGTTCTTGTTCATTGATTTGCTCTCTTCTATCTTCAGACATAAGCTACCAACTCAATTAGTTTCATCATCCACCTATAATGGAAAGCTCTCTACCCTCCACCAGCATTGTTGCAATCTTTCTGCGAGCGCTATCAAGACACCGCCACACAGTTCCTCTGGAAATCTGCATTTTCCGTGCAGCCTCCTCCTGCATCAAGCCTTCATAGTCAATTAAGCGGATAGCTTCAAACTCATCATATGTCATTGCCACAGGTTCTTTCCTGAAGCTTCCAACACTTCCATCCGAAGCCATTGGAACAAAACGATTGACCTCAGGCTCCTTACCGATCATCCTAGGCTTCATGGGACGTCCGGGACCAAAACGACGTTGCCAACCCCAACGGTATCCAACCATAATCTTATCGCCTATCCCATTCTCCTCATTAATTTGAAAATAATTTGAACGATAGAAGTCTATAATAAGCTCCTACATAGAAGGTTTGTATAGATAAGCAACTTAAAAGGAAATTTTGGTAGAGTTTCGCCGCTTTTTCTTCTAAAGTACGAGTTCTTTTCGTCCATTCTAGCTGCATCCTCATTTTACAATGAAGTGGCTCATTTTTGTGTCTGCGGAGATTACGTTCTTTCTGAAAGCATGAGTTAATTCTTCCTTATTTACTCTGTCTTGCACGTTCGATCATTACGCAAACGCCATACACTACATCAATACCGTTCTCTTCACAGAATTTGATGGCTGTTTCCGATTCTGAACCGGGCTGCATCCAAACCTTTGTAATTCCATGTTTCTTGCAAGTCTCAACTATTTGCTCTGTTACTTTCGGTGGCACCACAACATCAACAACATCTGGTTTGATTGATAGGTTTTCAAGACTGGGATAACATTTGTCACCTAAGATTTCATCAGTGTTCGGATTTACGGGATATACTTCATAGCCAGCATTCTTCAGATCTTTATACACTTGGTAACCATATTTTTGAGGGTCACGACTGGCTCCCACAACAGCGAAAATGTTTTTCTTGTTTAAAAATGTCTTGATCAGCTCTCCGCTCATCCATATTCCTCTTTTAGCTATGTTTCAAGTTGTTCCTCTAAAGTTTCCTTCAGTGATCTTGTCACGCATTACTACCTCCTTTACAGCGAAAACCATGTTCACTCCTGAATCTATTCATAGTGCGACCCAGCAATCTTAAGAACCTCTTTTACAATAGTGCCAGGCTTAACAATGACTTTAGATACCTTAAATTGATCAAGTAATGTTGATACCCCAGGCCCCAGCTCACCTGACACAACAAAGTTCACTCCTAGATCCACCAGGGTTTTCACAACAATAGGCCCAGCCCCATGCTTGTAGGTTACTGCTGGATTTTGCAGTATATCCACATTCATGACAGCTCCTCCTTCGACATCTATAATTGTGAACGTGTTAGCCCTACCGAAAACCTCTGAAACCACATCTTCCAAGCCTCCATCCCCCTTCGTTGGAATAGCTAACTTAATTTTCTTAACATCCACATTAATCACCTAATACATTATAGAACCTTGTTCTTTTGAGAAGAGGTGCAAAGTTTGGGAGGTTATCCTCTATTTTCTTAAGACAGTCTATGCAGAGATACATTTTCCCGTATTTGTAGTGGTACCATTCTCCATCAGCGGTTCCGCATCTCCAGCATGAAGGATGCATTTTGCTAATTAACTGTATCACTCTAGCCGTTTGACCTTCACACTCTCACTTTTCGGTTTAAATTTCCATAGGCACTAAAAATAGGAAGTTTATTTAAGTTCCTCCAGCCTCTTTTTTATCTGCTCAAGTTGTTGCTGCAAGTTCTTCATTTGATCCTCTAACATCATGATCTCCTGCTCTTTCGACATAGGAGGCATCGGTGCTGTTGGAGGAGTGATAGGTTGTTGAGGGAAAGGTGTGGGTGCAAATTGCCTCATGCCCATGCCTCTGCCTCGACCCATACCCATTCCACGTCCCATGCCCATACCTCCACCCATCCCTGGCCCCATTCCGAAACCCATCGGTGTATTGGGTGAAACTCCAGTTTCGCGTAGCTGACCGCTTTTAAATTTCTCAACTGCTTCTCTAACTGTGCCAGAGGCTCCTGTTATAATGCTGACTCCAGCTGCGGATAGTGTTTGGTATGCATTTGGCCCCACATTTCCTGTTATGACTGTTTTAACACCTTTGTTGGCGACTGTCTGTGCGGCTTGTATTCCTGCGCCGCTCATTGCACCTGCGCTTGTGTTAGGCACAGCCTCAAACTGCATGGTATCCGTGTCAACAATAACGAAGTACTGGCATCTGCCAAACCTAGGATCAACCTGAGCATCCAAACTTCCATCCACAGCTGATACCGCTACCTTCAAATTCATCTCCTCATTTAAATTCTTTCAGCCTCTTCCTGATTTGCTCCAGTTCACGCTCAAATATTTTCGCTTGGTCTTCTAGCATAGCTATTTCCTGTTCCTTCGTGATTGTTGGCGTACCCCAGTAGGGCGCTGTGTAAGGTGTTGTTGTGTAGGGCGTTATCGGCCCATACATGCCTGTCCACCACCTTCTTGGAAGCCACGGGAACCATCTACATCTACCCCAACCCCAGTATGGATATGCGTATGGAGCTTGGAACCAGCCCCATGGACCCATTCCAAAAGGCACTTTTCAATCCGCCTCCTCAAATTTCTCCGTTTTCCTTTGCTCAATGAGTTTCTTAACTTCCTCAGTTCTAGCTTCTACACTCTTAACCTCTTCATCCAAGTTTTTTCTATAGTCTTCCAGTGCGGCAAGCTCCTCTTCAGGCGGAGGCGTTATGTAAGGCGTAGACTGATAACCGTAGGGCATAGGTGGATATGCATATTGCTGTGGCTGCTGAGTTTCAGGGCTAGTCCGCAATTCTTCAAGTCTTTTTCTCATGGCATCTAGCTGTGATCCTATGGCTTCTGCCTGCTGCTTCAACATTTGCTCCTCCTGTTCCTTGGTTAATGGAACACCTGTAGGTGCTGTTGGCACTGTTGGTGGAACCATAGTCGGAGCCGCAGAGGGAGCAGTGGCACCAAGATAGTGTAGATATTGTGGCATTAGGCCGCTTGACATGATCCATTGAGCTGTTGGAGGAAGACCTGTTGGAGATCTGCCAACCCATCCAGGCGAATAGCCAAACCTCAGCCAGCCAGGCATTCCTGTTAGGTAATACATTCTTCTATGTCTATAACCCACTTCTACCACCATCCATAAGGATATCCATATTGTCGAGCTAAAGGCGAGTACATAGGAGGATGTTGCCCGTACTGGTAAGGCGTGTACGGCTGGTATGGCATGTATGGGTATCTAAAGGGCTGATATGCGCCGTAACCAGCGTACGAACCACCGAAACCGTAAGCTGGGTATCCGTAGGATCCTGGAAATCCATATGATCCTGCTGTGTATGGGTTGAGAAGCCACCAGCATGCTCCTCTACCTCTTCCAAACCACCATCCCGGTCTTTGCCAAGGCGGTAAGAAACTAAATGGGCCTCTTCCCGGCCACGGACCTGCCCAACCTCCGCGGCCTCTTCCAAACCAACTCCAAGCCATTTTCTCTCACCCAATTTATGTGCATATGAACAAAATATTATGTTCATATACATATATTTAAGCCTTCTGATAATTTATGTCAGTGTCATATAAAGTTTCATTCCTCGTACTTTTATTCTCGTTTCCCGAAATAATTTCACTACCCTACATAGAGACAGTAACATCCCGAATAGAGGGGCACCTTCACCTTCATGATCTGGAGCATACGCGCTATAGGTCTTTATCTATTAATGTTTCCTCAATTGGTCGGTCAGCGATTATCCCTCCATTGTCTAATAGTACTGTTCGGTCACAAACTTTTGAAATCACTTCTAGATCATGAGAAACGAGAATTAAGGTTAAGCCTTTCCGCTTTAGTTCGTTAAGTTTGTCAATTAATAGGTTTAAGTGATGACCATCCATGCCACTGGTTGGTTCATCTAAGACCAATACATTTGGTTCTTTTACCAGAGCTGATGCTATAGTTAACCTCTGTTTTTGTCCTTCGCTTAAAGAATGTGGATGTCTATCTTTTAATTCCCAAAGATCCATTATTTTGAGAACTTTTTCTACACGTTTTTCTATCTCTTCTTTAGATAGCCTCTCGGTCCTTAGCGAAACCGCAACCTCATCATACACTGTATTCATAAATAATTGATGATTTGGATTTTGCAGAATAAGTGCGACTTTCTCAGCTAACTTTGATACTTTAGCATTTTGCGTATCAATCCCACATACGAATACTTTTCCTTTAATAGGCTTTAATAGACCTACGAAATGCTTTATCAACGTGGTCTTTCCTGAACCGTTTGGCCCCATTATTCCAATCGATTCTCCTTTTTGAACCGACATGTTTACTCCTTGAATAGAAAAACCACTTTCATATGAATAATGAAGATTCTTTACTTCGATTACAGGGTCAAAAGGTTCTTCCTTTAGTTTAGGGGAAGAAAGTGGTGAAAGTTTTATTTCTGGGCTACGAATTCCAAAATTTTCAAGGATTTGATGTTTAAATAGAATTTCTGGCGAATCATCATATTTAATTTCTCCTGAATCCATTATAATTACTCTGTCCGCATATTTGCTTGCAAACTTTGTTCTATGTTCAATTAGAACTATTGTTTTGTCAGTTTTCTCCTTTAGATCCTTCAATATGTCAAAGACCTCTTGCGATCCTTTTGGATCTAGATTCGATGTGGGCTCATCAAGAACTAGGATGTTTGGTAGCATGGAGAGATTCGATGCTACCGCTACCCTTTGTTTTTGGCCATCTGAAAGTTCGAAAACAGGTTTTAGCCTTAATTCACTCATTTTTACACATTCAAGGGCCCAATTTACTCTTTTCCTGAGATCTTCTTTGGGCACTCCAAAGTTTTCTGGACCAAAGGCTACCTCATTCTCTACAGCTATAGTAAAAAGTTGTGATTCTGGATTTTGAAACACCATGCCGACATGCTTGGCTAACTCATACACTGAATGTTCTCTTACATCCTTTCCTTCGACTATAACTTTACCTTCTAAGTTCCCCTCAAAAAAATGCGGAATAAGACCATTCAAACATCTTGCTAGTGTGGATTTACCACAGCCACTCCTTCCCACAATCAAAACAAATTCTCCCCTCTTTATTTCTAAATCGACGTTTTCCAATGCAGGCTCATCGGCATTAGGATAAGTATAGGTGACAGTTTCCATCACAATTGTTCGGCTCATCATGGTATTCCTCCATTATCCGCGATTAGAAGAGCCATGGAAAAAATGACTGTAATGAGAAGGAAGATGTAATCACCTTTACCGAATTTTAATTCTCTTAGGCTAGTTCTTCTAGATGAACTCCCAAATCCTCTCGATTCCGCTGCCATAGCTAGTTCGTCTGACAAACTAATCATGCGAATAGTGAGAGGAATGAAGATGAACCTAGGGTTTTTGAGAACATCTTTCCAACAGACTTCCAATCCTCTTAACTTTATTGAATCCAGTATCGTTTTTACCTCTTTAATCAGAGTTGGAATAAACCTCATCGCTGTAGTAAATACGAATGTTATAGGGGATGGGACTTTCAGACTTTCTAATGATTTGGCTAAATCGTTCGGGGATGTAGTGAGAGCAAGGAGGAATCCAGCGGTGGTCATGGCAGACGTTCTAGCAAAAAATTTTGCGGTTTGGATAGACCATTCTAGACTATGGCTGTATATAAAACAAGTCACGCAAACAAAAATTGAAGTCCCAATAAGGAATACTAATAATCTACTGGATTCCTTCAAGATCTTTGAAATGCGTAGGCAGAGTAAGAGCGAAAGAGCTAAGGTTATTAATAAACCAAGGCTTTGCAGCTTAATACTGACCAACATTACTATAAAGATAAACCCCAACTTAGTCCTGGGGTCTAGTTCATGAATCGGCGATTTCTTAGTTGTTGAGAACCTCTCGAATACCTCGGCTCGGAACATATTCTACACCGAGCAATTACCAGCAATAGTTGGCTCAATCTCCATTCCGGCTTCTTTAATGAACTTCATACTGACAGGCAAAAAGTTCATAATTACGAGGTTGCCAATTGTTTTGAACCGTGGCGTAAGCGCATAGCCGTAACTTAGCTTTGGATATTCTCTTTGCTTAGGCCTTACACTCACACCTACATGCATCGCTCTATTTGCACCAGCCATTATCGCAAGTGGAAGAAGTCTAACGTCACCAGCAGACCCACCAATGTTAATATCTACGTCTCTGAGAATTAACCTAGCCACTGCAGCAACTTTCGCCGCTTCTAATGGTGATGCTGGGGCATAATTTTCCATTGGAGTTCCGGGCACCGGAGCGAAACAGGTTATTATGAAATAGCTAAGGTTTTCAAATTGTTTTAGCCAAAGCATATAATTTGCGTAGTCTTCATTTCCACCTAAGCCCACCATCATAACGCTAACTAAGCCCAATCCCGCCTCATCTATCATTCTGGCTAGGTTTTTCCGAGCATTGATGTCATCTCCAGGTTTTACCTCGCTGAATACCGTTTCATTTATAGTTTCTAGTGAGCTACAAACTTCTTTTACTCCGAGCTTTTTTAACTCTGTTAATACCTCCTTAGTGAGAGCTGGGCCTACATTTATCCATATATCTAAATTGCTTGTAGATTTCACAGCCTTAATCGCTTCGATTACTTCTCCTCCGTCACCACCCCATGGTGTTCCTCCTCCAAGCTCTGCACGCCTTATACCTGCTTCCATTACAAGTTTAGCACCTAGCGCTGTTTCATCCGGCGACAGCACAGTATCAAACTCCATCGATCTTTCCAGAAATTTACTTGATCTTTGACAATACTTGCAAGGTGGATTCGTCCTACAAACGGTAATTGGGGCTATAAATCCATCTAACTTGAAAGTTGTACCAACTTCGTTGTCTCTCACTCCTCCAGCAACTTCGAACAGTTTAAGAACTTTATCATAAGACACAGTTTCTTTAAGAAGATAAACTGCTTCTTCCTTTGTTATCTCTTCTCTTTCCGCCCGTTTTAGAGTTTCCTCAAAATTCATTCCATCACCCCGGCTCTTTTTAATTCCTTTACAACCTTTACACCAACGTATCCGCCAATTGCCGCTAAGACAGCGCACAGCAGAGATACTGCGATTATGACATATGTACTTAGTATCGCACCTGGGAACCCAAGAATCAGAGACATATACATGGCTATTAAAGCTGTCCCGAATCTATATAGTCCGATGCCAAGAACAACAAAAATACTTCTGGAAAAGCTTCCATGAAGCAGTTTTATAACTCCATCTGCGAAAATCGCACCGCCTGCCAATGCAAGAAATAGCGTAGGCACTGCGGGGGTAACGAAACCAGCGATAACTCCTCTTCCAACTCCAATTAAAGTTAGAGTTCCTATTTTTTTAACTTTGGCAAGCCCTATAGCAACCACAATCCCCACAAAAAATGCAGAAGCAACTTGCATCTGGAGGCCTAGGGCTCTAACAGCAGGGATCGCCAGTAGATGCGATATAGCAGTTACCGCAGTCTCTGCCGCAACTACCATGGCGATAAAGGTTAAATCTCGTGTACTGAAGTACTCCCTCAACATGGTCACCTATAATAATACTTTTCTTGAAAAAAGTATTACCATAAACTATTTAAATTTTTTTTTTCTATTTGTGCTTTGTTGTCTCATTTCCCGAAATAATTTCGCATGTAATAATAGAGGTTACATGGTTAAGCTGAATGAGCGGAAGATACGTTGGATAGTGCATGAGAAGCTTAGGGGTAGGGGTGCAGGCGAGATAGCGTTGATCCAGCAGGTTTCCAGGAGACGGATAGAGCAGCTTTGGCAGGCTTACAGACTTACAGGCATGATTCCAGCCTTAAGGAAGCCTGGGAGGCCCAGAGGGTCAGTGACCAGCCTTCAGGATGCCGCCATGGTGATGAAGGTCTACGATGAATTCAAGATTAACGCTTTAAGCCTAGAACGCGTATTGAAGCATAGTCATGGATTGAATATGCCCCATAATAGGATCCATGCTATCTTGAAGGAGACTGGTAGAGCGTTGCCTCAGCCTAAACATCGAAGCCCTAGAAACACCCATCCAAGCCTTCCACAGGAAATTACCTCCAGAACAGCCAAAAACCATTCCACTGGAAACCAAGGTGAAATAATAACGGGAAATCACATTCCTCGTACTTTTATCAATAACGTTGATTTCAGGAATGAAGCTAGCTCTCTTGTTGCTGTGAGAGTATCAGATTATTTTTTACGGCTTGAAAGATTGAATGGCTTACCTTCACTGGATGTTTTTTCAGGGATTTTTTTTCTCCACTTTTCTAGGAAGGATGTGTCCTCATCCCTGTTTCTGAGTTCGTCAGGCAGCATATGCGGTATCTCCTCTATTATTGGGTACCATCTGTTGCATGCTGAGCACACTATGAGTCCCTCAACTATCTCTTCCTTCTCGTCGAATACGAGTAGTTCAAGAGGATGATGCTTGCAGATTGGGCATGCAAGTATGTCCATTAGGCTGGGCTTCACTGGGTTTCACAGCCTCCTAGATAAACCATTAAAGCTAGCTCTTTTTTAACTTTAGCGGTAGCGTGTTCACTTTCACCCTACTCTCTTGTTTAAGTAGCTTAATAGGCTACTAGATGCATGGTGCTGAGGGATGGGTAAGCTAGGCAGGTACCGGAACATAGTTTGTCCCAACTGCGGAAGAGCAACAGTGGAGGTTGAAGTTGTGAACGGTGGAAGCGAAGTTAACATCATGTGCCGTAATAGGCAATGCAGTGTTAAGGCTGTTCTCAGCGAAGAAAAGGAATCCGTTGGAAGCCAGTTTCTGGAAAACGCGCTGAACACATTTAAAGAAATGCATCTGAAACCCAGATTGTAGAGGCTGGACGCTAAGCAGTTATAGAGTTACTCCTCTCCATCTTTCATGTAGAAGTTTTATGAAGCCACATAAAAATGATTAGAACAGCGTTTTTAATCTATGAGTTACTTTTAATAGTTTTAAGCCTAGAATTTTTACTGGAGAATAGGGGATTAAGGTTTGGGGAAAATAAGCTATTTAGGGCACTCAGCCTTCGAAATCCTTTCAGGCGGCAAAACAATACTTGTCGACCCATGGCTTACAGGAAATCCGGCAGCAGCTAAAAAAGCCTCGGAGATAAGTGCAGCAGACCTCATCCTAGTTACGCATGATCATGGAGACCATGGCCTACAGGACGCAATAGAAATAGCTACGAGGACAAAAGCCAGTTTAGTTGGGATCTATGAACTTGCTGTGCACGCAACCTCAATGGGTGTTAAGGACTCTGTTGGACTTAACATAGGAGGAACAGCCAACATTAAAGGTGTAAACGTAACCATGGTTCAGGCTTTCCACTCATCAGGTAAAGGAAGCCCCGTTGGCTTCATCTTCGACGCGGGCGAAGGAGGGATCTACCACCTAGGGGACACATCCCTCTTCCAGGATATGAAGCTTATAGGCGAAATCTACAAACCTAAAATCGCTTTGGTTCCAGTTGGCGGATACTACACTATGGGGCCTGAGGAAGCAGCCATAGCAGTAAGCTTCATCAAGCCTAAGGTTGCGATACCGATGCACTACAAAACATTCCCAGTGCTGGCTCAGACGGCGGAAAGATTCGTGAAGCACGTTAAGGAGAAGGCGCCGGAGGTTAAGTTAGTCGCAATCAAACCTGGAGAATCCTACGAGTTCTAGAGACATAGGTGAGTTTAGAAAAAATCGGAGTCCTACGCAGCTTCAAAGCCTAGAAAAATTTCTGTAAACAATATACAAATCATTACTGTGATTTCTATTCCTCACGTCTTTACGCAGAGTGCTGAAGCCCATAAACTTTATTAACACGACCTTTTTGCTAATAGGGTAAGTTCATTGTGATGTAATTTTGGTTAAAGTTGAAGAAAAGAAGATCAGGGTTTTCAGTAATAAGCTTGTCCCAAAGCATGTTAAACTAACGAAGAATGAGGAGAATGAGGTTCTCTCTAAATTCCACATTAAACCCTACCAGCTTCCATACATCAAGAAGTCTGACCCAGCCATCCTCGAAATTGGAGCTAAGGAAGGCGACATAGTGAAGATATTTAGAAGAAGCTCAACAGCGGGTGAAGTTGTTGTCTACCGTTATGTTGTTTAGGAATATTAGGGTTGGGGGTGTCTAAGCTGGCTTTCTCTGACGTCCAACTATGGAGCTTAGTTAAGGAGTTCATTAAGGAAGAGGGTCTTGTTAAGCAACATATAGACTCCTACAATGACTTCATTGAGAATGGTCTTAAGGCAATAGTTGATGAAACCGCTGAGATCCCCATAGAGGTTGAGGAGTACCCATTCAAAATAAGGTTAGGCAAAATTGAGTTAGGCGTCCCGAGAGTAATAGAGGTAGATGGCTCTGACAGGAGAGTTGAGATAAACGGGTACCCTGGGCAAAACTACAACCCTATGGAGGCACGTATCAGAAACCTCACCTACGCAGCCCCACTATACCTAGAAATGACACAGGTTGTTGAGGATAAGGAGAGGAACAGCGAACTAGTTTACATAGGCGAGATCCCTGTTATGTTGAAGTCTAGAATATGTCCACTGTCAAAGCAGAGTTCGAAGGAACTTATCGCCCTAGGTGAAGACCCACTCGATCCAGGAGGATACTTCATAGTCAACGGGTCGGAGAGAGTGGTAGTAGCCCTAGAGGACCTAGCGCCTAACAGAATCCTGATTGATGTTGAAAAAACCGGTGTAAACCCAATTTACAAGGCGAAGATATTCTCGACAACAGTGGGTTTCAGGGCTAGAACTGAAGTTACCCTGAAGAGCGACAGTGCAATCTACATTTCGATGCCCGGCATACCCGCAGAGGTCCCATTCGTCGTGATGATGAGGGCCCTAGGGGTTGAGAGGGATGATCTTATAGTTGAACTCGTTTCACCTGATGAGGCTATTCAGAATGAGTTGGAGCCGTCGATTGAGAAAGCCGTTGGAGTCATATCCATAAATGATGCGATTATGTACCTAGGCAACAGGCTGGCACCAGGCCAAGTTGAGGAGTACAGGACTAGGAAGGCTGAAACCCTCATTGACAGAAATTTCCTGCCGCACCTCGGAAGGCTTCCTGAAAACCGTTTTGACAAGTCTGTTTTCCTAGCTGAGATTGCCTGCAGGCTTGTGGAGCTTAAGCTTGGCAGGAGGATTGTGGACGATAAAGACCATTACGCAAACAAGAGGTTGAAGCTTGGAGGCCAGTTGCTGGCTGAACTTTTCAGAGTTTCCTTCAGAAACCTTGTTAGGGACCTTAAGTATCAGCTTGAGAGGATAACGGTTAAGAGGCATATTGAGCTTTCCATATCAAATGCCGTTAGACCAGGCATAATAACAGAGAGGATACAGCACGCTATAGCAACTGGAAACTGGGTCAGAGGGAGAGTTGGAGTAACACAGCTTCTTGACAGAACAAACTTCTCATCAACCCTAAGCCATCTTAGAAGAATTCAATCCCCCCTGAGCAGAAGCCAACCAAACCTTGAAGCAAGAGACCTACACCCAACACATTACGGTAGACTTTGCCCAAACGAAACTCCTGAGGGGTCGAACTGCGGGCTTGTGAAGAACCTTGCGCTGTCAGCATCGATAAGCGTTGGCTTCGATGCTAAAAACGTGGTGGAAACATTGTACCAGCTAGGTGTTGTTGCTGTCGGTAAGATTGATCAGAAGCTTAGGGCTTCAGCTGCAAAGGTTATTGTGGACGGCATAATAGCAGGCTATGCAGAGAAACCTGAAGAGCTGGCGAATGAAGCTAGGAAGCTTAGGAGAAACGGTAAGATCAGCTCAGAGGTCAACATTGCCTACTACCCACCTCCAACAAAAAACGGAGGGGGAGAGGTTTATGTTAACTGTGACGCTGGAAGAGTTAGGAGGCCACTAATAGTTGTTGAGAATGGAAAACCGAAGCTAACAACGGAGCAACTTGCGAAAATCCATAGTGGAGAGATTAGTTTCAGAGATCTTGTTAAGGATGGTGTTATAGAGTATCTTGATGCTGACGAGGAGGAAAATTCTCTAGTTGCTCTCTCAACCGATAAAGTTAAGGAGAACACCACACACCTTGAGTTAGCTGCCTACACTATGCTCGGCATCTGCGCATCCCTCATACCTTATGCGGAGCATAATCAGTCACCGAGGAACGCTTATGAGTCAGCTATGGCTAAACAGGCTCTAGGAGTCCACTCAACAAACTTCTTCAATAGGGTTGATTCAAGATCACATTTGCTTCACTACCCGCAGAGCCCTGTTGTGAAAACTAAGCCTGCTGAGGTTATAAACTACCTTGACAGGCCATCTGGGCAGAACTGTGTCATCGCGGTTCTTTCATTTCAGGGCTACAACATTGAGGATGCAATTATCCTAAACAAATCCTCAGTCGATATGGGTCTTGCTAGATCAACCTTCTTCAGAGCCTACGAGGCTGAGTCTAGGCAGTACCTAGGAGGCCTAAGGGATAGGTTTGAGATCCCTGAGCCTACCATAAGGGGTTACAGGGGCGACAAGTACTATAGGCTACTTGAGGAAGATGGAATAATATCCGTTGAGTCTGATGCTGCTGGAAACACTGTTTTAATTGGGAGAATTAGTCCACCTAGGTTCCTTGAGGAGTATAGGGAATTTGAGGTTAAGGGCCCAACTAGGAGAGACTCCTCAGTATGTATGAGGCCATCTGAGAACGGTATTGTCGACTCTGTTTTTGTAACAAGCTCCATTGAGGGAAACAAGCTTGTTAAGGTAAGGGCTAGGGATCAGCGTGTACCTGAGCTAGGTGACAAGTTTGCTTCCAGACATGGACAGAAGGGAGTTATCGGCCTTCTCGTACCTAAGGAGGATATGCCGTTTACAGAGGATGGAGTTGTCCCAGACATCATAATAAACCCACATGCAATTCCATCAAGGATGACCATAGGTCAGTTTGTTGAGATGATTGCTGGCAAGGTCGCATCCCTAACAGGTGAACCTATCGATGGAACCCCATTCAGCAATATGGCAACTGAAGATATGAGGAAGGCTTTGCTGAAGCTTGGATTTCAAGAAAGCGGCAGGGAAGTTCTATACGACGGCATCAGCGGTAGGAAGTTTGTGTCAGACATATTCATCGGCATGGCTTACTACCAGAAGCTGCATCACATGGTTTCAGATAAGATGCATGCTAGAGCTAGAGGGCAGGTTCAGATGCTTACGCGGCAGCCTACTGAGGGTAGAGCTAGAGGTGGAGGTCTAAGATTCGGTGAGATGGAGAGAGACTGCCTAATTGCTCACGGGGCCTCAGCTCTTCTAAGAGATAGGCTTCTTGAAGAGTCTGATAAGCATGTTGTTTGGGTTTGTGAAAACTGCGGTCTTCTAGCCTACTACAACATAAGGCAAAATAAGTATGTTTGCAGGATCTGTGGCGAGAAGTCAGTTATCTCCCCTGTAGCCATATCCTACGCTTTCAAGCTTTTGATGCAGGAGCTTATGTCTCTTGGGGTTGCGCCTAGGTTAAAGGTTGAGGAGAGGGCTTAGTATGGCTTTTCCCAGAGAAGTTACGAAAATCATTGAGAGAATACGTTTCTCTCTTCTATCGCCAAACGATATCAGGAAACTTTCTGTCATGGAGGTTCAGACAGCAGACACCTACGATGAGGATGGTGTGCCGATAACTACCGGGCTTATGGATGGAAGACTCGGAACCTTGGAACCTAGACAAAAGTGTAGGACATGCGGTAACACGACTGCAGCCTGCCCAGGACACTTTGGCCACATTGAGCTTGCTGAACCTGCGATACACGTTTGCCTCGTGAAGCTGGTTCATATGCTTCTAACAATCACCTGTAGAAACTGCGGCAGGATTCGGCTTTCAGATGAAAAGATAGCTAACTACAGGTCTTTAGTTGATAAGATTAGGAGTAGGCTTAACGTTGTTACAAACACAACCTACAATACTATGGTTATTGACGCTAGAAAGATTCAGGAGTGTCCGCACTGCGGCACTAAACAGTTTACTTTAGAGTACTCTAAACCAACAACATTCTACGAGTTTGAGTTTGGGTCTCAGCAGCCAGCTGAGGTAACCCTACCTAAACTCACACCTAACGCAATAAGGGAGAGGCTTGAGAGAATACCTGACGAGGATCTTAGGCTTCTTGGCATAGATCCTGAGGTAGCTAGGCCTGAGTGGGCGGTGCTTCAGGTTCTGCCTGTTCCGCCGGTAAGTGTTAGGCCGTCTATAACTCTTGAGTCTGGAATACGCTCTGAAGACGACCTAACCCACAAGCTTGTTGACATAATCAGAATCAACCAGAAGCTTAAGGAAGCTATTGAGTCAGGTGTACCAGTCAATATTATTCAGGAGCTTCATGATCTGCTTCAGTACCATGTGACAACCTACTTCGACAATGAGGTTTCAGGTTTACCTCCTGCAAGGCATAGGTCTGGGAGGGCTTTGAAGACAATTTGTCAGAGGCTTAAGGGCAAGGAAGGGAGGTTTAGGGGAAACCTATCCGGTAAGAGAGTTGACTTCTCAGCTAGGACTGTGATTTCCCCAGACCCGAATCTTGATCTGAACGAGGTTGGGGTGCCTGTGGATATTGCTTCTAGGCTTACGATCCCTGAGAGGGTTACTGAGTGGAACCTGAATGAGATGAAGATGCTTGTAGAGAATGGCCCAGACCAATATCCTGGGGCGCTTTACATACTTAGACCAGATGAGAGGAGGATGAGGCTTGAGTTCGTTGCTGATAGGAAAACTCTGGCTGAGGCTTTGCAGCCGGGATTCATTGTTGAAAGGCACATCAGAGATGGGGACATCGTCCTGTTTAATAGGCAGCCCTCACTTCACAGGATGTCTATTATGACTCACTCTGTTAAGGTTCTGCCCTACAAAACTTTTAGGTTAAACCCATGTGTGTGTCCACCCTACAACGCTGACTTCGACGGTGATGAGATGAACCTTCATGTTCCTCAGAGTGAAGAAGCTAGAACTGAGGCTAAGCTTCTCATGCAGGTTCAGGACCAGATTTTGTCGCCTAGATATGGGGGGCCAATAATAGGGGCGATTAGAGACTTCCTAAGCGCAGCCTACCTACTAACAAGCGACTCTACGCGTTTAACTAAGGAGGAAACCTGCAGGCTTCTGGCTGCAACAGGCTATGAGGGCTCTCTTCCAGAACCGGCTTTTAGGAGACCTAGGCCGCTTTGGACTGGAAAACAGATCTTCAGTCTATTCATCCCTAAGGGATTCAACTTTGTTTCAAGATCTAATTTCTGCAATCCAACTGAATGTGGGCAATGTTTGAGGGAGAAATGTCCATATGATGCTTACATCGTGATTAAGAACGGTGTTCTTGAACATGGGGTTATAGATAAGAACTCAATTGGAGCTGAGAAGTCTGAAAGCCTGTTCCACAGAATTGTGAAGGAATATGGCTCAAAAACTGGCAGGGAGTTTATAAATTCTATCACTAAACTTCTCTGCAGGTTTCTAACTCAGAGGGGTTTAACCTATGCGCTTGATGAGCTTGATCTGCCGAGTTCTGTTAAGGAGAATATCCGTAGAGCGACAGATAAGGCTGAGGAAGAGGTTAATAGGCTTATCCAAAGCTACAAGGATGGGACCCTTGAGAGGCTTCCAGGCTGGCCTCTTGATGAGTCACTTGAAATCTATATAATGAATGAGCTTTCAAGGGCTCGTGACAAAGCTGGGGAGTACGCTGACAGCCACTTCCAAAAAGTCATAGATAATAACGGGGTTATAATGACTAGGGCTGGTGCGAGAGGCTCAATGCTTAACATAGGACAGATGACCGCATGTGTTGGTCAGCAGTCAATCCGAGGCAAACGTATACTGCGTGGCTTCAGGGGAAGAGCTTTATCCTTCTTTGAGCCAGGTGACAGAGGAGCTGAAGCCAGAGGTTTTGTCTACTCACCCTATAGAGGGGGATTAAGTCCTGTTGAGTTCTTCTTCCACGCCATGGGTGGAAGAGAAGGCTTAGTTGACACTGCGGTGAGAACGCAGCAAAGCGGCTACATGCAGAGGCGTTTGGTGAATGCTCTTGAGCCCCTGAGGGTTGAGTACGACGGAACTGTAAGGGACTCACGTGGAAACATAATCCAGTTTAGGTATGGGGAGGATGGTGTTGACACAGCCAAGAGTGATCATGGGAAGGCTGTTAACATTAGTAGGCTTGTGGATAGGGTTGAGCTTGTGATGAAGAGAGGTCCTAGAGCAGGTTCAAAGTACATTCAGAAGAGGATTAGGGATGTTAAGCCTAAGCTTACTCCGTTGCTGGTTAAGGAGCTTGAGAGAATCCTTTTAGAATCAAAGCTAACAAAGAAGGTGGTGGACGATGTTATAGATCAGGTTTTAGACAACTACCGCCAAGCTCTTGTTGAGCCAGGTGAGGCTGCTGGGATAGTGTCAGCTCAATCGATCGGTGAACCTGGAACACAGATGACGCTGAGGACCTTCCACTTCGCTGGTGTTAAGGAGCAAAACGTCACCCTAGGGCTTCCACGACTCATAGAGATTGTTGACGCACGTAAGACGCCTTCAACGCCTAGAATGGTTGTTTATCTCGATGGTAGGCATAGAGCGAACAGAAATATGGCTGAGAAGGTTGCTGCGTCAATAACCTACACAAACCTTGAGGACATAGCAACCCACAAGGAGTTCTCCTACAACCCACTGAAGATCGTGGTCACGCTTAACAGTGAAGCGATGAGGGAAAGGAAGATTTCGATGATTGACGTGAAGAACGCCATAAACCCTGCTGGATGCAATGTGAGGATCAGAGGCCTTAAAGTTGAGATTGAGCCTAAGGATAAGGATTTGGAGCTATCTCAGTTTAAGAATATTGACAAGAAGCTTCCATCACTGCATGTAAAGGGTGTTCAAGCCATAAAGAGTGCTATGCTTGTTGAGGAGAAGGGAGAATGGGTTATAAGAACTGAGGGCTCAAGCCTCAAAGCTGTTCTGGCTGTTCCAGGCGTGGATACAACTAGAACAATCACAAACGACATGCATGAGGTTGCTGGTGTTCTTGGAATCGAGGCTGCTAGAAACGTGGTTGTCAGCGAGGCTCTGAATGTCCTAGAGGAGCAGGGGCTTGATGTTGATGTTAGGCATGTTATGCTTGTAGCTGACGCTATGACTTCTTCAGGCGAATTACTTCAGGTTGGACGCCATGGGGTTAGCGGCGAGAAGGCAAGCATTTTAGCTAAGGCAGCGTTTGAGATAACTGTTCCAACAATAGTTGATGCAGCAATAAGGGGAACTGAGGACCCGCTTAGAGGTGTGGCTGAAAACGTAATTGTTGGGCAGCAGATACCTATGGGTACAGGGCTAATAGAAGTTTTTATGAACATGCAGAGGAGGAGGAATCCTGATAGGTGATTGACGTCAATAAGCAGATAAGGTTAGCTGTGAAGACAGGTAAGGTTGAGCTGGGCTGCAAGAAGACTTTGAACGCTGCTAGTTTTGGTAGGGGTAAACTTCTCATCGTCGCTTCAAACTGCCCTGAACCATATAAGTCGGATATACTTTACAATGCAGAGAGCTCCAACATCCCTGTTCACCTGTACCAAGGTACAAGCCTAGACCTAGGGTTCACCTGTGAAAAACCTTTTACGGTGGCAGCGTTAATGGTTAGAGAGCCTGGGGACTCGGAAATCCTGAGGTTAGGTAAGATCAAAGATGTCAGTGACTAGGATTCGCATAACAGCTGATGAGATGCGTTACATAGCCCTATTTGAAAGCATTACGAAAGCTACAGCTAGAGACTGCTTAATTGACGAGAAGGGTGATAGAATAATCATCATAGCTAAGGAAGGCGAGATGGGTTTAGCTATAGGTAGAGGAGGCAAGAACATAAACATGCTGAGGAAGGTTTTAGGTAAACCTATAGAGGTTGTTGAGGAATCAGAAAGCCCTGAGAAGCTTATTAGGAACTCGCTTACTCCAGCTAAAATCAAGGAGATTAGGATAACTGAGAAGCCTGATAGAAAAATTGCTGTTGTCGAGGTTGACCCTAAGGATAAGGCCATTGCCATAGGGAAGAATGGGAGAACGATAGATAAGACTAGGATGCTTGCAAAAAGGTACTTCCAAATAGACCATGTAACAATAATGTGAGAACAGAAAAGAATTCTGGGAAGACCCATCCTTAAGTTACACTAACGTTTCGCCTTCCCAATAACATAGGTGGCAATCTCATCAGCTATATCTATTTTAGATGTTGACTGAAGACCCCTCCACCCAGGCTGAGAATTAACCTCATTCACAAGCAAGCCCCTATCACTCTCCATGATGTCAACTCCAGCTATTTCGCAGCCAACTGCCCCAGCAGCCCTCAAAGCCAAGTTATCAACATCCTCAGTAGCCTCCATATGCATCGGCCTTGCCCCACGACTCACATTTGTTTTCCATGAACTTGAGGTTCTGAACATGGTTGCTATAACCCTGTCACCTACAACAAAAGCCCGTATGTCCCTAGTTCCATGTGGAATAAACTCTTGGATGTAGATTACATGACGATAAAACCTAAGCGTCCTGAAAGCCCTCTCAGCAACATCCGCATCAGAGATCCTAGCAGCACCTATGCCTCTTGAACCGAAAACAGGCTTAACAACGCAGTCTCCTCCAAGCCTTTTAAAGGAACCTATTGCCTCAACCACGCTTTCGGTTACAGCTGTCCTTGGAACAGAAACCCCCGCCTCCTCAAGCAAAGCCAAGGTGTAATACTTATCAACTCCCCTCTCTATGGCCTTCGGGTGGTTGATTACTGTTAAGCCTGTTCTTGAGATTCTGTGAAGTAGATCCATCTGGAATATTATTTCGTCAAGTGAGCCTCTGCCTATTGGGCGAACAACTATGGCTGAGAGTTCACCTAGAAGATCTATGTTTCTCCTAGTGAAATACGGCTTCTCAGCAACGTTCGCCACAAGCTCTGAGAAGCTGAAGCAGACAGGGTTCACATTCTTCTTTAAGAAGGCTTCCTTAAGCCTGCTTGAGCACCAAGCATTCTCGTTTCTAGTCAGCACACCTATGTTTAGAGTTAACGTTCACACCCTCGAAGTAGTTTATGGTTTGATGTTTAAATAGGTGCTGTTAAACCTAAGAAAGCTTGAAGCCGATGAGATACTTAGCTAAACCGTTTAGAACAAAGTACTGGAAGCCAGGCGACAACCACATTGAAGCCATAGTTAACTCAATAAAGCGGCATGTTGAGAATGGGGATACCATTATTGTTTCAGAGAAAGCCATATGCACAGCTATGGGAAGGGTTATCAACGAAAGCAAAGTTAATCCCAAATTCACATCGAAGATAATAGCAGTTTTCTGGATGAGGTTTATTTGGGGCTACTTCCTAGGAGTAGTTTGCCGCCTAAGCTGGAGAAATATAGTGCGGCTTAGGAACTATCCAACCCCTGAAGGAGCAAAGCACAAGCAGCTTACCCTCAGCTATGCTGGGTTAACACAAACCCTGAGGCATGGCTCAGAAGGCGGAATAGACGTTAGCAACCTACCTTACGCATATGCCTGCCTCCCGCTGAGAGATGCTGTGGCTGAAGCTGATAAAATACGTGACGCCATAAGAGAAAAGTGTGGGAGAGAAGTGGCTGTGATGATTGTTGACTCTGATAAGACATACACGTTCAGAGGCTTCCACATTACACCTAGACCTAACCCAATAAGGGGAATAACGTCGCTTGGGCTACCTGCATACGTTCTGGCGAGGATACTTAGATGGCGCCCCAGATCTACGCCTTTAGCTGTGGTTGGGCGTAAACTAACTGTTGAAGAGGCTTTGAACATAGCTGCTGTCGCTAACAAGGTTAGAGGTTATGGAGCTGGTAGAACAGCTTGGGATGTGGCTGAACAATTCGGTGTTGGGGTCACTGAGGTAACTTGGCAGATGCTTGAGAAAGTGAAACACCTCCCAATAGTGGTTGTTAGAAGAATCCCCAAAGTCTAGATGTGTCCAGTTCCGCCTTAGGTTTCCAATGTTAGGCTGCCCTTGCCCGCCAAGTGTGTCCTAAGTCTATCAACAATTTTGCCCAGAGTTCTCTCGCATCCATCATACGTCTCACCTCTCGCTAGAATGTCAACCTTTATGCCTAGATCAGGCTTAATGTCTCCCGCATATATCTTGATGTAAACTCCATGAAAATCTTGAAGCACCTTATCAACGATTGGTTGAAGCACACCATACCAAGGCATTTTTACCCGTAGAATTTTCGCTGCCGTATGTTTGCCTGTTTTTTCGATAATTATCGGAACCACACTTCCTTCAAACATGGGCTTCATCTCATCAGGCACCCCAGGAAGCGCAACAATCAGCGTTCCATCAACTTTAAGCTTCATCCCAACGGCAAGCCCAATCTTGTTAGCTATGTGTTCTGAACCCTCAACCACGGAAGCCATCTTTCTCCTCTGAGGAGTCAACTCGAAAACCATGCCTCTCTCCTTGGAAAGCTTCTCGTACTTAGCCCGCAGCTCCTCCAAGGCTTTCTCGTACATCTGCGTTGATCTATCTACAGCTTGAGCTATGGCCTTCATTGTTAGGTCGTCAGGTGTTGGGCCTAACCCGCCTGTAACAACAAGTAGGTCGCATCCACGTGCTAGGGATTCTTGAACTGCCAACTTGATTTCCTCTGAACTGTCGCCAACGCAAATAATCCTTCTAACGGTCCCGCCGTGCTCAATAACCTTTCCGGCAATCCAAGCTGAGTTCGTGTCAACAAGTCTTCCGAAGATAAGTTCGTTCCCTGTAGCAATAATCTCCACAATGAACGTTCTGGAGTCCTTCAACCCAATTCCCTCATGTGTCTTAAAATAGATATAAGGCGTTAACAACCTTAAGGGTTTCACTTGGTCTAGATTGAGTTTCGTTTACAGACTCTTCAAACTCCCCCGATGAACTCTATTAGATATAAAAGCCGGAAGAAAGCCAGATTGGTTGAGGCGTTAGCGCAGTGAAGGATGAAGCTGGTAAATTGCTCTACTGGGTTGGATGCATGGCATCCTACCGCACACAGCCAATAGCTGAGGCAACAGCAAACGTTCTGAAAAAGCTTGGGGTGAGGTTTTTCACCCTTGGAACTAAAGAAACATGCTGCGGATCAATTGTCTTGAGAGCAGGATTGATGGAGGAAGCTGTTAAGCTGGCTAGGAGCAATATTGAACTCTTCTCCAAGCTTGGTGTTGGCTTCATAGTTACTTCATGCCCAGGCTGCTTCAGGACTATCGGTAGGGAGTATGAAGGTATGCTTGGCTTTAAGCTTCCCTTCCCTGTGCAGCATACATCAATGCTGTTGGATGAGCTGACGCGGAAGCCAGACGCTAAACTTGGTGAGGTTAGGCTTAAGGTTGCCTACCATGACCCATGCCACCTAGGCCGCCACATGGGGGTGTACGATGCTCCAAGAAGGGTGCTTCAACGTATCCCTGGAATCGAGGTTGTTGAGATGCCTTTCACGCGTGAGGAAGCGCTTTGCTGCGGCGCCGGGGGAGGTGTTAGGTCTACCTACCGTGAGCTTTCAGGTGAGGCGGCTAGAACATTGATCTTGGAGAATTTTCTTTCAACAGGCGCAGATACACTTGTTACAGCCTGTCCCTTCTGTTACTTCAACCTATCTTCAGCCGCCTCTGAACTCAGTGTTTCTGTTATGGATCTGCCTATGCTGGTTGAGAAAGCTCTGCTTTAACGGGGGTATCATCCATGTGGTATGATGAATATGAGAAAGAGGTTGCTAAGGGTCTGCTTGACTTGGAGAGAAGGAAAGCTGTTAAGAGGGGTGTTGAAACCTACGTATCAACCAAGAAGCAGGCTCTTAGAAGCCTGCCTAGACTTGAAGGCTTAAGAAAGAGAGCTAGAGAGATCAAGGAGCAATCATCTAGGCATTTGGAGGATTTGGTTAAGCAGGCTTCCAAGTCTATTGAGTCTGCTGGTGGACACGCGTATTTAGCTAAGACCTCTGATGAGGCTCAACGTAGAGTGGCTGAGGTTGTTGGCTCAGGTAGGCTTGTTGTTAAGTCTAAGTCTCTTACATGTGAGGAGATCTCCATCAACGAGGTTCTTGAAAGCCTAGGTAAGAAGGTTCTGGAAACAGACCTAGGTGAATTCATCATCCAGCTTAGGGGAGAAAAACCAACACATCTAATCACACCAGCCCTACACGTATCTAGGGAGGCTGTTGCAGAGGAATTCTCCAAGCTTCTGAAACGCAGGATTGAGCCTGACATTCCAACCTTGGTGAAAACTGCTAGGGAATTTCTAAGAAGCCACTTTCTGTCTGCTGACGTCGGCATTAGCGGCGCCAACGCTGTTGCCGCTGAGAACGGTGCAGTCTTCATAGTTGAGAATGAGGGAAACGCTAGGTTTGTGACAAATGCGCCTCCTAAACACATCGCCATTGTAGGGTTCGATAAGGTTGTTCCAACAATGGAGGACGCCCTCACCATAGTTCAGGTTCTACCGCCATACGCTACAGGGTCACCAACAGCAAGCTACATTTCAATCATCAGCGGCCCAAGCAAAACAGCTGACATAGAGAAAACTTTAACCTATGGTGTTCATGGTCCTGAGCAACTTCACGTGGTATTCGTTGACAACGGGAGGACAAGGATGGCTGAAGACCCAGTGTTTAGGGAGGCACTTTGCTGCATTAGGTGTGGAGCATGTCTATTCGAATGTCCCATCTACCGTATTCTGAACGGCAGGTTCGGCAACAAGTATTTCGGAGGCATAGGAGCTGTCTGGAGCGCTTTCACACATAGCCTTGAAAGCGTCGCTGGGTTCACGTATGCTTGTACGACATGTGGGCGATGCAAAACCTTCTGCCCGCTGGACATAGATATTCCGCTACTTGTTGAAAACTTGAGGAAGCTGCTTTCCAGAAAAGGCTTTGCGGCGCCTCCTCATAGGGCTATAGCTGAAAACATACGTGCTTCAAGTAACCCCTTCGGGGAGGAACAAGCTAAACGTCTAACCTTAGGCTAGATCTCTAGTAGACCTAGGGATTAAGCTGGACTCAATGGTATATTTCTTTATAGTTTTTTGCTGTAAAGGGGAATATAAGAGAGTATGAGGAGTATTGACAGCTTATTGGGCTGCTTTGAAAACTATTCTAGGTCTTATGGGCCACTTCTTCCTCTCAACCTTCTCGAAGCTCACTGAAACCTTTGAGCCAATTTTTATTTCATCGGGTTTCCCGATTCTCATCATGCCTGTTAGTGAAACACCTTCTTCAAGCTTAACTACCGCTACAGCGTATGGCGTTAGAGGTTGAAGCTCCGAGGTTGAAATGTGGATTATGGTGTAGGTGACAACCTTGCCTTCGCCTCGAAGTTGAGTCCATTCTAGGTTGTCGGAGTAGCAGTTTGGGCATAGTGGTCTAGGCGGCATTATAAGCTTCCTGCATTTCCTGCACCTAGCAGCCATAAGCTTACCTTCATCACAGAACCTGTAGAACTGATCTATTGTGAAACCTTGAACCTGAGGCTTCTCAGCCAAAGCTAACCACCCCTCCTACAAATCGTCACCACGGCACTTGCACCTATACCGCCAATGTTGCTTGTAAGTCCAACCTTAACACCCTTAAGTTGCCTGTTGCCAGCCTGACCTGTAAGCTGCAGGTAAACCTCGTGTAGTTGACAAACACCAGTTGCGCCAACAGGATGCCCTCTACTTATGAGGCCGCCGCTGGTGTTGATTGGAATTTTGCCTTCACGCTCAACAGTTCCTTCACGTATCATTTTCGCACCCTCACCTTTTTCACAGAACCCTAAATCCTCGTACGCAATCAACTCAGCTATCGTGAAGCAGTCATGAACCTCAGCGAAATCTATGTTCCTAGGCTTCAAACCAGCCATCTTGTAGGCCTCCTTTGAAGCCTCCACATTGGCAACAAACCTAACAGCATCATAGTCCTTCTCCGAGGCAAGTATGCTTTCACAGGCGTAACCCTGACCAATAATGTAGACAGGCGTATCTGTGAATTTCCTAGCAATCCTAGGTTTCGTTAACACCAAGAGGGATGCGCCGTCCGTTATTGGGCAGCAATCGTAAAGCTTGAGAGGCCAAGCTATAAAACGTGCGTTTAAAGCTTCCTCAAGGGTTATGGGCTTTTGGAAGTGCGCCTTCGGGTTTAAAGCACCGTTACCTCGGTTCTTGACTGCAATCCTAGCTAAGTCCTCCTCCGTTGCTCCGTATTTATGCATGTAGGCGGTTGCTGTAAGTGCGAAGAGCCCTGGGAAGGTTAGGCCGTTCCACTGGTCAAAATGGAAGTCGCTTGCTGTGGATATGAGTTCAGTTGCCTCAGCTGTGCTTAGATTAGTCATCTTCTCAACTCCACCTACGAGCACAATGTCATAGAATCCGGCTGCTATAGCGGCAACAGCAAACCTAACAGCTGCACCGGCAGAGGCGCAGGCTGACTCTGTTCTTATACACGCCTTAGGCATCAACCCAGCCCAACTAGCAATAGTTGGCCCAGGGTGACCTTGCTTTTCAAAGCCCTCAGACATCATCCCTAGGAAAACAGCTTTCACATCCTTCTTTGGGTTAAGGTTAGGGCATCGATCTAAAACATCCTTAAAGGCTTCTAGGAAAAGCTCACGCCAATAAAGCCCCTCCCTCCTGCCAAATCTACTGGATCCAGCTGAAACAATTGCAGCTAAGGGTTTACCAGCCAAATCTAACACCTTCCATCCACCTAGAGATTACATTGCAGATAAACCTTTTTCATCATTATTTTGAATGAGCTATCCCCCCACATCTGTCCCTAAATAAATAGTTTACGGAAGGTTTGGGGAGATGTGGTGATGGACAGGGTTGAGAGGAGAAGGCGATGGATGGTTCGTAGAAGGCTTGAAGGCTGGA